>Ga0209607_1002605_pt1 | contig 14287 bp, 10 predicted proteins | sample AD_UKC117_MetaG_FD_184413 | JGI IMG/M metagenome (GOLD analysis project Ga0209607, IMG submission 184413) | Active sludge microbial communities of municipal wastewater-treating anaerobic digesters from Hong Kong - AD_UKC117_MetaG (SPAdes)... | ecosystem: Engineered > Bioreactor > Anaerobic >... | reverse complement strand
CGGGGCGCTGATCAGCCCTGTTCTGGTGGCACTTTCCGTTTCCAGCACAGGTTCGTGGCAGCTGTTCTTCCTTCTCTCGCTGGTGCTCGTTGCCTTCCCCGCTTTGCTCGTCCCCGGTTTCCAGTCCGTTCGCCAGCCCCACGTGGAAAAGGGGAGTCCTTCCCACGTTGCACCCTCGCGGGGTTCTTTCCTGAAGCATCCTTTTTTCTGGATCATCTGCCTCATGGGCGGGTTCTACGTTTCCTCGGAGATGGGAACCAGCAACTGGGCCCCGATGTATGCCACGGATTTCTTGGGTACTTCCCCGGAAATGGGTGGATTGCTCCCGTCGCTTTTCTGGATCGGACTCTTTAGCGGTCGCCAGATCACGGCTTGGCTGATCGACCGGGTGGGGTTGCTGCGCTGGCTTTTTGGTGTGAGCCTGGTGGGATTGCCCCTTGTTTTCTTTGCGCTCCGGCCGCTTCCCAATCCCGTTTTCCTGGGAATCTTCATCGTGATTTCCGGACTCGTGCACGCTTCCATCTTCCCCACGTTGCAGTCGCTGCTCGTGCTCCGGGTGCGCAGTGGGGTGGGGCTGGCGCTGGGCCTGTACACCTCCTTCGGTTCGTTGGGAGGTTCGGCATCGGGTTTCCTGGTGGGCGTGATCAGCGAACGGGCGGGTATTTCCACGGGCTTTTTCTCGGTGTTCTTCTTCTTCCTCGCCACCGCCGTTCTCGCCGTCTGGCTCTTCCTGTTGGAACGTAAGAACCACTTACCCCAGCCACGCACATGAGATCCAAGTTCTTTTCCAGCAAACCCGGAGCTTTTTCCATGCTGCTCCTGGTGACCCTGATCTGGGGAACCACGTTTCCCATTCAGAAGATGATTTTGCCCGGTGTCTCCCCGTTCGTGCTCAATGCCGCTCGCTTCGGAATCGCGGGGCTGTTTTCCTTCTTGCTGCAGCCCCGGCAAGAGTTCAAGAAGGGAGCCATCTTGGGGCTCGTGATGGGTGTGGCCTACCTCACCCAGACCTGGGGGCTTTCGCTCACGGCGTCTTCCAAGAGTGCCTTTATCACCTCGCTGTACATCGTACTGGTTCCCTTATTTGCCTTCCTTCTCGAGCGAGAACGGTTGGCGTTCTGGCAGAAGCTGGGATTTCCTGTGGCGTTGTTGGGTTCCTTTTGGATGGCGGGAGGAATGAAAGGCTTCAACTTCGGGGATCTGCTTACCGTTTTCTGTGCCATCACCTTCGCCGTGCACGTGGTACTGGTCACGCGCTTCTCCCGGGACACGCGGGAAACAGCACTTCTTGGATACCAGTTCCTTTTTGCGGCGCTTTTCAACGCCCTTTTCGGTTTGGGCGATTCCTGGAGCTTTTCGCTGGCATCTGCGGGGGTCATGGTGTACATGGCCATCTTTCCTTCGGTGATCGCGCTGTTCTTGCAGCTCAAGTTCCAGAAAGTGCTGGGGAACAACGCTTCCGCGCTGGTGATGTCCGGAGAACCTGTGTTCGCCTTCTTGTTCTCGGCCTGGTTGCTGGGGGAATGGCTCACGGGAATGCAGTTCGCGGGAGCAGGTCTGCTGTTGCTTGCGGTGTTTTTCGCATCCTTTTCCCAGGTTCCGCGGAAGAGAAGGCTTTCAACGGATCATTCATGAATCTACGGTGTTCCGAAAGAGGAGGAAGAAAATGAGAAAGATGCTTTCGTTGCTGTTGCAACAGGCAAACGTGGATTTCTTGAACGTGCTGTGGTGCGACTACGCCAATATCATTCGGGGCAAGGCATTCCATCGCAACCTTTTTGAAACGGCGGGCGAATACCCGGTGAGCATTTCGCTTGCCCAACTCGGGGTAAGCGCCATCGGGGACTACGTGTTGTCCGATTCCGGGTACCAGCCGGTTGGAGAAATCTTCCTGAAACCCGATTGGGACACGTTGCGGGTGCTTCCATGGCTGGAGCATTTCGCTTCGGTGATGGGAGAGATGGTATCGCGCGATGTGCAGGGGCTCTTCGATCCCCGTGCCATCTTGAAGGATGCACGGGAAAAGTTGGGCGAAAAGGGCTTGGAAATCCGGGTGGCCTTCGAAAACGAGTTCTCGCTTCTTGATTCCCATCCAGGGGGTCAGCCCGTGGACGATCACCTCTTCGCCATGCCCGATTCCACGCTGGAATGTGCTCCCTTCATCGTGGAACTTTCCCGCAGCCTCGAGCTTCTTGGCATGGAGGTGGAACGCTTTTACCCCGAATCGGGTGCGGGCCAGTACGAGCTCACCACAAGGTATGGCGATGCCTTGTCGGCCGCCGACAACCAGGTGCTTTTTCGCCAGGCGGTGCACGGTGTTGCCCGTTCTTTCGGCCTCGGAGCTTCTTTCCTGCCCAAGCTATCGGAAGAACAAGCGGGAAATGGATGCCACCTGCACTTCAGCCTCTGGAAAGAAGGTAAGAACCTGTTCGCGCAAGATTTTGGCCAGCAGCAAGGGGAGGCAGAACACTTCCTGCAGGGTGTCTTGTCGCACCTTCGTGCGTTGAGCCTGTTGAGTATCCCCAGCCCCAACTCCTACCGGCGCCTCAAGCCACACTTCTGGAGCGGTGCCTTTGCCTGCTGGGGGATCGACAACCGTGAGGCGGCACTGCGGGCGGTGACGGTTCCGCAGGGTGGCATCAACCACTTCGAGTTGAAGACGAGCGATGCCACCGCCAATCCTTACCTGGCACTGGCTGGGCTGATCTACTGCGGCCTGGCTGGTTTGGAGGAGAAGAAACCCCTGCAAGATGCGGTGAACGATGACCCGGGGAATTACTCCCAACCAGTGCTGCACCAGAAGCATATCGTGCACCTGCCCCAGGATCTGGGGGAGGCCATCGACCGCTTCCAAGAAGACAAGGTATTGCAGGGATACCTGGGGGAGATCTTCTGCCGCCCCTTCCTTGCCATCCGCAAAGAGGAATACGAGCGGATCAGGCAGCTGACTTTCGAGCACGAGGTTGCCCTTTTGCGGGACCGGTATTAGCCCGTCCATTTCCCCTTTTGGCCGCACGAAAAAGCCCCCCGAATCGGGGGGCTTTTGTATTTCGAAACAGGAATCGATTAGCGGTTTTTCAGTGCAGCATGGGCTGCAGCAAGCCGCGCTACCGGTACGCGGTAGGGAGAGCAGCTCACGTAGTTCATTTCCACCAGGTGGCAGAACTCGATGGAAGAAGGTTCTCCGCCATGTTCCCCGCAGATGCCGATCTTGAGATTGGGTTTCACGCTACGGCCTTTTTGCACGGCCATTTTCACCAGCTGCCCAACGCCATCGCGGTCGAGTTTCTTGAACGGATCAAACTCCAGGATGCCTTTCTCCAGGTAATCCTTGAGGAACTTGCCCGCGTCGTCGCGGCTGAAGCCGAAGGTCATCTGCGTGAGGTCGTTGGTGCCGAAGGAGAAGAACTCGGCGTACTGTGCCACCTCGTCGGCGGTGAGGGCTCCACGTGGAACCTCGATCATCGTTCCCACCAGGTAGGGCAGGTCCACGCCGGCTTCCTTGATCATACGGTCGGCCTCTTCCTTCACGATCTTTTCGAGCATCTTCAGTTCGTTCTGGTGTCCGACCAGCGGGATCATGATCTCTGGGCGTGCGTCGACACCTTCCTTCTTCAGGTCAATGGCAGCTCCGATGATCGCGCGGGTTTGCATCACGGCGATCTCGGGGTAGGTAACCGTCAGGCGTACGCCGCGGTGTCCCAGCATGGGGTTGAACTCGTTGAGATCTTCCACGATGGCCTTCATCTCTTCGGGTGTGATGTTGAGTTCCTTGGCGATCTGGGCCTGGGACTCGGCATCGTGGGGAAGGAATTCATGCAACGGGGGATCGATCAGGCGAATGGTGACGGGAAGCCCCTGCATTGCCTTGAGGATGCCGTAGAAATCACTCTTCTGGAAGGGTTCCAGTTGGTCGAGGGCTTTCTGGCGGTCTTCCAGCTTGCGCGAAACGATCATACGGCGCACGATGGGGATGCGTTCGGCTTCGAAGAACATGTGCTCGGTGCGGCACAACCCGATGCCTTCCGCTCCGAAGTCCCGCGCTACCTGGGCATCTTTGGGAACGTCCGCGTTGGTGCGAACCCCGAGCTTGCGGAACTCGTCCGCCCATTGCAGGATCTGCGCAAGTGATCCGGACAAACCCTCGGGCTTGATCGTCTTGATCTTGCCTTCGAGCACTTCGCCCGTGGTTCCGTCGATGGAGATCCAATCTCCGCGCTTGTAGATCTTGCCATCCACCTTGAACTGGGCATTCTCCTCGTCGATTTCGAGGGCACCGGCCCCCACGACGGCTGGCTCACCCATTCCACGCGCCACAACGGCGGCGTGGGAAGTCATTCCGCCGCGAGCGGTGAGGATGCCTTCCGCGGCAGCCATTCCACCAATGTCCTCCGGGGAGGTTTCCGCGCGAACCAGGATCACTTTCTCGCCTTTCTCCTTGACCCACACTTCGGCAAGGTCGGAGTCGAAGACGACTCGTCCGGTTGCCGCGCCGGGGGATGCGGGAAGGCCCGTGGTGATCACGGGGGATTTCTTTCGTTCCTCCGGATCAAAGGTAGGGTGTAGCAGTTTCTCGATTTGCTCCGGTTCGACGCGCATGACAGCGGTTCGCTTGTCGATGAGGCCTTCCTTTTCCATCGCGACAGCCACTTCCACGGCGGCAGCTGCGGTACGCTTTGCGTTGCGTGTCTGCAACAGGTAGAGCGTGCCCTTCTCGATGGTGAATTCCACGTCCTGCATATCCTTGTAGTGCGTTTCCAGGGTGTTGAACACCTCGACGAGTTGCTTGTACACCTCGGGCCAATCGTCTTGCATTTCGTCCAGCGGATTGGGGGTTCGGATTCCTGCCACCACGTCCTCTCCCTGGGCGTTCTTGAGGTATTCCCCGTAGAACTTGCGTTCGCCGGTGGAGGGGTTGCGGGTGAAAGCCACGCCCGTGCCGCTGTCGTCGCCCATGTTTCCAAATACCATGGCCACCACGTTCACGGCGGTTCCCAGCAACTTGCCTTCGGGGATGTTGTTCAGCTTGCGGTAAGTGATGGCCCGGGGGTTCATCCAGCTCCCGATGACGGCGCCAATGGCTTGCCACAGCTGTTTCTCCGGTTCTTGCGGGAAAGCCTTGCCGTTCTTGCGGTACACTTCCTTGTAGGCTTCCGCGACCTTACGCAGGTCCTCGGTGTCGAGCTCGGTGTCAAGCTTGACGTTCTTCGCGTGTTTCACACTGTCCAGGGCTTTCTCAAACTCTGCGTGGGGAATTTCCAGCACCACGTCTCCGAACATCTGCATGAAACGGCGGTAGGAGTCGTAGGCAAAACGGGGATTACCCGTGTTTTTTGCCATTCCTTCCACGGTTTCGTCGTTCAATCCCAGGTTCAGGATGGTGTCCATCATCCCGGGCATGGAAACCGCGGCTCCCGAGCGCACGGAAACCAGCAAGGGATCTTTGGGGTCGCCAAACTTCTTGCCCGCGGATTCCTCCAGGTTTTTCATCGCTTCGCTCACCTGTTCGGTGAGGTTTTCGGGGTACTCCCGATTGCGGTCGTAGTAGTTCTTGCACACTTCCGTGGAAATGGTAAATCCGGGAGGGACGGGGATGCCAATGTTCATCATTTCCGCGAGATTGGCTCCCTTGCCACCGAGGATCTCCTTCATGGTGGCGCCACCTTCGGATTTGCCTTTTCCGAAGAAATAAACCCATTTCTTGGCCATGAATCGTTGAAACCTCCTTGTATTAGATTATTTCATTACTCCACAATTTGCAAAAATCTTTTTAGTATACCACAGACGAAAAAGATCACCAATTCCTACCAGCTGGCGATGACGTGGTTGCTGCCAGAAGGCCCTACTTGCACGTCTTGCCAACCATCGCTGTAGTCGTCCACGAGGGGGTACACGTACTGGTAGAGTTCGTTGAGTGTGATGCGATCGTCCCCATTACTGTCTGCATTGTACGTGTAATCGAAGGCGGCAAGGGGGTTCAAAAGCCCCACGTGGCCGATGCCATCTGCCGTGAAAAAAGTCATGTACCCGTTTTGCAGGGCGGCGTCCTCGTAGCTGAACCGGTTGATGCTTGCGCCGGTCATCACGTAGTAGCCGGAACTGGTGCGGGCACCGCTGGAAAAGGTTTCCACCACGCCCTGGTTGAAACGTTGCACATGCTGCCGTGCTTCCAGGGGAGCGGGCCCTGCGGTTGGTGTCAAGTCCGTAAACGCTCCCGATTGGCAGGCATCGATGAGCACGATGCGCTCGCCCGCGATGGCGTCGAGAGCCAGGCGAAGCTCCGCAACCCCAAGGGTTTGGCCGTCGGAAAGGTACATGTACGATTCGCCGGAACCATACCCACCGTGTCCCGCGTAGAAAAACACCAGCACGTCACCCGCGGAAGAAGAGGCGGCGAAGTTGGCCAACGCTTGCAGCACCACGGGTTTGGTTACCGTTCCGATGAGTTTCTGTACCTCGTAATCCCCGTCCAGGTGGCTCAAAACGGTGTGCATGTCATTGGCGTCATCGTCGGTGTAGTTCAGGTTACTGGAGCCTGTTTGCGAGTAATCGGTGACCCCAAGAAGCAGGGCGCGATGGACTCCGGTTTCCACTCCACCGGTGACACTGAACGACCAGATATCTCCGTTGCGGAAGCTTCCCAGGCTATCCTGCGCGCGCACGCGCCAGTAATAGGTTTTCCCCGATTGCAAGCCGGTTGCGTTGTACTGGTTGGTGCTCAATTCCGGGGAGACAGCCTGCAGGCTCGTGGGAGATTGCCCCATCTCCACCACGTACGTGACCGAACCCCGGTTGATGGCTTCCCATTGCAGCAGCACGGTGGAACCGTTGATTTGGCTTCCGTTTTGCGGCAAGCTGTTCGAGGGAATGGGCAAAAGTTGCAGGTAGCAACCCGCGTTCAAAAGCAGGAACAGGATCACGATCGAAAAAAGAATGGTTTTCTTCATTTTTCTCTTCCTTCCTTCCCAATTTTGCTTATTATACCGTATTTTGATCGCGATGCGTGAAAAAGCCCCACCCCGTGTATTCTGCCCGGCAAAAGAGGCTTTCTTCTCCGGGGGGGGTGACTACCCCCAAAAGATTGGGGTTTTTTTGTGGTACAATCAAAGTGAGGTTCCAACTTTCTTAAGGGAGGTAGCAAAATGAAGAAGGCACTGGTTGTTCTCTTGCTTTTCTTGGTGGTTTTCGCCACCGTAACCACCGCTGCAGTGAAGAGGGGGGGGTACATCAACATGACCCCTATGAAACAAGGGGTTTTGGTGAAAAATTTCAACCCGTTCTCTCCAAATGCACTGGAATTTACGCTGGGGGCTTTCTACGAAACCCTCGTGTATTACAACCCCATGACCACGGAAACCATGTTCTTCCTCGCCACCGACTACGAGTGGTCGGAGGACCTGAAGGAATTGACCTTCACGCTACGCGACGGGGTGGAATGGAACGACGGGACCCCCTTTACCGTGGCGGATGTGCTGTTCTCGGTGAACCTGGGAAAGGAAAACCAGGCACTTGACCAGGGTGTTCTCTGGTCTGTGCAGGGCTTGCAGAAGGTGTATGCGGCAGACTACAACAAGGTGACCTTCCAGTTCGAGGAAGTCAACACCACGGTGTTGGATTACTTCTCCAACGTGTACATCCTTCCGGCGCACATTTGGAAAGACGTTCCCGATCCTTTGACCTGGACGGGTAACGAAAATCCCGTGGGAACCGGCCCATTCCTATACGAGGAGGGGTCGTTCACCGAGCTTTCCTACCGGGTGAAGAGAAACCCCAACTATTGGAAGCTGGGCGAAGACGGCAAACCCCTTCCCTACATCGACGGGGTGCAGTTCATCTCCACCACCAACGAGCAGGCACCGTTGAAGTTCGCGCGAGGAGAGTACGACTGGGGTGGCTACTTCATCGCCAACATCGAGGATACCTACGTGAAAGCAGACCCCGAGAACCACAAGTACTGGCTGCCCGAAGGCAACCTGGTTTTCCTCAACCTCAACAACCTGCGTTGGCCCTTCGATGAATACAAGGTGCGCCTGGCGATGGCATACGCCATGGATCCCGAAGAGATCACGCGCATCATGGCCAGCGGAGCCGTTCCTGCAAGCATCTCCGGGCTGCAGTCTAGTTACCTTTTCCTGGCAAAGGATGCGCTGGACAAGTACGGTGTGGAATACGACCCCGATTACGCCCGTGAACTCCTGGAAGAAGCCGGGTATCGCCTGAATTCGAAGGGAATCTACGAACGGGACGGCAAGGCCCTTTCCCTCAAGCTGTACGTGCCAACCGGTTGGACCGACTGGGTCATCGGCTGCCAGGTGATCTCCGACCAGCTGAACGAAATCGGTGTGGAAGCCATCGTGACGCAGGCCGCCTGGCCCACACCCTACAAGGATAACCTGTTCAACGGCAACTACGAGATCTGCCTGGGCATCGCGGTAACGGGTACCAATCCCCATTACCAGTTCGTGCGCTGGGTGCACTCCGACAACTGGGCACCGCTGGGCGAAAACGCGGGCAACTACTACGGCATGCGCTACAAGAATGAAACGATCACCCGGGCGCTGGATGCCTACCAGCGAACCGCCGACCGTGAAGAGCAGAACCGCTTGATGGCACAGGTCGTGGAGCAATTCCTGGCCGACATGCCCTCGGTTCCCCTGTTCTTCAACCCCGTGTGGTTCGAGTACAACACCAAGACTTTCGTGGGATGGCCCAATGCGGACAACCCCTACGCCAATCCCCGGCCAAGCGGAATGGACAAGTTACCCATCCTGTTCACCATTCACCTGAAGTAACTCTTTTGTTCTGTGCATGAGTTGACCGCTCCCCGCAAGGGGGGCGGTTTCCATTCTGAAAGGATCGAGGTGCACGCGTGAAGTACCTTTTCCGCAAGCTGAGCCTACTGGCGTTCGCGCTTTTCGTGGCCGTAACGCTCAACTTCTTCATTCCCCGCATGATGCCCGGCGACCCCGCTACCGAGCTCGTCGACAAGATGCAGGGCATTCCTCCCGAAGCACTGGAATCCATCAAGGTGGCCTTCGGGCTCAAAACCGACGATCCCATGATCGTGCAATACTTCAAGTACCTGGGCAACATTTTCAAAGGAGACCTGGGAATCTCACTTTCACGTTTTCCCACGCCCGTTTCCACCGTTCTTGCGCTGGCTATCCCATGGACGCTTGGTTTGATCGGGCTTTCCACGGTACTGAGCTTCTTCATCGGCACCGTGGTGGGCATTGCGGTGGCGTGGAACCGAAACAAGCGCGCCGCATCGTGGACGGTTGGTGTTTTCATTTTCATCCGTTCCTTCCCCTACTTCTGGCTGGGGTTGCTGCTGATCTACCTGTTGGGGTTCCGTTTCGAGGTATTTCCGGTGGGCGGGTCGTTCTCGCCCTACGTGCAGCGCCCCTCTTGGGATTTCTTCGTTTCCGTGCTGTACCACGGCTTCTTGCCCGCGCTTACCATCGTGGTGAGTTCAATGGGCACGTGGATACTCACGATGCGCAACAACATGATCAACGTGCTCGCGGAGGACTACATCACGGTAGCGTTGGCCAAGGGGTTGTCGCTCAAGCGCATCAAAACCCTGTACGCGGCGAAAAATGCCATCCTGCCCTCTATCACGGGTTTTGCCATGTCACTGGGTTTCGTGGTGGGCGGGGGATTGCTCACGGAGATGGTGTTCGGCTACCCCGGTGTGGGGCTGATGCTTTTCCAAGCGGTGCAAGCCAAGGACTACCCGTTGATGCAGGCCATTTTCCTGTTCATTTCCACCGCCGTGCTGGCCGCAAACTTCCTGGCGGACCTGGCGGTTCTGGTACTTGACCCTCGGGCAAGGGACGGTGGTCGATGATGCTCGGTGACCTGTGGAAACTCTTCCTGGAGAACAAGAAAGCGCTCGCTGGCCTGCTGATCCTGCTTTTCTTCGTGGGGGTGGCGCTCTTTGCTCCCTGGATCGCACCCTACGACCCCCGGGGAAACAAGCTGGTGGACCAGGAAGTGCTTGAAGAAAGCCGGGGAAGGAAGCAAACGGTGGAACGCACGCAACTCGACGAATTTACCGAGGAACGCATCTACGACCAGACCTTCACCACCCGCACAAAGGAAACCACGGTGAAGTTCCCGCTCAAATCACCCCCCACCTCCAAGCACCTGCTGGGAACCACGCATTCCGGGCAGGACATCTTTTCGCAGGTGGTGTGGGGAACACGCGTGAGCCTTTCTGTTGGGCTTGTGACCGGGCTCTTCACAACCCTCGTGGCGCTCACGCTTGCGCTGAGTGCGGGGTACTTCGGGGGGCGCGTGGACGAGGTGATCTCGCTGTTTACCAACGTGTTCCTCGTCATTCCCAGCCTGCCGCTGATGATCGTCATCGCGGCGTACATCACGGTACGCGGCGTGGTTCCCATCATCTTGATCCTGGGTCTCACGAGTTGGCCTTGGCCCACACGGCTGCTGCGCTCGCAGGTGTTGAGCCTGAAAAACCGTGATTTCGTGCGTGTCGCCGCTTCGCTGGGGGAGAAGCCGGGCTTCATCATCTTCCGGGAGATCTTGCCCAACATGATTTCGCTGGTGATGGCGTCCTTCTTCCAGTCAACGATGGCAGCGATTATCGGGGAGGCCACCCTGGAGTTCATCGGGCTGGGAAACGTTTCGGTGGTAAGCTGGGGTACGTTGCTGTACTGGGCGCAAACCAACGGGGCCCTGCTTTCGGGTGCCTGGTGGTGGTTCCTTCCCCCCGGTATTTGCATTGCGCTCATCGGAACCTCCTTCGCGCTGATGAACTTCGCGATCGACGAAATTTCCAATCCCAAGCTGAGAAAGAGATGATGCCATGAGGAACAGCGAATCATCCAAGCAAGTCCTACTGGAAGTGCGAAACCTGCAAGCGGGGTACGAGGTCAAGAAAGGTTTCGTGGGAGCGGTTGACGACGTCTCTTTTTGCCTCCACAAGGGGGAGTTCCTGGGAATCGCGGGGGAATCGGGATGCGGCAAGTCCACGCTGGCCTTCGCCATCATGAACCTTCTGCGTGACAACGCCCGGATTCGCTCCGGTGAAATCGATTTCCAGGGACGTTTGGTTTCTGCGCTGTCGGGGGAGGGTTTCAACAAGATTCGCTGGGTAAACCTTTCCATGGTATTCCAGTCCGCCATGAATGCCCTCAACCCGGTGCTAAAGGTGGGCGAGCAACTATGCGACGCCATCCACGCGCACCGTTCCATTTCGGCCCAGAAAGCAAAAGAACGCGCGCAACAAATGCTCCAGCTGGTGGACATTGGCCCGGAACGCTACGATTCCTACCCACACCAGTTGTCCGGGGGGATGAAACAACGCGTGATGATCGCCATGGCGCTGGTGCTCGAACCCCAGCTGGTGATCATGGACGAGCCCACCACCGCGCTGGACGTGGTGGTGCAGCGCACCATCATCGAGAAGATCCAGGAATTGCAGCAGCAACTGGACTTTTCGGTGATCTTCATCACCCACGACCTGTCCCTTTTGGTAGAAATCAGCGACCGTCTCGCCATCATGTACGCCGGCAAGATCATCGAAGAGGGGCCCGCACAGGACGTTTTCTCCCACCCGCTGCATCCCTACACGCACGGGCTCATGAACGCCTTCCCCTCGTTGAGCGGCCCGATTCGCCGGATGGGAGGCATCGAGGGTAAGCCTCCGGACCTACTCGATCCTCCCAAGGGGTGCCGCTTCTTCCCGCGTTGCTCCCAGGTGATGGACCGGTGTGCCAACACCTACCCCCCGGAAATCCTTTTCGAGGGAGACCATCGCGTGGCCTGCCACCTGTACGAAGGAAAGGGGGACATGCAAAATGGCTGATCGCTTCATCCTCGAACTCAAGGAGGTTTCCAAGCATTTCCCGGTGCGCTCCTTCCGGCGTTTCGGGCAAGTGGTGCATGCCATGGACGAGGTGAGTTTTCGCCTGAAAGAAGGGGAAGTGCTGGCGCTGGTAGGGGAATCGGGGAGCGGAAAGACCACCACGGCAAGCATCATCGCACGCCTCTATCCACAGACCTCCGGCAAGTTCGTCTTCGAAGGCAAGGAAATCGATCCTGGGCGTTCGGGAAAACGCAACCTTGCCTACCGGAAAAAGGTGCAGATGATTTTCCAAGATCCTTTCAGCTCGTTGAATCCGACCCACACCATCTTCCAAATCCTCTCGCGTCCCTACGTCATCCACGGGGATGCAGCTGGAAAAAAAGGGCTGAGAAGCCGCGTGCAAGTGTTGCTGGAAAGCGTGGGCCTCGAACCGCCCGCGCAGTTCATCGACAAGTTTCCCCACGAGTTATCGGGAGGGCAGCGCCAGCGCGTCAACATCGCGCGTACTTTTTCGGTGGAACCCCTCGTGATCCTGGCGGATGAACCCACGTCCATGCTCGATGTTTCCATTCGCATGAGTATCATGAACATGATGCTCGAGTACCGGGAAACGCGCAACGTCTCCACGGTGTATATCACCCATGACCTCGCTGGGGCCCGATACATGTCGGACCGTATCGCGGTGATGTACGCTGGCATGATCATGGAAATCGGCCCCACCGAACACGTGATCGGGCAAGCGTTCCATCCCTACACCAAGCTGCTGCGCTCGGCAGCGCCCGCCCCGGAAAAGGGCCTCAAACGGCAAAAGCTGGTCACGCATGGTGACATCCCCTCTTTGATCGATCCACCTTCGGGTTGTCGCTTTCATCCACGCTGCCCATTCAAAATGGAAGAATGCAGCAAGCGGATCCCAGACTGGAAGGAAGTGGATGCAGGCCATTTCGCACGCTGTTTCCTATGAGAACTGGAGGATTCCAAACGTTTGGCAGCATGGAAATTTGTTGGTTGGAAGAACATTTTTTCACCTGTGGTACAATAAAGTTGTAGGGTAAAAAACCGTCCAACAGGCCAGGAGGTGAAGGGAATGCCGAGAAAGAAGTCCAAGGTTCTGACACCAGCTTTGGAAGAGTACTTGAAGGCCATTTACCAAATCACCAGAACCGAACCCGTGGCAAGGGTCAAAAACATTGCCGGACTGATGGGCGTTAGCCTCCCCAGTGTCACCAATGCCCTAAAACGCCTGGATAGCCTGGGGTACGTGCGCTACGAGAAGTACGGGTTGATTCTTCTGAGTGAAAAGGGAATGAGCCGGGCAACTGCTCTCAACCGCGCCAACAGTATCCTGAACACCCTTCTCACCGAGATCGTGGGCGTGGAACCAGACAACTCGTTCCGCATGAGTTGCAAGATCGACCATTACTTCGACGAGAGGGTGGACGAACGGATCAACCGTCTTCTTGCCATCTTGCAGCGGATCCGGCAGGAAGGAATGCCCGCCTGCCAGGAGTTGCAAGATTTCTTGCACCAGGATCGGGGAATGGCGGGAGAAGAAAGCCTGAACTGAAAAGGACGACCAATGCCAAAAAGCGACCCCTGTGGGCCGCTTTTTTTAAGGGCGCACGAAAAAGCCCAAGGGAACAGGATCTTGGGGGAAGGCGGTTTGCAGCCGCGCGTGGGACTGGAAAAGGCCAGCCACGAAGCCCGGGTGGAAAAGGTTGGCACCCGGGGAACACATGGCATCCAAGATGGAGGCGCTGAGCAACCCGTGCCCCAGCGAATCGAGCTCGGGGCTCTTCTGCAGTGGAGAACTCGAAGTGAAGACGGCCAGGGATAGGTCCGAAAGCGCGCTGCAGCCCGCGAAAAAGTCACTGGCACAACCCGAGTAACAGCAATCGAAAAGAAGCAGTGCACGCGATAGGGGGGGTTTCTCGAGCCAGCCCGCCAAGGTGGTGAGCGCCAACCCTTCGCCGGAGAAATTTGGGGCAAGGAGCTGGAAAAGCGGCACACCCCCCGCTCCCGGGGAATACGATGCGTGACCGGCGAAGAAAAAGAGCAGTGCATCGTGGGGTCCGCACTGGCCCGCAATCTGGCCGAAAACACCCTCCAAGGCCTCGTGGGAAACAGATTCGTTTTCCAGCTCGAAAGTGTGCAGTGGGATTTTCCTTCGCGCAGAGTAGTTCTGCAGCATGGTGCGCATGGCCCTTGCATCGTCCTTCACGTAACGAAGGGCGGGTTGCGTGGAAGAACCGTCCTCCACGGCACACAACACCGCGAAAATCCGTTGGGGTTCCGGTGGGAATCGCTGGGGAACGGGTGCGATCGCAGGGGTTTGCGGAGCCGGAAGGGGTTGCAGCGGTTCAAAAAGCGCCGTTTGCGCTGGTCCCCTGTTTGTATGCCATCCACCCAGTTGCCATCCCCTGGAAGAGTGGCGGATCGCACCGTTTTGCTGCA
>Ga0209607_1002604_pt1 | contig 14289 bp, 11 predicted proteins | sample AD_UKC117_MetaG_FD_184413 | JGI IMG/M metagenome (GOLD analysis project Ga0209607, IMG submission 184413) | Active sludge microbial communities of municipal wastewater-treating anaerobic digesters from Hong Kong - AD_UKC117_MetaG (SPAdes)... | ecosystem: Engineered > Bioreactor > Anaerobic >... | reverse complement strand
CGGACGGCGAAAACGCCGTTCAAGACCGGAAAATCCCACCGCAGCCGACTTCATCAACACCAACCCGACCCTGCACAACCTGCCAAATCAACACCGCATATCACGGGATGACTTGTTCAGCGTTGCCCTAGGTCCGCTGCCAGCGCAAAGGCAGGAACCGCCAGGATCATGCAGCCCGTGGCCATCGCCAGCGGGCGCCGCTTCATCCACTTGTCGATCATCGTCATCTCAATGCCCCCTAGAAATATTTCCGTTTCCTGCGAAGCTCGTTGCCCCGAGGCCATCAGCACAACGCCATGAGGCGTGGTCAGTTCAAGAGCATCAACACCAGACTCGCTCCTACACCGGGCGCGGAATCCAGAGTGATGGGAATAGCGCTGTTGTTACGCAGGGTGATCACGTCACCGGCGGTCAGGGGCAACAGATTCTCACCGCTGATTGAACCGGTTGCGAGCAGTAGATCCCGGTTGGTACTTGAATCCACGGTTGCGTTCACTGCAATCGCAAGGGCCGCACCAACACCCGCCGTGTAGTTGACCGTGTAACCAATCCGGTAGATTCCCGAAGTCGGAACCACGACGGATTCGGTACCCGCTGTGTGAAGCACGCCGGATAGCGGTCCGTTGTTGGTAAAGATCACGTTTGTTCCGCCAGCCACGACAGCGGCGCCCAGCGCGAAAGTCCCACCAAAGGTCGTCAAGCCCGTTCCCGCCGGCCCTGTCGGACCAGGTGGGCCGATTGGTCCGGTATCCCCGGTCGGACCCTGTGCACCCGTTTGGCCAACGGGACCTGTATCGCCGACCGAACCCGTTGGGCCAGCCGGACCGATCGGACCGATTGGTCCCATCGGCCCGATAGCACCCGTTGGGCCTGACGAACCCGTTGCACCGGTCGAACCTGCCGGCCCCGCAGGACCGGTAGGGCCAGTCGGCCCAGTGGGACCGGTCGGTCCCACAATGGAACCGCAGCCGCCCAGTTGACCCGTACTGGCGTCAAAGCAGACTGGGCTGTCTTCCTGGACCGCAGTCGGCAGGCCGGTGATACCCACAGTGCCGTCCGGATTCACAACAAAGCGTGCTGTCGCGCCACTGCTGTCCTTCACCACCACCGCACCACCCGCAGGAGGGGTGATCTCAAGATCAGCCGCATGCACGGCCGGCAGGCTGCTCAAGGCAGCAAGGATGGCGAGACTCACCGGCGTGCGAAACGGCATCGTCGATTCCAAACCGGCTCTCCGTCAGGAACCGAGACGGGAACGAGCAGCCGTCAGACCCATACCGGCCAACAGCGCGGAAAGCAGCAACAGGATCGGCAGCTGCAAAGCCGGAATCACCTGCGGCGCAACGATGGCTGCGGCCACAACGGCACCGAACCACCCCAGCGCATTGCCGGCACCACCTTCGTTGGTTTCAGCCGGCGCCAGCGGCTGGCCGTTGGCGTGCACGTTGGACACGCCGACGTGAATGATCGACTGTGTGCCGCCTGCCGCCAGATTGAACTGACCTTCGGCACCGGAAGGCAGGCGCTCGATCTGCAGCGGATCAGCCGCAGTACCGGTGATTTCGAGGTGCGCCAGGATCGTCTGGATACCACCGGCATCGACCACGATGTGCTTGCCAAGCATGCTGACAAGCGACAAGGTCGAGAACGTATTGCTGCCAACGATGTGGGAACTGGCGAAGGCGCCATCGACAAAGCGGACGGTGCCGCTACCGGGGTCGAAACCGCCATCCACCTGCCAGTCACCGGCAAGCTCGATCAGGCCGGCTCCACCCAACAGGGAGCCACCGCTGGTCACCAGCAGATTGTCGACGCCGACCAGCTGACCGCCGCCAACGCCCAGCTGCCCCGCGATGGTCACATCACCAGCGCCAGCGATGGTCCCGCCATTGAGCTGGATCGATGCGCCCGCAGGAATCGAGATACCTGCAGTCGCCTTGCCGGATGCAATCAACCCGGCCACAGCCATCAAGGCCGCAACAAAAACGTGTTTCAGTGTCGCCCCCTGCATAGCATCCCCCTGTTCGTGCTATTGCCGGCCAGAGTATTCCATTCCGACAAAACGGTCGATCCTCCATTTGAATGGCGGTGTCACCCCAGCGTGTTAAGGTCGCACACTGTTCCACGGGACGCTGCGGCAGAACGGTTACCGTCCATGCACGCCAATACCCAGACAGTCGCCAGCGATCCGTCGCTGGCATTCCAGAAGGTCCGGAACCAGACCCGGAAACTGATCGAAGGACTCAGCGCAGAGGACCTCTGCGTGCAGTCCATGCCCGATGCCAGCCCGGGAAAGTGGCATCTGGCGCATACGACCTGGTTCTTCGAGGTCATGCTGCTGCAGCCGTTTGCCGGACAGGCACCGTTGAACGCCAACTGGCTGTACCTGTTCAACTCCTACTACGAGGCCCTCGGCGAGCGCCATCCGCGCCCGCAACGCGGCCTGCTGACCCGACCATCGCTGGACGAGGTGCTGGCTTATCGCGAAACGGTGGAATCACGGGTGCTGGCTTTCCTGGACGCGCTGGAGCCCGATTCAGCCACAGGTCGCGACGCGCTGGCCGTACTCGAACTCGGCATGAACCACGAACAGCAGCATCAGGAACTGCTGGTCACCGACCTCAAGCACCTGCTCTCCCGCAATGCCCTGCAGCCTGCGTGGCGTTCGCCGTCGCCACGCGGGGTGAATCCGGAACCGCTGCCTCCAGCCGAATGGTTGACGCACGAAACAGCGGGTCCGGTGGAAATCGGCGCGAGCAACACCAGCTTCGCCTTCGACAACGAACGTCCGCGACACCGCACCTGGCTCGAACCCTATGCGCTGGCCTCGCGACCGGTCAGCTGCGCGGAGTACATCGAGTTCATCGACGCCGGTGGTTACCGCGATCCACGGTGGTGGCTATCGGATGGGTGGTCCACCGTGCAGTCCGAAGACTGGTCGACCCCACTCTACTGGCGCAATGACGGCGGTATCTGGCTGCGTTTCAGCAACCGCGGAACGGTGCCGGTCGATCCGAGTGAGCCGATCTGCCATCTCAGCTATTACGAGGCCGATGCCTACGCCCGCTTTCGCGATGCGCGACTGCCAACGGAAGCCGAATGGGAACAGCTGATCGGCCGGCAGGAATGGAACGGTGAGTTTGCGGACTCGGGTCGCCTCGAACCTGAGCCACTGACCGGCCGCAGCTTTGGCGGCAACGTCTGGGAATGGACGCAGAGTCCCTACGCGCCCTACCCCGGCTTCAAACCGTTGCCCGGAGCGGCTGGCGAGTACAACGGCAAATTCATGTGTTCGCAGATGGTGCTGCGTGGCGGCAGCTGCGCCACGCCGCGAAACCATATCCGGTCGAGCTATCGGAACTTCTTCCCGCCAACCGCGCGCTGGCAGTTCTGCGGGCTGCGGCTCGCCAAGGACATCCCATGAACAGCGCCGTCATCGCGCCGCCCAACGCCACCATTGTCGACCTCAGCCCTGACCTGGAAAGCCTGCAGGACGCGGTCATCGATGGCCTGTCGATGTCGCCTAAATGGCTGCCGGCGTGGCTGTTCTACGACGCCCGCGGCTCGGAGCTGTTCGAGGCCATCTGCGAGCAGCCCGAGTACTACCCGACACGCACTGAACTCGCGATCTTTCACCGGCACGGTCGCGAGATCGCCCAAACGCTGGGCGAAGGCTGCCGGCTGGTCGAACTCGGCTCTGGCGCCGACACCAAGGCGAAGATGCTGCTGCGCATCCTGAAGAACCCGGACGGCTACGTCGCCATCGACATTTCCGGCAGCCAACTTCGCTCGTCCGCGCTGGCGCTGGCCCGCGAGTTCCCGCGCCTGCCGATCACCGGCATCGTTGCCGACTACGGCGAGGACAGCGCACTGCCGCTGGAGGAAAGTCCCGGCGATGGCCCGCTGGTCGGCTTCTTCCCGGGCTCGACCATCGGCAACATGGAGCCGCGCGTGGCCGAAGGCTTCCTCAATGCGTGGGCGGAACGCCTGTCCGGTGGCGGCATGCTGATCGGCGTCGATCTGCTGAAATCACCGGAGCGCCTCAACGCCGCCTACAACGATGCCGCCGGCATCACCGAGGCGTTCAACCTCAACATGCTGCGCCACATCAACCGCGAACTGGGCACCGACTTCGACCTGTCACGCTTCCGGCATCGTGCCTTTTTCAATGCCGACAAGAGCCGCGTCGAAATGCACCTGGTCAGCGACGGCGCACAGATTGTTCACGTGGCAGGCCAACCGTTCCGCTTCGCCGACGGCGAGTCCATCCACACCGAGAGCAGCTGCAAGTACAGCATCGACAGCTTCCAGCAACTGGCCCGCCGCGCCGGTTTCGAACCGATGCGCGTGTGGACCGACGACGACAGCCTGTTTTCCGTGCACTACCTGCGCGCGCCCTGAGGCCCGCGACGGCGATCAACCCGCCGGTGGTGGCGGGGGCGGTGCGGCAGGGGCCGACCCGGGCAGTGCGGGTGCCGGCTGCGGGGCGATGCCACCGGCCTTTTCCTTGAGTTGGCGGAACTTGCCGGACCAGCCCTCCAGTTTGCCGCTCCACTCGGCGTTGGGCATCTGGCCGGCGCTGACCTTGAAGTAAACCTGCATCAGCGCGGTCATCGCCAGCGGGTCGACCAGCGCCGCCTTCAGACCCCAGGCCAGCACCACGGCGATGGCCACGCCCCAGAAACTGGCGACATTCGGGAACAGGCTGGCGACGCCCAGCGCAGGAGCCAGACAGACCACGAAGATCAGCGCGGTCAGCAGCCAGACGATGACGGTGATGGCCGCGGCATTCTTCAACAGCGTCTTGTAGTTCTGCGCGTAGAGCACCACGGCATCACGGCTGGTGGCCCAAGCGTTGTCGGACTTCACGCGGATGTTGTGGGCCAGGATCACCTCGTCCACGTAGGTGAGCGAGGTGCGCAGGATGGCGTTGATGATGCCCATCGCCGAATCGAGTCCCGGGATCGGCAGCCAGTTGGCGATGCGCATGGTCATGCGGTTGATGACGCGGATGATGCCGTTGATGAGGCGATCAACGCCGAACAGCACAGAGCTTTCCACGAAGCGCGATTTCACCACCTCGGCGCCGTGCGCCAGCTGGCCCTTGCCGCCGGGGATCTCCTTGCCTTCCAGCAGCTCGGCCAGCACCGCGATGTGACCGGCCTTCACCATGTACAGCAGGTATTCGCGCAGCCAGTAGAGCACGCCACTGGTCAGACCAAAGCCGATGGCACCGCCCCAGAAGGCAAAACCGGGGTTCGACGCCGCCTTGCCGACAATCCAGCCGATGCCAGCGCCAGCGCCAGTAACGATCAGATAGGCAAGGCTGATGCCGACATAGACCATCAGGCGCAGGAACAGATAGGGAGTGGTGCGAAGCAACAGGCCAAGAACCTGGCCCAGCTTGAAGTCGAACATGGCGGAAATTTCCCGATGATTGATGAGGGGTTGTCGCACGCGGTGGGACGACTACCGGCTACGTTGAACGATACGGGATCACCGGGCGGTTTCCGACATGCGGCTGAAGCCGTCACGGGAAACCCGCAACGCCTTTCGCTTGACCGGTACCGCCCCGCTCGCCACCATCCCGCCCTGTCCTACCGCAATACCGCACGGAATCCTCACGGAATGAGCAGTCGCTACAACGCCGCCGACATTGAAGTCCTCTCCGGCCTCGACCCGGTCCGCCGCCGTCCGGGCATGTACACCGATACCAGCCGTCCAAACCATCTCGCGCAGGAAGTCATCGACAACAGCGTCGACGAGGCGCTGGGCGGCCACGCCAAAACCATCGACGTCACGCTGCATGCCGATGGCAGCTGCGAGGTCAGCGACGACGGACGCGGCATGCCGGTGGACATCCACCCCGACGAAGGCATTCCCGGCGTCGAGCTGATCCTCACGCGCCTGCATGCCGGCGGCAAGTTCAGCGGCAAGAACTACACATTCTCGGGCGGCCTGCACGGCGTCGGCGTCAGTGTGGTGAATGCGCTGTCGTCGAAAGTGGAGATCTTCATCAAGCGCGACGGCAGCGAATTCCGCATGCAATTCCGCGACGGCGAAACCGACTCGTCGCTCGAAGAAGTCGGCAGCGTCGGCAAGCGCAACACCGGGACGCGTCTGCGCTTCTGGCCTGATCCGAAATACTTCGACACGGCCAAGTTCAACCTGCGCGCGTTGCGCCACATCCTGCGAGCCAAGGCGGTGCTCTGCCCCGGCCTGACCGTGCGCCTGTTCGACGAGGCCAGCGGCGAGCGCAATGAGTGGTTCTACGAGGACGGCCTGCGCGACTACCTCGCCGGACAGATCGCCGACCGCGAACGCCTGCCGGCCGACCTGTTCGTCGGCAGCCACAGTCGCGACACCGAAACCGCCGACTGGGCCATCGCCTGGATTCCCGAGGGCGAGCTGGTCACCGAAAGCTACGTCAACCTGATCCCGACCGCCCAGGGCGGCACCCACGTCAACGGCCTGCGTTCCGGCCTGACCACGGCGCTGCGCGAGTTCTGCGACTTCCGCAACCTGCTGCCGCGCGGGGTGAAGATCGCGCCGGAAGACGTGTTTGATCGCCTGAGCTTCGTGCTGAGCGCCAAGCTCACCGATCCGCAGTTCAGCGGGCAGACCAAGGAGCGCCTGAGCTCACGACAGGCTGCGGCTTTCGTCGAAGGCGCCGTGCACGACGCCTTCAGTCTGTACCTCAACCAGCACGTTGAACTGGGTGAGCAGATCGCACAGCTGGCGATCAGCCGCGCACAGGCGCGCCTCAAGACCGAGAAGCAGATCGTCCGCAAGAAGGTCACGCAAGGTCCCGCCCTGCCCGGCAAGCTGGCCGACTGCATCAGTCAGGACCTGTCGCGCACCGAGCTGTTCCTGGTCGAGGGCGACTCCGCCGGTGGCAGCGCCAAGCAGGCGCGCGACAAGGACTTCCAGGCCATCCTGCCGCTACGCGGCAAGATCCTGAACACCTGGGAAGTGGAATCCGGCTCGGTGCTGGGCTCGCAGGAAGTGCACGACCTCGCGGTCGCCATCGGCTGTGATCCAGGCAAGGATGACCTGTCCGGCCTGCGTTACGGCAAGGTGGTGATCCTCGCCGATGCCGACAGCGATGGCCTGCACATCGCCACGCTGCTGACCGCGCTGTTCCTCAAGCACTTCCCGTCGCTGGTGCGCGCTGGTCACGTCTTCGTCGCCATGCCACCTCTGTTCCGTGTCGACGTCGGCAAGCAGGTGTTTTACGCGCTGGACGAAGAGGAAAAGCGCCTGCTGCTCGAGCGCATCGAGCGCGAAAAGATCAAGGGACAGGTCAGCACCACGCGCTTCAAGGGTCTCGGCGAAATGAACCCCTCGCAGCTGCGCGAATCCACGATCCATCCCGATACGCGCCGACTGGTGCAACTCACGGTCGAAGACGACGACGGCACCCCGCAACTGATGGACATGCTGCTCGGCAAGAAACGCGCCTCCGATCGCCGCCAGTGGCTGGAGGAAAAAGGCGATCTGGCGACGCTGGAAGTGTGATAACGCTCGTCTGTTGGGTCGGCGTAGACTGCCGACATGGCCCGTGGCGATCGCCAATCCCGTCAACGCCGTTTCGGCACATTCAGTGACCGTATATTCGCGGCGTTGCTGTTCGTCGGCTTTGGCGTGCTCATTTACTTCGCCGCCAGCGGTCGCTTTGATCAGGAAATCGGCCAATTCTCGCACTGGTTGCGGAACCTGTTTGGTGGCTGAGTCACAGCCCGCCGGCAGACTTCAGACGCAGGTTTCCAGCAAAGCCCTCAGCACAGCCTGAAGGCTGGCAGCCTTTTTTCCGTCGTATTCGAAGCTGTCTTCGTCCATGTAGCAGCGCTGGCTGATTTCGAGCTGCACCGCGTCGATGCCATTCGCCGGATCGCCATAGTTGCGGGTGATATGGCCGCCCTTGAAGCGGCCGTTGGCGACCCAGTCGTAGGCGCTCTGCCCTTGCAAGACTGCTTCCAGACGCGCCTGTCGATCCACGGAACAGCTGGCACCGGCGGACGTGCCGAGATTGAGATCCGGCAAGCGGCCCTCGAACAGGAACGGCACCACGCCGCGGATGGAATGCGCTTCCCACAGCACCGCGCGGCCGTGCGCTGCCTGGATGCGTGAGAGCTCGGCCGCCAGCGCATCGTGATAGGGACGCCAGTAGCGCTCGCGGCGAATGGCAATCTCATCGGCATCCGGCGCCATGCCTTCCTGGTAGATCGGCTCACCGTCGAAGCCGACCAGCGGACACAGGCCAGTGGTGTTCTGTCCCGGATACAGAGAGGCGTCGTCCGGAGGGCGATTCAGATCAATGACGTAACGCGAACAGCGCGGCACCAGCAGCGAAGCACCCAGCTCACGCGCAAAGTCGTAAAGCCGCGCCACGTGCCAGTCGGTATCGGGCACGCCGAGCGCCTTCGCGGTTAGCCGGGCAGCAATGTCCCCGGGAAGCTCAGTGCCATCGTGTGGACAGCTGACCAGCAGCGGCGCGCTGCCTTGATGCAATGTGAAGGTCGACATGGCGCGCACGCTAACTGCTGTCCGGCGTGGTTCGCAAGCCGCCATGTCTGGAAATCCGCATTGGCTTCGTATCCCAGGGAATTGCCACGAAAGGACGCCCGCATGCAGAAGCTCGCTGTTGCCGCATTCCTGTCCCTGTCGCTGATCGCCATCGACACAGCACAGAGCGCCACGTTCAACGTCACCAATACCAACGCAACGGGAGCTGGTTCGTTTCGCCAGGCGATGATCGACGCGAACGCGAGCCTTGACGCCAGCAACACCATCCAGGTGGACAGCGGCCTCAGCGGCACCATAACGCCACAGTTCATCAGTTCCGACCTTCCGCTGATCGAGTCGCAGCAGCTGACCATCAATGGTCCGGGTGCCGACCTTCTGACATTGGACCTGACCAGCCTTCAACGCCTGACGCTGGAATCGGGCGTAACCCAGCTCCAGATCAACGACCTTGCCATCAGCGGTGGCACGGCGTTTCGTGGTGGCTGTCTCAACAGCGAACACGGTGCCGAGCTGCTGATGTCGGGAGTGATTTTCGAGAACTGCACGGCGGTAACCACGAACACGACGGAAAATGCACGGGGTGGCGCCATCTACAGCACCGGAATGCTCGTGCTCCAGGACAGCACGCTCAAGGACAACCAGGCGCTGGGTGGAGTCGACGCCGGGGCCGAAGGCGGCGCAATTTACCTTGCGCCGCTGGCCGGTGGCGTCACGCTGACCATCCGCCGCTCACTGGTCAACGGCAACGACGCCAGCAGCGACAAGAATGGGGCGTCCGTCCTTGGCGGCGCCATTCGCGTGACCGGCAATGTCAACACGGTCATCGAGGATTCCGGCTTCACCGGCAACCGGACCGTGCTGACCGGCACCGGTTCCAGCGGAGATGGTGGTGCGATCAGCGGCCTTTTCAGCCAGTTGACGCTGCGCCGCAATCTGTTCTACGCCAATTCCAGCGCCGGTAGCGCCAGCGTCATCAGCATCGGCGCGAGCAATCCCGCCGATCGCTCGCCCACTGACATCGAGAACAACACGTTCTATTTCAACGACGGCAACCGGAACGGCGTCGTCAACAACGGCGCGGCCATTTTCCTCAACCGCAGCGCGCTGCGCATGCGCAACAACAGCTTCCGCGACAACAAGACCAGTATCGGCGGAGGCAGCCTCCACTATGGCGGTGACATCGACCTGATCAGCGTGTCCAACAACGCCTTCGACATCGACAGCCAGGACGGCAGCCAAAGCTGCAGCATCAGCTTCGGCGTGACGCCGGACGCCAGCTTCACTGGCATGTTCAACTACTTCACCGATGACAGCTGCACCTTTATCGCCGGCGCAGGCACCCAGCACCCGACCCTGCGCCTGGAGGCCACCACCTTTCCGGCCAACGCCACGGCCTTCACCCTAATCCCGAAGGGGCCGAGCCCGCTGATCGACGGCGGTGCCACCGCAGTCTCGGATACGGACTGGACCCTGTGCCCGCTCAAGGACCAGGTCGGCTTCCCGCGCCCGCTCGACAGCGACGGCGACGGCGACGCGCGATGCACCGCCGGCGCCGGTGAAACCGCATTCATCCTGCCGTCGGTCATCTTCAATGACGGCTTCGAAGACCCCGGGATACTCTGACCAGCGGTCAGGAACTGGCGACCACCTCAGGTCATCAGCACCACTTCTTCGGCGGAGGTCGGGTGAATGGCGACGGTGTCGTCGAAATCCCGCTTGGTGGCGCCCATGCGGATGGCGACGGCGAAACCCTGCAGGATCTCGTCGGCGGCTTCACCCAGCAGGTGCAGGCCGACGACCTTCTCCTCGCTGCCGGCGCAGACCAGCTTCATCAGGCTGCGCTGCTCACTGCCGGCCAGCGCGCCGCGCATCGGCCGGAAGCGGCTGCGATAGATGCGGACATCGTCGCCGAAGCGCTCGCGCGCCTCAGTTTCCGTCATGCCAACGGTGCCGATGGGCGGATGCGAGAACACCACGGTCGGGATGTTGGTGTAGTCGAGCCGACGATCCGCCTCGTCACCGAACAGGCGATCCATCAGCCGACGTGAAGCGGCGATCGCTACCGGCGTCAGCGCCGGCGCATCGGTGACATCGCCCACGGCATGGATGCCGGCCACATTGGTGTCCTGGAAGGCATCCACGGCAATGAAGCCCTTGTCGTCAAGCGCCACGCCGGCGTCGGACAGGCCGATGCCCTCGACATTCGGATCACGACCCAGCGCCCACAGCAGCTGGTCGAAACCGTCCGCGCTGCTGCCATCCTCGAACGCCAGCGAGTAGCCACCATCGCTGCGCGATGCGCCAGCGAGTCGCGCTCCGTGATGACGTTCGATGCCGTGATGCGTCATCCCGTTGCCCAGCGCGTCGGCAATCTCGTGGTCAAACTGCCGCAGCACGCAGGGGCCACGGGTGAACAGGCTGACCCGCGCACCCAGTGATCGCAGCACGCCGGCGAACTCGACGCCGATGTAGCCGCCGCCGACGATGGCGATATGGCGCGGGCATTCGCGCAGCGCGAACACGTCGTCAGACACCATGCCCAGCTTGCCGCCCGGCAGGTCGATACGCCCCGGACGCGCGCCAGTAGCAACCAGCACATGGCGTGCCGTCATTTCGCGCTCACCGACCGCGACCCGATGCAGACCGTCCCTTGATGCCAGCAGGCGGCCGCGACCATCGACCATCTCGATGTCCAGTTCACTGAAGCGCCCACGATAACTGCCGTGGATGCGTTCGATGTAGTCGTCGCGCAGCTGCACGAAGTGCTGCCAGTCCAGGTGCGGCGCGGCGACCGAATCGAAGCCAAAGGCGCGGGCGACCCGCGAGGCGTCAGCCAGGTCGGCAGCCAGCCACATTGCCTTCTTCGGCACGCAGCCGACGTTGACGCAGGTGCCACCCAGGCGGTCCGGCTCGATGATGGCAACGCGCGCACCATGGCGCGCCGCACGTACCGCGCCGGCAATCCCGCCGGAACCGGCGCCAAGGACGATCAGGTCGAAGCTGCTGGACATCGGGTTTCCTGTGAATTCGGAGGTTCAGGCGAAGCGCGCCGGCGAAAAGGCCGACGCTTCCATGCAGGGCTCGCGCGCGGCAATGTGGTCGGCAACCAGCTGCGCGGTGGTCGCCGACATGCTGACGCCCAACATGCCGTGGCCGCCGGCAAACAGGACGCGCGGATGTTTGGGCAGTGCACCGATCACCGGCAGGTCGTCGGCCATCATCGGCCGCCAACCGTACCACTCCTCGCGCAACTCGCCGCCGGTCGGCTGATGCAGGTAGTCGGCCGCACCGCGTTTCAGCGCATCCAGGCGGACACGGTTCAACGTCGTGTCGAAGCCGGAAAATTCCATGGTGCTGCCAAGGCGGAAACCGTCCTCCCAGCTGGTGACGCAGACACTGGCCTCGGCCAGCACCAGCGGACGCTGCGGCGCCAGTTCCGGGCGCGACCAGGTGATGGAATAGCCCTTGCCCGGCTGCATGGGCAGCTTGATTCCCAGCGGCCTGAGCAGGGCCGGCGACCAGGCGCCGGTGGCCAGCAGCAGCCAGTCTGCCCGCCGCACGCCGGCGCTGGTCTCGACGCTGACACCCTGCCGCGACGCATCGACGCGCCGCAGATCGGCGCTGCTCTCGATCACACCACCCAGTTCGGTGACCCGTCGGGCCAGCTCGGCGACAAGTCGATCCGGGCGCAGCTGGGCATCGCCGGGAAATTCGATGACGCCAACAATGCCCTCGCGCAGGCTGGGCTCCAGCCGCAGTGCATCACCCGGGTCGATCAGCCGCGATTCGATGCCCAGCTCGCGCAACGGCACCGCCAGTTGCTGCTCGTGCTCGAACTCGGCGGCATCGCGAAACACATACCAGCTGCCACTGGCCCGGAACTGGCAGTCGAGCCGCTCGTCATCGATCAGGGCTTCCAGACGCTGCCGGGCATCGGCCAGGATGGCCGCGCGCTGACGGGTCGCCTCGGCGGCATCCCGGGCGTTGCAGCGACGCAGGAAGCGATGCATCCAGGCCGCCAGCGCGGGATCGAAACGCGGCTTCACGTACAGCGGGGCATCGGACTTCAGCATCCACTTCAGCGCTCGCCAGGGCGTGCCGGGCAGCGCCAACGGCGGCGCGTGGCTGGGCGTGATGGTGCCGCAGTTGCCATGCGATGCACCGGCGCCGGGACCACTGCGGTCAATGACCCGGACCGAGCGGCCATCACGCAGCAACCTGAGCGCGGCGCTCAGGCCGATGACCCCGGCACCGACCACCAGCACTTCATCGCCGGCAGCCGGCGCCGGGAAATTGGCCTTGGATGACATGGAAAATCCGTGGATGAGCCGACATTGGCCCGTCAACTCATTGTAAGACCGCCGTCAAATGCGCCACTGGTCCGTCGCGGAATGCCGTTTGTCAGCAGCCCGAAATGGGCAACGGATCACGCAGGGCCGATCCTTGCTCGCATCCACAAAAATTTTGAGAGGTAAATCACATTTTTTTTGCTGCATTGCAAAATGACGAAAACTGTGAACAGGAGCAGATTTCAAGTCGCTCCGCAGTTCGCGACGCCCCTTGGCGCCACCCTCGGCGGGCACCGGCCCGGCCCAGGAATTGGTCGGGTTTTTTTATGCTGGTTCCGACCATGGATGCGCCCGGGGAAGGGTTTGGTCAAGAGAGCCAGCCGGTTGCCACACGCAAGGGGATTTACCCAAATGAACTACCGTAGCTCCGCTCTCACTGCCGCCGTCGCTCTGGCCCTTGGTCTCGCCTCCTCCGCCCACGCTGCGCGCCAGATGGACGACGAGGTCGCTGCCGATGTCCGCGTCCAGGCAGTCGACCGCGCCATGATGAACATCCAGCAGAACGCCAAGGCCATGCACGCCGGCATGAACGACCAGTTCCAGGCCAGCGACGTAATCCTGGATGACAACGGCGCCGAGCACGTGCGCATGAAGCGCAGCTACCGTGGCCTGCCGGTCATCGGCGGCGATTTCGTCGTCCACAGCGACAACACCGGCAAGCTGGCCTCCGTCAGCCAGACGCTGACCCATGAGATCAGCATCGACACGCATGCCTCGCTGTCCAAGAGCGAAGCCGTGCTGAACGCTGGCGTCGACTTCGGTACCGCCTTCGACGGCGTTTCCGACGCCAAGCTGGTCGTCTACGCCCGCGGCAAGGCGCCGCAGCTGGCCTATGAAGTGGTTTACACCGGCTTCATGCCGGACCAGACCCCGACCGAGATGCACTACTTCGTCGACGCCAACAACGGCCGCATCCTCGACAAGTGGGACGGCATCCACACCAAGGGCAAGCCGGGCGGCAGCGGCGGCGGCACGACCTGCAACACCAACACCACCGGCAGCGGCCACACGCTGACCCTGGGCAACGTCAACATCAACACGGCCGGCTGCACCGACGGCTCGTACCAGATGAAGGACCTGTCCCGCGGCGGCGGCTACACCACTGACCTGAACAACCGCACCAACGGTTCCGGCACGATCTTCTCCGACGCCGACAACACCTGGGGCAACAACAGCACCTCCGACCGCGCCACCGTCGGCGCCGACGCCCACTACGGCGTGTCCGAGACCTGGGACTACTACCAGAACATCCACGGCCGCAGCGGCATCGCCAACGATGGCCAGGGCGCCCTGAGCCGCGTCCACTACGGTCGCAACTACGTCAACGCCTTCTGGTCCGACAGCTGCTTCTGCATGACCTTCGGCGATGGCAGCGGCTCCTACCTGCCGCTGGTCGCGCTGGACGTGGCCGGCC
>Ga0209607_1002602_pt1 | contig 14293 bp, 12 predicted proteins | sample AD_UKC117_MetaG_FD_184413 | JGI IMG/M metagenome (GOLD analysis project Ga0209607, IMG submission 184413) | Active sludge microbial communities of municipal wastewater-treating anaerobic digesters from Hong Kong - AD_UKC117_MetaG (SPAdes)... | ecosystem: Engineered > Bioreactor > Anaerobic >... | reverse complement strand
GGGCGACGAGGCGCTCGCGGTGGGCGAGATCACCCCCCACCACGACCTGTTCGACTACGAGTGCAAGTACGTCCCGGGGATGAGCGACGAGGTCTTCCCGGCCGACCTCCCGGCGACGGTGGCGCGCGACGTCCAGCAGGCGGCGCTCGGGGCGCACCGGGCGGTGAAGGCGACGGGGTACTCGCGGGTCGATTTTCGCTTGACACCTGACGGGCGGATGTTCTGTTTGGAGGTGAACACCCTGCCGGGGATGACCGCGACCTCGCTGCTGCCGCAGTCGGCGGCGGCGGTCGGGATCCCCTTCGGGGAGCTGTGCGAGCGCATCGCGCGCGCGGCACTGGATGCGCGGTCCCCCGACCGCGCCTGACGAACGGATCCACGGCATGTACGAACGGTCGTTCTCGTCCCGCATCACCCCCTGGGTTGGTCGCCTGCTCGCGATCAACGCGGTGGTGCTGCTGCTGACCGAGACGCTGTTCACCGCCCCGGCGGTCATCGACTGGCTGCGCTTCGATCCGACGACGGCGTTCGGTCGGATGTGGACCTTCCTGACCTACATGTTCGTGCACGGCGGCCTCTTTCACCTGGCCGCGAACTCGATCGCACTGTTCGCGTTCGGCCCGGCGGTCGAGCGCCGACTCGGCGGCCGCGCGTTCCTGATCTACTACCTCTATTGCGGCGTCGGCGCGGCGGTGACGTCGCTGCTGCTCTCGTCGCTGATGCCGATCGGCCCGTTCGTCGGCGCCTCCGGCGCGGTCCTCGGCGTGGCGCTGGCGTATGCGCGCTTCTTCCCCGACGCCGAGCTGATCGTCTTCCCGATCCCGATGCCGATCCGGGCGCGGACCCTGGTGATGATCATCGCCGGCCTCGACCTGTTCGGCGCGCTGGCGGGGTCGGGCGACGGGATCGCGCACGTGGCGCACCTCGGTGGCCTGCTGTTCGGGATGCTCTACTTCGGGGTGCAGAACCTCGCGCATCCGCCCGAGGGGCCGCGGTTGCCGCCGATGCGTCCGCGGGGGATCCCGGTGGGCGTGGCGCGGCGCGAGCACCGCGAGGACGGCGGCAGCGCGCTGCGCGAGCGTGCGGAGTCGCTGGCGCCCGCCCCCGCCGCGCCAGTGGAACCCGATCCGGCGGAACTCGAGGCGACCGAGCTCGATCGGGTGCTCGACAAGATCAACGCCAGCGGGATGAACTCCCTCACGCACGACGAGCGGGCGTTCCTCGACGGCGTCGCGCGTCGCCGTCGCGACGCGGGCGACTGACGCCGCGCGTCCGCGCGGGCGCGGATGCCGATCCTCGACCTCGTCACCCCGTGGGCCGCAGCCGCCGAGTCGCCGGACACCCTCGCCGCCTTCACCGACCGACATCACGAGCTGCTTGAGGCGCTGCGCCGCCAGCGGGCACCGTCCGCCGACGCGCTCGCTCTGCCGCGCGACCTCGAGCGTGCCCGCACGGTCGCGTCCGATCCCACGGTACATGCCCTGGTGCGTGCGGAACGCGATCGCTGGCGCGAGCGGGGGCTGCGCGCGCCGGTGCGGATCGTCCTCGGATGCGGCGCGGAACCGGGTGCGACCTGGGAAGTCCTCCCCGGGACGGGCGAGGGCGAGATCGTCCTCTTCGTCGATCGCGCCAGCGGGGATGACCTGGTCGCGGCACTCGCCGCAGCCCTGGCGACCTACACGCGGTGGACCGCCGACACGCCGGTGGCACGCGTCGCCGCGCGGGGACCCTGGGATCGTTGGGCAGCCGCACGCGAGCTGCCGCTCGCGGAGTGGGTGTACGCGGCAGGGCTCGCGGTCCACGCCGCGGCGGCTCGGTTCCCGGACTGGTCGGCCGAGCGGCTGCTCGGCCTCTCGCGCGGCGAGGTCCGCCGCCTGCGCGCCCTCGAGCGCGAGCTGATGCTGCAGCTCGAGGCGGAACTCGACACCTCGGGCATCGGCCTGGTGCTGCGCTGGCTGACCGACGAGGCGCCGCCGGGACTCCGCACCGATGCCACGGGGCGCCTCGTCCCCCGCGGCGCCGGCCGCTACCTCGGCTGGCGGATGCTCGCCGAGCGGGTGCGGCGGGTCGGGGTGGCCGGGGCGGCGGTGGGGTAGGGGGGAGGAGTGAGTCCTGAGTCCTGAGAAGTGAGAGATGTACCGGCCGGTTCCGCGCTTCGTAACGGCGACCACGACCCCCCTCACTTCTCAGGACTCAGGACTCAGGACTCACGCGTCGCCACTACCTTCCCCCGATGCCCACACCACGTGCCCTGGCGCTCGTCGCCCTCCTCGCGGCGGCCCCGCTCGCCGCCCAGTCCCCCCGCGTCGCCGCGATGGAAGCATCGGCGCGCGCCATCGACTCGGCCCGGATCCGCGCCGATGTCACCTTCCTCGCCTCCGACCCCAACGGCGGCCGGTCGACCCTCGACGCGGGCTACGACTCGGCGGCGGCGTTCGTTGCCGCGCGGCTGCGCGCGCTCGGGATCGCCCCCGCGGGTGACAGCGGCGGCTACTTCCAGCACTACACCGTGATCTCCTCTCGGCTCGACACCGCGCGCGCCGGCGGGCAGGTCGCCGGCGGCCGCGCGCTGCGCTACGGCGAGGACTTCGTGGTGCAGAGCTTCCTGCAGCCCGGGCGGCACGCCGGGCCGGTGGTCTATGTCAGCCACGGCATCCGCGCGCCCGGCGCGGGAATCGACCCGTACCGCGGCCTCGAGATCCGCGGCGCCTGGTTGCTCGTCGACGGTGGCACCGGCCTCCCGCCGGGGACGACCCGCGAGGACCTCGGCCGCCCGGGTGTCGACTGGTTCACCGTGTCCGACGAGGTGAAGCGACTCGGCGCCCTCGGCATCCTGACGCTGCCGAGCGAGGGGATGCTGCGCGGGTGGAACAGCTTCCGGAACCGGGTCCCGGTGGGGCGCGACCTCACCCCCGCCGTCGGGCGCGCCTATGCGGCGTATCCGCTGCCGCGGGTGACCCTCTCCGCCGGCACCGCCGCAGCCCTCGCGGCGGGAACGCCCCTCGCCACCGCGCTCGCCGACACGACCGCGCCGTCGCCGTCGCCGTTCGCCCTCGACCGGGAACTGACGATCGACCTCGTCGCCGAGACGACGACCTACCGACCGTACAACGTTGTGGGGCTCGTCGAGGGATCGGATCCCGCGCGGGCCGGCGAGTGGATCAGCGTCGCGTCGCATCTCGACGGCGCCGTCGGCCGCGCGGTGACCCCGGAGGGCGACAGCATCTACAACGCCGCCGACGACAACGCGAGCGGCAGTGCGGTCGACCTGTCGGTCGCCGAGGCGCTGATGCGCGGACCGCGACCGGCGCGCTCGGTGCTGCTCATCTGGGACAGCGGCGAGGAGATCGGCCTCTGGGGCTCGCGCCACCTCGCCTACAACGCCTCGGAACGGATCGTCGCCCACTTCAACAACGACATGCTGGGCCGTACCCGTGCCCCCGGGACCGAGATCGAGGCGGAGGCCGACCTCGCGGGGCCGATGGAGGTGTGGGTCTCCGGGCCGTCGGTGTTGTCGACCGTGATGGAGCGCGCCCTCGAACGGGTGCGTCGCGAGCACGACTGGGTCACTCTCACGCCGAAGCACGACGCCCCCGGCGTCTCGTTCTTCTATCCGCGCACCGATGCGGCGCCCTTCATGGAGATGGGGATCCCGGTGATCCAGTTCTTCACCGGCCTGCACGCCGACTATCACCGTCAGGGCGACGAGAGCACCAAGCTCGACATCCCCAAGATGACCGGCGCGGCGCGGATGATCTACGCGATCCTCTGGCACCTCGCCGAGGACCCCGAGCGGCCGCGGTGGGATCGACCGGTGCCGGCCGAGCTGCCGTTCGTGGTGCCGAAGAGGTGAGGGGTGAGTCCTGAGTCCTGAGGGGTGTGGGGGCTGGTTCCACGCGTCGCGACGGCAACCGCAACCCCTCCCTCTCAGGACTCAGGACTCAGGACTCACGGCTCACGACTAACTTCTCGCCATGCCCACCCGCCGCTACACCGACGACGAAGTCGCCGAGATCTTTCGCCGCGCGACGGCCACCGTGCAGCCGCGACCGGCCGGGGAGGCCGGCACGTCATTGGCTGAACTGCAGGCGATCGGCCGCGAGGTCGGGATCCCGGCCGATCGGGTCGCCGTCGCCGCCGCGTCGCTCGAACACGGCGAGGTCGTCCACACGCAGCGGCTCCTCGGGTTGCCGATCGGTGTCGGCGAGCGCATCGAGCTCGAGCGCAAGCTCACCGATGCCGAGTGGGATCGCCTCGTCGTGGCCGCGCGAGACACCTTCCACGCGAAGGGACGGCAGCGCAGCGAGGGCGCCTTCCGGCAGTGGACCAACGGCAACCTGCAGGTCCTCCTGGAGCCCGGAGAGCGCGGCCATCGACTGCGGCTCCAGACCACGAACCAGAACGCGCAGGGGCTGATGATGAGCGGCCTCGCGATGGCCGGGTTCGCCGCAGTGGCCGCGACCTCGTCACTCTTCGCCGTCGCCGCGAAGGGCGAGAAGCTCCTCCTCCTCGGCGGACTCCTCGGCATGCTCGGCCTGGTCGTTCTCGCCGCAGGCACCGTGCGGCTTCCGGGCTGGGCCGCGCGACGTCGCACGCAGTTCCGGGCGCTCGCGGAGCTCGCGGCGCGCATGACGCAGCCCGAGTAGGTGGTTCACCCCCCCTCACGTCTCAGGACTCACGACTAACTTCTCGCCATGCCCGATCGCCGCTACAGCGACGAGGAAGTCGCCGAGATCTTCCGCCGTGCCACCGCGGAGGTGCCGCTGCAGTCAGCAGGTTCCACCGGGATGTCACTTCAGCAACTGCAGGAGATCGGGCGCGAGGTGGGGCTCGCGCCCGAGGTGGTGACCGAGGCCGCCCGGTCGCTCGACGCCGCGCCACCCGCGACGGTCACGACCCGGTTGCTCGGCCTCCCGATCGGGGTGGCCGATGGGGTCGTGCTGCCGCGCCGCCTGCGCGATGACGAGTGGGATGCGCTCGTGGTCGCCGCCCGCGACACCTTCGGGGCCCGCGGCGCGCTGCGCTCGGACGGCGGCTTCCGCCAGTGGACCAACAGCAACCTGCAGATGCTGCTCGAGCCCGCCGGCGAGGGGCATCGGCTACGGTTGCGCACCCTCAACGGGCACGCGCGCCGGATGATCCTGAGCGGCCTGGTGGCGATCGCCGCGGGCGCGATCTTCGCCGCACTCCCCTTCGTCACCGGGGTCCCCACCGAGTCCAATCAACTGGAGTCCATGGGGATCCTTGCGGCCGTGGGCGCCGCACTCCTGGGGCGCGGCATCTGGGGACTCCGCGGCTGGGCTGCCCGTCGCCAGGCGCAGTTCCGCGACCTCGCCGAGCGCGCCATGCGGATGGCGCAGCCGGAGTAGGCGCCTCAGCGACGTTTCCCGACTCGCGCCGCCCTCACGCCTCAGGACTCAGGACTCACGACTCCGTCCCGCACCGGCAGCGCCCGCGCCCGCACCACGGCGGCACCGCCGTCTGCGGGCGTGATCGTCACCTCGACCAGGTAGTCGCCCGGCTCGAGCTGCTGCAGTGCGACGCGGCGCTGCACCAGGAACCGGTCGCGCTCCGCCGTGAGCGACTCCTCGATCCGCAACCTGGTCCTGTCCGCAGGGTCGTCGAGGCGGCGCACCGCGATCGCGACGCCGTAGCTGTCGCCGCTCACTGCCCCGACGACCTCGAGCGTCAGGACGGCGGCCTCCTCGCGTCGCCATGCCCCGGTCGGATTGAGCGGCACCTGCTCGCCGAACCGGCGCCAGGCGATCCCGCTCTCCTCGCGTCCGAGGATGAGGTCGCCGAGTTGGAGGCCGGGGCGGTCGGGGTCGGCAACCGGCACCCCGCGCACCGTGGTGCCATTGCCGCGCCGCCCCGCGCTGTCGGAGAGGACCACGCCGACCTGCCAGCGACCCGGCGGCACCGGCAGCAGTTGCCACGCGCCGACGTACCCGTCAGGACCGGCGGACGTGCTCCCCTGCCAGGTGGTGTCGCCGTGGAACGCGAAGCGACCGTCATCCGAATCGGCGACGACTGCCTCGCTGCGGAGTCGCCCGGCCGGGAGCTGCTCCGCGCGCGCCGCGACCACCAGCAGCACCCCCTCGCCGGGAATACCGTACGCCTGGGCATACGATTCGAGTCGTGTCTCGAAGCGTCGTGCGTGATCATCGGTTCGCTCGGCGATCTCGCGCATCTGGGTGTAACCCAACCGCGCCCGTTCGGCAGGAGCCGTCGTGCGGCCACCCGCGACGACCACGCCCGCGAGCACGCAGAGACTCGGATCGACGACACACGCGGTGGCCAGGTCCCCGAACGGACGATTGCGCGCCACCATGCCGAACTTGGGGTCGGCGCTGCCGGGGCCCCCTGGACGAGAGAACGAGAGCATCAACGGGCCGGCGGGGGTGTCGTAGCGCCAGAGGGTCTGGTACATCCCGGTCATCCCCGGCATGTCGGCCACGTCGGTCGGCGTCCCGTGGCGCATCACCGCGAGGCCGCGATCGTCGAGGATCCCGCTGAGCGGCCGGTAGCGATTGTCCATCGAGAGCGGCGACCCCTTGAACTCGCCGCTCACGGGGAATCGGATGTCTGCACCCGACTTGTTGAACTCCTCTCCGGCCCCGGGGACACTCGGAATCCCGATCGCGAGCGACGCCTCGAGGTCCCAGCGATAGTCCCTGAGTGCCGTGCGATAGCGCGCGAAGTGCTCGGCGAGTCGGCTGCCGGGTGGGCGGAGGTCGGCGAGGTCGCGCCGCTGCCAGAAGCGGCGCAGCCACGCGGCCGCATCGCCGCCGGCGGTCCGCATGCTGTCCCAGCTCGCCAGCTCCGTCGAGTCGGCGATCCAGGCGACGTCGCGCCGGTACGGGGCCGCCCCGGCCGGGTCGATGATCTCGGCGGCGCCGCGGTAGTAGCTCGCCGCCGCGCGCGGGTCGTCGAGGGCGAACTCGACCCGGGCACTCAGGTGCCAGCGCTGGGCGTCGGGGAGGTCGCCGGGGCCGAGGCGGTCGAGCGCCCGGGCGGCGGCGGCCGGGTCGCCGCGCTCCAGCTCCATGCCGACCCACGCCACCACCAGTTCGGGCGGCAGCGCGACGTGCCGGGCGGCGAGGGCGCGCAGGTGGGCGAGCTCGCGCTCGGGCTCGATCCAGGGGGCGGGGTAGGGGAACAACCGCTCCAGCATCAGCGCGGCCCCGACGTCGCCGCTGTCCGCGGCCAGCGCCGAGCGGAGCGCGCGGGTCGCGCCGGCGCGCCAGAAGCGCTCGCCGAGCGGCATCAGGCTGTCGGGCGGTGCGAAGGGGGCGCCGGCGGCGATCGCCAGCCGCGCCACGGTGCGGGCCTCGCGGCCGCGCACCGTGCGCTGCGCCGCCCAGATCACCGCTCGGCGCGCTTCCCCCTCGATCTGCTGCTTCGGGATCGAGTCGGCCTCGACCGCGGCGGCGAGGCGCTCGAGCCGGTCCCAGCGGGGGGCGTAGTCCTGGGCCGAGGCCCGGGGCGGGGCCAGCAGGAGCCCGAGCAGGAGGAGGCCGGTCAGGTGAGCAGGCTGCATCGTCGACCTCCGGGGAGGCGTGAGTCCTGAGTCCTGAGAGGGGACGCTCCACGCCCCCCACGACCCACGACCCGCGACCCGCGACCCGACCTACCGTCGCTTCGCCTGCTTCTCCGCCATGATCCGCGCCCGCTGCTTGCTGATCAGGTACTGCTGCGGCGCGGCCGCGATGTTCTGCACGGCGTAGTAGAGGTTCAGCCCCGAGGCGAAGTTCAGGAACAGGAAGCCGAAGACCGCCGGCATCACGTAGGTCATGATCTTCGCCTGCGGGTTGGGCGGGATCCCCATCTGCCCGATCTTCGAGAGCGCGAACATCGACAGCACCATGAACACCGGAATGATGTAGAGCGGGTCGGGCTGCGACAGGTCTGGCATCCAGAGGAACGACACGCCGCGCAACTCGATGGTGCTCTGCAGCACGAAGAACACCGCCACCAGGAACGGGTACGGCAGCAGCATCGGCCAGCATCCCGAGAGCGGGTTGACCTTGTGCTCCTTGTAGAGCTTCAGCATCTCCTGCTGGAGCCGCTCCGGGTTCTCCTTGTACTTCGTCTGCAGCGCCTGCATCTCGGGCTGGATCGCCTGCATCTCGGTCATCGACCGCATCGCCTTCTGGTTGAGCGGCCAGAGCGCGAGGCGGATGAAGATCCCGAAGAAGACGATCGCGAAGCCGTAGTGCAGCCCGAGCGTCTCGTGCATCCAGACGAACGCCCCGCGGATCGCGACCGCGAACGGCCGGATGATGGTGCGGAACCCCTTCCAGCCGTACGGGTTGACGTCGTCGAAGTCGTGCCCGATCGCACTGAGACGATCGTACTCCATCGGCCCGACGTAGAGCAGCGCATCCCAGGTCCCGGCCTGGGCCAGCGGCATCGCCACGGTGGTCCGCGCGCGCACCGGATTCGACGGCTCGATCTCCTCGGCCCGCACGGTCGCGCCGCTGATCCGCGGCTGGCCGGTCGAGTCGATCGCGAAGAACCCGGCGACGAAGTACTTCGACTTGACCGCGACCCAGTCGAACGGCCCGCTCAGGACCTCGGTCTCGAGCGGGGTGATCGAGCGGTAGCGGGTCAGGGTGGTGCCATCGCGCTCGGTGATGACGCCACTCTCCCGGTGGTTCTCCGCGACGTTCCGCTCGGTGTCGCGGAAGCCGTTGCCGAGGCCGATCAGCAGGGTGCCGCCCGTGCTCGGCACGCCGCCGACCCGGCCGCTCACGCCGATCCGGTAGTCGTCCGGCTGGAAGGTGTAGCTGAGGGTCGCCGGCTGGCCGCGGACCACGCCGGTCAGCGTCAGGGTCCGCGGCCCATCGGTGACGTCGAGTCGGTTCGCGTCGGCGGTGAACCCCGTCGCGGCGAGGCGCACCGTGTCGCCCCCGAAGACCAGGCGAGTGTCGAGCAAGGGATCGCCCGCGGGGACCAGTTCGAGCGGCCCCTCGTCGGCGCCGGCGCTGTCGCGCGGGAACATCGCCCGGTACTCCAGCAGGTCGGTCCCGACGAGGCGTCCCCCGAGGGTCGAGATCCGGTACTCGTAGAGCGCGCTCCGGACCACGATCGTGTCCTCGGGCACCACGGCCGCCGCAGTCGGCGCGGCGGTATCCGGGGTCACGGGCCCCGCGGCCTGTGGGGTCGCGGGCTCGGTGGTGGACGCGGCCGTCCCGAGGGAATCGGTCACGACTCCGGTCGAGTCGGCCGCCGGGGGGAGGTCGCGCTTGAAGAAGACCCCGGGGAGGAAGGCGATCACCATGATGAGGGCGATCGCGATCAACGGACGTCGATCGTTCACGAGGGCATCACCTGGTCAGGGAACCGGATCGATCCCGCCGTCGTGCCACGGGTGGCACTTGGCGAGTCGCCGGAGGGCCAGCCACCCCCCGCGGGCGGCACCGTGGCGCCGCACCGCCTCGAGGGCGTACTGGGAGCAGGTCGGATAGAAGCGGCAGGCAGGCGGCAGCGCCGGGGAGATGAACCGCTGGTACCCCCGGATCAGGACGGCCATCAGCCAGGCCAGCGGCGACCGCGGCCGGGCAATCGGAGGGACATCGGCGCTCATGGCAGGGATTCTAGCCACCCGAGCAGGTCGGTGCGGAGCACCTGGAACGGCGCCTCGTAGGCCGAGGGGCCGGCCCGGACCACCACGTCGATCGGCGGGAGGTGGCCCCGGACGTCGCGCCGCCACAGCTCGCGCAGTCGGCGCTGCAAACGATTGCGGGCCACCGCGGTCCGGCCGTGGCGCGGGACGATCAGTCCCAGGCGCGCCTCGCCCTGCTCGCTGGTGGCCCATCGGATGTCGAGGTGTGTCCGCTTGCTGCGCCGGCCGCGCCGAAGGACCCGCTGGATGTCGGTCCCCCGGCCAATCCGGCGCGAGCGCCCGAGGCGCTCGTCGCCGGTCAGACGCGGGCGTGCTTCGAGCCGACCGACACGGTCAGCCGCTTGCGGCCCTTCTTGCGACGCCGCGACAGGACGGCCCGGCCCCAACGGTCGGCCATCCGCTTGCGGAACCCGTGCTTGGCAACCCGGCGCTTGTTGCGCGGCTTGTAGGTCGGCTGCATGACTTGTCACTTCCTCCAAAAGAGCCGGAAAAGGTACCGGACAGGAAGCCCTCAGGTCAAGGTTTGACTTTTCCACATCCGGACCCTAGAATCGGCCTCCCTTGTGGTGGCTCCAACCGTTTCGCCTCGCGCAAAGGTCCGATGCCTCAGTCAGCCAAAGAACTCTGGAAGCGTGTGCTCGAGGGCGCCCGGCGCGACCTGCCCGAGCCGATGATCCAGACCTGGCTGGCACCCAACGACGCCATTTCGTTCGAGGACGGGACCCTGCTGGTCAGCACGCCGGACGATTTCGCCAAGCGCTGGAACGAGGAGAAGTACGCCGCGATCCTGGGCCGGGTGGCCACCGAGGCCGCCGGCGAGCCGGTGGTGGTGGCGTTCCAGGTCGCCGCCGACCGGCAGAAGCGGCCCCAGATGGACCTCTTCGTCCCGACGGCCCCGCCGGCCGAGGCGATGCCGGCATCCCCCCCGGTCAACCCGAGCGCCCAGCCGCTCAATGACCGCTACACCTTCGGGCAGTTCGTCATCGGCAAGTCGAACGAGCTGGCCGCCGCCGCGGCCCACGCGGTGGCCGAGGCCCCCGGCAAGCAGTACAACCCGTTCTTCATCTACGGGCCGACCGGACTCGGCAAGACCCACCTGATGCAGGCGATCGCCCATGAGGTGGTCCGCCGGGCCCCGCAGACGCGGGTGCTCTACGTCGGGGCCGAGCAGTTCATCAACGAGGTGATCGAGGGGATCCACGGCCGCACCATGGCCGACCTGCGCAAGCGCTACCGGAGCGACGTCGACCTCTTCCTGGTCGATGACGTCCACTTCCTCGAGGGGAAGGAGGCGACGCAGGAGGAGTTCTTCCACACCTTCAATGCGCTCTACGAGGCCGGCAAGCAGATCGTGCTGACCTCGGACCGCCTCCCGAAGGAGATCCCCGGGCTCGAGGCCCGGCTGGTCTCGCGCTTCGAGTGGGGGATGGTCGCCGACGTGAAGTCGCCCGACCTCGAGCACCGGATCGCGATCCTGCGCAAGAAGCAGCAGCAGGACCACCTCGAGACGATGATCCCCGACGACGTCCTGCGGTTCATCGCCGAGAGCGTCCGGTCGAACGTCCGGGAGCTCGAGGGGTGCATCATCAAGCTGCTGCTCTACGCCTCGCTGCGGCACCGGGAGATCTCGATCGAGCTGGCCCGCGAGGCACTGGCCGACAAGATCCGCCCGAGCGACGAGGCCGACAGCCGGCCGCACTCGTTGCCCACGATCGAGCGGGTGCAGGAGGTCGTGGCGCGGCGCTGGGGCGTCACCCCGGAGGGGCTGCGCAGCAAGGCACGGATCAAGACGCTCACCGTGCCGCGCCAGATCGCGATGTTCCTCGCCCGCGAGCTGCTCCAGATGCAGCTCGTCGAGATCGGCCAGGCGTTCGGTGGCCGCGACCATTCCACCGTGATCCACAGCGTGGACAAGGTGCAGTCGCAGCTCTCCCGCGATCGGCAGTTCAAGGACCGCGTCGACTCGGCGCGGCAGGAGTTGCTCACAGTCTGATGCACACGGTGCATGACCCCGCGTGGACGACGTGGGGAGCTCTGGACAGCCGTGGGGAACCGGCCTCGCCGTCCCCATTGCCCACGCGCCGTGCACAGCGTGGAAACGATGCAGTCGCATGTCCATCAACGGGTTGGCGAGTTGATCCACTTCTCCCGGCCCTCTACTACGACTACTAGATTGTTTCTCAGAGAGTATTCGTAGAACAACTGGCACTCCGGGGACCCGATGAAGTTCACCATCACGCGTGAGCAGCTGGCCGAAGGTGTGGGCGCCGTCAACGCGGCCGTTCCGGCCAAGACGACCCTGCCCGTCCTCGCCAACGTGCTCCTCGAGGCGACCAAGGACGGGCTCCGGCTCTCCGGCACCGACCTGGACATCGCCGTCGCCACGACGGTGCCGGCCTCGGTCGATCAGGAGGGGGCCATCACCCTGCCGGCCCGCAAGCTGGCCGAGCTGGTGCGCGAACTGCCGAGCGCGGGGATCCGGGTGACCACCCAGGGCGAGCAGCGGGTGACCATCGAGTGCGGCCGGTCGAAGTTCAAGCTCCTGGGCCTCCCGCGGGAGGAGTTCCCGGCCTTCCCGCAGGTCTCCTTCGACAAGGCCGGCAAGACGACCGCGCGCGAGCTGCAGAAGCTGGTGGCACACGTCGCCTTCGCCGCGAGCACCGAGGAGAGCCGCCCGATCCTCAATGGCGTGCTCTGGCAGCTCGGCGAGGACCGGATGCGGATGGTCGCCACCAACGGCCACCGGCTCGCGAAGATGGAAGTGCCGATCCAGGGCGCCGCCGCGGAGGCCGCCGAGCTGATCGTGCCGCCGAAGGCGCTCGAGCAGCTGCGCAAGCTCTTCTCGCCCGACGACGAGGTCGAGATCGGTCGCTCCGAGAACCACCTCGGCTTCCGCTCGGCGACCACCGTGGTGTACACCCGGCTGATCGAGGGGCCGTACCCGAACTACGAGCAGGTGATTCCCCGCGAGAACGACAAGGTCGCCACCGCGGAGAAGGCTGCCTTCATGGCCGCCATTCGCCGGATGAGCATCGTGGCCTCGGACCAGACCCACCGGATCCGCTGCTCGTTCGGCGAGGGAAGCTGCAAGATGTCGGTGACCACCCCCGACCTCGGCGAGGCCCAGGAGGAGCTGACGGTCACCTACGAGGGCGAGCCGCTCGACATCGGCTTCAACGCGAACTACCTGCTCGAAGTGATGAAGTACATGCCCACCGACGAGATCCGGATGACCTTCAAGGCGCCGGAACGCGCCGCGACGGTCGAGCCGGTCGGGTGGGACGATCCGGCGGCCTACCTCACCCTGGTGATGCCGCTGCGGTTGCTGGACTGAATCCCGTCCGGGCGCGCGCCCGTCATTGCGAGGCGGCCCCGCCGCCGAAGCAATCCCGCCGACGCTCCCAGGGGGGTCGGCGGGATTGCTTCGGGCCTGCGGCCCTCGCAATGACGGTGGGGCGCCGACTCACACATCGGAGTACTGCCATGCAACGCGCCCTCCTTGCCACCCTCCTCCTCGCCACCCCCCTCGCCGCGCAGCAGACCGTCTGGCCCGACGAGGGCCCGGCCACCTGGGCGCCACGACCCACCGAGCCGGCCATCACCGCAAACGACCTGCGGACCCGGCTGTACCAGTACGCCGACGACTCGATGATGGGGCGCGAGGCGGGGACCTACGGGAACATCAAGGCGACCGACTACATCGCCCGCGAGTTCAAGCGACTCGGCCTGGTGCCGGCCGGGGAGAACGGCAGCTACTTCCAGGAACTCGGCTACGGTCAGCTCGGCTACGATCAGGCCAGGAGTGTCCTGACGGTCCAGGGTGCCCCGCTCACGGCCGGAACCGACTGGTCGCCGCTCTCACCCTCCTCGGGTGCTCGGGTGGGCGGTACGGCCGACCTGAAGGGCGCCACGGTGGTTTTCGGGGGGCGCTTCGGCGATAGCACGACCGTGCTCGACCCCGCCCGGGTGTCCGGCAAGGTGGTGGTCTTCACCGAGCCCGCCACGATCGAGGTCCGCACCAACTTCGGCACCCGACAGATGCAGGCGCCCGGCAACTACACCGCGGCGGCCGACGCCGGTGCGGCGGGCCTGCTCGTGATCATGACCCCGCAGGCCAATGCCTTCCGCAGCCGGACCGGGCTGATGCCGACGGTTGCCAACGGCATCCCCGGCGCGGCCATCGCCCCGTCAGCGGCGGCGCGGCTCTTCTCCCAGCCGATCGAGGGGCTCGCGGTCGGGACGACCGGCGCATCGATCGACGCGCGGTGGAGCTACGACCTCACCCCGCTCGAGTACCCCACCCGCAACGTGCTCGGCATCCTCCCCGGCTCCGACCCGAAGCTCCGCGGGCAGTTCGTGGTGATCGGCGCCCACAACGACCACGTCGGCATGGTGCGCGGCTCGGTCCGGCCCGAGCATGATTCGCTGCGCGCCTTCAACACCGTGCTGCGGCCCCAGGGCGCCAATGACCGCGTCGCCCTCGATGCCGTCACGCCGGCGCAGTGGGCCGAGATCAACGCCCTGATCGCGAAGGCGCGTGCCATCCGCCCCGCCAGCATGGACAGCGTCAACAACGGCGCCGACGACGACGGCAGCGGCACCACCGTGCTCCTCGAGATCGCCGAGCGGCTCGCCAGCGGCGAGCGGCCGGCCCGGTCGATCCTC
>Ga0209607_1002601_pt1 | contig 14297 bp, 16 predicted proteins | sample AD_UKC117_MetaG_FD_184413 | JGI IMG/M metagenome (GOLD analysis project Ga0209607, IMG submission 184413) | Active sludge microbial communities of municipal wastewater-treating anaerobic digesters from Hong Kong - AD_UKC117_MetaG (SPAdes)... | ecosystem: Engineered > Bioreactor > Anaerobic >... | reverse complement strand
AACAGCAGGCGCCGCAGGACACGCAGTCGAACGACGGATCGGACATGGATTTGCCGGAAACGGCTCCGCCGCCCGTTTGTGCCCATCGCAGCGGTCGGCGGCGGCGCGCGATCTACGCCTTTCCTGATTTCCCGGCAAGACGGATTCTTTGGGGGCCAGATGGGGGAGAATACCGCCTCAGTCCCCCGCCCCAGCCCAGCCTTTCCGGGCGATGCGGGCGCCTCTATCCGCCCGTATCGTGCGCGGCAGCATCCTTGCGCGATCATGGACCCGCGCTATCGTTCCCTGTTCCAGCATGTGCTGCCGCTGTTCTGGCCGTGGCTCTGGTGGAACCTGCTTCGCCTCGACGCCTACCGGCGCCGGGTGAACCGGAACATCCTGATCCAGACGGACCGGATGGGAAACATCCGCATCCTTCTCGTCGGCGATGCACCGAAGCCGGACGATCTCTATTGCTATGAAGCGCCGAGGGTGACGAGCCGAGAACGGCGCGCGCCGGGCTTCTGCCTACCCGAAACCATGCCGGAATTGCTTGCGTGCCTTCGGGCATTCGCGCCGCGTGTGCGGGCACCTTCCGGGCCTGCCTCAGGCACAAACGCGCTCGTCCGCGGCCCGCCCTAGCGCGCGGCACTAACCGAATTTAGTCTTTTGCGCCGGACGGCCACTGCCGCGCCGGCCGCATGTGCTGGCGCGCGTGAATTTCCTGTTATCTTTAAATCTCCGTCATCTGAGCTTTCGCGGCTTGACCCGGCAGGCGGCGTATCGCGTCATTGCAGGCATGGCGGGAGGCTGGATCAGCGACGAAGAAAGGCGCATCCTCGACAGTATCGAGGCCCACGGCTGGTATGCCGTCCACCGGTTCGATCCGGAACTGGAAAAGCCGAACTTCACCTATACGGTCGGCTTCACGAAAACGCTGAACGCGCCGGAATTCATCGTCTTCGGCCTGCACCGCGACGTGATGTTCGACATGCTCGCCGGCGTCTTCGAACAGGTGAAGGCCGGCCGGAAGATCGGCGACAACCAGGTCTGGAAAGGCCTGACGGAGGATTTCGAGTGCGTCGGCCGCAAGGCCTCGCACCCAGACCTCTTCGGCAAGTATGCGACCCTCGCGGACTGGTACTGGAAGCGCTCGGGCAATCAGGGCCACCCGGCTGTGATCCAGCTCACCTGGCCCGGCCTGCTCGACGGGCTCTATCCCTGGGACAGGAAATGCCGGGCCGACGTGAAAGCCGCGCAGACCAAACTCTGGACCTGACGGCGCCTAGGCGTTCAGCAGGGCGAAGAGTTGCTGCTTGATCTGGTCGCGCTGGCGATGAAGCTGCGTCCGGTAGGCCTGGCACACCGGCTCGATACAGGTTTCCAGTTCGAGCAGTTCGGCGGAAACGGCCTCATAGGCCTCGGCGAGGTCCATGAAGCGCTCGCTGTCGGATTCGAGCTCGAGGATCCGGCTCGCATCGCCCGGAAATTCGCCAGCCAGGACGAACGGTGCACAGCTCATGGGAAAGTCCCCCGGATCCGGTTTTACTCGGCCGCAAATATGATGGGCGAGGCACGCCTCGCCCATCCGGGAGTCTACCTAGTCTGGAAAAGACCCGGGTCTCAGGCCTTCAGGATGGCGTAGATTTCGTCCTTCAGGACCATGCGCTTCCGGCGCAGTTCCGTCTGGTACTCGTCGCTGGCCGGCTCCACGTCGGTCTCGATCCGGTGAATTTCACGGTTCAGCTCATGGTACTCGTCGGCCAGCTTGGCGAAGTGCGCATTGGATTCCTTCAGCGCGTGGATCTTCTCGGCGGCTTCCGGGAATTCCTCGGTCAGTTCGTGGGGCGTGTGCGACATGAATGGTCTCCGGTCGGTTGCGTTGTCTCTATTGCATGTCGCAATGCCGGGCGGAATTGCAAATTGCGGAATCTACGTAGGACCTGCAATCTGCCGCAGGTTCAGGCCCCTTCAGGGCGTGCACGCGCCCCTGAGCCGGCCCTTTATGGTCACGCGCTGGGCGGCGACCTCCCCTTCCCCCCGCAGGGTGAAGGTCTCGTCGAAGGCCGAGGGCCGGGTCGGATCGAGCGACAGCGTACCGGATCCGGCAAGCAGGCCCTCCGGAAACGGGCAGACGAGGTCGAAAGCGAGGCCATAGGGGTCCCGCCGGACATTGGAAAAGCTGCAGCGCTCGTCCGCGAAAGTCTCCGGCCGTACGCGGCGTTCGGTGTCCGTCATCAGGCAGGCGGCGCCGGTATAGGTGTCGCTCCAGGCATCGCCGAGCGTCCCGGTGCCGGGGTCCACTGTTTCGGTCTCGATCATGGTCGTGATGGCGTAGAGGCCGGGCTCAACCGGCCCTACACCCTCTCCGGAGGCCGGCAGGAGGGCCGAAAGGGCAAAAAGTAGGCCCGAAACTAGTCCAGAACGCATCATCGGGGCATCATATTGCAGAAAACGGGCCGCCAAAGCCCTCAAATGACTGTTATTTGGCGCGCCAATTTGACACTTACGTCAACGTCAAACTTGCGCATTTTTTTCAGTGCCTGTAGGCACGGCGCATCTTAAGTCCAATCCCTCGAAACGTGTGGAGCGCAGCTCATGAAGGTCCTCGTGCCCGTCAAACGCGTGATCGACTATAACGTGAAAGTCCGCGTCAAGCCGGACAAGACCGGGGTCGATCTCGCCAATGTGAAGATGTCGATGAACCCCTTCGACGAAATTTCCGTCGAAGAGGCCGTCCGCCTGAAAGAAGCCGGCACGGCCACGGAAGTCGTCATCGTGTCCATCGGCCCGCAACAGGCACAGGAAACCATCCGTACGGCCCTCGCCATGGGCGGCGACCGCGGCATCCTGATCAAGACCGACGAAACGGTCGAGCCGCTCGGCGTCGCCAAGCTGCTCGCCAAGGTCGTGGCCGATGAGAAGCCGGACCTCGTGATCGTCGGCAAGCAGGCGATCGACGACGACTCCAACCAGACCGGCCAGATGCTGGCCGCCCTGCTCGACTGGCCGCAAGGCACGTTCGCCTACAAGCTCGAGAAGGCCGGCGATGCGCTGACCGTCACCCGCGAAGTCGACGGCGGCCTGCAGACCCTGAAGCTGGCCCTGCCGGCCATCGTGACGGTCGACCTGCGCCTCAACGAGCCGCGCTACGCCTCGCTGCCGAACATCATGAAGGCAAAGAAGAAAGAGATCGCCGAGAAGGCCCCGGCCGACTATGGCGTCGACATCTCCCCGCGCCTGACGGTCGTCCAGGTGACCGAGCCGCCGGTGCGCAAGGCCGGTGAAAAGGTCGAGGACGTTGCCGCCCTCGTGTCGAAACTGAAAACCGCAGGAGTCATCTGATATGGCTGTGCTCGTTATTGCTGAACACGACAACGCGGCCCTTTCGGACGCCACCAACAAGGTCGTGACCGCCGCTGCCAAGTTCGGCGGCGATGTGGATATCCTCGTCGCCGGCGAAGGCGCCGGTGCTGTTGCCGCTGCTGCCGCGAAAGTGTCGGGCGTGCGCAAGGTGCTCCACGCCGATGGCGCCCCGCTGAAGAAGCAGCTCGCCGAAGCCATGGAAGCCCTCGTCGTTCCGATGATGGCGAACTATGACGCAGTCTTCATCGCTGCGACCACGACGGGCAAGAACATCGCCCCGCGGATCGCCGCCAAGCTCGACGTGATGCAGCTCTCGGAAATCACCGGCGTCGTCGATGCCTCGACCTTCGAGCGCCCGATCTATGCCGGCAACGCCATCCTGACCGTGAAGTCCTCGGACGCGAAGAAAGTGCTGACCGTGCGCGGCACCTCCTTCGAGGCCGCCGGCAATGACGGGTCTGCTGCGGTGGAAACCGTCGCCGCTCCGGCCGGTCCGTTCAAGTCGGAATTCGTCTCGGAAGAAATGGTCAAGTCGGACCGTCCGGAACTCGCCGGCGCCAAGCGCGTCGTCTCCGGTGGCCGCGCCCTCGGTTCGGCCGAGAAGTTCCAGGAAATCATGTTCCCGCTGGCCGACAAGCTCGGTGCAGCCGTCGGCGCCTCTCGCGCTGCCGTGGATGCCGGCTATGCCCCGAACGACTACCAGGTCGGCCAGACCGGCAAGATCGTGGCTCCGGAGCTCTACGTGGCTGTCGGTATCTCGGGTGCCATCCAGCACCTTGCCGGCATGAAGGACTCCAAGGTCATCGTCGCCATCAACAAGGACGAGGAAGCCCCGATCTTCCAGGTGGCCGACTACGGCCTCGTGGCAGACCTCTTCGTCGCCGTGCCGGAACTGACGAACGCCCTCTGAGGCAGACCTCACCGGCCAAATGAAAAGCCCGGCACCCCCAAGGTGCCGGGCTTTTTGCGTGACCACCCGCCCTGTCAGCTGTTGATGAATTCCAGCAGGTCCGGGTTCACCACATCGGGATGGGTCTGGCAGAGGCCATGGGGATAGCCCTCATAGGTTTTCAGGGTCCCCTTCTTCAGCAGCTTGATTGCCTTCAAGGCGGAGTCGTGGATCGGGACGATCTGGTCGTCCGTACCGTGAACGATGAGCACCGGCACATCGATGGATTTCAGGTCTTCCGTGAAGTCGGTTTCCGAAAAGGCCTTGATGCAGTCGTACTGGGCCTTGGCACCGCCGGCCATGCCCTGCCGCCACCAGTTCTCGATCAGTCCCTGGCTGACCGCCGCGCCGGGCCGGTTGAAGCCATAGAAGGGGCCGGCCGGCACATCGAGATAGAACTGGGCACGGTTGTCCACGAGCGCCTTGCGGAAGCCGTCGAAGACTTCTCGCGGCAGGCCTTCCGGATTGGCATCCGTCTTCAGCATGATTGGCGGCACCGCCCCGATCAGGATCGCCTTCGACACGCGCCCCTTCTCTGCCCGGGCGACATAGCGGGCGACTTCACCGCCACCGGTCGAGTGGCCGATATGGATTGCATTCTTCAGGTCCAGCGCCCGGGCGAGTTCCGCCACATCGGCGGCATAGGTGTCCATTTCGTTGCCGGTATCGGTCTGGGAGGAACGTCCGTGTCCGCGCCGGTCGTGTGCGATGACGCGGAACCCCTTCGAGAGGAAGTAGAGCATCTGGTTGTCCCAGTCGTCCGCGGAAAGCGGCCAGCCATGATGGAAGACGATGGGCTGGGCGGCCTTGTCGCCCCAGTCCTTGTAAAAAATCTCGGCCCCGTCGCGGGTTGTGATCGTAGCCATTGTCGGCGTCCTTGTGCTTGCTGCCGGGGCCCACTGCCGCCGACATCGACAAGCTAGGGGCTGGGAGGCATAAGAACGCTTGGCAGAAACGACGTAATGCGGGCCAAAACTGACATGACACGAAAAATCGTCGGGGAAGTGGGGCTCCTGATCTATCCGGACTGCCAGTTGTCGGCGGTCTACGGGCTGACAGATGTGTTCCGGGTCGCCGTAGAGTTCACCGGCGGACGGGACGACCCGGAACAGGCCGTTGTCCGGGTCAGCCACTGGCAGAGCGTGGACGGCGAAATCACCTGCGTGTTCGATTCCCATCCCGGCACCGGGCACGCCCTGACGCACGTCATCGCCCCGCCAAGCCTGATCGTGCCCGAGCAGATGCAGCCCATGGCCGGCTTCGGGAACTGGCTGACCGACCGCCACGCCGAGGGCACGACGCTCTGCTCGGTCTGTGCCGGAGCCTTCCTGCTGGGGGAGACCGGCCTGCTCAGGGGCCGCGCGGTGACCACGCACTGGGCTTTCGCCGAGCAGATGGCGGACCGGTTCCCCAGCGTGCGGGTCGATGCCGACCGGATGGTGATCGACGATGGCGACATCATCACCGCCGGCGGCATCCTCGCCTGGACCGATCTCGGCCTGACGCTGACCGGGCGCCTGCTCGGGCCGAGCGTCATGCTGGCCACCGCGCGTTTCCTTCTGATCGATCCGCCGGGCCGCAAGCAGCAGCCTTACAGCCATTTCGTGCCGCGTCTCGACCATGGCGATGCCGCCATCCTGAAGGCGCAGCACTGGCTCCAAGCAACCGGGGCGAAGGACCATTCCGTCCCAGCCCTCGCCCGGCAGGCAGGCCTGGAAGAACGGACCTTCCTGCGCCGGTTCAAGAAAGCGACCGGCCTTCGGCCGACGGAATATGCCCAGCAGGTGCGGATTTCGAAGGCCCGCGAGGCGCTGGAACTGACCCAGCGGCCCGTGGAACAGGTGGCCTGGGAAGTCGGCTATGGCGACCCGTCCGCTTTCCGCAAACTGTTCCAGCGTGTCACGGGGCTCGCGCCGGCCGACTATCGCCGGCGCTTCGGCGTTGCAACGGACTGAAGCCCCTGGATCCATTGCAACACCGCCTGCTGGGAACACTTTGACGCACCGCACAAAAACGATATGTCATAATGCAAAAGAAGCTCGGGACCGGATGAATGGCTGACCTCAGGACGATTGGTGTTATTGGCGCAGGCCAGATGGGCAACGGGATTGCGCATGTCAGCGCCCTTGCCGGCTACAATGTCGTCATGACGGACATTTCCGAACCGGCCCTGAAACACGGCATGGACATGATCGAAAGGAACATGGCCCGCCAGGTCGCCCGCGAACAGTACAGCCCGGCCGAAATGACGGCGGCGCTGAAGCGCATCAAGACCTCGACCTCGATCAAGTCCCACGAGGACGACGATCTCGTCATCGAGGCCGCCACCGAGAAGCGCGAAGTCAAGGAACAGATCTTCCGCTCGATCTGCGAGATCGTTCCGGCGAAGACCTATCTCGCCACCAATACATCCTCCATTTCCGTCACGCGCCTCGCCTCGGTCACCGACCGGCCGGAAATGTTCATCGGCATGCACTTCATGAACCCCGTGCCGCTGATGAAACTGATGGAAGTGATCCGGGGCCTCGCCACCAGCCAGGAAACCTACGAGACCGCCATCGGCTTCGCCAAGCGCCTCGACAAGACCACGACCAATGCCGAGGACTATCCGGCCTTCATCGTGAACCGCATCCTCGTCCCGATGATCAACGAAGCCGTCTACACGCTCTATGAGGGCGTCGGCACCGTGGAGAGCATCGACACGGCCATGCGGCTCGGCGCGAACCATCCGATGGGCCCGCTGACGCTTGCAGACTTCATCGGCCTCGATACGTGCCTCTCGATCATGCAGGTGCTTCATGACGGCCTCGCCGACACGAAATACCGCCCCTGCCCCCTGCTCGTGAAATATGTCGAAGCCGGCTGGGTTGGCCGCAAGGTCGGCAAGGGTTTCTACGACTATTCCGGCGACCACCCGGTTCCGACGCGCTAACGCGCTCCGGGTTTCTTCCGAACACATCGAAAGACCGGGCGATCCCCTCGAAGGGGTGCGAGGCTCCGCGCGCGTACGCCTGACGCACCGCCTCACTCCATTAAGTTGCACCCTCGGGGTACCTCGCGGCGCGCCGGTACGCGGACGGAATTCACCCGTGCCGGTCGCCTATTCTCTTTTCGGTTGATCGCAAAAATCGAGCCGCACAACCTCGCAATTCCCCCACGCGAAAGGTGTGTGGCGGCGATAAGGCAGACCTGACGGATCCGACGCTATTCAGACCGAGAATGTCACGCATGGCATAAAATGTCTTATATAAAGGCTTTCTGTATCATACCGCTTCCGAATGCCGCGGCCTGTCCGGATCGTGATTTTCGGACGACTCCTTAAAATCCGCGCTGCGTCCCGTAATACATACGGCCGCCCGTCGCCAAAAGCGTAACCCTCAGTTCACCAACCGCGGATATCAATGCAACCCAAAGGTACGATGGAAAAATACAACAAGTAACCCCTCTTAAGTTGTTCCATCGGAGTCTTCCATGAATCGCTATTCCTTTACGCGCTGCCTCGGCAGTCGCAAACGAACATTTGCGCGCTCGCTTGCGCTTGTGTCCCGTACCGCCATCGCGGCTTCCATCCTCTACACCGGCACCGCGAGTGCAGATCCGGCCGTCTACTTCAATGAAGACGTGACCGCAGGCATCCAGACGTTCAACGACACGATCAGTGCCGCCGATGCCAATTACAACTCGACCCACTCCGGCTCGACCCAGACATCGGACGTCTATGAGTTCGACATCCTGAACACGTCCGGCGATACGTTCCTGGTGATCAGTGGCGGCGGCGCGCCATCCGTCATTGTAAAGACGACCCGCGCCGGATCCCCGGCCTCGAACAGTGGCAACGGTGACGAAGGCAGCGACGGCTTCACCAACTGGAGCAACAGTCACAACGGCACGTTCGCCGGCGCCGAGGCTCTCGGCTACACGTTCTCGTTCTACCAGGCGGACGGCACGACGCCCTTCTCCATGAACGCCCTCGGCACGATGGTGAACGACTGGGGCACCTGCTGTACCTACAGCAACCCGACACCGGACGGCTCCACGGCAGATGCCTCCGAGGTCTATCTGCGCTTCGGCACGTCCGATCCCCTGCTGCTCGGCGGCATTTCGAGCTCGATCGGCGGCACCGAGCACTTCATCGGCGCCATCAACGACACGAACTTCTTCAACACGGTCACCGTCATCGCGACCGGCAACGGCGAATATTTCGGCGTCGGCGGATACCTGATCTTCTCCTCGGTCGCCCTGAACAGCGTTCCGGCCGGCTCTTCGGTGGTCAACGGCAGCGGGCTGCAGAGCCCGACGGTCACAATTCCCGATATCGACACCGGCACGACCTACTATACCGCTGCCCAGCTTGGTGCCTCGCAGGTCAACCCGAACTTCGTCGGGGGCACGCTCCGCTTCGACATGGACACGTTCGTGGGCGCCAAGTTCACGGTCCAGTCGCAGGGCGGCACGGTCGATACGGAATCAAACTTCGTGTCGGTCACCGGCGGCTTCACCGGCGTCGGCAATATCAGGAAGGCCGGCCAGGGCGTTCTGATCCTGTCCGGTACCAACACCAATGATGGCGGCTTCTCAGTCGAGGAAGGGACGCTGCGCGCGTCCAGCGACGAGAACCTCGGCGGCGGTCCGCTGACGATCGGGAACGCGATCTTCCAGGCCGGCGCGGATATGTCCTCGTCCCGCCAGATGATCGTCGAGCACTCGAATTCCCGCGTCGATCTTCAGTCCCATGACCTGACCTGGCAGGGCACGATCTCCGGCACCGGCGCGCTCAACGTGCTCGGCACCGGCGTCCTGACCCTGACCGGCACGAACACTTATACCGGCGGCACCAATGTCGCGGGCGGCACGCTGCGCGCCTCGGACGATGAAAGCCTCGGCGGTGGCGCCCTGACCATCGGCAACGCCATCTTCCAGGTCGCCGGCGACCTGTCGTCGGAACGCCAGATGATCGTCACGGACGAGAATTCGCGCGTCGATCTTCAGGACCACAACGTGACCTGGCAGGGCGCGATTTCCGGCGACGGCACGCTCAACGTGCTCGGCTCCGGCCGCCTCACCCTGACCGGTGCCAACACCTATACCGGCGGCACGAATGTTGACGGCGGCACGCTGGCTGGCTCGACGGACTCGATCCAGGGATATATCCTCAACAATGGCATGATCGAATTCGATCAGTCTGGGGACGGTTCATTCGGTGGCGGCATGAACGGCGCGGGCGGACTGCACAAGCTCGGCCTCGGCATGCTCGAACTGACAGGCCTCAACCTGATCGACGGCGACAGCTATGTCGACGCGGGCGGACTTAGCGTGAACGGCGTGCTCGGTGCGAACCTCTTGACGATCGCCGATGGCGCCTCCCTTCTCGGCTCCGGCGGCGTGGACGGCAACGTCCTCGTGCTCTCCGGCGGCATGCTGCGTCCCGGCAACTCGCCCGGCACGCTCTATGTGTCCGGCGATGTGACGTTGAACGACGGTGCGATCTACCTTCCGGAGATCGACGGGCGCGTCTATTCGCCTACCGGCGGCGCCGGTTCGTATGACCGTCTCGTCCTGACCGGTGACGGCGCAACCTTCACGGCGGCCGGAACGATCAACCCGATCCTCCGCGGCATTTCAGGCAGCGCCAACAATGACTTCACGCCGGTGATCGGGGATATGTTCACGGTGGTGACCGCGGACAATATCGCCGGTGCCTTCGACAGCATTGTTCAGCCCACTGCGGACCTGCCGTCCAACACGCGCTTCAACGTGATCTACAATGCCGACTCCATCCAGCTGGCACTTGTGGCAAACAGCCTCGGCATGCTCGCCTGGACGGATGGCCTGCGATCGAACGCGATCCTGGCCGGCCTCGGTCTCGACGCAGCGACCGGCAATGGCCAGCAGGCAAACGGCGCACTGGAAGACCTCTTCGCCGAGCTCAACGGCATGACCGAAGCCCAGGTCGGGGCGGCTCTGGCCTCGATGTCGGGCGACTTCCATGCACACGTCCTGGAAAGCACCGAATCCATCCTCGCCGGCTCGGATGACATGATCATGTCCGCAGCCCTCGGGGACCTCGGCGTTACCGGGATCGACAACGAGCTGAAAAACGGTGTCCGGATCTGGTCGCGCGCCGATGCACGTGGGGCCAGCTACGATCCGGATGCTGCCGGCATGGGCTTCGACGAAGATGTGTACGGCCTGACGGTCGGCGCAACTTTCATCGACACGCCGGACATGCGGATCGGTGTCGCCGGAAGCTACAAGACGGTTGAGCTCTACAACGACACGGCCAACGGGGCGACCAACCACATGTGGTCCGCCTACGCTTATGGCAGCCGCGCGATGACCACACGCCTGACCCTCTCGGGCCTGGTCGGCTACACCAAGGCCGCACCGAAGACGAACCGCACCACGGTCCTCTCCAGCGCGGTGGCCTATACCAGGTCGGACGAGTCGGTCTCGGTCACGCATGCCCAGCTTGAGGCACGCTACAAGCTGGCCAAAACCGGCGAGACGAGCGTCTATGCGATCGGCGGTCTGCGCGCAGCCTACCTGAACGTGGATGCCTATCGTGAAGAGGGCAATGTCGACTATGCCGAACTGTCCCTGAACGGAGAATCCCGCAACACGGTCCAGACCAAACTGGGCGGCGAGATTGCCCGCACGGTGGCCGGCACGGACCTGGCCGTGTTCACCAACTGGACACGCGATATCGGCGACGACCCGACCGTTGAGCGGACGGCCTGGCTGGGCGATGCCTTCTGGCAGGTCCAGTCCACGGACCGGAGCCTCGATACCTACAATTACGGCTTCAATGCCCGCCGCGACATCACCGACCGGGTCGGCGTGGAACTGGAATATACCGGCCGCTACAACGCCTCGAATTATGACGCCCAACAGCTCATGATCGGCGTGAACGTGGTCTGGTAGGACCTTCCCCTCGAAGCGGGGGACCGGCTGCGGGAAACCGTGGCCGGCCCTTTCGCGCTTCCGGAAAGCGGTGGCGATCCCGGCGCGATTCGAACGCACGACCTACAGATTAGGAATCTGTTGCTCTATCCTGCTGAGCTACGGGACCGTCGGGGGGACGTATAGGGTAATTGGCCCTTCTGTTGAACCCGGTTTGAGGGACTGGCTGCATAGCCGCGGCGTGCTAGGAGTCCGGCTGCATGCAGCATTTCCGGCTCCTCTGTTTCATTCTCCTGCTCGCCGCCTGTGCGAAGCCGCAGCCGCTGGACGGGCTGGAGCCCGGCGAGCATGGCCGTGTCGTCCGGGTCATCGACGGGGACGCGCTGGTGCTCGACACTGGACAGAGCGTCCGGCTGGTCGGGATCGAAGCCCCTGCCCGGCCCTGGCAGGAGCGCGAAGGCGAGCCCTTCCAGGAGGAATCGCGCCGGATGCTGGAGGACATGGCACTCGGCCGCGAGGTGCAGCTCTTCTATGCGGGCCTCACCCGCGACAAGTATGACCGCGCGCTGGCGCAGGTGAAAACGACTGACACGCTCGGGCCGGACCTGTGGCTGAATGCGGAAATGCTGGCCCGGGGTGGCGCACGGATGCGGGTCTATCCGGACACGGCGGGCGGCAGCGAGACATTCCCGGCACTCGAGGCCGGGGCACGGGAGGCGAAGCTCGGCCTGTGGAAGCTCAAGGCCTACCGGGTGGCGGAGGCCGGAAAGCTGCCGAAACAGTACGAGCGGTTCCAGCTGGTCCACGGCCTGGTCGCCGGGATGGCAGGGACGGAGGAATATGGCGCGGCCTGCGACCTGTCCCTGCAGGGCTCTCCGCTCGTTCTGGAAATCTCCGCGGCGGCGGCAGCCTATTGCCAGTTGCCGGAAGGCGCGGAGGTCCTGGCGCGGGGCTATGTGCGCGAGGGACGGATGGAAGTGACCCATCCGCTGGGCCTGCAGGCCGGGTCGCCGCCCGCCTGACCGGTGTCTTGACCCGCGCGGCCCGGCGGGACTAGGTTGGCAAGGAACAATACCGGAACACACAAATGCCGGACGGGGCAGACCACAGCGACAATCCTGCACGCGACCTGGCCGGCGCCGGGGCGATTGCGCGCGGGACGCTGCGCCTTCTGGCGGATCTCGGCCTGTGCGGCATCCGGGAAATGACGCTCGCCAACAATCGCCGCGCCGACATTGCCGCGCTGGGACCTGGCGGGGAAATCTGGGTCGTGGAGGTCAAGTCCGGCGTGCCGGACTTCCGGTCCGATTCGAAATGGCATGAATACATGCCCTTCTGCGACAGGTTCTGGTTCGCCGTGGACGGGGATTTCCCGCAGGACCTGATCCCGGACGAGGTGGGCCTGATCGTCGCCGATGCGTTCGGCGCGGCGGTGATCCGGGAAGCGCCGGCCCTGCCCCTCGCCCCGGCCCGGCGGAAGGCCGTGACCCTGCGCCTGGCCCGGCTGGCTGCGATGCGTCTTTCTGCAGCGGCGGATGCAGGCTGGACGGCGAGCGAAGCAACGCTTACCTCCACCGGCTTATGAGTCATGCCTATCCCCTCGGTAAAACCCTCGACGCGGCCCTTTCCAAAGTGGCCCCGGCGGCGCGTACCCGGCCTGATGCCGAGGCCCTGGCCGGCGGGCTGCGGGTGGCGGAACTGGCCGTCGACTGGCTGACCGTCAGCGAAGAGGCCGCCGAGGCGATGTTCGCTCCCTCCGAGGCCCTCGCCCATGGCCACCTCCAGCGCTACGAGGACGAAAAGGGCCAACCTGTCATAGCCGTGACCTGGTGGCGGCTGGAATCGCCCGACGCGAAGCCGGCAAAACCGGCAAAGGCGAAGCCCGCTCCCGAACCCGAGCCGGAAGCTGCCGACCATACGGACGATCTCTATTTCCGCCGCGGCCGCACGAAGCCTTCGCGCCGGCGCTATGTCGATCCGCGCCAGCTGGACCTGTTCCGCAAGACGCCGGAAGCCTGAGTTTCCGTTCCTGCCAGCACGTTTGCCCGGCGCGGCGGTTGCCGTCCGGTGCACAAAGCTCAATTCAGCTATTTTTCTGGGCTAAGGCTGGCCGCGGACCTGTTCCGGGATGCCTGGAAGATGCCCGAATACAAGCGGGTGCGATGTCCGGCATTTCGGGCAGCCAGAATCCCGGCACGAGCCGTTCCCAGCTCGTGACCCTTGGGGCTTCATAAGAGTAGAGATCGTCCGGCTGCGGCGCATCCTCGATATAGACTAAGCGGATATTCCCGAACCGGTCGAGCCGCAGGAGGGCGTCGCGCCCTGTGCGTTTGTGCCAGAGGGCGACGCGGATGAGGTTCCACCACAGCCACGGCCAGAAGACCGGGATGACATAGTCAAAATAGAGGCGGAGACCGGACGGCATCTGCGGGAGAATGCGGCCATGCTCTGTACGGGAGGATAGAATGAGCCGCCGCGCCCGGACGGACTGGGCAAAGGCCGGGGATTCGCTGCGGCCTTTCCCTCAGAAAGACAGCACGAGCCAACGGCCGAGGGCGGCGATCAGGACAATCGAACTGAAATCGAAGGCGAGCAGGAGACGCGTGCGCGGCGTTACATCCAGACGGCCTGCCGCTTTCGCCTGCTTCAGCAGCGGCTTGGTCGAGAGGACGGCAAGCGAGGCAAGCGTAAAGAAGGTAACCTTGCCCCAGAAGAGCGGACTGGCGAGGTAATAGTCCGTCGGCTTCGCGAGCCAGCCTGCCATCCCGATGCCGGTGGCGAGGATGATCACCGAGGAGAGGCCCGAAACCGTGTCGAGCAAGAGGAGGCGCGAGAGCGCGCCGCCCGCAACGACCGGCCGTGTCAGCGTCAGGTTCTTGAAGAGGCTCGCCAGGAGGCAGCCGACAAAGCCAGACAGGTGCAGCAGCTTGACCTAGAACAATTCCGGCATGATCCCCTCCCCCGGCTGCGGAAACGCGTCCGCAGCCGGGAAGATGGCGGGACGTCAAGACTGGGGAAACCGGCCAAACTGTCGCGCGGCAATCATGCCATTTCCGGTACGGGTCCCTTGTAGACCGACCGTGGACGGACAAGCCGTCCTTCC
>Ga0209607_1002600_pt1 | contig 14299 bp, 9 predicted proteins | sample AD_UKC117_MetaG_FD_184413 | JGI IMG/M metagenome (GOLD analysis project Ga0209607, IMG submission 184413) | Active sludge microbial communities of municipal wastewater-treating anaerobic digesters from Hong Kong - AD_UKC117_MetaG (SPAdes)... | ecosystem: Engineered > Bioreactor > Anaerobic >... | reverse complement strand
GTAGTCCTCGGCGATGAGCGCATCGTTGGCCAGGCGCTCGTCGGCCGCGTAGCCCCACAGCTCACGGCGCACCCGCTCGTGCATCCGCTCGGCGAAGGCCTCGGCGAGCCGGTCGGCGAGCGACTCGAGCAGGATCGCCGAGTAGTCGTCGAGGTCGGCCTTGAAGGCCGCGACCCGCTCGGGCAGGTCGACCCCGGCGGTCACCGCGAAGGCCCCCATGTAGTCCTTGACCCCGGACTCCTTCGGGGCGACGAAGTCGGCGTTGGAGCGGTGCGGCACACCGTCGCGGTGCTGTCCCTGCTGACGCAGGTGGTGCAGCACCATCCGGACCTCGTCGCGGGACTCCGCGGCATACACCTCGATGTCGTCGCCGACGGAGTTTGCCGGGAAGAGACCGATGACGCCGGCCGGCCGCAGCCAGCGCTCGCGCTCGATCCGGTCGAGCATCGCCTGGGCGTCCTCGTAGAGCTTGCGGGCGGCCTCGCCGGACGCGGGGTTGTTGAGGATGTCGGGGAAGCGCCCCTTGAGCTCCCACGCGGCGAAGAACGGCTGCCAGTCGATGTAGCGACGCAGCTCATCGATCGGGTAGTCGGCGAAGACGCGGGTGAAGTGGGTGGCCCGCGCCCCCGGGTTGCTCGACAGTACCCCGACGTCCCTGGCCTGCTGCAGCAGCAGGTGCGGACGCACTGGCTTGTATGCCGCCCAGTCGACCGGCGTGCGGTTGGCCCGGGCCTGCTCGACCGGCAGCACCGGTCGCTCGCCCTGGCGGGCCGCATGCCGGGCGCGGATCTCGGCATAGTCGGCGCGGGTTGCCTGCAGCAGGGCCGGGCGCTGCTCGTCGGAGAGCAGGGCGGCGGCCACGGGCACCGAGCGCGAGGCGTCCTTCACCCAGACGACTGGGCCGGTGTAGCGCGGCGCCACCTTGACCGCCGTGTGCGCCTTGGAGGTCGTCGCGCCGCCGATGAGCAGCGGGATGTCGAGGCCGAGGCGCTGCAGCTCGGCGGCGAAGGCCACCATCTCGTCGAGGCTCGGGGTGATCAGGCCGGAGAGGCCGATGATGTCGGCGTCGTGCTCCTTGGCCGCCTCGAGGATCCGCTGGGCCGGCACCATGACGCCGAGGTCCACGACGTCGTAGTTGTTGCACTGCAGCACGACGCCGACGATGTTCTTGCCGATGTCGTGGACGTCGCCCTTGACCGTGGCCATGACGATGGTGCCGTTGGATCCGCTTGTCGCATCGCCGGATTCGGCTTTCTCGGCCTCGATGAAGGGCACGAGGTAGCCCACCGCGCGCTTCATCACCCGGGCTGACTTGACCACCTGGGGGAGGAACATCCTGCCTGCCCCGAAGAGGTCGCCGACGACGTTCATGCCGTCCATGAGGGGGCCCTCGATGACCTCGATCGGGCGGCCCCCGGCCGCGGCGATCTCGGCGCGCAGCGCCTCGGTGTCGGCCTCGACATGCTCGTCGATGCCCTTGACCAGGGCGTGCGTGATCCGCTCGCGCAAGGGCAGGCTGCGCCACTCCTCGGTGGCCGGATCCTGCTGTCCGGCAGCGACATTGAACCGCTCGGCGACCTCGAGGAGCCGCTCGGCGGCATCCGGCCGGCGGTTGAGCACGACGTCCTCGATGCGGTCGCGCAGCTCGGGGTCGATCTCGTCATAGACGACGAGCGCGCCGGCATTGACGATGCCCATGTCCATGCCGGCACGAATCGCGTGGAAGAGGAAGACGGCGTGGATCGCCTCGCGGACCGGGTTGTTGCCGCGGAAGCTGAACGAGACGTTGGAGACGCCGCCGGAGACGAGCGCGCCGGGCAGGTTGGCCTTGATCCAGCGAGTCGCCTCGATGAAGTCGGTGCCGTAGGCCGCGTGCTCCTCGATGCCGGTCGCCAAGGCGAAGACATTGGGATCGATGACGATGTCCTCAGCCGGGAATCCGACTGTCTGGGTGAGGATCTCGTATGCCGTGCGGCTGATCTCGATGCGCCGCTCGAGGGTGTCGGCCTGGCCCTGCTCGTCGAAGGCCATGACGACGACGGCCGCGCCGTACTTGCGGCACAGCCGGGCGTGCTCGACGAAGGCGTCGACGCCCTCCTTCATCGAGATCGAGTTGACGATCGGCTTGCCCTGGATGCACTTGAGGCCGGACTCGATGACCTCCCACTTGCTCGAGTCGACCATGATCGGCACCCGGGAGATGTCCGGCTCGCTCGCGACGAGCTTGAGGAAGCGGTCCATCGCCGCGACCCCGTCGATCATGCCCTCATCCATGTTGACGTCGATGACCTGCGCGCCGGCCTCGACCTGCTGCCGGGCGACGGCGAGAGCGGCCGAGTAGTCCTCGGCCTTGATGAGGTTGCGGAAGCGCGCCGAGCCGGTGATGTTGGTCCGCTCGCCGACGTTGACGAACAGCGAGCTCTCATCGATGGTGCACGGCTCGAGACCGGCCAGGCGCATGGCGCGAGGCACCTCGGGGACCGGGCGCGGCGGCATACCGGAGATGGAGCGGGCGACCGCGGCGATGTGGTCTGGCGTCGTGCCACAGCAGCCGCCCAGGAGGTTCACGAGGCCGGCCGAGGCGAACTCGGCGACGACCGCCGCCATCGCCTCGGGGGTCTCGTCGTACTCGCCGAAGGCGTTCGGCAGACCGGCATTGGGGTAGCAGGAGACGAAGGTGTCGGCGACGCGGGACAGCTCGGCGACGTAGGGCCGCATCTCGTCGGCGCCGAGGGCGCAGTTGAGGCCGACGGCGAGCGGGCGGGCGTGCCGCACCGAGTTCCAGAAGGCCTCGGTGACCTGCCCGGACAGGGTGCGCCCCGACGCGTCGGTGATGGTGCCCGAGATGATCACCGGCCAGCGCCGGCCGGCCTGCTCGAAGAGCGTCTCGAGCGCGAAGATCGCGGCCTTGGCGTTGAGGGTGTCGAAGATCGTCTCGACGATGAGCAGGTCGGCGCCGCCGTCGACGAGACCCTGCGCCTGCTCGAGATAGGCGGCGACGAGATCGTCGAAGGAGACGTTGCGGAAGCCGGGGTCGTTGACGTCCGGCGAGATCGAGGCGGTCTTGGTCGTCGGGCCGATCGCGCCCGCGACCCAGCGGGGGCGGTCCGGGGTGCGGGCGGTCTGGGCGTCGCACTCGGCCCGCGCGAGCTGCGCTGCGGCGCAGTTGATCTCGTAGGCCAGCTGCTCCATGCCATAGTCGGCCAAGGAGATTCGCTGGGCGTTGAAGGTGTTCGTCTCGACGATGTCGCTGCCGGCCTCGAGGTAGGCGCGGTGGATGCCGCGGACGATGTCGGGCTGGCTGAGGCACAGCAGGTCGTTGTTGCCCTTGAGGTCGCTCGGCCAGTCGGCGAACCGCTCGCCGCAATAGTCGGACTCGCCCAGCCCGTGCCGCTGGACCATCGTGCCCATCGCGCCGTCGAGCAGCAGCACCCGTTGCGAGAGTGCGGCGTGCAGGTCGGCGGTGGCATCGGGACGCTGGGCGGGCGCGTCGGTCACGAGGGTCCTTCGGCTGGCGTGGGCGAGCGTCCAGTATGCCGCGCCATGCCTTAGGGTGCCCGCATGACCCAGGCCGTGGACCGATCGCACGGGTGGCGGATCGGTCGGCTGCGCGGCGTGCCGATCTACCTCGGCTGGTCCTGGGCGCTGATCGCGGTCGTCATCGTCGCGGTCTTCGGGCCGCAGCTGCAACGCGAGGGCTTCTCGGCGACCTCGGCGACGTTCATCGCGGCGGCATACGCGGTGCTGCTGCTCGTGTCGGTGCTCGTCCACGAGGCCGGCCACACGATCGCCGCGCAGGCGAGCGGTCAACGGGTGGATCGGATCGTCGCGACCCTCATGGGTGGGCACACGGTCTTTGCTGGCGGACAGCTGCGACCGCGCTCGGCCGCGCTCATCGCGGCAGCCGGCCCGCTCGGCAACCTCGCGCTCGCGGCCGTCGGCTGGGGCGCCCAGCGGCTCATCGAGCCGGCCGCCCGATCGATGCCCGAGCTCTGGGTGCTGGCCGGCGCCTTCGTCGTCGCCAACCTCTTCGTCGCGATCTTCAACCTGCTGCCTGGGCTCCCGCTCGACGGCGGGCACATCCTCGCTGCGGGAGTCTGGGGCGCGACCGGGCGGCGCTCGACCGGGCTGCTCGCCGCCGGCTGGGTGGGCCGGTTGCTCGCGGTCGTCGTCGTGGCCTGGATGGTCGTCCGACCGCTGCTCGCGGGCGAGCGGCCGGACCTCTTCTCGATCGGCTGGGTGGCGCTCATCGGGGCCTTCCTGTGGCAGGGCGCGACGCAGTCGATCGGCTCGGCCCGGGCTCAGTCGGCCGTGGCGCGGGTGCCGCTGGCGAGCGTGCTGCGACCGGTCGTCGTCGTGCCGGGACATGTCTCGGCCGAGACGCTCGTGCGCGGGCTGATGGAGCAGCGCGGGGCGGAGTGGGCGGTCGCGCTCGACCCGGTCGGCCGGCCGATGGGCTTCCTCGACCTGCAGGCAGTGGCGTCGGTGCCGGCCGAGCAGCGGCCGCAGGTGCCGGTCACGTCGTTCCTGCTGGCCCCGTCGCCCGGGTGGGTCGTCGTCGGGCTGCCCGACGGCGACATCACCCCGATCGTCCAGGCGCTCGCCGGGCATCTCGAGGGCGAGCAGGTCAAGCACGCGGTGCTCGTCGTCGACCCGGCCGGCCGTGCGGTGGGCACGGTGTCGCTCGATGATGTCGAGCACGCGCTGCAGGACGGCTGAACCAGCCTGAACACCCTCTGAGTGGCGGCTTTGCGTCGCTCTTGACGGGGTTGTCCACATCCCCCTGCGTGGTCGCGGGGTTCTCCACAGGAGCGGGTATGCCGCTGGCACCCAGAAGGCCTGCTTGCGCAGGCTGAGCTCCGAGAGCGAGAGCGAGCGGAAGGGGAGCGGCATGGCGAGCGTGGCGCGGACGTCGGGCCGTCGGGTCGTCGTGAAGCCCGGCAGCGAGGCGGCGGCGGTCGACGAGGCGACACCGGTCAACGAGGTGCGGTTGCGGGGCCGGGTGTCGATGGCCGGGGAGCAGCGCGAGCTGCCCAGCGGTGACGTCGTCGTCGGCTTGCGGCTGGTCGTGCCCCGAGGACGCCGGCGGACCGAGACCTCGCCGACCGTCGATGTCGTCGATCTGGCCTGCTGGGGCGCCCGGGTGCGGGCGGCTGCGCTGCGGGTCGGGGTCGGCGACGAGATCGAGATCGTCGGGGCCTTGCGGCGGCGCTTCTTCCGCGGCGGCGGTGGCACCCAGTCGCGCTATGAGGTGGAGGTGGGCATGCTGCGGAGAACCTAGACTCGGCGACCATGAGCTCGGGACGGCGCGGCACCCAGGCGGCACGAGGGGCCTTCGTGCCGGGAGACCGGGTGCAGCTGACCGACACCAAGGGACGCTTGCACACCATCACCCTCGAGCCTGGCCGGGAGTTCCACACCCACCAGGGTCGGCTGCTCCACGACGAGGTCATCGGCCAGCCCGAGGGCAGCGTCGTCGTCAACAGCGGGGGAGCGGAGTTCCTCGCGCTGCGCCCGCTGCTCGCCGACTACGTCATGTCGATGCCGCGCGGCGCCGCCGTCGTCTACCCCAAGGACGCCGGGCAGATCGTCACGATGGCCGACATCCACCCGGGCGCCCGGGTCGTCGAGGCCGGCGTCGGGTCCGGTGCCCTGTCCATGTCGCTGCTGCGGGCGATCGGCGAGGAGGGTGAGCTCATCTCCTTCGAGCGCCGGGCCGACTTCGCCGGCATCGCCCAGGGCAACGCCCGCGCCTTCTTCGGGCGGGAGCACCCGGCCTGGCGGGTCGTCGTCGGCGACCTCGTCGAGTCGCTGCCGACCGCTGTGCAGCCCGGCAGCGTCGACCGGGTCGTCCTGGACATGCTCGCCCCTTGGGAGTGCCTGGCAGCCGTCGCCGACGCGCTGCGACCCGGGGGCGTCCTCATCTGCTACGTCGCGACGACGACCCAGCTGTCCCGGGTGGCCGAGGCGATGCGCGAGCACGGCTGCTTCACCGAGCCCAGCGCGTGGGAGTCGCTCGTGCGCGGCTGGCACCTCGAAGGGCTCGCGGTCCGGCCCCAGCACCGGATGCACGGACACACCGGCTTCCTCATCACCACCCGCCGGTTGGCCGACGGGGTCACCCCGCCGCGGCGCACCCGGCGGCCGGCCAAGGGATCGCAAGAGGGCACTCCGGTGGTTGACGGCGACGCCGAGGTCGAGGCGGGCGGCGACCCCGGTCGCAGTGGTGCCGGGCAGCGCGCGGGGGATTCGAGCGAGGGCGGCATACCGGAATGGACGGCGGCCGACCTCGGCGAGCGGCCGGTGAGTGACCGAAAGGTGAGACGAGCACACCGAACTGTGACCGGAACGTCCCCGGACTGAGGCCGGCTGCGAGTTAATGTCGGGAAGGACGAGAGGTAGGGAGGCTTCGATGTCCGACGACACCAGCCACGACGGCACGAGGGACGCCGACAGCGGGCAGGACAGCACGCGCGACACCGGGTCGGCCAGCGGGCCCGAGTCGGCAGCGAGCGTGGGGGCAGGCGCGCCGACCGACAGCGAGCAGCTCGCCGCTCGCCGACTCGACGAGGAGATCGCCGAGCTGCGACAGCAGGGACGGGGCATGGACCCGACCCGGCTGCGCGAGCTCGAGCACCGACTGGCCTCGCAGCAGACGTCGCTGTCCACCCTGTCGGCCCAGAACGAGCGGCTCGTGCGCACCCTCAAGGACGCCCGCCAGCAGATCGTCAACCTCAAGGCGGAGGTCGACCGGCTGGCCCAGCCGCCGAACGCCTACGGCGTGGTCGTGAGCGAGGTCGACGACGGCACCGTCGACATCCTCACCTCGGGCCGCAAGATGCGGGTCGCGGTGAGCCCCGGGCTCAGCGAGGCCGAAGTGAGCAAGGGCCGCGAGGTGATGCTCAACGAGGCGCTCAACATCGTCGCCGTCAAGGGCTTCGAGCAGACCGGCGAGGTCGTGCTCGTCAAGGAGATCCTCGACGACGACCGGGTCCTCGTCGTCTCGCACGGCGACGAGGAGCGGGTGGTGCGCCTCGCCCAGTCGCTCATCGGCCAGCCGCTGCGGGTCGGCGACGCGCTCACCATCGACTCGCGGGCCGGCTTCGTCTTCGAGCGGATCCCCAAGGCCGAGGTGCAGGACCTCGTCCTCGAGGAGGTCCCGGACATCGCCTACGAGGACATCGGTGGCCTGGCCGGGCAGATCGAGGCGATCCGCGACGCGGTCGAGCTGCCCTACCTGCACCCCGAGCTCTACCGCGAGCACCGGCTCAAGCCGCCGAAGGGCGTGCTCCTCTACGGCCCGCCCGGCTGCGGCAAGACGCTCATCGCCAAGGCGGTCGCTGCGTCGCTGGCCCGCAAGGTCGCCGAGAAGACCGGCAAGAAGGTCGAGAAGTCCTACTTCCTCAACATCAAGGGCCCCGAGCTGCTCAACAAGTACGTCGGGGAGACCGAGCGGCACATCCGGCTGATCTTCCAGCGGGCTCGGGAGAAGGCCTCCGACGGCACGCCGGTGGTGGTCTTCTTCGACGAGATGGACTCGCTGTTCCGCACCCGCGGGTCGGGCGTGAGCTCCGACGTCGAGACGACGATCGTGCCCCAGCTGCTGTCCGAGATCGACGGCGTCGAGCGGCTCGAGAACGTCATCGTCATCGGCGCCTCCAACCGCGAGGACATGATCGACCCGGCCATCCTGCGCCCCGGTCGGCTCGACGCGAAGATCAAGATCGAGCGGCCGGATGCCGAGTCGGCTCGTGACATCTTCAGCAAGTACCTCACCGTCGAGCTGCCGCTGCACGACGACGACCTCGCCGAGCACGGCGGCGACCGGGAGCGGTGCGTCGAGGCGATGATCCAGGCCGCGGTGGCCCGGATGTATGCCGAGAGCGAGGAGAACCGCTTCCTCGAGGTCACCTACGCCGGTGGCGACAAGGAGATCCTCTACTTCAAGGACTTCAACTCCGGCGCGATGATCCAGAACGTCGTCGACCGGGCCAAGAAGAACGCCATCAAGGAGTTCCTCGCCACCGGGCACAAGGGGCTGCGGGTCGAGCATCTGCTCAGCTCGTGCATTGACGAGTTCAAGGAGAACGAGGACCTGCCCAACACGACCAACCCCGACGACTGGGCGCGGATCTCGGGCAAGAAGGGCGAGCGGATCGTCTACATCCGCACGCTCATCAACACCAAGGACGGCACCGAGCCGGGTCGCTCCATCCACACCGTCGAGAACACCGGGCAGTACCTCTGACCGCGCGGCTCGGCCGGGAGGCAGTGGCACGGGCTCGCGGGCTCGTCGTCGGCACCGGACGATCGCTCGAGGCCGCCCGTTGGCGGTATGCCGTGGAGCGCGGTCCGGCGGACGACGTCCGCGGTGCGCTCGCGGCATACCGGAACGAGGACGGCGGCTTCGGGCACGCGCTCGAGCCGGACTGCCGGGCACCGCAGAGCAGCGCGCTGGCCACCTGGACAGCGCTGGAGGTGCTGCGCGAGATCGACGCGCCTGCGGACGACCCGCTCGTGCAGGGCGGGGTGGGTTGGCTCGTCGCGCAGGTGGCGACCTTGGTCGACGACGGGCCGGGCTGGGTTTTCCTGCCGCCGGAGGCGCAGCACCATCCGCACGCGCCTTGGTGGGACCAGGGCGTGCCGGGGCAACTGGCGGAGACCTTCAACAACTTCCGGATCAACCCACGGGCCTCGATCGTCGCGCTGCTGTGGCACTGGAGCGACCTGGTGCCGCCCGAGCTGCTCGACCGGAGCGCCAACGCCAGCCAGGATGCCATCCGAAACAGACTGCGCGGCAACGCGATTCACGACCATATCGCGGCGGCACGGTTCGCCGGCGAGGCGGCCGTGCCCGATGACTACCGCGAGCTCGCGGCGACCTTCCTCGGCGACGTGCTGCCGCACGCGCTCGACGTGGCGCCGACGAGCACCAGCCGGTTCGCAGCGCTGCTGCACGAAGAGTGTGCGGTGGCGCTTGACCACCTCGTCGCGGCCCAGCAGGACGACGGCGGCTGGCCGCTGACCTGGAGCTGGGCCGAGACGGATCCGACGGCCTGGGCGCTGGCGGAGCGGGAGTGGCGGGGGATCGTGACCCTCGAGAGCGTGCTGCGGCTGCGGGCGCACGGCCGGCTCGGCTGAGCGCTGGGTAGAGGTATTCCGCGGGGTCCTGGACCGGGGGCAATACCTCCACCCGGGTGAGTGGGGCGCGGTCAGAGGTCAGCGGTCAGCGTGTGGGGCGTAGCCGGACAGCGAGGGCCCGCCACCCGATGAGGAGGGCCGCGAGCACCAGCCCGGCGACGACGACGAACGACGGCGCGGTGCCCTGCCCGGTCACGGCCCGCAGCAGCATCCCTCCCACCAGGGTGACCAGCCACAGGGTGATGCCTCGCCCGGTGCTGTCCGGCCAGCCGCCGGACCGCCACCGCACCACCGCCCAGCCGAGGGCCGCCCCGACGAGGAACGGCCAGGCGGTGCTGAGGGCGCCGATGACGGGATTCTCCTCGGCGTGACTGGCCCGGCCGATGGCCGCGAAGACGACGACGAGCAGCGCGTCCACGCCGGCGGCGAGAGCGGGCGGCATACCGAGGTGGGCTGGGCCCGGGCGAGGGCGCACCGGAGCGCTCACGAGGTGGCGACGAGAAGCTCGTCGAAGGGCAGTCGGGGCTGCGGCGGGGCATGCGTGGGGTCCACACCCTCGAAGAGCTTGGACACCGACTTGCCGGCATGGATCCGGGCGATCGCCTCGGCAAACAGCTCGGCGACCGAGCGCACCTCGAGCTCCGGCCAGTCGGCCGGCCGGGGCACCGTGTCGGTGGTGACGACCTCGGTGATCATCGGGTGGTCGCGCAGCCGGTGGACGGCCGAGCCGGTGAACAGTCCGTGCGTACAGGCCACCGACGCCTGCGTGCAGCCGGCGTCGGCCAACCGCTCCATGAGCTCGACGATCGAGCCGCCGGTGGCGATCTCGTCGTCGAGGACGATCGCCCGCTTGCCATGCACGTCGCCGACGATCGCGTCGATGACGACCTTGTCGTCGGCCTTGCGCTGCTTGCTGCCCGCGGCGACCGGCAGGTTAAGCAGGCGCGCGAAGAGGGTGGCGGTCTTGGCGTTGCCGAGGTCGGGCGAGACGACGATGTGGCCGGACAGGTCACGGCTGCGGTAGTGGTCGGCGAGCACCCCGATGGCCGTGAGGTGGTCGACCGGCACCGAGAAGAAGCCGTGCACCTGCGGCGCGTGCAGGGCCATCGTCAGCACCCGGGTCACACCGGCGGTCTTGAGCAGGTCGGCGACCAGCCGGCCGCCGAGGCTGATCCGCGAGGCGTCCTTCTTGTCCGAGCGGGCATAGGCGTAATGCGGCATCACGGCGGTGATCGAGGCCGCCGACGCCCCCCGCGCCGCGTCGATCATGAGCAGCAGCTCCATGAGGTGCTCTTGGGTGGGCGGCACGAGCGGCTGGATGAGGTAGACGTCGCGCTGGCGGACGTTGGCCAGCAGCTGCGCCTGCAGGCAGTCGTTGCTGAACCGCTTGAGGTCGACTCCGGAGAGCCGCACGCCGAGGTGACTGCAGATCCGCTCGGCGAGCGCCTGATGCGCGCTGCCGGAGAAGACGACGACGTCGGACACGGGGTCCCTTCCGGTCGTGGACGGCGGTGTGCGGTCAGCCTACTCGTGCCACTGCGTGGCCGTGGGGGAGCCGGCCGGGTGCAGGTGCCGGTGCAGCTCGGTGACCAGCTCGAGGGTCGCCTGGCGCCCGATGAGGGTCATCCCGGGGAAGCTCGCGAAGCCGTGCACGGCACCGAGGTAGTTGGTGACCCGGGTGGGCACGCCGGCGGCGGTGAGCCGCGCGGCATACGCGAGTCCCTCGTCGCGGAGCGGATCGAGGTCGGCGGTCTGCACGAGCGCCGGCGGCAGGCCGCGCAGGCTCTCGCGCCAATAGGGCGAGATGCTCGGGTCGCGCGGCGAGAGCTGCGGGTCGGGGCCGAAGTAGTGCCGGAGGAAGGCCTCGATCTTGGCCTGGGTGAGCACCGGGGCGTTGGCGTGCTCGCGGACCAGCATCGACATGGACAGGTCGACGCCGGGGTAGATGAGCGCCTGGTGGGCGATCGCCGGGCCGCCGTCGTCGAGCGCGGCGTGGCAGACCAGCGCCGCGAGGTTGCCGCCGGCCGAGTCGCCGCACACCGCGATCCGCGTCGGGTCGCCGCCGAGCCGCGCGGCGCCCTCGTCAGCCAGCCAGCGGGTCGCATCGACGGCGTCGTGGACCGCCGTGGGCGCGCGATGCTCGGGCGCCATCCGGTAGTCCACCGACACGACGAGCGCCTCGGCCCGCGCGGCGATGGTCGCGCACAGGGGGTCGTACATCCGGGTGTTGCCGAGCACCCAGCCGCCGCCGTGGAAGAACACCACGACCGGGTATGCCGCGGGCGCGCCGCGGGCGGCGCCCGAGGGCTGGCCGCCGGTCCGGCCGCTGGGCAGGTAGGTCCGCACCTGTCGGCCGACCCCGTCGCGGGTGGTGAACCACGCGTCGCCGATCCGCACGTCGCGGGGCACTGCTCCGGTGATCCAGGTGAACGGTCGGCGCAGCGGAGCGGTGAAGGCCCGGGAGCGCTGGATCTCGGCGAGGTCCATGTCGATGATCGAACCCCGCACTCCGCGATCGAGCAGGGTGGTGAACAGTCGGGTTCGCAGCGGCAGCCAGGCCATGGGCTCAGTCTGCCAAGACCGCCTGGACCGGACGGGGTAAGGCCGGTGCCGGTGTCGGATGCAGGTGGCGGCGCAGCTCGGTGACGAGCTCGAGCCGAGCCTGGTCTCCGACGACGGTGGCGCCGGGGAAGGACATGAAGCCGTGCACTGTGCGCAGGTAGTTCGTGGCCCGCACGGGGACGCCGGCAGCGCGCAAGCGCTCGGCATAGCCCAGGCCCTCGTCGCGCAGCGGGTCGAGGTCGGCGGTCTGCACCAGCGCGGGCGGCAGCCCGGCGAGGTCGACCCGCCAGACGGGTGAGACGAGCGGGTCGTCCGGCGCCAAGCCGCTGGAGTCGAGGTAGTGCCGCGAGAAGACCTCGATCTTGCGCGCGTCGAGCACCGGCGCGCGGGCATGCTCCCGGGCCGACGGATAGGAGCGGGTGGCGTCGGTCGCGGGATAGAGCAGCGCCTGGTGAGCGATGGGCGGGCCGCCGGCGTCGAGGAGCACCTGGGTGGCCACCGCCGCGATGCCGCCGCCGGCGCTGTCGCCGCAGACCGCGATGCGCGTCGGCTCGCCGCCCAGCCGGGCCGCCTCGGCGTGCACCCAGCGCACCCCGTCGATCGCGTCGTGGGCCGCTCGCGGCGCGCGGTGCTCCGGCGCCATCCGATAGTCGACCGACACGACGAGCGCCGACACCTGCTCGGCGAGGAAGCTGCACAGCGGGTCGTAGAGCCGGGTGTTGCCCAGCACGTAGCCACCACCGTGGAAGAACACCACCATCGGGTATGCCGCCCGCTCGCCGCCGGCCGCCGGCTCGCCGCCGGCCGCCGGCGCGCCGCCGGCCGCCGGCGCGCCGTCCGCCGTGGTCGCCGGCGGCCCGGTGGGCGTGTAGATCCGCACCCCCACCCGGCCGCCGTCGCGGGCCTCGAAGGAGTCCTCGGTGACGGCGACCTGGCGGGAGAGCCGGCCGGTGATCCAGGTGTGCGGCCACCGCTGCGGCGGCACCCACGCGCGAGCTCGGGCGATGCCGGCCTCGTCGAGCCCGATGATCGAGTGCGCCCCGAAGCGATCCATGACCGCGGCGAACACCGCTGTCCGCAAAGGCAGCTCGGCCGCGACCGGCACGACGTGCGGGCGGGCGGCCCGCGGCATACCGGATCGACGCAGGCGGCTCACCGCCTGCCGGGGAGCGTTCGCGATCCTCGCCATCGACCCAGTGTGCCCGGAACAGGGCTGTGCCGCAGACCTTTCGGTCACGAGTGCAGCGGCGCCTCCGACGTCGGCTGCTGGACCAGCCAGTCGCGCACCTCGGGCAGGTCCTGCAGGTGCTCCTCGATGTAGGCCTCGTGCCGGGCGAGCTGCTCCTGGCACCAGGCCTTGAGGTCGGCGCTGCCCCGCGGCTTGCGCGGCGAGTTGTTGATCGCGTCCATGACGAGGTGGTAGCGGCTCGCCTGGTTGCGCACGACCATGTCGAACGGCGTTGTCGTCGTGCCCTGCTCGATGAATCCGCGGCAGTGGAAGCGGTCGGCGTCGGGCCGGCCGTGGACGAGCTGGTGGATCGCGCCCGGGTAGCCGTGGAAGCTGAACACGACGTGCTGGGTGTCGGTGAACAGCTCGCTGAACTGCACGTCGGACATGCCGTTGGGGTGGTCCTTCGGTCGCGCGATCGACATGAGGTTGACGACGTTGACGACCCGGACCCGCAGGCCGGGCAGCCGCTCGCGCAGGATCTCGGCGGCGGCCACCGTCTCCATCGTCACGACGTCGCCAGCACAGGCGAGGACGATGTCCGGCAGCCGATCCTCGGCCGGGTCGTCGCCCTCGGTGCCGGCCCAGTCCCAGATCGACGCCCCGCGCCGGCAGTGCTCGTGGGCCTGCTCGAGGGTGAGCCACTGCAGCTGCGGCTGCTTGTCCTGGACGATGAGGTTGACCTTGGACCGGCTGCGCAGGCAGTGCTCGGACACCGACAGCAGGCAGTTGGCGTCCGGCGGCAGGTAGATCCGCGCGACGTCGCCGCGGTGCTGCAGGACGTTGGTGATCAGCCCGGGGCCCTGGTGGCTGAAGCCGTTGTGGTCGTTGCGCCACGCCGTGGAGGTGAGCAGCACGTTGAGGCTGGGCACGTCGGCGCGCCAGGACAGGTGATGGGCCTCCTCGAGCCACTTGGCGTGCTGGATGGTCTGGCTCGCGCTCACCATGGCGAAGGCCTCGTAGGTGGCGAACAGGCCATGCCGACCGGTGAGGGTGTAGCCCTCCAGCCAGCCGTGGCACGAATGCTCCGAGAGAACCTCCATGACCCGGCCGTCGCGGGAGAGCTTGACGTCGTCGGGCGTGACCCGCTCCATGGTCGCCCGGTCGGAGACCTCGAAGACCGCGCCGAGCCGGTTGGAGTTGGTCTCGTCCGGGCAGAACAGCCGGAAGGAGTGCGGGTTGCGGGTGTAGACGTCGCGCAGCAGCGCGCCGAGCGAGCGGGTCGACTCCGCGCGGGTGGCGCCGGGCCGCTCGACCGCGACCTCGTAGTCCCCGAGCTCGGGCAGGTCGAGGTCGACGGTGAGCAGACCGCCGTTGGCATAGGGGCTGGCGGTCATCCGCTTGTCGCCGATCGGGTTGTGCGACAGC
>Ga0209607_1002599_pt1 | contig 14302 bp, 12 predicted proteins | sample AD_UKC117_MetaG_FD_184413 | JGI IMG/M metagenome (GOLD analysis project Ga0209607, IMG submission 184413) | Active sludge microbial communities of municipal wastewater-treating anaerobic digesters from Hong Kong - AD_UKC117_MetaG (SPAdes)... | ecosystem: Engineered > Bioreactor > Anaerobic >... | reverse complement strand
CGTTGCCTTCAATGGTGTCGCTGGTTTCGGGAATATCTTCATGGCAGTTGATGCCGGTCAGGGACACAAGATGATATCTGCCGCTGAGGATTGAACTGACTTCTTCAAGTTTATGGCGGTTGTTTGTGGCGAAGACGAGTGATTTCATGTTTCAGGGATCAGGATTTATTCAGGAGTTGTGGTAGGGCTCGTTTTTCAGTATGGTGAAGGCACGGTATAGCTGTTCCGTAAAAAAGAGCCGCACCATCTGATGCGAAAATGTCATAGATGATAAGGATATCCTGGCATTAGCGGCCGCATAAACTTCGTCGGAGAACCCATAGGCTCCGCCGATCACAAACATCAGGTGGCGGGTGCCTGCATTCATTATCTTCTGAATCCAGACTGCAAACTCCTCCGATGTATGTGTTTTGCCTCTTTCGTCCAGCAGTACAACCTGATCGGCACTGCCGAAATGCCTGAGCATCAGCCTGCCTTCTGCATCTTTCAGCTGTTGCGGACTAAGTTGTCTGAAATTCTTTGGTGGCACAATATCAGCCACATCAAACCGGATGTAATGCGATAATCTCACGGCGTACTCACCGGTTCCTGTTTTTAGCCAGGAAGCGTCGGTTTTTCCGGTTTGTAACAAGGTGATACGCATAGTGGAGTTTAATGCAAAAATAACCTTTTTCAGTTAGTTCAATGATTTTGTAAAATCAATGTTATTCACCCTTCTTCAGAAACGGTCTTTTACCTGAAATAATGGATCTGATTAAGCCGCAATCAAAAAAAATGAATACGGCCTGTTATAAAAAAAGGAAATATAAGTGCAACAATCAGTAAATTAGTTGTTTACCTTTATTGTGTTATAAAACAACGCCTTATCCCATCACAACCGTGCTGATTTTGATCTGATTTATTAATCCTGACCCCGATCTTCATCCGCGAACTGATAGAATCTGAATCAGGGTAGGGGGCAAACAATTTGTTTTCGCCGGATTTATGTTTACATTTGGTTCGGTTTTTGATAAATTTTATAAATTGAACGACAGCCGGGTTGGTAACTGTCCGGTTTGTTAAAATTTAAAGGAATGAAATTGATTGGTAGAATTCGGTTAGTAATGATATTCAGCATTTTAATGCTGTTTCTACCGGCTTCGGTGCCGGCTCAGGATGTGAGTGCCAGGGTGGCTGCATTCATCCGTACGGCCAATGCCAGGGAGCTGAGTAATTATTTCAATGCCACCATTGATCTGAGTGTGCCGGGCACTGAAGGAACATTCAGTAAAGCACAATCGGAGATAATCATGCGGAATTTTTTCACAAAATATCCACCGGCTTCCTACACACAGAGCCATCAGGGCCAGTCAAAAGACGGCTCACAATATGCCATCGGCATGTATAAATCCGGAAATGTTGTATTCAGGGCCTATTACCTTATTAAAACGGTGAATGGAAAACCAGCCATTCACCAGTTGAAGTTTGAAAGCGAAGAATAACCTTTAAAGATTTCTGCTGAACCCAATGCTGACCATTGATGAGATTATTGCCAATGCCCTGACCGAAGATATAGGTGATGGCGACCATACTTCCTTATCTACCATTCCAGAAGAAGCTACAGGCAAGGCTAAGTTGCTGGTTAAGCAGGAGGGGGTGCTTTCGGGCATGGAGATTGCTGCCCGGGTTTTTGCGCAGGTTGACCCGAGGATCATCATGTATCCATTACTGAAAGATGGCGATGTCATTAAGCCTGGCGATATTGCTTTTACTGTTGAAGGGCCATCTGTTTCCATTCTGAAAGCGGAGCGCCTGGCATTGAATTTTATGCAGCGTATGAGTGGAATCGCCACAATCACGGCACAATACGTTGAGAGAATCAGGGGTACCCGTGCGCGTATTCTCGATACCCGCAAAACAACCCCCCTGATGCGCGCCATTGAGAAAATGGCGGTGAAGCACGGAGGTGGTCACAATCACCGGTTCGGGCTTTACGATATGATTATGATTAAAGACAATCATGTGGATTTTGCCGGTGGAATTGCCAAAGCCATCCATGCAGCAAATAAATACCTGAAAAATACCGGAAGAGATTTGCAGATTGAGATTGAGGTGAGGAATTTCGATGAATTGAGGCAGGTGCTTGAATCAGGGGAAGTTAACCGGATAATGCTGGATAATTTCAGCCCTGAGAATCTCCGGAAAGCAGTTGAGATGATCGGTGGAAAATATGAAACTGAGGCTTCTGGGGGTATCACACTCGAAACTATCCGGCAATATGCAGAAACGCAAGTCGATTTTATTTCCGTGGGCGCACTCACCCACCAGATTAAAAGCTTAGACCTGAGCCTGAAAGCCTTTTAAACAGCCAGTATGAAAAAACTAGCCGAACGCGTCACTGCTTATTCCCTGCGTGTTTATCAAGGGGCATTACGCAGCCGGACGGTAAGGAAGTTGCTGATCTGGTCCAAGCGCCTGGTGTTACCCGGATTTGACGGGATTCCCCTCTATTATGTTGCAGAGTTTTTTGTAAAGGGCATACAGAAGGGAGCCATTACCAACCGGGCGGCTGCACTTTCGTTTAATTTCTTTCTTGCAATTTTTCCGGCCATACTGTTTTTTTTCTCCCTGATCCCTTATATCCCTATTGCCAACTTCCAGGATAGCCTGCTGAGCCTGCTCAGCGAATTTCTCCCGGAACAGGTATGGGCAACCGTTGAAGACACCATTTTTGATATTGTGAAGCGGCCGCAGGGAGGTGTGCTTTCCATAGGTTTCCTGATGGCTATGTATTTTTCCACCAATAGCGTCACCAGCCTTATGGAAGCCTTCAATCAGACATATCACTCCATTGAAACCCGCTCAGCAATGCGCCAGCGGCTGGTATCCATTGGCCTGGTATTCCTGTTGTCAGTTCTTGTAATCATTGCCATTGCATTGATCACTTTCGGCCCGATGGTCTTGAAATGGCTTGAATCGCATGGCCTGCTTACCGACAAGGTAGGCATCCTGATGCTGTCGGCAGGGAAATGGGTCATTACCCTTGCCCTGCTTTTCTTTGCCTTTTCGTTTCTTTTTTATTTTGCCCCCAGCCGGAAACTAAGGTTCCGGTTTATTTCCGCGGGCTCCACCATTACCACCCTGCTTTTTATTGCTGCTTCTGTCGGTTTTAACTATTATGTGAATAATTTCGCAAAATACAATACCCTTTACGGCTCGATCGGAACATTGATCATTTTTATGCTTTGGATCTATTTTAATGCAATCATCATATTGCTTGGCTTTGAGTTGAATGCAAGTATTTCGGTGGCGAAACGAAACAGTGTGTAATTGTGATAAACATTATTTCATTTCATTTTGTGTGCGATTTATCCATACGCTATTGAGTTGCATAGTAATATTTTACACTTAAAGTAAATTATTTCTTGCGCCTTTGTGGCGTTTCTTGCTAGACATATAAGTATTGAGCATTATCAGTGATAATTTATTTATTTGACTTTTTAAAATGTTGTTGAAAGTGCTTACTTTGCAGAAGTGTTTTAAATAGGACGTTGATATTTGACAAATGCCTCGCTCTTCTCTCAGAAATGGAATGAATTGGAATCTGATGAAAAAGGTATCCAGTTAAGTTATTAATAACTATTTTTTAATCTGATTTTTATGATTATAGAGTATTTACGGTACATATTCATGTCACTGCTTTTTGTAGTTATTTATAGGTATAATGCGGTTGCACAAGTCATTCCAACTTCATCTTTAAGTGCTGTCGACAGGAATCTTACGCCATATGGGCTTATTGATGCCGGAACCTCCTGTTATCTTTATGGAATTATTGGATCAGAGGGTTCGGGAGGAAAAGTTATGGTGGTGAAGTTTACGATGCTGGGAGATGTAATTTGGCAAAAATCGTACGCTGGCACTGATAATGTCCTGATCCGTTCTGCCTGTCTGAACGTTGAAGGAGGGCTTACACTTGCCGGCAATACAACATCTGGGGGAGATGGGAATGATGTGGTTGTGCTTAAAATTGACGATCGGGGCAACCTGATTTGGTCTCAGGTTTATGGTCAGAATAATGATGAACGTGGCTTCAGGATTATCATGCTTGCAGATGAAAGCTACATAGTTTGTGGTTCCACTCAGCGACAGGTTACGCTGTTGGAAGATGGGTTCATTATGCGCATCAGTGCTTCTGGTCAGCTGCTTTGGCATAGAATAATTGGGGGAGGGGATCGTGACAATGTTTTTGATGTGAGTCTGGATAATGATAATAATCTGATTTTTACAGGCCCACAATCCAGTTATGGTGCTGGCGTATTCGATTTTGGCTTTGGGAAAATGGATTTGAATGGCAATCTTTTGTATTATAAAACCGTGGGAAGCTATGGACAGGATCATTCACGTATTATAAGACAAGCCGATGATGGCTATTTTATACTTGGGCATACAAGTAGTTATTCAGGTGCATATTATGAAATATTTCTTCTTAAAATTGACTTTTCAGGTTCTGTTTTGTGGGCACGGAGATTCTTTACAGGTAATGAACTTTATACGGGTGACCTGACAATACTTCCTGATGGATTGATGATTTCCGGATCAACCCTAAATAGTGGCAAAAGGAATCTTTTTGTAATCAGAACCGGATTTGACGGCATACCGATGTGGGGGAAGGTGTTCGGAATGAGCTATTTTCAGGAATTTCCTTTTGGAGGCAGCGGAGTAATTATGCCTGATAAGACTGATGCTTTCTCCGCTGTTGGTTTGGTTCAGCGGGGCACATTTTCAGAGGCATTGTTGATTGCGCTCACTTCCCAGCCTAATCCAGATTGCTTTGAGCAGGATTTTATCCCTCAGTCAGAAAACATTGATCTGACTTCAGTTGATTGGACCTCATCTGTCCAAGTGAGCGGGAGTTTTAATCAAAAAAATATTTCATTCCTGACATCAGAAATTCAACTCGAAAAAGAGCTTCTATGCGCTCCTGGGGTAACGGCAGATTTTAATCCTGATAAGGTGGTTGTGTGTGTGGGTGACACAGTAAGATTTACTGACCTGAGTTATGATCAGCCGTTGCAATATTTCTGGACATTTGAGGGTGGAAGTCCTGAAACATCTGTAACGAAAAATCCGGTAGTAGTCTATCACAATCCCGGAGAGTTCGATGTTCGGCTAAGTGTAGAAAACGCTCATGGAATTGATGAACTGCTCCGGATATCACTCATACGTGTTGTAGAAGCGCCACCGGTTTCACTTGGCAATGATACCGTATTGTGTGAATTTTCAGACCTGGATCTTTTCGTGCCGGGTTTTGATACCTACCTTTGGCATGATGGCAGCACCGAAAACCGGCCTTCAGCGGTCACTGCCGGCTGGAACTTTGTAAGTGCATACACCCTTGAAGGTTGTATGGCCCGTGATTCAATATTTGTTGCGTTGGTGGAACTCCCTGATATATCATTGGGACCTGATACTTCTTTTTGCGATGTGGATGCTATATTGCTGACCGCTCCGGGTTTCGATGCATACCAATGGCATGATGGAAGCACAGGTAACTATTTGCTGACGTCAATGCCCGGATGGAATTATGTAAATGCCTATACGTCAGAGGGCTGTGTGGTTTCTGACTCAATATTTATAAGGTATTGCTGTAATTTCAGTCTGAATCTTCCGAACGCCTTTACTCCGGATAACGATGGAATCAATGACTATTTTAAGCCCATCATCAGTGTGGTTCCAAACTATTCAATGGTCATAGCCAATCGCTGGGGCGCCGTGCTTTTTTCAACCAATAACTTGCATGAAAGCTGGGATGGTACATTTAAAGGAAAAAAGTGTCCTCAAGGCGTTTATTATGTATGTGTTCAATTTGACGGTTGCAATGATCTGGGGCAGTATACTCCTGAAATTGTATACAGATCGGTTACTTTGCTCAGAAAACTATAACAGGATACAAATTTCTTTGATTTCTTTTATTCCTCTTATCTTTGCCTTTCTAGTACAACCGGGTAATGAGTGTTGACGTAAAGGAGCACCTGAAACTTTCATTTATCTACACGGCAGTTGCCGCGTTTGCGCCTGTGCTTCAGGTTATTATACAGCCTGTATATGAGGGGAGTGACATGCTTGGAGCTGTGGACTTCTCCCAATTGGCTATCACAGAGCTTTTTACCTCGCTGATATTTGCCGTTTCCCTTTTCTCGATGGGAAACGCCATTTCCAGGTTTTACTATGATGTTTTGCCGGATTCGCCGGGTTATCACCGGCTGGTTTCTGGTGTCTTCACCTCAATCCTGTTCCGGGGACTGATATTATTCGCTCTTGCCTGGATCTTCAGGGACTACATCGGCAAGTTGTTTCATCAGCCTCAGCTGCAGGATTTCTCAAAATATGGTTTTGCATGTATCATTACCGGGGTTGGCAGGGCTGTGAACATTACTGCCGCCGCATTGTTCCGGAATGAAAAAAGGATCATTTCTTTCGTACTGGTAAGTATGGGGCTGGGCGTTTTCCGCACCGGCTTTCAGCTTGTCGGGCTTTTCTTTTTCGAGATGTCTTTCATCGGATATATTACCGGCAGCGCCATAGGCACAGGACTGGTTTCGCTGGCAGTTATGGTATACATGTACAGTAAATCCGGCTTCCGCGCTGACAGGACCCTGATGAAGGAGATAAACAGGTTTGCATTCCCGCTTACGCAGTACAGTGTAATTGTGTGGGCGCTTACTTATGCCGACCGGTTTATGCTTGAACGCTTCCCCACCGACCTGGGGATATACAATACAGCGGTAAATTTTGCGGCTGGGATTGCCATTGTGCTGCAGGGCCTGCAGGGCGCTAATCAGCCGGAGGTTTTCAGGGTAATGAAGGAGGGTATTGCTGAAAAGCAAGATGAAATCCGTCAGCTTTCCAATATTCTGCTGATGCAGAGTATGATTATTGTAGTGTTTGCCATCCTGCCCACCATGATGTACCTGCATCTTTTCTATGAAACAGATGTAAGGCAGGCATACGGGCTGGTTTCACTCGTTTTTATGCGAAGCTTACTCCGGACCCAGTTTATTGTCTTTTCTTACCCGGCTTATTATCTGAAAAAGACAAAAATCTTTCTTTATCTGAATTCAGGTGCAATGGTTATCAATCTGTTGCTGAATTATCTCCTTATCCCGCAATTCTCTTACTTCGGGGCCATCGCAGCCGGCCTTATTTCCGATCTGGTGATGGTCTCAGGGATTTTTTATTATCAAAAGCGAATTGTGAATATCAAATGGAGTTTGCGGAAAACTGTGCTGTTTCCATTGATAATCATACTCTTTACTGTGGTTGCTGAAATTGTAAGAGTCAATGCCGGATTTAATCCGTTTATTACGGCGGCGCTGACAACTATACTGGCTTCGACGGGATTGATCTACCTTTACCGTAATGAATTAAATATCTTTATCCGGAAAAGATGGAAACGATCCTGATATTCCGAAAACCTGTGTTGGATGAAATTGAAGAAATCAGAAAACTTCACTTTCCTGATACATGTCGTATTTTTTATCTGCCCGGGCTCATTGAACCTGAAAAATTTCCGGGTTTTGAAGTTTTACCGATACCGGGACAACTCATCCGCGATGCTGACCGCGAGCTTTTATCCGTTATCCTGGAATTTGGCGACAGGAAAGCCGGCGAGACAAGCGTTAGTGAATTGCTGAATCTGTGTGGTTTGCCGCTGTGGCATTATCAACGTTTCAGGATATATTTTCGGCTCCAGCCGGTTTTCCGGATCCGGAAGGTATTGAAACATTTCAGCCAGGCAGAGGGGACTGTATTTGCTTATTGCAGCTTTCCTCCCGTAAAGCTGCATGATTGCCTGTCACCCGGAATAGTCATCAGGGCGCGTAATGAAGGTGCGAAACAGAAGAAGAATTACAAAGCACTGATAAATTACGTAGTCTTTTTTGTCCTGAGGGTATTGATCGGATTTTTGCGACCGGTTGATTCAAAAGGCCGAAGGCATCTGGTGATTGACCGTGCATTCAGGCAATACTGCAGACACCTGCTTACCATGCAGCCAAAGCTGGATAATTACATCCTTTCGCCGTTATTTGATCTTTCTGATTATGAATTTCTGATCCTTTCGGAAGTTGAGCCTCCCAAGACCAGTGGAGGCGCACATTTTCGCTTGCAGAAGGAATATTTTAACGGGCAGGGCAGGAGGAACAGAACGCTGTATGGCGAATATGTCCTGTTCAGGGGGCTGCTTTCACCCCGGCTCTATGTCAGGCGAAAGCAGTTGATGGATTTGCTGGGAAGGGCATTGAAAACAATTGAACTTTCAGAGATGTCAGTTGAGGAGAGGCTGATATATGAATCTTTTCTGGAACTTAGCCGCACCAACGCTTTCTTTATCACCAAACACCTTGCTTACCTTCGTTATTTCAAAACTCATCATTTTGCAACAGTTTCATCCATTGACGAAAACAGTCCGGCAACACGCTGTATCCTGGATGCTGCCAGGGCATATGGAAGCAGAATTATCGGCATACAGCACGGAAATATCGGGGATGCTCAGCCTGCTTATCTGTATACGAATACAGACCGGAAAAACAGGATAATGGCTGATCTTACACTGGTATGGGGCAGTCACTGGAAGAATGTGCTAATTACACGGGGCAATTTCAGTCAGGATGCTGTTGTTATCACTGGTCAGATGCGTACAGATTTGATACCCAAGCTTCTGGAACGGTCTGGTGAATTCAGGGCTAAATTCACTACCCGATCCCATCTGGCTGTATTTGCTTCTCAGCCAATGCCGGACAAATCCCTGCGCTGGCAGGCTGCCTATGACGTTTTTTCTGCATTCCGCGATCTGGAAGAAGTTGAGCTTGTGGTTAAACTGCACCCGGCGGAGCGGGAATCGGTGGGCTATTACAGAGAAATTGCCCTGAAAGCCGGTCTTAATCAGGTAAGAATCCTTTATGATGTTGATCTGTACGAACTCGTTGCTGCCTGTGACCTGCTGATTACCTGTTATTCCACGGTTGGCGGAGAAGCGGTGTATTTCGGTAAACCATTGATCATACTGGATCATCACGGTGATGATCTTCTGGGTTACCATGCCGAAGGGGTAGCTTGGCAGGTGAAGGATGCCGGACGCTTAAAGATCATATCAGATGAAATACTTCAGGGAAGAATGAAGCCTGATCCGGAAAAGTACCTCGAGTTTATTAACCGGTATGCTTTCGCCATCGATGGGGCTGCCACTCAGCGTTCCCTTTCAGCTATCAGAGCGGCAGGAGATGATATTTTTCATTGAGAAACTCCGCATAATCCCAGTCAAGCGGCGTATCCAGATCAACAGAATGCAATTCATCCATTACAAATTTGACCACTTTTTTAAATCCATGCATGGGTGATTGCTTAAGTGACTGAATGTTAATTACATAAATGGCGCCGTTGTATTCCCAAACGGGTGGACAGTCCTGCCTCCTGATAAAATTACCCTGCTTTGATTTCTCCAGGTAGCCTTCCCTGTTTTCCTCAAAGAGGACAAAGTAAGGGCTGGATTTTGATTCTTTAACTGACACCACCATGTCGGCTGATGGGGTGAATAGCGCAAAGGCGCTTTCGATGTGTTCCGGAAGCCGGAAGGGCGAGGTTGGCTGAAGGAGCAGTATTCTTTCATAATAGGATCCGGATTCCTGATAGTGTTTCAACGCATGGAGCAATACCTCATACATGCCTGACTGGTCAGTGGCAAGTGCTTCTGGACGTATAAACGGTACTTTATAACCGGCTGAATCAACCAATGCTGCGATCTCAGGGTTGTCGGTTGTTATGCAGATATCTTTGTCCTCGCCGAACTGACGGGCCAGTTCCAGTGTTTGAATTATCAGTGGTTTGCCTGCGAACGGACGGATGTTCTTCCCGGGTATCCCTTTTGATCCTCCCCTTGCCGGGATGATGATTAAGGTTTTCATGAAAATCGTATGTGTTTTATTTCTTCCCTGGCTTTTTCCAGATCCTCTTTTCTACCCAGGTCCATCCAGAAACCATGTATGGGATATTGTATGATTTTTTCGTTGTTACCGAGCAGGTTATCCATCAGATCAGTGGCGTGAAAGGTGCTTTCAAGCGGAATACGTCTGGCCAGCTTATTTCTGATAAGGTAAATACCTGCGTTGGTGTAATAAGTGTACTGGGGTTTTTCGCGGAAAGACAAGACCCTGTTTTGTTCGGTTTCTAGCACTGCGAATGGCATGTTGACCTTATAGGGAATTGAAGCAACAGCCATTTCGGCCTGCTGAATCTCAAACTCGCTGAAAAAATCTTCCAGATCAATGTTGGTAAGTACATCTGCATTCATTACCAGAATATTTCCGAAATCGAGATGATTGATCATCGATAAGGCGCCCAGCGTACCAAGAGGCCTTTTTTCTTCCAGGTATTTGATCTCAATTCCTTTCGAAGATCCATCGCCAAAATATTCCCTGATCTGGTTGCCAAGGTAATTAATTGAAATATTGATCCTCGTCATCCCAAAACTAACGAGGTGGTCGATGTTGTGCTCCAGGATGGGTTTTTCACCAACCATCAGCAACGGCTTGGGTGTGGTATCGGTAAGCGGTCTCAGGCGTTCACCCCGTCCGCCTGCCATCAGCAATACATCGCAGGGCAATATGGATCTGAGTTTCGTCAAATCGGCCAGTCTGATGATGTGGTTATTTTCATCGACCAACGGCACCATCTTTATCCTTTTTTCCCTGAGATCTTTTATTTGATTGAGCGTAAACTCATGCTGTTTCAGTGAACGGAAACCTGTATTCATGAAATTCCTGACTTCATCATCAAGGGAAAATTCTTTCAGCAGGCCCCGGCGCACGTCCCCGTCAGTCAGGGTGCCGACCAGTTGATGCTGATCATTTAGAATGAAGATCGTCAGGTTGTCAGGGACTTCGTTCAGTTTGCCCAGCGCCTGCCTGAGCGGAAGGTGCTCGTTGATCGTGTGTTTCTCAATGTGTGGTAAACTCATTTTTAAGTATTTTGATCATTTTAGCCGCAGCATCTCCTTTTCCGTAAACCGGTTCAAATTCCGGGACAGGGAGGCCGGCGATCTTTCGCGCAGTTTCTGTAATGGAAGTAGGGTCAAATTCAAGGTCGACGATGTTTGGGGTCCTGATCCTTCCTTTTTGCCTGTCACCCAGGTTGATGACCCATTTCGGGAAGTAGGATGCATCATAAAATCCGCTGGATGTATTGCCAATCAACATTTTGGAGTACTTCATGCAACTCAGGTAACCAATGGATCCCAGGTTTTCGAAAAGGTGTACCCCCTTTCTGAGTTGTTTTAGTTGTTGCAGTTTTTCCCGGATTACCTTTCCGAAGGTGTCGGCATTCGGCATGGTGATGACCAGTTGAAAACCGGGGAGGTGCAGCAAAGCTTCCGCAAAAGTTTCGGCCAGCTCGATATTTTTTTCGTATGAAACAGTTTCAGGATGCAGGGTGGACAAGATTGTTGGCTGGTTAAGATCCACACCGAAGCGTTCCATGAACTCTTCCTGTTTCATCAATTCACAGGATTTCAGCAGGTCGATGCTGAGTGCCCCGGTGTTGAAAACAAGGTTGTTGTCTCCCCTGATCTGGATGATTCGCTCTTTATAGGCTTCAGCACAGGCAAAATGGATAGACGACATCAGGGTAATCGAATGCCGGAATGCGTCATCAATGGCTCCGAGGGTCGTTTCTCCCCCGTGAATATGCCCGAAGCGGATATTGAAAGGTACACCCGATACAACGGCAGCAAACATTTCGAACCGGTCTCCGAGAGCAAAAACCAGATCATATTCGCTTTGTGCCCATATCTGACTGAATGCCTGTGTGGTTCTTCCGATTGCAGAGGAAATCTCACGGGGACTGTCATCGGACGGCATAACTTCAATGCGTTGATCGATGGTAAAACCATCCTTTTCGATCAGTTCAACGGTATAGCCGAATGCATCTGATAAGTGAGAGCCAAAGACAATGAGGTGCAGGTCAAAAAAGGGATCAGCTTCCATGGCTCTCAGTAAAGGGAGATAGATCCCATAATCGGCCCGCGAACTGGTGAGAACAGCGATTTTCACAGCAGGTGCTCAGGTTTTAATTGTGTATCAGCCTTCAGGTCTGTTTTTAATTTCTTCCCGATGATGGTGTCCAGCAGCATCGGGCTGATTCCGTCTCCCGGCCGTTTCATAACCAGGTCCTCATTTGTAAGTGCGTGCCCGGCTGGCAGGTTTTGAGAAAGATGTATACTTTTACGGGCAGCCGCTTTGTTTTTCAGTTCTGAAACCGAAGGCTCCTTAATCCCTGATCCGAGCGCTTTTTCCACGTTTCTGATGGCAGCAACCATTGCTGCGAGTTCATCAGGCTCAAGTGAAGCCTTGTGATCAGGGCCGGGCAGGTTGCGGCTGATGGTAAAGTGCTTTTCAATGATTGTTGCTCCAAGGGCGGTTGCTGCAATAGGTATTACAATGCCTTTCGTGTGATCTGAATATCCGGTTTTTAACTTAAAAGTTTCTCCTATCGAATGCATGGCCTTCAGGTTTACTTCTTCAAGCGGAGCGGGGTATTCTGTTGTGCAGTGCAAGACAGTGATAAGATCGGAGGGGGTCCCGTTTCGTTTCAGAACGTTTATGGCATCGCCAATCTCTTCGATGGTTGCCATCCCCGTGGACAGGACCACAGGTTTTCCTGATCCTGCAATTTTGCGCAATAAGGGGAGGTTGGTGATTTCACCCGAAGGTATTTTGAACAACTCAATGCCCAACTCATTCAGGAGGTCTATACTTTCAAGGTCAAATGCCGTCGAAAGGAATTTGATGCTATGTTTTTTACAATGTCTGATTAAGTGAAGATGGGCTTCCTTGTCAAGTTCAAGTTTGGTCAGCATCTGAAGCTGCGACTCGCCTGCAGCAATGCCCTCATTTGCCTTTTGGTAAGCGGCTTTCTCAGCGCTTGCTGTTACAAGGTTTGCAGCCCTGAAGGTCTGAAATTTTACGAAATCAGCGCCAGCCCTGGCTGCAGCTTCAATCAGCTGCTCGGCAAGTTGCAGGTTGCCATTGTGGTTAACACCGGCTTCAGCGATGATGATGGTCCTAAACATAAGTTCGTCCGATAACAGTTGCGGGATTCCCGAAATATTTTTGATTATTGCCAATGCTTTTAACAAGGACAGCTGCTGCTCCGATCAGGTTATCATCACCGATTGTAATATTATTTAGTATAGTTGAGTTGGTGCCGATAAAATTATTGTCTCCGATACGGCAGTTGCCGTTAATGATGCTCCCGGTTGAGATGTGGTTATTGAATCCTACAACTGTGTCATGTTCAATAATACAGGAAGTGTTCAATATGCAGTTCGGGCCTATTTCTGCATCTGAATTCACCATGGCAAATGGCATCACGATTGTTCCCGGCCCGAGCCTGGCCCTTTTGGAGACATGGGCTTTTGGCGAAACGATGACAGGCAAACTACAGTTATAAGTCATTAGTTTGTCATAAAGATGCCAGCGTGGTCGCGAATTCCTGATATGACCTATGGTTATGAAAAAATACTTGTATTGCTTTGCCAGCGTGGGAATATCGTTGTCATTGGCAATCACTTCATAACCTGATATTTTTTCGTGCAGCATTTCCGCCTGATCAACTATCCCGGCAATGCGAAACCGGTCTTCACCTTCAATCACGTCGATAACCGACCTGCAATGACCGCCTCCCCCAAACAGTACAATCTCTTCTTTTTTCATTTTCAGATATTCTTTATAAGATGAGTGCAGGCTGCTGACTGATCTGAAATTGCAAATTTAACAATAGTTTCAGATGAATGCGACAGACTTCAGCCCGTTGAACAAGACATTAGTATGTAAACTTTGTGATGTTCCGGGTGTATTCATCAATAACCTGGTTAAAAATCCCCTTTTTTCTGGCTATTTCTTCGCAAAATTCCCTGAAGACTCCGTTGCCGCTTGATTTTGAAAGTGTTAAAGCAGCATTTTCCTTCAGCAACTGCATGGCATTTGCAGGCACTGCACTGAATCCGGCGGCCCGGATCAGTGGCAGGTCGTTAAGGTCGTCACCCACAAAAGCAGCTTGAGAAAGGGTGAGGTCAAATTTTTTCAATGCCTGTTCCGCTATGTATAGTTTGTTCCTCACGCTGGTATAGATGTGTGCGACTTTCAGGCGTTCCATTCTGTTTTTCAGGCTATTGTTGTCTTCTCCCGTCAGAATAACCAATGGAAGTTGCATAATCTTAAGCAAAACTAGGCCAATACTGTCTTCGGTTGAGTATGCCCTGAAATGGCAC
>Ga0209607_1002596_pt1 | contig 14325 bp, 12 predicted proteins | sample AD_UKC117_MetaG_FD_184413 | JGI IMG/M metagenome (GOLD analysis project Ga0209607, IMG submission 184413) | Active sludge microbial communities of municipal wastewater-treating anaerobic digesters from Hong Kong - AD_UKC117_MetaG (SPAdes)... | ecosystem: Engineered > Bioreactor > Anaerobic >... | reverse complement strand
CGAAACCATCGTCGTATTGGACACCAAGCTCACGCCGGAACTGATCGACGAAGGCTTCGTGCGCGAACTCATCAGCAAGGTGCAGACCATGCGCAAGGAGGCCGGTTTCGAGGTCAGCGACCATATTGTGCTCTCCTATGAAGGCAGCGCGAAGATCGAGGACATCTTTGCCCGCTTCGGCGAGGACGTTCTGCGCGAAACACTGGGCGACGAACTGGTCAAAGGCGCGCGCGGCTACACGAAGGAGTGGAAGGTCAACAAGGAAACCGTCACGCTCGGCGTAGAAAAGGTGTAAACGGTTTTGTCTCTTCTTTCCTTTCTTTGGAAAGAAAGGAAACGAAAAAAACGCAATAAAAAGAGTTCTTCCTCCGCTCTTTAACAGCAAAGAAACGAGGAACTCTTTTTAAAGAGAACAAGAAAGTTCTTTGTCTTACTTTCTTTTAAGAAAGTAAGGAACCAACAGGACTTTTTTACGAAAAGAAGAAAGTTCTTCGTCTTGCTTATTTAAAAAAGCAAGAAAACGGACAAAACGTTCCTGCCGAAGGAAAGAAAGTTCTTTGTCTTACTTTCTTTCAAGAAAGTAAGGAAGAAAGGCGGCTCCATGCTTGGAACCATCGTAAACGCCGCGGCAATCCTCGTTGGAGGCGCGCTCGGCCTGCTCCTCAAAAAAGGCATCCCGGAACGAATTTCGACCGGCATCATGCAGGGTCTCGGTCTCGTCGTGATCTACATCGGCATCAGCGGCGCGCTGGAAGGGCAAAACGCATTGATCACCACCGTTGCCATCGTGCTCGGCGGCGCAATCGGCATGCTGCTGGATCTGGACGGGCGCTTTACCCGCCTGGTCGGAAAAGCCGAAGCCCGCTTCCATAAAAACGCAGAGGACGGTTCGACGTTCGGCGAAGGGTTCATCACGGCGACGCTGCTTTTCTGCGTCGGTGCAATGGCGGTCGTCGGCTCGCTCAACAGCGGGCTGAGCGGCAACCACGAAGTGCTCTTTACAAAGAGCCTGCTCGACGGCGTCAGCAGCTTCGTTTTCGCCAGCACGCTTGGCGCGGGCGTGCTGCTCTCCGCCGTCGCGGTGTTCGTGTATCAGGGTGCAATCACCCTGCTTGCGCAGTTCCTCGCGCCGGTACTCAGCGACGCGGCGGTCGCCGAAATGACGTGCGTCGGTTCGCTTTTAATCGTCGCCATCGGGCTGAACCTGCTCAAGGTAACAAAGATCAAGGTCATGGACTTCATCCTCGCGATCTTTATCCCAATTGGGCTTGTGCTGTTTATGTGAGTTAAAAAACTTTTTCGTACAAAGGCGGGTGAAGCGGGAATGGAACTCTGGGACCTGTTCGACGAGCGGCGGCAGCCGCTCGGCAAAACGCACCTGCGCGGCGTCCCCTGCGCGCCGGGCGAATATCATCTTGTCGTTTCAATCTGGACGGTCGATTCCCGCGGCAATATCCTGCTGACGCTGCGCGATTCCGCAAAGGAATCGTATCCCGGCGCGTGGGAAAACACGGGCGGCTCCGCGCTTGCGGGCGAAACCAGCCGCCAGGCGGCTGTGCGCGAACTAATGGAGGAAACGGGCATCGCCGCCGCGGAGGATTCGCTCCTTTCGCTCGATACCCAGCGGACGCGCGACACGTTCGTCGACCACTATCTCCTGCGGCGGGACCTGCCGCTCTCCGATATCCGCCTGCAGCCCGGCGAAACCGCCGCGGCCAGATGGGTCACGCTGGCCGAGCTGGACGCAATGATCGCGGATTTTTCGCTGGCAAAGCCGATTGGCAGGCAATTCAACGAAATACGAAACAGATTTTTGCACCTTCTGAACGAATCGTGAGCCAACGCTCTCATTTTCGGAAGCTGAAAGTCATACGGTAGAATCAAACAGCAAAATTCAGAATCTCTTCGGCAATCAGTTTTCCGGGCGCATCGCCCTTAATCAGAATACAGCGGGTATCGAACGCGCTGCACTGCCGCAAAATAATATCTTTATGCCGGTCGAACTGGCAAAATGCACACACAATGACACGCAAAAAGAGACTCGCATATGCGAGTCTCTTTTGGGGTTTTGCTTTTTACTCGATGATGTCGGCGACGATGCCGGAGGCAACCGTGCGGCCGCCTTCGCGGATTGCGAAGCGCAGTCCCTGCTCAATCGCGATCGGCGTGATCAGCTTGATCGTCATGTCGATGTGGTCGCCCGGCATAACCATCTCAACGCCTTCCGGCAGTTCGATCGTTCCCGTAACGTCCGTCGTGCGGAAGTAGAACTGCGGACGATAGCCCGTGAAGAACGGTGTGTGACGGCCGCCTTCTTCCTTCGTCAGCACGTATACCTCGCCTTTGAAATGCGTGTGCGGATGGATCGATCCCGGCTTGGCCAGAACCTGTCCGCGCTCGATGTCCGTGCGCTGCACGCCGCGCAGCAGCACGCCGATGTTGTCGCCCGCGATCGCCTGGTCGAGCTGCTTTCTGAACATCTCGACGCCCGTGACCACCACCGAACGCGTTTCGGCCGTCAGACCCACGATTTCCACCGTGTCGCTTACCTTCACCGTTCCGCGCTCCACGCGGCCCGTGGCCACTGTGCCGCGGCCCGTGATCGTGAACACGTCTTCGACCGGCAGCAGGAACGGCTTGTCCGTCGCGCGCTCCGGCGTCGGGATATAGCTGTCCACCGCGTCCATCAGTTCGAACAGGCACGCGCACTCCGGCGTTTCCTTCGCAACCTTGCCCGCAACCAGCGCTTCCATCGCCCGCAGCGCGCTCCCCTTGATGATCGGGATATCGTCGCCCGGGAATTCATACGTGCTCAGAAGCTCGCGGATTTCCATCTCGACCAGCTCGAGCAGTTCCGGATCGTCGACCTGATCGGTCTTGTTCATGAATACGATGATGTACGGCACGCCGACCTGGCGCGCAAGCAGGATGTGCTCGCGGGTCTGCGGCATCGGGCCGTCCGCCGCGCTCACGACCAGGATCGCGCCGTCCATCTGCGCCGCGCCGGTGATCATGTTCTTAACATAGTCCGCGTGCCCCGGGCAGTCGACATGCGCATAGTGACGCTTGTCCGTCTCGTATTCCACGTGCGCCGTGTTGATCGTGATGCCGCGCGCTTTCTCTTCCGGCGCTTTGTCGATCTCGTCGTACTTCATCGCCGTCGCTTCGCCCTGCTGCGCCAGCGCCATCGTGATCGCCGCCGTCAGCGTCGTTTTGCCGTGGTCCACATGCCCGATCGTCCCGATGTTGACATGCGGTTTCGTTCTTTCAAATTTTGCCTTTGCCATTACAACCATTCCTCCTAAATAAGTGTGTTGTTACCCGCCTGCGAAATTTGTAACGGCAGCGGGCAAAATAGTTTGTGCACCTGGTTTGGGATGCTGGAGCGGGTGATGGGAATCGAACCCACATAGCCAGCTTGGGAAGCTGGAGCTCTGCCACTGAGCTACACCCGCGCGCCTTCGCGTCCGCGGCGCCTTCTGCACCGCCGGTGCCTGGAGCGAACGCTCCCGTCTCGCTTCCGGCGAGCGGCAAACGGACTGTGCGCGCCGAAAATCCGCCTCGCGGCCGGAACGCGCGTTACCCCATGTCCCACCACGATAGCATCCACTATTCTATAGACTTTGCGGCGAAAAGTCAACAGCCATATCGTGTGTAAAATACGTCGTTTGTGTCAATATATTCTTTCTTTGTGCATGCCCGCACCGCCGTTGTGAAGCGGCGGGCGGTATGGTAGAATGATTTCATATTTATACTGTGAAACAGGAGACTCGCCTTGGACCAACCGACACTTTCGCGCCGCTGCACCGGCTGTTTTTTCCGAACGGACAAAAACGGCGCGCTTTGGCTTACCCCTTTTGCCAAAATACTCTTCATGCTGTCCGGCGCGGCGATGACCGCACTGCTTTCCACCCGCGCCTCTCTTTTGGTCGAAGGGCTCGGCGTGCTGTTCTCTTTGGCCGTCTTCGGTTTGCTCGCTTTTCGCTGCAATATTCCCGGTCGCGTGTTTGCCAACGCGTCCGGCGTTTTAAAGCCGGTCGTTTCCGCGCTGTTTGCCCTTTGGTATGCATATCACTGCGCGCTGCGGTTCCAGACGGAAAGCCGGCACATCGTTTCCAAGCTCGGCTCGTTTATCGCGGTTTCCTCCGAAGGCGCATCCTCACTCGCCGGCATCCTTACCGCGGTGGCCGCCGTTTTATCGCTGTTCGCCTTTTTCACGCTGTTCTATTTCTTCATCGGCACGGCGGTCAAGTTCGTCCAAAGCTGGAGAGCGCGCGCCGATGCGATCGACAGACGCTATCTCCTCGTCTGCGCGGTCATTGCGCTCATTGCAATCCCCGTGCTGTACCTTATGACCAACGTGTTTTACAGCAACGGGCATTCCTACGACGTGGTCTACACCAGCGACACGACCGAACTGATCGAAACAAACGCATACCTTAACATCAGCGCGTATCAAAACGACGTCCGCCAGCCCCTGTTCGGCCTGTTTTCCATGCCGTTCGCCGTCGCGGCCACGCTCGTTTCCAAGCTCCTGTTTTTCATTCCGAACGCGTATCCGATCATCCTCGGCGTCATGCAGGCGGTTTTACTGTTTTTCTGCTGGGTGCTGCTTGCAAATATGCTGCGGCTGCAGAGCGGCGCAAAAATCCTGTTTCTCGTTATCGCCGCAGCAACGTACCCCGCGCTGCTGTTCGCGCTGAATATGGAACAGTACGTCTTTGCGCTGTTCTGGGTGATTCTGCTGATCTATGCATCCATCGAAAATCTGGAGCAGCGCGAGTTTTTCTTCCTTGCTTCGGCGGGGTCCCTGCTCACCAGCGGCGTGTTTTTCCCGTTGCTGCCATACCCCAAAGGGTTTAAAGCCAAGCTGGTCAAGCTCGTTCAGACCGGCCTGATTTTCCTTGCACTGGTCGTCGTATTCGGGCAGCTGCCGCTGCTGAAGAACGCCGTATCGTCGATCTCGGAACTGCTCCGTTTTTCCGGAACGAAAACCGCTTTTTCGGATAAACTGCTCCAGTTCTTCAATTTTGTTGCGACCTGCTTTGTCCGGCCAATGGCGGGCGCAGACGTTTCCGCGTATGGATACGCGTCCTATCAGCTTCTGCCCGTAACGCAGTTCAGCATCCCCGGAGCCGTTTTCCTCGCGGCGGCGGCCGCCGGGTTCGCGCTGAACGCAAAGGACCGCTTTGCGCAGATCTGCGCAATTTGGGTTCTGTTTTCCTTCGTTCTGCTTTGCCTGTTCGGCTGGGGCACGGCCGAAAACGGGCTTGTTCTCTATACGCTGTATTTTTCCTGGGCGTATGTGTCGCTTGTCTTCCTTGCCGCAGAAAAGCTGCTGAAAAAATGGAAGACGGCGCGATACATCCTCTATTCCGCGGGCGCCGCCGCGCTGCTTTCGGTCAATCTCTTCGGAATTGCCGAAATCGTCGCGTTCGGGCTCCGCTATTATCCGGTGAGGTAAGTAAATGAAAAAGTATCTGAAACTCATGCGCGTCAAGCATTACGTCAAAAACGTGCTGATCTTCTTTCCGCTTCTCTTCGGCGGACAACTCTTCAACGGGGAACTGCTCGTCAAGGTGCTCCTCGGCTTTGCGGCGTTCAGCCTGCTTTCCTCCGCCGTGTACATCGTCAACGACATCCGGGACGTAAAAAGCGACCGCGAGCACCCGACCAAGCGGTTTCGTCCCATCGCCAGCGGCGAAGTGTCCGTCCGCGCGGGGATCGTGCTGGCCTGCTGCCTGTTCGCCGCCGCAATGGCGCTCAACTATTTCTCGTTTGCGCCAAGCTGGACCGTCTGGCTGATCCTGCCGCTGTATTTTGCGCTGAACATCGGCTACAGCCTCGGGCTGAAGGATATCCCCATCATCGACATCGCCATCCTCGTTTCGGGCTATCTGCTGCGGGTGTTTTACGGCTCCGCGCTCAGTGGGATCGAGATTTCCAAGTGGCTCTACCTGACCGTAATCGCCATGTCGTTTTACCTCGGCCTCGGCAAACGCCGCAACGAGCTCGACTCGCAGCCGGACGACGAAAACCGCCGCAAGGTGCTCCGGTTTTACACCTACGGATTCCTGGATAAAAACATGTACCTCTGCCTCGCGCTCACCATCGCGTTCTATTCGCTATGGAGTGTGGACGCCGTGACCGTCGCGCGCATTAACTCCAGCAACATCGTCTGGACGGTCCCGCTTGTAATCCTGATCTGCATGCGCTACAGCCTGAAGGTCGAAGGCAACTCGGACGGCGATCCGGTGGAGGTGCTGCTCGGCGACAAGATGCTGCTTGCGCTTGTCGCGCTGCTCGGCGTCGTTATGCTGGCGCTGATCTATCTTTGAGAGTCGATTCCAATATGCAAAAGAAGCGGGTTTGAGCTTTGAACGGATATACATTTGACAAAACGATCTACAACGGCAGGGTCTCCTGGGATTTTTACCGGTTCTGTGTGAAAAAGCGGCCCGCGCTGCTCCGTCGTCTTCCAAAACAGCTCTTCGGCGCGCTCCGGTATGCGCTGGGGCTGATTGACCGCGCCGCCTTTACGGAGACGTTTTTCTGCTTTTTGCAGGGAATTCAGGACGCGGACGCGTTTGTCCGGCTGTTCTGGGAAACGCACCGCAGCCGGGTTGGCGAATGGTATCCGGCGCACAAACAGGCGGACGACCTGATCGTTTCCGCTTCCCCCGCCTTTCTGGTTCGTCCGGCCTGCGTTGCGCTGGGCGTGAAAAACCTCGCCGCGCCGGAAATCGGCAAAGCGAGCGGGCGGTTCACGGATTCCGAACCTGCCGGCGCGCAGGCGCGGCAGTCCTTCGGCGCGGTTACGCTTGACGCATTCTATTCCGCTTCGCTTTCGGACGAGCCGCTGGCAAAGTCCGCGAAACAGAGCTTCTTTGTCAAAAACGGCGGTGCCGTCCCGTGGGAAACCTACCGCCCGACCGTCTGGGAGCGGGCAAAGCGCTTTTTCCTGTCCCGCGAGTTTTTCTGGTTTTTGATCATCGGCGTCGTCAACACCTTCAACGGCGTTTTCTTCGCATATTTGTTTTCGCTGCTCTTCCAGCCCAACCTTGCGTTCGTCTGCGGGTATCTTGTGAGCCTGTCGATCTCGTATCTGCTCAACAGCTTCATCACCTTCCGCGAACGGCTGGGGTTTGCAAAGTACGTGAAATTCTGCATCTCCTACATCCCGAATTTTCTGATTCAAAACCTGTTTGTGCTGATCGTTTACAACTGGATGGGTCTGGACAAGCTGATTGCATACTGCGCCGCGGCAATCATCGGCATCCCCGTAACGTTTGCAATGCTCAAGGTGTTTGCGTTCCGCAAGCGCCGCATGCCAAAGGAGCAATAGCGATTAACCCCGCCCGTTTTCACGCGTGCTAACAAAATCGCTTCCATCCGTTCGCAGATGGAAGCGATTTTTTTGCATAATAATTTCGTTTATTTTTCTTCCCAGTCCATCGCGCGGGACAGTGCGCGCCGCCAGCCTTTCAGCCGCATTTCGCGTTCCTCTTTGCCCATAGATGGAGTAAACACGCGCTCGCTCTGCCATCTTGCGGCGATGTCCCCCGTGTCCTTGAACACGCCGACCGCAAGCCCGGCCAGGCACGCCGCGCCGAGCGCCGTGGACTCCACGCAGCGCGGCCGGTTGACGCGCGCGTTGAGCAAATCCGCCTGGAACTGCATCATCACGTTGGAAACGGACGCGCCGCCGTCCACTTTCAGTTCGGCAAGCGGGATTCCCGCGTCCTTTTCCATCGTTTCGGCGAGGTCGCGCACCTGATACGCGATACCTTCGAGCACCGCGCGCGCAAAATGCGCCTTGGTCGTTGCGCGCGTCAGCCCGAGCATCGCGCCGCGCGCATACATGTCCCAGTGCGGCGCGCCAAGACCGGTAAACGCGGAAACAAAATACGCCCCGCCCGCGTCCGGCACGGATTCGGCCAGCACGTCGATCTCCCGCGCGCTCGAAATCAGCCCCAGATCGTCCCGGAGCCACTTGATCGAGCTGCCCGCGTTGAAGATGCTCCCTTCCAGCGCGTATTCCACGCGGCCTTTAACGCCCCACGCAATCGTGGTCAGCAGCCGGTTTTTGCTCTCGATCGGGGTTTTCCCCGTGTTCATCATCAAAAAGCCGCCCGTGCCGTAGGTGCATTTGGCCGCGCCCTTTTCAAAGCAGGCCTGCCCGAACAGCGCGGCCTGCTGGTCGCCCGCGGCGCCGGCAACCGGCACGCCGCCGAGCACTTCAAGATCCATGATATGCGGCTGGACCGTCCCGTAAACGCAGCTGGACGGCATCGGTTTTGGCATCATGCAGCGCGGAATCCCCAGCCGTTCGAGCAGTTTGCCGTCGTAATCGAGCGTGTGGATATTGAAAAGCATCGTCCGCGACGCGTTGGAGTAGTCCGTCACATGCTCGCCGGTGAGGTTCCAGATCAGCCAGGTATCGACCGTCCCAAAGAGCAGTTCGCCCTTTTCGGCCCGTTCCCGGCCGTTTTCGATGTGGTCCAGGATGTAGCTGATCTTCGTGCCGGAAAAATACGCGTCGATCAGAAGACCGGTCGTCTTTTGCACATAGTCGTTCCAGCCCTCTTTGATCAGCTGCTCGCAGAGCGGCGCGGTCCGGCGGCACTGCCAGACAATCGCGTTATACACCGGCTGACCGGTCGCTTTGTCCCATACGATCGTCGTTTCGCGCTGATTCGTCACGCCGACGGCGGCGATATCGCCCGGCTGCACGTTTCCGCGCTTCAGCACGTCCGCCGCGGCCTGCTTCTGGGTTTCCAGAATGTCGAACGGGTCGTGCTCAACATAGCCCGCGCCGGGATAAATCTGGCGGAACTCATACTGGGCGCTGCAGATGATTTTCCCTTCAAAGTCAAACAGAATGGCTCTGGAACTCGTCGTGCCCTGGTCGAGGGCGAGAAGATATTTTGACATGCAATGGCTTCCTTTCGGTCCGGGTTAGACCGGCGATGCTCGAAGAAATGAAAAACGCACTCCGGCCTTTCAGCTTATTATGGCATAATCATATCTGTTCATCAACACGCATACGGACATTTTATGCCTCGCCTTTCTTTGCCGCGAACACCGGTTTGCATAATTTTCTGATGCGCCGCACAGCAAAATCGGGTATGATAACCTATATGGAAATACACACCGAAAACAGAACCAATCCCGGCGGCTTCGTGCCCAATAAGGCGCTGGGTCAGAACTTCCTCGCCGATGAAACCGTGATCAAAGCGATTCTGGACGCCGCGCAGATCGACGGACAAACCGTGCTGGAAATCGGTCCGGGTACGGGCGCGCTCACCGCGGGCCTCGTCGCGCGCGCGTCGCGCGCCGCCGCCGTGGAAAAGGACGCGCGGCTCTGTGAACTGCTTTCGGACCGTTTCGGCGAAGCGCTCCGCCTCGTGCACGCGGATTTCCTCGATGCGGACGTCGTTTCGCTTGTTGGAAGCGACCCCTGGCACGCGGTCGGCAACCTCCCGTATTACGCGACCACGCCGATTGTGCTCCGGCTTTTAACCCTGCTCCCGCAGTCCATGACGCTCATGGTGCAAAAGGAAGCGGCGGAACGCTTTTTTGCGCGGCCCGGCGGGCGCGTATACGGCCCGCTGGCGGCGTATGCGCAGTGCTTTTATCAAATTGAGTCCGTGCTCAGCGTGCCGCGCAGCTGCTTTTCCCCGCAGCCGAACGTCGACTCCGCCGTCGTGCGGCTGGTGCGCACCGCGGTCTTTGTGAAAAATCCCGCCGGCTTTATGACGTTTTTGAAACAGGCGTTTTCGATGCGGCGCAAGACGCTGTATAATAATCTCAAGCGGGACGATCGCCTGCCGGATGCGCTGCGAATGCTCGGCTGTCCGCAGGACGTGCGCGCCGAAGCGCTTTCCCCGGACATACTGCTTGCGCTGTACCGCAGGCTGTTTGAATAGGCTTTCGCCGGCGGCAGTGTTCCCGCAAAGCATCATGAACATTTGGAGGATTAACTTTTACTGATGAAAAAACTGACGTACTTTTATCTGCCGAATTGTCCCCATTGCAGAATCGCCAACCGCTGTCTCGACGAGCTCTGCGCCGAAGACGGTCGTTTTGCGAACGTTGAAATCGAACGGGTCGACGAATCCGCCGAAAAAGCCCGTGCCGCAAAATACGACTACTGGTTCGTGCCGTGCTTCTACCTCGGGGAGGAAAAACTCCATGAGGGCCATGCGGAAAAGGGCGACGTAAAGGCCGTGCTCGAACGCGCGCTGGCGGACTGACGCGTCCCCATGGTTCACGCCCAAGCGGTAACCGCGTAAAATCGGCAACAGCCGTATGGTTTTCCATACACAGGCTGCATAAAGCGGTGTATACTAAGGTGAATGCCGCCCTCACGATTTGCAAAGGAGACGCTTTATGACTGTAGTTTGGATTTTGCTTCGCATTCTCGCCGCGCTGCCGCTCGTCGTGTTTTTCATTGCATGGAAACTCTCGAGCATGATCGTGCATCCGAAAACCTGGAAGTATTCCGACTGCATTGGCGAAGAAGTGAACCGAGGCCATTTTGAACGCGATTGGTTCGAACGGGAATTCCGCCCGGAGGAGTTCACGCTGCGTTCGCAGTATGGCTACGATCTGCACTGCGCGCTCTGGCCGCATCCGGAGGGCAGTTCTTTTCCGGACGGCAAGCCCCGCGTGGCCGTGATCGTCCACGGTTACACCTACTGCCTGATCGGCAGCGTAAAATACGCAAAGATTTTTCACGACCTCGGATTCGACTGCGTACTCTACGACCACCGCAACCACGGCCTTTCCGGCAAGGCGCCTACAACGATGGGATATTATGAGGCCCGCGACCTCTCCGCCGTCTGCGACTGGGCGCGCGGGCGCTTCGGAAACGATGCGCTGATCGGCACGCACGGCGAGTCCATGGGTGCGGCGACGGTCATGCTGCAGGCTTCGCAGTATCCGGCGCTCTCGTTTGTCGCCGAGGACTGCGGCTACAGCGACCTTCGCGCGCAGTTGAAACACAACGTTAAGCGGATGTATCATCTGCCGTACTTTCCGTTCGTGCCGCTTGCAAGCCTGATTACCCGCTGGCGCGGCGGCGTGGCGTTTAAAAAAGTCGTTCCGAAGGATTCCGTGGCAAAATGCGCTTCGCTGCCGATGCTGTTCATCCATGGCGAGAAAGACGATTTCGTACCCTATGAAATGGTGCATGAAAACTACGGCGCAAAGCCTGGTATGCGCGAAATCAAAACCTTCCCGGAGGCGGAGCACGCCGCCAGTTTCGGCTCCGACCCGGAAGGATACCGCGCGTGCATCGCGTCGTTCCTAACCGGCGCGGGCGTGATCTGAACGCGCTTTGCGCCGCTTGCAATCCACACGTAACACTGCTATGATGAGTATCATGCGGAGGGGGAATACTATGAAGAATCCATTCCAGAAAATTATGCTCGTCACGTCCATCGTGTATATGGCGCTCGGGCTTCTTCTGATTCTTTGGCCGGACCAGGCGCGTCAGGTCATCTGCTACCTGCTCGGCGCCGCGGCGCTGCTTTACGGCGGCTTTCGCATCGCGGACTTTTTTGTGCGCAAGCAGCATACCTCGGGTGACGTTCAGATCGGCGTGGCGCTCGGCATCGCGCTTGCCGTAATCGGATTGTTTCTGCTCTTTAAGGCGGACGCCGTGGTCGCGGTGCTTGCGGCCGTTATCGGCGTGGCCGTCATCATCGACAGCATCCTCCGCCTCCAGATCGCGCTGAATCTCCGTCCGCTCGGCAGCGGCTGGCTGCCGCTGTTTATCACGGCGCTTTTCACGCTTGCCTTCGGCATCCTGCTGCTTTTCAATCCCTTCAGCGCAGTGCGCGTTGCAAACATTGTCGCCGGTTCCTGCCTGCTTGTGGACGGCGCGTTCACGCTCTGGAGCCTGCTTCGGACAAAGAATATCCGTGAGAAACGCACCATCACGCTAAAGTAACTTCACTCGTTATCGCCGCATGGCTTCCCAAAGAGAGCCACGCCTTCGCCCCGGCAAACGTTTCAAAAGCCTGCACAGTTGTCTGTGCAGGCTTTTTTGCATGCCATTATAAATTACTTTATGAGTCAGCGGTTTCGCATGCGCAAAGAAGCGTCTGGCTGCCGTTTTCGTAGATGCGCGCACAGTTGCATCCCTGCTCCTTGGCAGTATAGAGCGCAACGTCCGCCTTGAAATACAGGTCGTCAAACGTTTCCCCGTCCGCCGGGAAACAGGCCGCGCCGAAACTGCAGGAAACGACCATGTCGCTGTTGATGCGCTGGTAGATTTGCTCCTTGAGATACGTCAGCTTTGCCAGCAGCACTTCCTCGTTCATCACATTCTTGAGCAGAAGTGCAAACTCGTCCCCGCCCATCCTTGCAACCAGGTCGTCCGCCCGCAGCGCGGAGCGCAGCGCTTCGGCAATCTTCACAAGCACTCGGTCGCCATATCCGTGCCCGAAGCGGTCGTTCACCTGTTTAAAATTGTCCGCATCCACCATCACAAACGCATGAATTCCGCCTGTTTTCGGCTCGGAAAGCAGCAGTTCCGCGCGCTCGGTAAACGCCTTTCGGTTCAAAACCCCCGTCAGCGAATCCGTGCAGAGGCGGTCCTGAATGCTCATTTCCTCGCGCTTTTCAGAATCGATGTCGCGAAACAATAAAAACACCTGTATGCTGGACGAATACGGGTCCGGCAGCATCTGCGCGCTGACGCGCACCCAGCGGTACACCCCGTCCGCGTGCCGGTGCCGGTAATCGAAACTGCCCGTCTTCTCCTCGCGGCAATATATACGCAGCAGCCGCTCGCGCGCGGTGTACGCCTTCAGGCCGGCGCGCTCTTTTTCGTGGACCCACTGCCCGATGAAATACCGCATCACGTTCTCCATCGTCGGCACGAGCGATTCCGGCAAAGGGCCGATCAGCCCGCCGCGCCGGTTTCTGAAACGGTCGCGCGTCAGGTCGAATTCCAGATATGCAAAACTCTCCTGCGGCAGAGCGGTGTACGTCTGCTCCCATTTTTTATACGCAAGCTCGCGTTCATGCTGTCCCGAAACGTTCTGCAGCGATATCACCGCCTGTGCGGGCTTCCCTTCGCTGCCGCAGACAATGGAATAATCCGCCCGGTACCAGGCGCCGTCCGCCGAATCCTGCCCGAGCCGCAGTTGGAGCACGACGCTGCCGGACGTCTGCCTGCCGGAATCGATCTCCTCAAACAGGCTGTTAAACGCTTCAAGGCTGTCGGGATGCACCATCCCAGCCGCAACCATGCAAACAGGCAGACCGAGCACGTGCTCCTGCCCAAAAAGTTCGGCGAGTTCCGGCGTAAAATGTGCGGCATGGTTTTTAATTTCGTAGCGAAACACAAGTTTATCGCTCTGCCGGATGGCGACGCGGTATTCTTCCTCGCGGATTCTGAGCTGTTCCTCTCCCTTCTTCTGCGCCGTGATATCGATTACCGCGCAGATGAAGACGCCGCCGTTCAGCGCGGCACGGCGCAGGCGGATCATCGTCCAAACCGGCGTGCCGTCCCGCTTTCGCTGGCGGGTTTCCACCTCCAGCGTTGCGTCCTCTCCGGCGGCGAACGTTTTGAGCGCGCGCATCGCCGTTTCCCGGTCCGCTTCTTCCGCCCGGTCGAGCACGCCCGTAAATCCGCTTTCGACCGCCTGATCAAACGAATCGTAGCCAAACATACTGCAGAAACTCTCGTTGGCAAATACAAGTGTCAGCCGTTCATCCTGCCGCGCAACACAAAGGCCGCACGGCACTTCGCTCAAAAGCGTATCGCGCAGCTGTTCCGTCAGGTTGCTGTTTTTCGCTTGGCTTTTCCGCATGTTCAGTTCCTGAAAAGTTGCAAAAATTGAAAAGCGACTGTAAATCAGCCGCCATTCATTGTAAAAACAAACATATCCAGTGCATAGTATACTACAGTTTGTCAACGTTGCATAGTTTTTTCTGTATGCGGCGTGCGGCGGCGCAGATTTCTTCATTTGTGCGCCGGTTCTCTTTTCAGGCGCGGTCAAAAAAGACTCGTTTCAGCGCCGTTTGAAGCCGGCCAAAAAACGCATACCAGGACACGCAAAAAGCGGCCCCTAATGGAGCCGCTTTTGTGTTTGCCTGTGTGTTTTTACTCGATGATGTCGGCGACGATGCCGGAGGCCACCGTGCGGCCGCCTTCGCGGATAGCGAAGCGCAGTCCCTGCTCGATCGCGATCGGCGTGATCAGCTTGATCGTCATGTCGATGTGGTCGCCCGGCATAACCATCTCAACGCCTTCCGGCAGTTCGATCGTTCCCGTAACGTCCGTCGTGCGGAAGTAGAACTGCGGACGAT
>Ga0209607_1002595_pt1 | contig 14327 bp, 10 predicted proteins | sample AD_UKC117_MetaG_FD_184413 | JGI IMG/M metagenome (GOLD analysis project Ga0209607, IMG submission 184413) | Active sludge microbial communities of municipal wastewater-treating anaerobic digesters from Hong Kong - AD_UKC117_MetaG (SPAdes)... | ecosystem: Engineered > Bioreactor > Anaerobic >... | reverse complement strand
CCTCGCGCCCCACGCCCCACGCCCCACGCCTCACTCCAGATACCAATCCGGCGGAATCGGATTGTCGACCGTCGTTGCGCCCGGTTCCTCGGCGGCTTCCAGGGGATCGGCGTCGATGTTGACCACCACGGTGGTCACGTTGTCACTGGCGTCCCGCATCAGCGCAAGGTGGATGAATGCCTTGACCGCCTCATGACAGTCGTGGTCGCTGTGAATCAGCAGGCGACTGATTTCCTCGTCGCTCACGGTCTTGTTGAGGCCATCGCTGCACAGCAGGAACATATCGCCGGGATGCAGTGGGTGGATGACTTCGTCGATGAGCATTTCCTCGGCCGATCCGACTGCCCGGGTGATCACGTTGGCCAGTGGATGGCGGTGCGCGTCCTCGGGTGCGATCAAGCCCTGGTCGACCAATTCCTGTACGTGGCTGTGATCGCGGGTGAGTTGCTGGAGTTGGCCGTCCCGCAATCGGTAGATACGACTGTCTCCCACCCACAGGCAGGCGCACTGCGTCTCGTGGATCAGCAGCGCCACCACCGTGCTGCCGATGGTGCGGTTCTGGTAACGTTGGGCCGACTCCAGCCGCAAGCGCTGGTTCACCTCTTGCATCTGCTGTCGCACCGAGTCCAGGAAATCCTGCCAGTCGCACGGTGGCGGTATCTGCTGCAAGCCTTCGATCAACATCTGGCTGGCGATGTCGCCGGCTTCATGTCCGCCCATGCCGTCGGCGACCGCCCAAAGGCCCAGTTCGGGCATCACCAGGCAAGCATCTTCATTGATCGCTCGCACCATGCCGACATGGCTGCGGCCGGCGGACGACCATTTAAAAGCGGGATTCTGGTTCATGGTTATTCCTCTTCGGCGGCGGGTGGCTCGCCCGGACGGTGGGCGACGCCGGCGGGTGCTTTCTCATTCCAGCCCCATTGTTGCCAGTTTCCGGCCAACAACGCCGCAAAACCATCGGCTGGCGGCAGGTCCTTACAGACCAACAAGCAGCGGGCGATCCAGTCGGAACCGTCGGCCCACCACAGGCTGTGCAGGGGAAAGCCGCGCCGCAGCAGATCACTGGCCAGAAACGGCGAGACTCCGGTCGACTCCAGCGCTTGCGGCAGCGGACAATACCAGGCGTCACCGGTGTTCGCCGGACTGGTCGCCGGAAGATCGTCCGTGGGTGGCGCGCCCAGCGCCGCGACCTGTTGGCTGAATCGGTCCAGATCCAGTTCGTCGCGTTCGAGCGCCGCTAGCGCCAGCCGTTCGGCCTGGCGAAACCATGCTTCGCTGCTGGCCGGCAGCGTGAACAGCGGCCAGCCCGGAGCCAGCGCCGCGGCGATCGCCAGCGGGTAGTAGCGCCCCACCCGGTCCATGCTGGGCATCATGATACCGGCATAGGCGGCGGGTCCGCACAGACCGGGACCAAGCGCGAAGCGCCAGACCGGGCTGGTGCAGTAGTATTCCTGCCAATTTTCGCCTAACTGGTCGCGGCTGTGGGCGATGGCGGTCTGCAACCAGCTATCCCAGGGGCTGACGAAGCTTTTGGGCAAATGGCGGCCGATGAAATCGCCTCGACTGGGCAGCTTGCCGAAGAAGCCAGCCGCCGGACGCGCCAGGGTGGGAGTTACAGTTGTTCCGGGCACTGGAAACCCACCATTTCTTGCAGGCTGAAGGGGTTGGAGGTGCTGCCGGGGGTTTGCATCTGGTAGATGGCCTGCAAACCGCCCGACTGAAACGTGACCTGGAATTGACCGGCGCCCAGCGGCCGGATCTGGGCCTGGTCGAGCAGCTTGAACCAAGCCCAGGGACCGGTTTCGCTCAGTCGTGCCGGACTACCGCCAGACTGCGACAGCAATTCGATGCGCGCCTGCCCGGCGGTTCCGGTCCATTGCAGGTTGCCTGGCCGCCCGGCCTGGTTGGCGCTATACGCAAAGGTTTGGCCATCCAGGCTGATCGTGGCCTGACTCACGCCGGGGCCAAGCTGAAGAGGGGTCATCTGAAAGCGGATCGTGGGATTCTGGTTACCGCCGAACAAAGCGGCGCGCACGACGGCGGCGCGCTGGAAGGCTTGCAGCGCTTCCGGGGTGATGCTCTGCTCCGGTCCGGTGGGACCGCGCCAGCGCCAGCTACCCTGCGAGGTGTCGACATGGGTTTGCAGATATTGCTTGAAGAAGCGGTCCATCAGGCCGTTTGGGCCGAAGAAACGGCCGAAGGCGGCCAAGGGGGCATCGGGCGGTCCCGCCAGCGAACGGCTCGGGCCGGAACCAAGACTCTGATCGACCCATTGAATCGAATTGAGCGGGGCGACGGAACCTTGCGCGCCGCCCGGCCCGGCGCCACTCCATTGAATCGAGCTGCGGACCAGCGGGTAGCGGCCGCGCAGGTTGTCCCGAAAAAAAGGGGCGACTTGCGCCGCCTTCCATTGAGCGTTCAAACGATCTCGTAAGCTGCGCACAATATCGGCGCTGTCCCGAGCCAGCTTATCCAGCAACAGGTTGAAGGGCGGCGGCTTACGGGCGGCATCCACCTGCAATTGATTGACCACGGCGCTGAACTGGTCCTTGAGGTTTTGCGGCACGGCACCGTCCGGGCTGGACTCCCGGGCACGGGCGATGGCGTTCATGTGGCCGTACAGATCGTTGAGCGCGGACAGGGTTTTATCGAAGGGTGGAATGGTGCCGCCGACGCCATCGATTTCCCGGCGGTACTGTGCATCGAAACCGGTCAGCCGGGGGTCGATGGCGCACGGTTGTAGCAGTGGGTCGGCGGCGGTGGCGTCGCTCTTGCCCAGGATGCCGGCGATCTTGTCGGTCAACGACCGGTCGGCGGCGGGTTTGCCGGTTTCTGGCGGCGCGGGCGGTTGGTCCAGCGCGGTTTCGCGGGCCACAGTTTCGATCAGGGTTCGCAGTGGCGAGGCTGGCCCCGACAATACTTGCAGGATGTCGAGCGCTTCTTGCGGGTCGTTGAATGCCTTGATCTTGACATCGCCGAGAAGATCCTGCCACTGCTTTAGGTAATCACCGAGATACAAGCGGCAGACACCCTCGGCAATGCGCTGGCGGTCGGCCGGATCGCTGGATATTTGCAGGGTTTGGCCCAGAATCCAGCTTTCGTCGGCCAGGTGAGCCACCAGCTTGGGGTTTTCGTCCAGAAAAAACTGGTAGTAACCCTTATAGGTATACAAACCAGGAACCCCGCTATTCAGCGCTTGGCCACTTCCGCGATTGAAGACCCTGGGTGTGTCGGGGCCGGCGGCGAGGGTCAGACCGATGTCCGGCGGCGTGCCGGCACTGCGCTGGCGTTGTTTGAGCCGTTCATAGATACGCTGGGACAGAGGTACCTGGTTCAGTAGATTCCGGCTGCGCTGGATCAACGCGCTGTCCAGCGCGATGGGCGATTGCAGCGGCGCCTGTTCCAGCAGGGCGTCCAGGTGAGCCGACAGTTGCTCACGCTGCTCGCGGGTGAAGCCGCGCGGCGGATTGGCCTGCCACTCCTGCTCCATCCAGTCCTTGACGGTCTTGGCGTCGAAGTGCTCGGCGTCGTCCAGCATCAGGTACGCTTTGAGGGTGTCGTATAGCGCGCCGGTATTGTCGGTGTTCTGGCGCAGCCGTTCCTCCAGGCGCAATACGATGCGGGGTAGAAAAGCCTGCTGCAGCAGTCGCTGGTAGATCGCCAGCGCCTCGCCGCCGAGCTTGTCGCCCTGATAGAGCCCAAAGCCCATCAACCAGGGGGTGCCGGCATTGCGGTCGTCGTAGCCGCCAGGGATGGCGCGGGCGGCGGTCAGCAGGGACAGGGCGGCGGCGGGATCGGTCTGATCGGGGGAGAGCGCCTGAATCTGTCGTTCCACTTCCAGCCGCTGTTTTTCCACCGCCCGCACGTAGATTTCATTGCGGGCGTAGCTGGTCAGCCACAGCAGGGCGGCAATCACGGTGACCAGCAGGGCGGTGGCGTAGGCACCGCGCTGGATCCAGCCACGCCAGCGCTCCACCTTGAGGTTGGCGCCGGCGATCTCCGCTTCCGGGAAAATGACCTCGCGCAACAACCGGGTGATGAAGTAACTGCGGCCTTTGCCGGAGAAAGTGCTCAAGGTCTGGCGGTGCAGGCCGAACGTGGTGGCCAGCGAGCTCATCAGCCGGTCGATCGGCGTGCCTTCCTGGGTACCGCTGGTGAAGTACACCCCGCGCAGCAGCACCCGTTCCTCGTAGCGGCTGGGCCGGAACGCTTCCTTGAGAAAACGGTCGGCGACCTGCTTCAGGGACGCGAACTGCTGGGGTAGGGTGTAGATCAGGTCGCGCCGTTGGGGATCGCGCTCTTCCTGCAGGCGCTGCACCAGCCGGTCGTTCAGTCGCTGTTCCAGCAGTTCGAACTCGGCGGTGAACTGTTCGACCACGCCTTCCGGGTTGCCGGGGTTGTCCAGCGGGAAGGTCAGACCCCAGACCTGAGCACGTTCTTCCAGGCCCATGTCACCGAAGAATTCGATGAAGCCGGCGATCAGGTCGGCCTTGGTGAACTGGACGTAGATGGGGAAGCGGATGCCGAAATGCTCGTGCAGTTCCTGTACCCGCTGCTTGATGGCCAGTGCCTGGGCGGAGCGTTCTTCTTCGCTCTGCTGCATCAGATCGGCCAGGCTGATGGCGATGAAGGCGCCGTTGATGGGTCGGCGGCGGCGGTGTTTTTTCAGCAGGTCCAGAAAACCGCGCCAAGCGGCTCGATCCACTTCCTCGTGGCTGTCCTGGGTGGTGTAGCGGCCGGCGGTGTCCAGCAGCACCGCTTCGTCGGTAAACCACCAATCGCAGTTGCGGGTGCCGCCCACCCCGCGCACCTTGCCGGCGCCCAGCGGGAAACGCAGCCCGGAATTGATCAGCGCCGTGGTCTTGCCGGAGCCGGGTGGGCCGATGATGATGTACCAGGGCAACTGGTAGAGGTATTGGGTGCGGCCGGTCTTGCCACCCAGCTTGGCCCGTTTGAGGACGGAGAGCGCCTCGTCCAAACCTTGCTTGAGCGTGGAGATTTCCTCGGCCGAGGCGGCTTCTTCTTCCTTCTTTTTCTGACGCTCGCGGGCAGCCTGCTCGCTGTCGCTGGCCGCGCCCTGATCGGCCGTTCCACCCGTTCCGCCCGTTCCGCCCGTTCCGATTCCGGCTTGACCGGCCAGATCGGCCAGCATGTTGCGGTTTCGCTTCAGGGTGTCGATGTAGTAGAGGAGCTGATACAGACCATACATGCCGCCGACGGTCATGATGGTGCCGATCCGGCCCAGATCCGAGGCGAACGGGGTTTGGCCAGCGACGGCGATCAGGGGACCGAGGTACCAGATCAAACCGGCGACGGCCAGGAAGCCGGTGATGCCGATGAACCAGCGGCTCTTGAAGAAGTTCAGGATCTTGTTCATGGTCCCCGCCTAGTTGACTCGCGCCAGCAGGATGATGTCGACGCGCCGGTTCAGCGCGCGGTTCTGCGGGGTGTTGTTGGGGGCTACCGCTTCGGTATCGGCGCGGCCCTCGCTGATGAAACGGCCGGGCTTATCGCTGACGGCGGCCAGCAGTCGGACCACGCTGTCGGCGCGGGCTTTGGAAAGATGCCAGTTGGAAGGAAATTGCAAGGTGTGGATCGGAACGCTGTCCGAATGGCCGGTGACCAGCACCCGGCCCTGGACGGTGTTGAGTTCCTTGCCGATCTGCGCTAGCAGTGGCAGAAAGGCCGGTTTGACGTTGGCGCTGCCCGAGTCGAACAGGCCGTCGCCGCGGATACGGACCGTGGTCTTGTCGGCATCTTCGAGGACATCGACCAAGCCCTGCCGAATCTGGGGATCGAGAAAAGTGCGCAAGTCGCGCGATACCCGGTTGAGATCGTTGAGAACCTGCGGTTTTGGCGTCGCGGGCGCCGCCGTCGCGCCGCCACGGCGGACCATGGCCACGGTATCCCCGCGAATGCCGCCGAGCGCGGTCAGCACCGGGTCGGAGGCACTGTTCAGCAGCCAGTTGAACAGCGCGTAGGCGATCAGCAGCAGAGCGGCCGCCACCGCCGCCACCACCCATAACGGCACGTAGCGGATCAGCGGGTTGTGCTGGTTGAGGACGCCGCGCCAGTGTGGAGACAGTTCCCGCTCGAATTCGCCGTGGGCGGTGCGGATGGCGTTGTAGGTGCGCTCCCGTTGTTCGTCCAGTCGACTGCGGCCGTTATCCAACAGCCGGTAGCGGCCCTGAAAACCGAAGGCCAGGCACAGATACATCAGTTCCAGCAGGTGGAGGTGCTTGCGCGGGTCGGGAAGGATGGCGTCCAGCAGCTCGAAGAATTTTTCGCCACCCCAGGTTTCGTTGTGAAAGGTGATCAGCAGGCTGCTCTCGCTCCATTCGCTGGCCCGGCCCCAGGGCGTGTTCAGCACTACCTCGTCCAGTGTGGTGCACAGCACATAGCGAGCCCGGAACACGGTCTTTTCGTGGACGCCGGCATTGCGGGCGCTGACGGTAAACGCTTTCAGTTCTTCGATCATACGTAGTCGTAAGCGCTCGGGGTCGGGATGCGAGTGAGTGTTTTTCAGGCGCATAATCAGGCTGAGCAGCGGAGCGGCGGCGGCTTCCAGCGGATTCAGGCCGACGCCGGCCGACACCGGGGCGGATTCGGCCGCTGCCGGGCCGGATGGGCGGGGTGGCGGGAGGGGTGGGGATGACGAGGGTGGGCTGGCACGCCGGCCGCCTGGCGCCGGCCGAATGATGGTGCGGTCGCCTTCGTCGCCGTCGGCGGCAAACGGATCGTCGATGGTCACTGTTCGGTACTCGCTGACTCTTTAATGGCCCAGAACGCCATGTCCAAGCCCGGGAACTCGCCGCCGACATGGAAAGCGAAGCCGCCCGAGGTGAGCACTTGTTTCCAGAATTCGCTGCTGCGGTCGAGCCGGAAATAGATGAAATCGGCCTGATAGGGAATCTCGCGCGGCGCGACCGGCAGCGCGCTGACCCCAATGCCGGGCAAGTGGTGATTGACGAACTGCGCGATGCGCTCGACCGGGCCGATCTTGACCTGAGTCGGGAACCGGGCGCGCAGCAGGTCGGTCGCCATGTCGGCGCGGACCGCCAAGATGAAGGTGGCCTTGGTCAGCAGCGGGCGTTCGCGGTCGGTGATGATGGCCACCCGGATGCCGTACTGGCGTTCTTCGATCGGAATGCGGATGGCCGCCTGTTCCTCGACCAGGCTGAGCGAGCGGCGCAGCTCGCCAATCAGGGTGCCGAAGGTTTTTTGCAGGTCGTCATGGTCGTAGGCGGGGAATGACGGTGGCCGGCGCTTGGTTTTGCCGGTGAAGGTGGACATTTCACCGGCCAGTTGCAGGGCGATCTGGTAGAACGCTTCCGGATGCAGCCCTTGCATGGACGTCAGATGAGCGAACAACGGTTCGAAGCGGTTGACGGTCTGTAGGCGCAGGAACTGGGCGATGTCCACGCCCGCGCCGCGCGAGGTGCCCGCGCCTGCCACCCGTTCGGCCAGGGCGTCGCCGCGCTGGTGCAGCAGCCCGAGCACTTCGGTGGCGAAGCCGAGCAGCACCGGTACGCCGCGGCAATCCAGGCAGGGCGGCAGGTAGCCGGGGTCCAGCACCACCGTCTGATCGGGGCGCTTTTCCTGCACCCGGGCGATGCCGATGCAGGTATGCTCGCTGGAGTCGCGGGTGTCGAGGAACAACCGTAGCCGGCGCTCGCCGGTTTCGACGAAGGCGCTGTTGTTGGCGGTGTCGACGTTGTTGTCCCGTACCTCGCGGGCCACGGCCCGGTAGCGGGTGGCGGTGTCCTGTTGCTGTTCGCCGCGTTCCACGTCGGCCATGCCGGTCCGCCGCAGCGGCAGAGCCAGCATGACCCGGGTATCGCGCACGTCAGCGTCGATCGTCAACGGCGCGGGTGGCGGATCGTGGTCGGGAATGCTGAACGGCGTGCCGTCAGGCAATAGACCGGAGGCGGTGGTGATGGCGATTTTGCCCAGGGCCAGCGCCTCCCGATCCAGGGCCAGCTCGGCGACGCCCCAGTCGTAAGGGCGCAGATGGCGGCAGGATTGCCGGACCAGGGCTTCGAGATAGCGGTCCTGTTGTTGGAAGTGCTGGGGGCGTAGGAACATCCCCTCGGACCACACAACTTTACTGTACCAACTCATGGCGGAATCGCTCGTTGTATCGTTTCATTGAGAGTGGGGGGCGTCGTTTTTTCTAAAGCCTAGCATTCAAACCGCGCAACGACAGCGGCGGTCGGATCGGGAACGTGAAGATCAGCGTTCACCCAACCGTTCTTCGTAAGCGCGGGCGAATTCGCCACCAAACAGTTCGTTGAAGTCGTCCTCGGCCTCCCGGGCAATGATCTGGTATTCGGTGGTGAACAGGTCCCAGTATTTAGCCTTGCGGTTGCCCGGCCAGATGTTGTCGAGCACGCTCTGTTCAAGCCGGGTTTCCAGGTTGCCCGGATCGAACCGTTCGAGCAGGCGGGTCAGGGCTGCCTGAATCCCGGCCATGACCGCCAATTGGTGAGCCTTGATGTCGTTGAAGCCCTCGCGCACCGCCTGCACAGGCGACATGTAGGCATCTTTCTGTCGGATCAACAACAGAGTCATCACCTGTTCGGGGCTGAGTGGTGGTTGGCCCGGCGAGGTCTTGAGAGGATTGTTTTCGACGGGACCGATGGTGGTGCGATGCAAGCGGAACTCCCCTTTGACATCGCCACGGGCGAGCAGAACTTCCACCAGGCCCTGCACGGTTTCGCGGAAGATCTCGCCCAGGGTGCGCATGCACTCGGGCAGTTGTTCGGCCGTCAGTTTCAAATGCGACAGGCCAGCGCCCTCCAGAAAGGCCCGAATCAGGACATCGGCGTCCGGCCCGGTCGGTTGAACGGTGGGGCGGAGTTCGGGCTGCGCTGGCTGTGCGGGGGGTTGCACTGGCGGCGGCGCGGGTATTTTTTCCGGGACGGGCCGGCGGGGTTCGGGCGGCGGCGCGCTCGGTGGTTGCGGCACGGGTTGGGCGGCGGGGGAAGGTGTCGACCACCAGTCTTCCGGGATCAGCGGTTCGGCGCTTTCCCCTGGACCTTCGCTGGCCACCGGCGGTATTTCTGGCGGCGCTTCCGGTGGCGGTTCGAGGACATCGGGAAACGGTTGGGCTGGGGGCTCCAGCTCAGCCCGTGCCACGGGCGGTTCGTCGATTGGCGCCAGTCCGGGTTCGAACGGTGGGGGCGTTGTTTCTGGAATCGGCGCGGCGACGGGCGGTGCTGGCGGTGTTTCGGGGATCAGCCTCGGCGGTTCGAAGGACGCTCGTTCCGGTTCCATCAAATCGGAAGGTGGCTCGGTGACCACCGCCTCCTTGCCCGGTTTCCCCGGCGCTTGGCGTAGGCCCAGGCCGTCCCTGCCCTCGGCCATGATGTCGCCGAAGGACGGTTTGATCATGCTATCGGGGTCGCCGCCCAATTCCGCGGTGCCGGAGGCGGGCATCAGGTCTGCAATCGGCACGGCTTCGGTGATCGGCCCTTCCGGTTGGGCGGTTACAGGTTCGGCGGCTTCGGATAGCAAGGCGACCGCGATTTCGTACTCGCCCAGCACAAAATGGTCGCCGTCTTTCAGCCTGACCATCTGGTTGCGGCCGACGCGCTGTTCGGAATCGTTGAGATAGACGCCGTTGGTGCTGGTGTCGGTCAGGAAATAACCGCCATCCTGATAGTGGAGGGTGCAATGCCGGCCGGATAGGATGCGCTCCGGGTCTTGCAGGACCCAGTCGCTTTGCGCCGCCCGGCCGATGCTGATCGACCCGCGGTCGAGCGTTTTGGTGGTTTCCTGACCGGGAGAGAGCCGCTGAAAGCTGGTGATGGTCAATCGCAAGGGCATAACGCAATTTCCGTTGGCAGGGAGGTCCGCTTGGGTCATTTGGGCGGAGTTCATCAAACCAATCGCATAAGCTCATTAGATTTCAGTCTATACCGCCCGGGGTAATCGCGCCAAGCAGGGCTATACTTGAAAATCGACAATCGATGTAGAGGCGCACGACCGATGAGTGTGATCGAACTCGAAGCATTGCTGAGCGATGTTGCCGCCGATACGCCGTGCGGCGAGGATCTCGAATACGACCCCTTATTCGCCGAGATGGAAAAACTGGCGCAGGAAACACCCGAGCGTCAGTACGGCGACACCATTATTCCGGCCGAGCCGCCCGACTGGCGCGGCGTCAAGAAAGCCGCCCTAACCCTACTGGAGCGTACCCGAGATCTACGGGTGGCGGTCTATCTGGCCCGAGCTTTGTTGCAGGGCGATGGCTTTCCAGGTTTCGCCGAGGGCCTGGCCCTAGTGGAGGGTCTGATAGAGCGTTACTGGGATGGCGTTTATCCGTTGCTCGACCCGGACGACGACAACGATCCGACCCTGCGGATCAACACCATCGTGGCGTTGTGCGATTCGGAAACCACCCTGCGCGACCTGCGGGAGACACCGCTGGTCAGTTCCCGCGCCATAGGACGGTTCAGTCTGCGCGATGTCCAGGTCGCCACGGGCGTGCTGACGCCGGTGGCGGGTGACGACGAGGAACTGCCGACCCAGAGCCGGCTCGACGCCGCGTTCCAGGATGCCGATCTGGAGGTATTGCAGGCCACCGCCGAAGCGGTCGCCGATGCCCGCGACCGGGTCGAGCGGATCGAAGCGACGCTGACCGATCAGGTTGGGGTGACTCAGGCACCGGACATGAGCGACCTGACCGGGGTGCTGAAGGAGGTCCGGCAGGTATTGACGGAGCAACTGCAGCGGCGCGGTGTGAGCGCGACCGGCGAGACCGAGGGGCAGGGCGAGTCGGAGGACGGCGCGTCATCTGGCGTCGCGGCGACGGGGCAACGCTTGGTGGTGGGCGATATCGCCAGCCGCGAAGACGTGATTCGCATGTTGGATAAGATTTGCGACTACTTCTCTCGCTACGAACCCTCCAGCCCCGTACCCTTTTTGCTAAAACGTGCTAAGAATTTAGTCACGAAGGACTTCATGGAGATCATGCTTGATCTTGCACCGGGAGGGACCGAGCAGGCCAACCTGATTTTCGGTCTGCAGAGCGAAAGTTCCAGCGAATACGGCTGACGGGCCGAATCGCCGGGTAAGGCAACAGATCACACGTTTCCGAATTCCAGAGAGGTAATTTTCCAATGGCGATGAGCAGCCAGAAATTTATCGCCCGTAACCGGGCTCCGCGTGTACAGATCGAGTACGACGTTGAGGTGTACGGCTCGCAGAAAAAGGTGCAGCTGCCGTTCGTAATGGGCGTGATGGCCGACCTGTCCGGTAAGCCGGTCGATCCACTGGCGCCAGTGGCCGAACGCAAGTTTCTTGAAATCGATATCGACAATTTCGACAGCCGCATGAAAGCCATGAAGCCACGCGCGGCGTTTCGGGTTCCCAACTCGCTCACCGGCGAAGGTGAGTTGAGCGTGGATCTGACCTTCGAGAGCATGGACGATTTCTCTCCGGCCGCCGTGGCGCGCAAGGTCGATGCCTTGAACCAGTTGCTGCAGGCGCGCGAGCAACTTACCAATCTGATGACCTATATGGACGGCAAGACCGGCGCCGAGGATTTGATCGCCAAGGTGCTGAACGATCCGACCCTGCTGCAAGCTCTGGCGTCCGCGCCCAAACCCGAGGGCGAAGCGCCCGCCGCCGAGGAGTGATGAACCATGGCCGAAACCGACACGAACGCACAGGCCCAGCCCGAAGCCCAAACCGAAACGGTGGAAGCCAGCGAGTTTGGCTCGCTGTTGCAGCGGGAATTCAAGCCTAAATCCGATCAGGCCAAGCAGGCGGTCGAGAATGCCGTCCACACCTTGGCCGAGCAAGCCTTGCAGCATACGACGCTGATTTCCAAGGACGTGCTCAAGTCCATTGAGTCGATGATCGCCGCCATCGACCACAAGCTGAGCGAACAGATCAATCTGATCATGCACCATCCGGAATTCCAGCAACTGGAGGGGGCTTGGCGTGGGCTGAATTATCTGGTCTACAACACCGAAACCGACGAAATGTTGAAGATTCGGGTGATGAACATCTCCAAGAAGGAACTAGCAAAAAATCTTAAGAAATTCAAAGGAGTGGCCTGGGATCAAAGCCCGCTGTTCAAGAAGGTCTACGAAGAAGAGTACGGCCAGTTCGGCGGCGAGCCGTTCGGTTGCCTGGTGGGCGACTACTACTTCGACCATAGCCCGCCGGATGTCGAATTGTTGCGGGGAATGTCGCAGATCGCCGCTGCTTCTCACACGCCGTTCATCGCCGCCGCCGCGCCCACGGCCATGCAGATGGACTCCTGGCAGGAGTTGAGCAATCCACGCGATCTCACCAAAATCTTCCAGACGCCGGAATATGCCGCTTGGCGGTCGCTGCGCGAATCGGAGGATTCCCGTTACATTGGTTTGGCCATGCCGCGGTTTCTGGCGCGCCAGCCCTACGGGGCCAAGTCCGACCCAGTCGAGGAGTTCGATTTCGAGGAAGATGTGGAAGGCGCCGACCACAACAAATATACCTGGGCTAATTCGGCCTATGCGATGGCCACCAACATTACCCGGGCGTTCAAGTTGTATGGCTGGTGTACCCGGATTCGCGGCATCGAATCCGGCGGCGCGGTGGAGAATCTACCGACCCATACCTTTCCGACCGACGATGGCGGTGTGGACATGAAGTGTCCCACCGAAATTGCCATCAGCGACCGGCGCGAGGCGGAGTTGGCCAAGAACGGCTTCATGCCGCTGATCCACAAGAAAAACAGTGACTTCGCGGCTTTCATCGGTGCCCAGTCACTGCAAAAACCGTCCGAGTACGACGATCCGGATGCCACCGCCAACGCCAATCTGTCGGCCCGTCTGCCTTATCTATTCGCGGTCTGCCGGTTCGCGCACTACCTGAAATGCATGGTGCGCGACAAGATTGGCTCGTTTAAGGAGCGCGATCAGTTGCAGCTCTGGTTGCAGGAATGGATTTACAACTATGTGGACGGCAATCCCGCCATTTCCAGCGACGAGACCAAGGCCATGAAACCCTTGGCGGCCGCCGAGGTGGTGGTGGAGGAGGTGGAAGGCAATCCAGGCTACTACACCTCGAAGTTTTTCCTGCGCCCCCACTATCAGTTGGAAGGGCTGACCGTGTCGCTACGCCTAGTGTCCAAACTGCCTTCGATCAAGGGGGGTTAGGTCGAAAAAGCTTGAGATCTGGACGGGTCAGAATGGGCTCCAGGGGCTCGTTCTGGTCTGCTCGCAGAAAGAAAATAGAAATAAGTGTTTAAAAAGCAATGAATTGTATTTTGGCACACAAGGTGCAATATCTAGATCGACGACGGAACTTCCAGTCTTTTACACCCAAGGTTGGGCGGAAAAGACGCCGTTGCTCGCAGGGGCGGGGTAACCCGTCGGTAGTTTCCATACCTACATCGAGAGGATACGACCATGGCTGATGCATTTTTGAAAATTGGCGACGTGAAGGGCGAGTGCAAGGACCACGAGTTCAAGGAATGGATTGAGGTGCTGAGCTGGAGCTGGGGCGCTAGCCAGATGGGTACCGCCGGGCATGGTACCGGCTTGGGCGCCAGCAAGGTACAGATGCAGGATTTCAGCTACACCATGCACTTCTGCGCCGCTTCGCCCGAACTACTGCTGTCGTGCTGCTCGGGTCATCACTACCCCGAGGCTACCCTGGTGATGCGCAAGCCGACCGGCAAGGACGGTGGGCAGAAGAAGTTCCTGGAGTTCAAGTTCAAGGACGTGATCGTCAGCAGCTACCAGACCGGCGGCAGCGATGGTGCTGGCCTGCCGATCGAGAGCCTGTCGCTGAACTTCACCAACATGACCCAGGAGTACTTCACCCAGGATGAGAAGGGTGCGACCAAATCGGCCGGCAAGGCCGGTTGGGATGTCAAGACCAACAAGAAGGTCTGACGCCAAGGCACATTCGTTTCGGGGCCAAGACGCGGATTCCGCGCATTCGGATATTGGTTCGGTCCGGGTGCGCGGTATTTTTCATTCCCAAGCAGCGGGACAAGCCGTTTATGCAAGCCGAGCAAAGTTTACGCGAAGGCCGTTTGCAGGAAGCTCTGGCTGAATTGCAGGCACAGGTGCGCAAGGAACCCGCCAACGCCAAATACCGCATCTTTCTGTTTCAGTTGCTGGCGGTACTGGGTCAATGGGAGCGGGCATCGAACCAGTTGAACGTGCTGGAGGAGATGGATCCCGAGTCCCTGCCGATGGTGCAGACCTACCGCGAAGCCCTCCGCTGCGAGTTGCTACGTGCCGAGGTGTTCGCCGGTCGCCGGTCGCCGCTGATCTTCGGTGACCCCGAGCCTTGGATGGCATTGTTGCTGGAGGCATTGC
>Ga0209607_1002585_pt1 | contig 14355 bp, 12 predicted proteins | sample AD_UKC117_MetaG_FD_184413 | JGI IMG/M metagenome (GOLD analysis project Ga0209607, IMG submission 184413) | Active sludge microbial communities of municipal wastewater-treating anaerobic digesters from Hong Kong - AD_UKC117_MetaG (SPAdes)... | ecosystem: Engineered > Bioreactor > Anaerobic >... | reverse complement strand
CTCGCCGCAGCCGCATACAACCTCATCCGCCTCCCCGGGCTCCTCATCGCATGATCGACGAGGACCCGACAGGAACAGCGTCGATGCCACGAAGCCCGGGGAGCAAGCCGGGACGCCGGCGCCATCGCGCCTGTCACCGTGCTTTTTCAGCAGCCTGCTAGGCGGTTAAGGGCACCCACATCTATAGACTCGTGACTGGCCAAACGAAAGCGAACCGTGGGACGTAGTAGGTTCGGTAAAGATACTCCAAATCATCTTCCCATTCTGAAATCGCGTCGGCCAGTCTGTTGCTGTTCCGCCGTTTTGCATTTCTGGTGAAAGCTGCAATTGCTTCAGCTTATTTCTGCAGACGATCAGCGCTGCCTGCCTTCCCCCATGACTCATAATATTCGAGGCCACCGTAGAGCGGAAGCGTTCCTTCAACTACCCTGTCGAGTATTACTCTCCGAACTCCAACCGGCTGACCTTGAGTCCGACCGACTCGATACTCCAAGTAGGCCAGCATCCCGACATCCGGAACGTCACCAATGTCAAAACTGCCCAAGCCTTTCGATGCATCAGTGCTGGGCCATGTGAAGTGCTCCGGGTTAAGCCGGATATGCGGTAGTCGCCGATCCCACTCTTTCTCAATAGCTTCGACAATGCGCTTTGCTGCTGCGTGCTTGAAACTTTGGGTCGGATCTCCAAGCCTTTGCACATTCTGCAGCCACAGAGAAAAAAGCCGTTTTAGATCAAGCTTTGGAATTCTCCTTATGATCGGCTCTGCGTCGAGAATGTTTGCGCGACCAGAGATATGTTTGTTCTTCGGAACTCGCTTGCTAGTCTCAGTCGCCAAATCGCGCTCGTCCAACGATTTCGGGAGTTGTGGAAGCTGTTGGGACTGGAGGGCATTGCGCCCATCCGAGGTTAGCGACACCACAGCTTGCAGCCTATTTGGCTGAGATGGCCTCGGATTCCACTCTTGTTTGATTAGGTGATGCTCCTCCAAAAACCCAAGGGAAACATCAAAGTTCTGATCAAACGAGTTCTTGCTTCCCGGTGGAACAGTGATTTGCCGGTCTTTTGGCGCTATTCCTTTGGCCTTCGCGACTTTGTTACGGACCTCCTTTAGAGCGGAATGCTCGTTTCGGATTTCCTTCAGGATCGGGAATAGTAAGTCCCTAAAGTGCGGTATGTTGAGATTTCCATTTGCCATTGGTCTATGAAGCTGGTTCAAAACCCGGGCGTCAAACCCGTACGGCGATGCTGCCGTCTAGAGCCATTCTTGGCAACGTATTTCGACCGGCAGCATCCTTAGCATGCGCGAGGGATCGCGAGATGGCAGTTTATGGAGTGTTGCGTAAGGGAAGACATCGGCAAGTCCGTCAATGAGATCTTCCTGCTGAGCGAACGCGGCTAGGACGGGCGCGTCGCTTCTCCAAGCCTCTCAGCCCATCAGCCGCTCGAACCCAGGCTCCCTCTTCATCGCATCGCATCGCCTTGGCCGCTGTCGATGATCACCATCTGCTCGGCCGGATACGCCCGCATCAGTCCCTTGGCCTCGTCCACCGATCCTGACAGCCAGGTCTCGTAGTCGCCCGGTGACAGGATCACCGGCATCCGGTCTGGATGGATTTCGTGCACCAACTCGTTCGGCTTCGTCGTCATCATCGAATACGTGTCGATCTCGACGAGCTCGTCGCGGTAATTGCCGCGGAAGTTGCGCCAGATGCCCGCGAAGGCGAATAGGTCGGGGTCTCCTTCATCTGACAGCATGCCGAACCAGTGGTAGGTTGCCGGAGCCGTGCCCTTCGGTTCGCAGAACGCCGTCGCCGGGATCAGGCAGTGGCGCTCCTTGAAGCTCGACCGCCAGAAACCGCTGGTCGCTGCCTTGTCGTCGCGGGTGTTGTTCACCGCCTTCGGCATGATCGGCTTGCCGGTCTTCTTCGACACCTGCGGCATCAGGAAGCCCCAATGCGCCGGCACAAGCCCGCGCTCGCCATCTGCCGTGCGCCGAACGATCGGGGCACTGTAGTGCGGGAAGATGGCCGGCAGCGGCTCCGCGTTGCCGAGCCGGTCAAGTCCCGGCTTGACGCCGAACAGATCGCGCATCGCCGTCAAGGGCTTGGTCATGGAGTAGAGGTTGCAGATGTGGACGGCCCCCACTTGTCAGGATGGTAGCAGACTTCTGACCTGATCGCTTGCTCTCAGATAACCGGCCTGTTTGCGCGAGCACGGCTCGCTGGCCAAGATGGTGTTCGCTACGCCCGCTCCAAGCACATTGGCGACATCCAGGGTGCCGTCGGCACACGTCCGCGGTCTTCTCGCCGGCTTCCTGCTCGCGCAGGATCCCCACGATCTGCTCCTCGGTGAACTTCGATCGCTTCATCGTCCGGTCCGACTCTCAGGCCGGACTATTACCTCAGATGGTGGAGAAAGCGGGGGTGTCCGTCGTCAGATGATCTGGAGCATAGTCGTCTGATCCCGAGCAGAGGATCTGGCCCATCGTGTTTCCAGGTTAGGCTGCGCCTTGGTGGTGCAGCAGGCGGCGCTGTCGAATGGTCTGCTGCTTTATCTCGCTCCTTTCGCTGAGGATGGGCCAGCGGGCACGGAGTTGGTCCGCGAAATGCCTCGAGGTCTCGACGGCTGCCCTTCTTGTCGGGTTGGTTGAAGGCTTGGCGGATCGCCGCTGCGACGACCGTATGATGGCTCTTGGGCACATGGGCGACCGCGTTCCTGATCCAGTGAACACTGGGGCTGTTGAAGAAGGGTTCCGGAGCTGATTCCATGAGTTGGGCGGTTCATGGGATGCGACATGCTCGGACGGAAAGAACGCGGTCAGCTTGAGCTGTTCGTGACGGGGTCTCTACGGCAGCTCGTGCCCGACGATCATGTCCTCGCCCGAGTGGATCGCGTGCTCGACCTGTCGTGGCTGCGCGCGGAGGTTACCGGGCTGTACTGCGAGGATACCGGGCGGCCCGGGATCGATCCGGAGGTGGCGGTCCGGCTGATGCTTTCGGGCTTCCTTCTCGGCATCGTGCATGACCGGCGGCTGATGCGGGAGGCGCAGGTCAATCTCGCGATCCGCTGGTTTGTCGGCTACGGCCTGCACGAGGCGTTGCCCGACCATTCTTCGCTGACCCGCATCCGCCAACGCTGGGGTGTTGAGCGCTTCCGGCGCATCTTCGAGCGGTCGGTACAGGCCTGCGTGGCGGCGAAGATCGCCAAGGGCGAAACCGTGCATGTCGATGCCTCGCTGATCCGTGCGGACGTGAGCTGGGAGAGCCTGGCCGTGCGCCACGTCGATATCGTCGCCGAGGCGAACGAAGACGGCGTGACGGCGGAGCGGGACAGCCGCAAGACCGGCAAGCACAAGAAGGTCTGCGTCACCGACCCGGACGCCTCGACGGCGACCAATGGGCGGAACCGGCGGCTCGAGCCGGCCTACAAGCAGCACGCGGTGGTTGACGACGCCTTCGGCGTGGTCCTCGACGTCGAAGTCACGACGGGCGAGGTCAACGAGGGGCAGGTCGTGCTCGCGCGCATCGACGCCGCCGCTGAGACGACCGGCACACCGATCCGGATCGTGACGGCGGACGCCGGTTACGCCTACGCCAAGGTCTACGGCGGGCTGGAGCGGCGCGAGATCGCGGCGGTGATCCCGGCCAAGGCCGAGCCGATCCGCAGCCCCGTGCCGCTGCGCCGCTTTCGCTACGACGCGCACCACGACATCCTGAAGTGCCCGCGCGGCAAGCTCCTGCGGCCGACCCGGCCAGTGAAGCACGGCCGCTTCTTCTACTCCCGCGCCGTCGACTGCAAAGGCTGCGACCTCGCCGCGCTCTGTCTCTCCGGGGGGCGCGTGAACAAGGCGGTCGTGGTCGGCGACGACTACCCGGCGCTGGTGCGCGCCCGGCGCCGGCGTGAGCGGTGGAGCGACGAGGACCGCCGGCTCTACCAGCGCCATCGCTGGCGATCGGAAGGATACCACGGCGAGGCGAAGACCTGGCACGGCCTCGCCCGCGCCGTCCGGCGCGGTCTCCCAAACATGCGAATCCAAGCCTTCCTCACCGCCGCGGCGGTGAACCTAAAGCGGCTCGCCGCCGCACTTCTCGCTGTTTTGCTTCTGGTTCTGCTTGGCTTGTGGAGAGCGACCGTCATGCGTCCCTGCCCGTCGGCAGACGGCGTGCGGCCAACGAGCGCGGCCGCCGGGTAAATCTCCAACACCGGCTTCTTCAACAGCCCCACCCGACACCTTTGCCAGGTCGCATCGAACCCCCGCGCGATCGCGGCCTTGTCCCTGCCCACGATGGCGATTGCCGTCACGACACTCTCCTCGGCCGTTCTGTGGCTGGCTGTGCGTAGATCTGGCCAAGTGCGTCATCGAGAACCGCCGATGTTGCAGAGCGGTCAAATTGCCGGGCGACGAACTCCCTGAGCAACGCCGTTGCGGCGAGCTTCATCGCTTCTCCGATCCCGATATTCTGCTGACGAGCGGCAAGAATGCAGGCTTCGACATAGCCGTCCATCTTGATCTGTAGCAGGGCCTTGTTCTGATCGTCCAGTCGTTCGAAATCCGACATGATATTCTCCTTTGGTGAGGTACCAAGTGCAGCTCAATCTGAACCGCGCAGGCCCTGCGGTCGGCCAGCCGAGAGAAGTGCTTCGGCGAGATCCAGTGCATCGTCCGGCCAATAGGTTGCCGGACGTGGCCGATGGACGCCCGGCAGGGCAACCGGACGACAGGTGAGAACCATGTTGCGCCACTGCGGCGGAACTGCATCACGACCCTGGCGCGCACCGATCAGCGCACCGCAGATCGCGGCATTGGTGTCCGTGTCGCCGCCCCTGGCGACGGTCGTGCAAACCGCGTCGGCGAAAGATGTGCCGCTCATCAGGCAGTGGAACGCATTCTGCAGCGCTGTCAGCACCCAGCCCATCTGACCCTGGTAGTCGCTCGGTCCGATCCGGCGCGCATCCAGAAGACGCCGGCGTACTTCCTCGCCCCCGAAGTCGGAACCTGCGTGGGCATGAGCCACCGCCCACATCTCTTCCTCGCGTGCGCCAGCGATGCCCACGGCGATTGCTGCCGCATAGGCCGCGCTGGCTGCGCGACAAACCGGATGCGGATGGGTCAGCCTGGCGTCCTCGGAGGCGAGCCTCGCGGCGAGCGTTGGGTCTCCCGCAGCAAAGACACCGATCGGGCTGACCCGCATCAAGGCACCGTTCGACTGGCCGTCGGACGATGCGATACGACCGGCCGCGAGGGATTCGATCCCGCTCGCCGTTGTGCCGCCGATGTCGAAGGGGCCAGACTGTCGCCATCCTACATAGGCTGCCGAGACCGCCCGGGCGTTGAAACCGGACTCCTTCACCAGGCTGCGGGCAAGTGCGAGGGCCATCTCACTGTCGTCGGTCGGTTGACCGGCGATCAGGTTCCAGGTGCCGCCATCCGTCAATTGCGTCACGCCGTTCGGATGACCACGGGCTATTCTGGCCTCTGTCTGGAATTCGACGGCCGAACCCAACGCGTCCCCCGTCAGTTGTCCCAGAAGACAGCCCTGTGCGCGGGACAGGCGGTCAGACAAGGGTGTTCGCATGGACGGACTTGCGGGAACGCGGGGTAGTCTGATGCCGGCACTCGGCGCCGCGGCCAGGACCTTGCCGACAACATCGGTTGACCCGCCAATGATCCCGTCGAAGAATGCCCTGCGGTAGTCGATCTGTCTGCCCCTGAGATCGACGGCCGTGCGTCCCGCCCCGATCAGAAGCGCATGTCCCCCGGCGACGTCCCAGGGTGCAAGGCCGCGCGTCAGGCTGACGGCTGCATCAACCTCACCCACCGCGGCGAGGGCCAGACGGTAAGCGGGGCTAGGCAGGGCCCGGATGCGAAACCCCGAGAGAGCGTCATGGTTGTGAGCGGCATATTCTGCGGCATCAGCGTTGAGCGCGAGGATGCCGGGAGCGCGGGGGACGTTCACCACAACAGGCACGCCATTGCGCATCAGGTCCGCACCCTCTGCCCAGGCAATGAGATCGCCTTCGTCATCCGGTGCCACAGGAGCGAAGACGACTCCCAGCACAGGCACGCGGTGACGCAGCAAGGCAATCGAGATCGCCGACCCGCGCCGACCCTTCATGAAATCGCTCGTTCCGTCCTGCGGATCAACGACCCACGCATCACCAGCTTCGATTGGGTCCTGGTGGGTCTCTTCGCCGTTCCAACGGCAGGCGTGAATCGACCGCAGCCGTTCCTTCAGCAGGGCTTCGACCTCGCCATCCACAACGGCATGCGAACCGTCGCCGCGCGGACCGCCCTCCCGGTGAAACTCCGCTCGGATCAAAGCGCCCGCCTCGATTGCGGCGCGGATCACGCCCGGCAGCAGGTCAGCCGGCACAGCGAACGCAGCAGACTTGGTCATCATCTTTCCCTCTGTTTCGATCATCCCGGTTTAGCCGGGCCGTGGAGGGGCGGTGGCATCCCTCGGGATTTTCCGCATGCTGGAGCCGAGGCTGAAGGAGAGAATCGAATGCGGACGACCGGGGCCGCTGTTGGCTTCTACTGGACCCTGCCGGTGCGTTGGGCGGGCTTCACGAAATTGCCGAAGGACGTCAACGAGGCCGCTGAACTCAGCCGGACCATTCGATATCAGCGCGATACCACCCGTCGCTACGCTCAGGATCATCGCCTGAAACTGATCCACGAGGAGGTCTTTCTCGAGATTGAACCCGATCGGGGAACCCGCCACGTCCGGAGCGCGCTACGCAAGGTCGAGAAGATCTGCCAGGCCAATCAGGCGATGCTGTTATTCGTGGATTTCTCAGAAGTGCAGGGCTGGCGGAGTCACGGGCCGATGCGGGACTGGGCGCGCAGGACCCGGATCGAAATACAGGCTATCTACCCCGATCGCACAATGATCGATGGCAAGAGCTTTGATCCTCATGCGCATTTCTCGGAGTGGCGTGACAAACAATCCGAGTGGGTGGCTGGCAAGGCCGACCGCGCCAATACGAGCTACGCTGAGGCCAGCAGGCTTCGCGCGGAAGGGATGAGCTACGCGGCCATTGCGAACCGGTTGAACGCGGGCGACGCGCCGACTCCGACCGGCAGGCCATGGACCGGCGACAACCTCAGGAAGTTCATGGCCAGCATGAGCAGGGCCTGACCCACGGCTTTCTCTAGTGAGGGGCGGGCGGAGGCCTGAACTCTCTTCGGCCTGTTGTCGCGTCACGAGGGGGCCGTTAGCGTCGACTCGATTGGCTTCCAGCGCGGAAGGAACGACATTGCCATGACAACTATCGAAGCCTCCCAGGTTCGCTCCCTGGGCCAACTGGTCGACGAGGTCGCCCGCCTGTCGGGCGCCTCCGAGGGAGTAACCTGGTTTCGCGGTCACCGGGACGCGACCTGGGGTATCGTGCCATCGATCTGGCGCCTCGGCGACAAGACGCAGGAAGTCGCCATTGCGCACAAGTTCAGGGCTCGTGCACAGCATCGCATGAAAAGCCGCCCCGCTTACGATGACCTGCCCGAGTGGCTTTCGACGATGCAGCACTACGGATTGCCAACCCGGTTGCTGGACTGGAGCACATCTCCGATGGTGGCGGCATATTTCGCACTCGAGCATCTGCTTGATGACCCGAAGGCCAAACCATGCCACGCCGCCGTATGGCTCCTCCGCCCGACGGCTCTCAATTTCGCCGAGGGACTTGATAGGCAGACTTATTCTATCAATTCACAGTCGTGCCTGCCCTATCTGAGCCCAGTCTTTTACCCAAAGGATCCTGAGAAAAACAAGGTTCGAGCGGTCATGGCCTCTGTGCATGACGACCGAATATTCGTGCAGCAAGGCGCTTTCACAATCCACTCGCGCCAGAGACCCCTGGAGGAAACATCGGGAGCGGATCAATACCTTTCCAAGATCGTGATACCCGCCGAATCCGTCGCTTCCGTCGCCGAGCAGCTTCGGGTGTCCGGGTACCGTAGAGGTGATATCTTCCCTGACCTCGCCAACCTTGCGCAGGAACTGAAGATGGAGCTGATGAGCGGTTCGCAGGGCTAGATGATTGCCGGGCTACCGGCGTCAAGTCTCTGCATTTGGGAAGGCTTTGTCACGTGGACGAGGACCCGCGTGGCGTGCGCGGGCACTTAATAAAGCCACTCGAAGTGCCTAGAACTACAAGGAGTTCCCTTCTCCACTCTCTCGCGTTTCCGATGAGCCGGAAATCCTCGGATGCTCACTAACTCCGATCTGTCCGATATGCTCTGATGCCAGCGAAGCGGCCCAGACGACCATGATCGACCTCTACACCTGGACAACTCCGAATGGGCGCAAGGTGTCCATCCTGCTTGAGGAACTCGGCGCCCCCTATGTTGCTCACGGCATCGATCTTTCGAAGAAGGAGCAGTTCTCTGCCGAGTTCACCCTGATCTCGCCCAACAACCGCATCCCGGCAATCGTGGATCGCGAAACCGGCTTTGCTCTCATGGAGAGCGGCGCGATCATGATGTACCTCGCCGAGAAGTACGGTGGATTCGGGCTGTCCGGGCCTGAGCGCTGGCGAATGATCGAGTGGTTGATGTGGCAGATGGGCGGGGTCGGCCCGATGCTCGGTCAGGTCCATCACTTCGTGAAGCACAATCCGGGACGGGCGCCCTATGCCGAGGAGCGCTTCACCAGGGAGGCGCATCGCCTCTACGGCACCCTGAACGAAAGGCTCCAGAGCCGGGACTACGTGGCAGGCGCCGGACGGGGTGAATACAGCATTGCCGACATGGCGATCTGGCCATGGATCTCCCGGTTCGAGTGGCAGCGCATCGATCTCGACGGGTATCCGGCGGTCAGGGACTGGTATCTGCTGATTGCCGAGAGACCCGCAGTGCAGCGAGGCTATCACGTCCCCAGGTTCGTCAACGACGTCCCGATGCCCTAGAGCCTCAAGAGAGCCGGCCGTTTGCGCTCCCCACAACATTCCCGTTGCGAACGAAACAGAAACATCGCTTGATGCGGCGATGACGCTCATCGAAAAACTGCCGGTTGAACCGAGCCACCTCGATCGCCTCAATGGGGCGCAGCGCCGCGCGGTCCTGCATGGCGACGGACAGGTGGCAAGCCCACTCCTCATCATTGCCGGTGCCGGCACCGGCAAGACCAGGACGCTGGTGCATCGCGTGGCGCAGCTGCTGCTGAACGGAGCCGATCCGCGCCGGATCCTGCTCATGACGTTCTCGCGTCGCGCCGCATCGGAGATGACCCGGCGTGCCGAGCATATCGCCGGCGAGGTGCTCGGACCGAAGGCCGCAATCCTGGCCGAGGGTCTGACCTGGGCCGGTACGTTCCACGCCATCGGGGCCCGGCTTGTGCGAGACCACGCGCCGGAGATCGGCCTCGATCCCGCTTTCACGATCCACGACCGCGGCGATTCCGCCGACCTGATGAATCTGGTGCGGCACCGCCTCGGCCTCTCCGGGACGGAGCGGCGCTTCCCCGGCAAGGGCACCTGCCTGGCGATCTACTCGCGGGCGGTGAACGCGCGGGCACCGATCGAAGAAGTGCTCCGGGCAACCTATCCATGGTGCGCCGACTGGGCACCTGAGCTCAGGGCGCTCTTCGCCGGCTATGTCGAGGCGAAGCAGGACACCCACGTGCTCGATTACGATGACCTGCTGCTCTACTGGGCCGAGATGATGCGCGACCCCGGTCTTGCCGCCGAGATCGCTGGGCGCTTCGACCACGTGCTCGTCGACGAATACCAGGACACCAATCGGCTGCAGGCGACGATCCTGGCCGGGCTGAAGCCGGACGGCCGCGGCCTCACCGTGGTCGGCGACGACGCCCAGTCGATCTATGCGTTCCGCGCCGCCGAGGTGCGCAACATCCTCGACTTCCCGGCACAGTTCACACCGCCCGCGACGGTGGTGACGCTCGATCGCAACTACCGCTCCACCGCGCCGATCCTGGCCGCGGCCAACGCCGTGATCGCCGAGGCGCGGGAAGGCTTTGCGAAAACGCTCTGGTCCGACCGCACGTCCGGCGACCGGCCCGCGCTCGTCACCGTCCGGGACGAGGTCGGGCAGGTCGACTACGTCTGCTCGGAGATACTGGCGGCGCGCGAAGCGGGCGTCGAGCTGAATAGCCAGGCGGTGCTCTTCCGCGCCGCGCACCACAGCGGCCCGCTCGAGGTCGAACTGGTCCGCCGCAACATCCCCTTCGTCAAGTTCGGCGGGCTGAAGTTCCTCGACGGCGCCCATGTCAAGGACGTGCTGGCGGTGCTGCGACTTGCACAGAACCCGGCCGACCGGGTGGCCGGGTTCCGGGTGCTGCAGCTTCTGCCCGGTGTCGGCCCTGCCACCGCCGAGGCCATCCTTGCTACGATGGCGGCAGCGACCGAGCCCGCCGCGGCACTGGCGGAATTCCGGCCCCCGGCGAAGGCTGCGGACGACTGGCCACGCTTCGCGGCGCTGTTTGTGGCATTGCGCGACGCCAGCCTCGGGTGGCCGGCCGATCTCGAGGCCGTGCGCCGCTGGTACGAGCCGCATCTCGAGCGGCTGCACGAGGACGCCGCCGTTCGCCGCGCCGACCTCGTCCAGCTGGAGCAGATCGCGGCGGGGTATCCCTCGCGCGAGCGCTTCCTGACCGAGATCACCCTCGATCCCCCGAGTGCCACAAGCGACCAGGCCGGCGTTCCGCACCGGGACGAAGACTACCTGATCCTTTCCACCATTCACTCCGCGAAGGGACAGGAGTGGAAGCAGGTCTTCGTGCTCAACTGCGTCGACGGCTGCATTCCGTCCGACCTCGCGACCGGAAGCGCTGCGGAGGTCGAGGAGGAGCGCCGGCTGCTCTACGTGGCGATGACCCGGGCCAGGGACGCGCTGCACCTCGTCGTCGTCCAGCGGTTCTACGTCCACGGTCAGCCGTCGCGGGGCGACCGGCATGTGTATGCGAGCAGGACCCGGTTCATCTCGGAGGCGATGTTGCCGTGCTTCGAGGCGGTCAGGTGGCCAATGACAGTCGTCGGCTCAAACGGTCGGTCCCCGGCCCGCCCGGGTGTCCAGCTCGACCTGCAGGGACGGATGCGAGATATGTGGCGTTGAATAGGAACTCGCCACGCATTGCCAGCCCAGCGGATGCTCCGGGCGCCTTCGTGCCAGATGGTTCGGGTTCGGCGAATATCCGAAGCTTGTCCTCGTCGCGCCACGTCCGCCGCCGCTCCCGCCCGAGGATCTCCGCACTCCCATGATCGTCCCTATGGCCCAAAGTTCCGGCAGCGGGAGCAATTCTTGGCGGGGCAATTCGATGTGAATGTCTCCTGTAGACACGCCCGCTCCGTCACTTCAATTCCCCATGCACCGTCCCCCGGTGAGACGGTCTTCGAAGGCGCTGCCGGCCTCCGTTCGCGCGCAGCCGTCAACGTGACACTGCCGTCACGTCAATTCGCTACGGGCTGCGGGAAGGATGTCGCTTTCGATCAACTGCAGCAGATCGCCGAAATAACCGTCGCTACGCGCCGGCATCATCGGATCAGAGGTCAGCGCCACGGTCAGTTCCAGCCCGGGAACGATGCAGATCAACTGACCACCATAGCCTCGCGCCAAAGCGTACCCGTCGCCGCCCGCTCGGCCGAGAAACCAGCCATAGCCGTAGTCAAGTCCCGAGAAAGGTGACCGCGTGCGCCCCACAAGAGATCGTTCGACCCAATCCCTGCTCAGGACTTGCACGGCATCGAAGCGCCCGCCCTGCCGGTACATCTCGCCGAAACGCACCATGGCGGGCAGGCTCAGCGCCATCTCGTTGCCGCCGAGATAGCGCCCCTGTGGATCGCGCGTCCACGCCGGTATCTCTATTCCGAGCGGCGATCCGAGGCGACGGCGCGCGAGGGTCAGCAGACTCTCGCCAGAAACCTCCGACAGCACTGCCCCCAGCACATGAAAGGACCCGGTGGAATAAAGCATCCTGTCGCCAGGCTCGGCCACGAATGGGCGTGACAGCGCATCAGCGATCCAGTCCGCACTGCTGACCCAGGCGCCATAGTTCGCGCCGGACGTCCGCTCGAGGCCTGCCCGCATGGTCACCAGCTGTTCCACGGTAATTCGACCAACGCGCGGGTCGGCGCCCGGTGGAATGAGCGAAGGCGCAAGGTCCGCGATCGTGTCATCGAGTGACGGGATTTCGCCGCGATCGATGGCGGCGCCCGTAAGCGCCGCAACGATTGTCTTGGAAACCGATTTGATCGGAACTGCACGGTCGATGCCGGGGCCCCGGAAGACCTCGGACATGACATCGGTGCCGCGAAAATTGATCGCCAGCGCGTTGCACTGGTTCAATGCACGCGCTCGATCGGCCACGGCCAGCCAAGGTTGCGATCTCGCCGCAATCGGCAAAGCGGCCAGCGACGCTACACCGGCGAGGAAATGGCGACGGATCAGACTGGGCACCTGCTCTCACTGCGTGGTTGGCCGGGAGAATAGGGGTTCGGAATCGCTGAGCCACTCATAAACGCGTGAGCACAATACGGGTGGCCCGACAGGCGATCCACGATGGGCGGCAAACAGACCTTGTCGCGGATGCCGTGGGTACACTCCCTGGGTGGCGGACGGCAACACCTAGCGAGTTCGGCGCAAGCAGAGCGCCATAGAAGGTCTCAGCGAAGGTCCGCGCCGGTTCATCGACTTGGTTCTCGACCTAGCCTTTCTCCCAGCCTGAGGCAGGCGTGTCCGGAATCCGTCATGTCGGCGGGCCGGCCTAGCCCTCTGGCTCGATCAATGCGGGCCGGACGTTGTAGCCGATCGCGCTGTGGGGTCTGTCCTCATTCTGGTACCTGCGCCAAGCTTCCATCTTTTCGCGGCCGCCGGCAAGCGTCAGGAACCTAAGCGTGTGGGGCGAGCACGGCCCGCCAAGTCGGCGGGCCGGTCTTGATGCTCAGGATCTAGGCAGCCTGATTTTGCTGATGCTTCCGCACATGATCGCAGGCCTGTTCGACTTCGCGTGCGAATGTATCGTAGTCGATCTGCAGGCCATTCAAGTATGCGCTCCACCCGGCGCTCGACTTGGCATAATGCACTGCCGCCTCGATTTCGGCATCGGTCGCGCCGAAGAGCTTGGCAAGCGCGGTGTGATAGAAGGTGCAATAACGGCATTTCGCCACCGCGGCGATGCCCAGGCCGATCAGTTCACGGAATTTCTGCGGGATTGGTCCGTCATCGACCTGCACTGCCTTGAACAGGCGCCACTCCGCCTCGATTGTGTTGTCGGGCAGCTCCTTGAAGAAGCTGGGTACCAATCCGAAGGTCTGTTCGATTTCCTGGTAGACGTCCTGGCGATCCATCTCCGCCTCCTCTGAAAAGGCGAGAACATGTCGTCGCGTCGAACCGGCGTAGGCGGCATATCCGCGCCCAAGTACGTCACGGTGCGCCCGGACTCTCTTCGAGTCAAGGTCAGACAGCTTTGGGCTTTTCTTCAAAAAAGGTTCGTGCCGCCATGGCCTCTGTGCATCACAACCGGGCAGCTTCGGGTGTCCGGGTGCCGTAGAGGGGACATTTTCCCGGACCTCGGCAACCTTGCGCAGGAACTGAAGGTGGAGCTGAATAGCGGTTCGCAACGCAAGATGATTGCCGCGCCACAGGCATCAAATCTCTCCAATTGGGAAGGCTTTGTCACGTTGACGAGGACACGCATAGCGTGAGCGGCCACTGAGCGTTCAGGCGAATGCGATCTTGCGACCGGCGACGACGAAGCCTGCAAGGCCAAGAAACCGGGTCCGGTCCCCCCAGCTCAAAAGACTACTTCAGGGAGGACCACTTTTCTGGCGCAGGCCAGAATTTGCAGATCTGCAATCACAGCCTGTCGCGGTAGAACACCACCACCAGGCTTGGCTGTCTTGCGGTCACGTTTGAAACATTCGTGCCCCGTGTGGCGAGAAACCGGTATGTCAAGCTCTGACCTCGCTTACACCTAACAATCCTCTGAATACTGGATGGGAACACGTGGAAATCATCAACATAACTACCAAATATGTTGTGCTGATGGTTCAACTGAAATGAGGTCGAACCAATTGTGAGGCTGTAGGCGATCGTCCCGGGAAAGGCCGGGTTGTTGACGTCAAACTGAAAGAGGGCGTTTGCAGTCGCGACGGCATGCCCCGCTGCCGGGCATACTATCGTAACCGTCCTCAACACGTTCGGAGTCGCTGAACTGATCGTGTCAATAGTAATGGTGGCAGCAGTCTGCGAAAAATCGAATCCTGCCTCCGGTGTGGCCTGGGCCTCACTGCTCATCAAAAATAGGGTGCTAGTAACGACCGCTAAACCTAGCGACATGGTTCTCATGGTAGTGGCCTCCACTCAGTGAACAATAGCGAAAGACTTCTCGGTGCCTAACT
>Ga0209607_1002583_pt1 | contig 14359 bp, 17 predicted proteins | sample AD_UKC117_MetaG_FD_184413 | JGI IMG/M metagenome (GOLD analysis project Ga0209607, IMG submission 184413) | Active sludge microbial communities of municipal wastewater-treating anaerobic digesters from Hong Kong - AD_UKC117_MetaG (SPAdes)... | ecosystem: Engineered > Bioreactor > Anaerobic >... | reverse complement strand
TACCCCCCTCAGTTACGAGATGATCAGGTCAGTTCATATCGAGATTGCGGCTTTGTATATTGAAGCCGGGTCAAAGGAGCCGGACACAAAACTTATGAGTATCATCGAGGATAGAAAACGGCGAGCCGGAAAGTACAATATCTGAGAAGAGGGACATCGATGTACAGTCGAAGCAGATCCCTCAACACGCCCGCTTATGATTTGAAAGGTGAATTACATGTCCTTCGAGTTTAAAAGGCTGGAGATCCCGGAGACCGTCTTGATACAGACGAAGGTCTTCGAAGATGACCGAGGGTTCTTTCTAGAGATATATAAAAAAGATGAAATGGAAAATTTCGGAATTAAAGGGGATTTTGTTCAGGACAATCACTCCAGGTCCAAGCGGGGCGTTCTTAGAGGGCTTCACTTCCAGAAGGAGCCGTATGCCCAGGCCAAGCTCGTCCGATGCATAAGGGGGGAAATTTATGATGTTGTCGTTGATCTCAGAAGGAACTCGCAGACTTTTTCGCGATATTTGGGGCTTGTCCTCTCCGAGGAGAACAGACATCAGCTCTACGTTCCGAGAGGGTGTGCCCATGGGTTTTTGGCATTGAGCGAAGTCGCCGAGGTTGTATATAAAGTCGACAACGTTTATTCCCCGAAGAGCGAAGGAGGGCTGATCTGGAACGATCCAGATGTGGACGTGACGTGGCCCATCGACGATCTGATCATATCAGAGAGAGACCGGCTCTGGCCCACTCTAAAAGAGATGGAAGAGAGAGGCGAGCTGTTCTGACCGAGATGCCGAACCGCGAGGTCTTGAAATGAAGGCGCTGATACTGTCCGGGGGGCACGGGACGAGGCTTCGGCCCATAACTCACTCTCAACAGAAGCAGTTGATACCGATCGCCAACAAACCGGTCCTATTCTACGCGATAGAGGACGTGATCGAAGCCGGGGCCGAAGATATCGGTATCATCGTCGGCCCCAATAAAGATCAGATCACGGAGACGGTCAGATCGAGAGATTGGGACGCAAATATCCAGTTCATATTCCAGGGGGAGCCGGCGGGCCTTGCCCATACGATCCTCGTCGCTGAGGATTTTCTGGGCGATTCAGAGTTCATAATGTATCTAGGAGACAACGTCATAAAGGGTGGCATCGCCCGTCATTCGGATCACTTCAGGGATCTGGGACCCGACTCTCTCGTCCTTTTGACGGAGGTCGAGGATCCCCAGAGGTTCGGTGTCGCGGACCTCGACGAGGGGGGAAGGGTAAAGAAGCTGGTGGAGAAGCCGACGGTTCCGCCCTCCAACTACGCCCTCGTGGGGATATACTTCTTCAAGTCCTTGATCATTGAGGCGTGTAAGAGGATAAAGCCCTCCCGGCGCGGGGAGCTGGAGATCACCGACGCCATCCAGTGGCTGATAGATAACGGCCACCGCGTCGAGGCGTCGATCGTCGACGGTTGGTGGAAGGACACGGGGAAGGCCGAGGATATCCTGGAGGCGAACCGTCTGATCCTCGACGAGATGAAGTCGAAGAACGATGGGATCGCGAGAGGGTCCAAGGTGTTCGGGAGGGTCGTTATAGGGAAGGGGACGGTCATCGAGAACTCCGAGATAAAAGGGCCCTGTATCCTCGGCGAGAACTGCAGAATCGTCGACTCCTACATCGGACCTTACACTTCCGTAAACAACGAGTGCACCATCGAGGGTACCGAGATCGAGGACAGCGTCGTGATGGAGGAGTGTTCCATATCCAACGCTGGAAGGATTACGGAGAGCCTCATCGGAAAGAACGTCAGGATCGGGGAGAACGGCCGAAGGCCCATGGGACACAGGCTCATAGTCGGAGACAACTCGGAGATTCTGTTGTGATTTTATGAAGGTTCTGGTTACAGGCGGGCTGGGGTTTATAGGGAGCAACTTCGTCCGAATGCATCTCGGCGACGATCGGGACGACGAGATCGTAAACCTTGATGCTAAAAAGTACGGGTCGAGCCCTGAGAACCTGTCGGGGGTTGAGGAAGATGAGAGGTACACCTTTGTTTCTGGAGATGTATCCGACCTCGACCTGGTATCTGCCATCGTCCAGGACGCAGACGTGGTGGTGAACTTTGCGGCTGAGACCCATGTAGACAGGAGCATATCAGACCCCAGATCTTTTTTCGACAGCAACGTGAGAGGCGTCTTCACAATCCTGGAAGCTCTGAGGAAGAAGAACCCCGATGGGAGGCTGGTCCACATATCGACGGATGAGGTCTATGGAGACGCTTTAAGGGGCTCGTTCACTGAAAGAGACGCTCTTTTGCCGTCATCCCCCTATTCCGCCAGCAAAGCCGCCTCTGACGTCTTCGTCCTGGCTTACGCACGAACTTATGGTCTCGACGCCATTGTCACCCGTTGCACCAACAACTACGGTCCGTCCCAGTTTCCAGAGAAGCTGATACCTAAGACGATAATAAGGACCCTGATGCACCTGAAGATCCCGGTCTACGGGACGGGAGAGAACGTCAGGGACTGGATCTACGTAATAGACCACTGCCGCGCCATCGAGACGGTGACGGAATCGGGCACGGCCGGTGAGATCTACAACGTATCCTCCGGCGAGGAGAAGACGAACCTCGATATCGTGAGGTCGATATTATCCCTCATGGGCGAAGATGAGGAGGCGATCGAGTTCGTCGAGGATCGGCCCGGCCACGATCAGAGGTACAGCCTCGACTCATCGAAGATCAGGGACGAGCTGGGATGGCGGCCGGAGCACGGCTTCAAGACGGGGATAGAGGAGACGGTCAGGTGGTATCTGGAGAACGAGGGATGGTGGAGGCCTCTGGCCGACGATCGGGTTCTCAATCCCACCCCCTGGAAGCTGGAGTGGTGACGGATGAGATTATTCATAACGGGGGGAAGCGGCCTATTGGGAAGCAGGCTCGCTGAGATCGCCGCCGATAGAGGGGACGATGTATTCTCCGGATACTGCCACCATCTCCCGGAGATGGGCGAGAGGATAAAATTCGATCTTGAAGACAAGGGCGGGATCAGAGATAAGATCCTGGAGGTTCGTCCCGAGGTGGTCTATCACACCGCCGCCCTGACCGATGTGGACAGGTGCGAGACGGATCAGGATCTCGCCTGGAAGATCAACGCAGAGGGGACAGAATCCGTCGCAAAGTCCGCCGCAGAGGTCGGAGCTTTCGTGGTCTACGTCTCTACCGACTACGTCTTCGATGGAGATAGGGGGTTTTACAGAGAGGATGACAGGACCGATCCCATCAATAATTACGGCCTCACCAAACTCTTGGGGGAGAGGTTCTGCGACTGCGTGGCCAGGACCTGCGTCATATACGGGGCGAGGCCCGCGAGCGGCAAAGTGAACTTCGCCCTCTGGCTGATCGAGAAGCTGAAGGACGGTGGGGAGGCGAGGATCGTGACGGATCAGTACGTTACGCCCACCTTGAACACCAACCTCGCAAAGATGCTCCTTGAGGCGGGGGATAAGAGGCTCTCGGGGATCTACCACATGGCAGGGGCGACGAGGATATCCAGATACGGGTTTGCGCAAAAGCTCGCAGAGGTCTTCGGGCTGGACCCCCAGCTTGTGATCCCGTCAAAGATGAGCGATATGATCTGGAAGGCGAAACGTCCAGAAGACTCGTCCCTCGACGTCGCCAGGGCTCAAGCGATCTTGGACGATGGGCCTTACGATCTGGAGAAGTCCCTCACAGCCCTCAAAGAAGAGATTGAGACGACTGTTTAAATTACATAATAATTTTATGAAGATTTTGGAGGATATATTTTGACCGTTATTGTTACAGGGGGTGCCGGGTTCATCGGCTCAAACCTGGTGGAGAGCCTTCTGGCTTCGGGCGAAGAGGTCGTGGTTCTGGACGATCTGAGCACCGGAAGCGGGAAGAACCTGGAGGGTTTATCGGGGGATGTTGAAGTCGTTTCTGGCAGCAGCATCAACTTGCTCGATCTGGAGATAAGCCCCAGCTCCATATATCATCTGGGCATCCCGTCGTCCTCGCCGATGTACAAGAGAGACCCGATGCTGGTGGGCGAGGCGATTAAGGGGATGATAGCGGTTCTGGAGCTGGCAAAAAAATCCGGATGCAGGGTCGTTTACGCCTCGACGTCTTCCCTCTACAGTGGCCAGACTCCGCCCCATCGAGAGGATATGGAGGTTGCCGTCACCGACTACTACACCGAGGCGATGTTCTCCATGGAACGGATCGCCGACCTTTACAAGAAGCTCTTCAATGTAGATTCTGTAGGAACGCGGTTCTTCTCCGTCTACGGGCCCGGAGAGAGGTCGAAGAAGCGGTACGCGAACATCATCTCTCAGTTTTTTTTGGAGATTATGGACGGCAAGGCTCCCGTCATCTACGGAGATGGGAGACAGACCCGGGACTTCGTCTACGTTAAAGATGTGGTCCGGGCTCTGATGCTCGCCATGAGATCAGACTACGTCGGAGTCCTAAACGTCGGGACCGGGAAGAGCTACAGCTTCAACGAGGTGGTTGAGATCCTGGCTGAGAAGATGAAACTCGACGTCGCGCCGGTTCACGTCGATAACCCCATCAAAAATTATGTTGCCCACACTCTGGCCGATACTTCCAAGGCCGAAGCGATTCTCGGCTTTAGATCGAGATATTCTCTGCCTGAAGGGGTAGGTCTGCTGATGGAATATTACGGCTGGTCCGAATAACGATGGCGCGAGAGGGTATCAAAACTCAGGGGGGTAGTGGGGGCGTTTCGAGGCTTAGGGCTGATATGAATGTGAGGCCCGGGAGGAGGAGTCCTGAGATTCGACCTGGCATGATAAGCGTTGTTGTTCCGAACTACAACGGCAGGCGTTACCTGGAAGGATGCCTCTCCTCTCTATCGGACCAGACCTTCAGGAATTTTGAGACTATTCTCGTGGACAACGGGTCCTCCGATGGGAGTGCTGAGTTTACAAGAGAGAAGTTTCCAGAGGTCAGGATCGTAGAAAATGAGACGAACCTGGGCTTTGCCGGGGGCGTGAACTCCGGCATCAGATCCGCCCGTGGCGAGTTCATCCTGACCCTCAACAACGACACGATAGCCGACAGAGACCTGCTCAGGTGTCTGGCTGAGGCCATCGGTTCTGACGATGGGGTGGGGATGGTGGCACCAAAGATGCTCCTTTTCGACGGAAGGATAAACTCCACGGGGATCTGCGTCTCCCGGAGCGGCGCCGCCTGGGACCGGGGGATGGGGGAGGCGGACCATGGCCAGTATGACGAGGCCTGTGAGGTCTTCGGCCCGTCGGCGGGGGCCGGCCTTTACCGGAGAGAGATGCTCGAGGAGATCGGCCTCTTCGACGAGGATTTCTTCATGTACATGGAGGATGTGGACCTGGCCTTCCGGGGGCAGCTTGCGGGATGGAGGTGCCTCTTCGTTCCAGAAGCCAGGGTCTGCCACTTTCACGGCGGGACGGCGGGGTTTGGCTCGGATCTATCGGTATACTACGGGAACAGGAACGTCCTCTGGTATCCGGTCAAGGACTTCCCCGCAAGGCTTCTGGTGACGTCGCTCCCCTGGATCGCAGGGCGGAACCTCGCCGTCATCCCATATTACGCCCTCCGTGGCCAGGGAAGGACGGCCCTGAGGTCGAAGGTCGACGGATTGCGGGGCCTGCCCCTGATGCTGGGGAGGCGAAAGAAGGTGGTCCGGAAGGTATCGGAGAGGGAGATACGCAAACATATAAGGACTTGGAGCGAGATCAGGGAGCCCTGAGATGTGGATCGTCGAGTACAGGGAACTGATAAGGATCTTGACCGTCAGCGACCTCAAGGTGAAGTACCAGAGCTCGGTTCTGGGGTTTGCCTGGTCTCTATTGAACCCGCTATTGATGATGCTGGTCCTCTATGCGGTCTTCAAGAACGTCTTCCGGGTAGATCAGGATAACTTCGCCCTTTATCTCCTCATAGGGATCGTAGGCTGGCGGTTTTTACAGAACGGGACCTCCACCTCGATGTCGGCGATCGTGAACAAGCCGAGCCTGGTCACCAAGGTTTACGTCCCCCGCCAGATCCTCGTTCTCGCCAGCGTCCTCTCAAGCTTCACAAGCTCGATCCTGGAGTTCTTTGTCCTCGTCCCCCTCCTTCTCTTCTTCGGGGTGGACCTATCCATAAACGTCCTCTTCTTCCCCCTGATCCACGCCGTCTTCCTCTTGATCGTCTACGGGACGAGCCTGATTCTGGCGGCCCTCTACGTCTACTACAGGGATCTGAACCAGATCTGGGAGGTCATCCTCCAGGCCGCCTTCTTCCTCTCGCCGATAGTATACCCGATATCGATAGTTCCAGAAAAGTACCTCGGCATCTACATGAAAAACCCCGCCACAGTCTTGATAGAGATGTACCGGGAGACGCTCCTCTACGGAGAGCCCCCCTCCTTAGGCGAGATCGCTATCGTCATCGTAGCCGCGGGGGCGCTTCTACTCGCGGGGACCGTCCTATTTGGGCGGCTTGAGGGAAGGTTTGCGGAGGAGATCTGATTGCCCCTGCCCTTCAATCTTGCAGGCCTGAAGGCGATAGAGGCCGTGATAAACGGGGGCGACGGAGCCGCCGACAGAAACGGAAACGATGCCATCGTCGTCGAGGGGCTATCCAAGAGGTTTCGGATACCCCACGAGAAGAAGTCGACCTTCTATGACCATCTGGTGGGGATGGTGAGGGGCGGGAGTTACACCTACGAGGTATTCTCCGCTCTGGAGGATGTCAGCTTCACCGTCGGCCGGGGCGAGACCTTTGGGGTCATCGGGCCGAACGGCTGCGGGAAGAGCACCCTCCTCAAGGTCCTGGCCGGGGTCCTCCGCCCCGACGCCGGGAGGGTGAGGATCGCGGGGAAGATCGCACCCTTCCTGGAGCTGGGGGTGGGGTTTCACACGGAGCTGACGGCGACGGAGAACATCCGCCTCTACGGCGCCATCATGGGGCTCTCGCGACGGCAGATCGAGGGGAAGCGAGAGGAGATCCTGGAGTTCGCGGAGCTGAAGCGGTTTGAGAACATGAAGCTTAAGAACTTCTCATCCGGGATGTACGTCAAGCTCGCCTTCTCGACGGCGGTCCAGACCGACCCCGACGTCCTTCTGGTCGACGAGGTCTTGTCGGTGGGGGACGAGGCCTTCCAGAATAAGTGCGCGGAGAAGATCGACGAGATCCGCCGGGCGGGAAAGACGATCCTTCTCGTCTCCCACGACCTGGAGTCAGTAAGGGATTTATGCGAAAGGTGCTTATTTCTCGATGAGGGGAGGATAACCGCCCTGGGGGGGGCCGAGGAGGTAGTGGAGGAGTACCTGAGGAGGATGCAGTAAGATGGGTGGCGAGGAGGGACCGGGACCCATGGATGACGATCCGCAACCACTCGGAAGATGACCCTTGCGAGATCGCAAAGTTCACTCACGCTTTCACCAATGTCGAAATTCTCGCGAATATGTGGCTGCCCTATCTGATAAATTACGCAAAATTTGAACAACTATCGTGTGGAAGGTTAGAGAGAAGGTCTGCACATGGTAAATATAATTAAATATTCATCATCTAAAAGACGTGAGTGGAATGACTTCCTCACCGGATCTAAGAATGGGACGTTTCTATTTAATAGGGATTATGTGGAGTATCATGGAGAAAGATTCACTGATTTTTCGTTAATGGTTTATGATGGTGGGGAACTAATCGCGTTGCTGCCTGCGAACATAGATTCGGATCAATTAGTTTCTCATGGAGGGTTATCGTTCGGTGGATTTATTGTTGATTCACGAATGAAAGTTTCTATAATGCTTAAGATATTCAATGAGCTCATAAAACTGATGCAAGCTGAAAATATTAATAAATTAATTTATAAAAAAATTCCGTATATTTATCATTCGATCCCATCTGATGAAGACTTATATGCATTATCCAAAATAAATGCTAGATTGACTCGGAGAGATGTAAGTTCTACAATATATTTTAGAAATATCATCCCATTCCAAAAAAATCGAATTCGAGCCATTAAAAAGGCTGAACACATGGATATTGGAGCAAGAGAAAGCGAAGATTTTTCTTCATTTTGGAGAATTCTTCAATCAAATTTATGGTTGAAGCATAATAAATATCCTGTTCACTCATTGGATGAGATAATCTATCTACGCAATAAATTCCCCAGGAATATAAGACTTTTCGCTTCGCATAAGGACGATGTGATGATTGCAGGAGTAGTCGTCTACGAAAGTTCTAATGTAGCTCATGTACAATACATAGCTTCAGATCCAAATAATAATATTAAGGGGTCGTTGGACATTATATTATCTTACATAATAAAAAAATATTCTTCCGAAAAAACTTATTTTGACTTTGGGATATCAACTGAGAATAATGGTATATATTTAAACGAAGGCTTGGCATTTTTTAAAGAAGGGTTCGGAGCCAGAGCCGTTGTTCATGATTTTTATGAGGTTGATATAAATGAGTAAAAAGCAGATAGATGTTGACCTGCATGCAGCAAATTATATGGCTGAATTGTCAAGAGAACAGTCTTTCGAAGCAATCTTATCAAATTCTAGAAAAAAACAAGTTCTTGAATCTATGAAACGTTTTAAACACGATAACATTCTCGAGATAGGATGCGGTTTAAGTCCCTTATTTCCTGATATTAAAAATTATCAAAACTATACAATCGTCGAACCAAATAAAAATTTTTGTGAGATTATATATTATTGTTACAAGACTGATAAGAATGTAACAATCTTGAATGGATTTTTGGAAGAAGTCGTTGGAGGACTAGGACATCAAAAATTTGATTTCATATTTATGTCTGGGGTCCTTCATCAAGTTTCAAATCCAAACGACTTTTTATGCGTTTTGCATAATTTGTGTGGATTAGATACAGTTGTACATATAAATGTTCCAAATGCCCACTCATTTCATAGACTATTAGCATTTGAGATGGGTTATATTAAAGAAATATTTGAAAGATCCGAGACGAATTTAAGATTGCAGGTAAAATGGGTCTTCGATAAGGATAGTTTATATCAACTTGTACAAGAGAGCGGATATGAAGTGATAAATTTTGGCACATATATGATAAAGCCTTTTACAAATGAACAAATGGAGAAAATGATCGGGTCCGGTATCATTAACGAGGATATTATTCAAGGTCTGGAGGGTATGGTAAAGTATATGCCCGATTTAGGTAGCGAAATGTTTGTTAATTTACGGATTAACAAGGATTTATATTAACCAGCGATCTGCAATCCTATAAAGCTCCACACACCGCCATCAATAGCAAAAGCCTTATATAGAACGGAAGCTATCGCACTTTCGTGCCAGGACATATCAATTATGCAATAAGATCTGTTCTCTGCCAATGCGTCTCCCTGGCGGCAAAGAGGGGTATGATTATTTCAACGAATACCCCGCAGCTCGCTGCGGGGATGAGAGGATTTATTAATCAAGATACTGAATATAATTTGTTATTCAAAAATGAAATAGAATCTTTAAGAGAACCCTTGAAGGGGTATTATTCTGCCGTTATAGGATTGGCTCTGCCTATGGGAGTAACACCAAGAAAGATCTATGATTTGGCAGTGGCCGGTTGTAAAATTTTAGTAAATGAAGGATTATTCGAATTTTCGCTGAGATTTCGGGCGCCCATCTTTGATATTAAAAAAAAATAACATTTATAATCCTAATAGAACGCAACTTAAAACGTAATATGATCTATTTGGAGCAAGAAATTGCCGAAAAATGGAGCGATGTAGAATTTATAATATTAAATTTGACAGAAAAGATTTACAGCAGCAATAGAATAAAACTCATTAATAGTGGCAAACAAATGGGAATTTCTGAATCTATTAATAAGGCAGTATCAAGCTGTTCAGGAGAATATATATTAATTACAAATGAAGGAATCATAGACATTAGATGCTTAAATGAATTGCTAAACAGATCTAGTAAGTATAAATTACTCTCAGAATCTTTTTATATAAAAAAAACATTAGTTAATGACACGTCTGTTTATCTCTCTAAAAAAGATTGGTTGGAACGAATTGGAGGATTCGACGGTCAGTTTTTTAAGGATCAGTATAAAGATAATAACGAGCTTGATTTCATTGTCAATAGCCTAAATTATAAAATCCAACTTTTAGATCAAGCAGGCGTCATGTTTAATGCACATTTGGAGCAGATGAGATGTTTAAAAAAATCAGCAAATATAGTCTATGAATGCCAAATAAATTGTGAACGTTTTGTATTAAGATTAATCGAACAATCTCCTGAATTTGTTCATTTTGTTGAGGGGGAAATTAATTGGATAGATTATCTTGCAGATAATGGTATCAAAGTCTTAAAGGCGATTCCGTCTTTGCATGGAGATTATGTTGCTGTAATAAAAGATAAAAGCTCTTGCTTTTTAGCATCATGTTTTATCATGAGCAATGGACATCATGTTCATCCAGAAAATCCTCATGAATGGAATGATTCGCTTTTCGAAAAATGGGGCCAAAACATGGGGAAAATGCATGCTTTATCGAAGAACTATATCATTAAAGACCTTTCAACGAGCAGACCTAATTGGAATTATGGGCCTATCTTTAATCCAGATTTGGATTTAGGCACCGGAGAGGATAAAGTATTAAAAATTTGGAGAAATCTCTTAAATGAGCTGGACTCCCTCCCAAAGGATAGAGATAGCTATGGGCTTGTACACAATGACCTTCATCAAAATAATATTTTATTAGATGGCCCTGAGATTGTTATAATTGATTTTGACGACAGTAGATTTAATTGGTTTGCTTGCGATATTGCAATTTCAATATATGATGCGACATGCACATTTAAGTCAGAGCAATATGACTTTCAAAGGAACTTTATTAGAAATTTCCTGAGCGGTTACATCAAAGAGAATGATATTGATAGTTTTTATATGAGTTTAATGCCTAAATTCCTAAAATTTAGAGAAATATATGTATATCTATTCTATTTAACTAATTGGAATTTAGAAGCCTTGGATCTTTGGCAGATAGAAGTTATTAAAACGCTAAAGAGTCGCATACAGAATGAGGTACCTTGTGTTGATTTTGACATTAATGACATGTTAAATGATTTATCTGGATAGTGATAAGATGAGGCTCCTCGCTGTTTTAAGTGGATGGGCTCGAGAATCCTGAGGCTTGATCAGAATTTTCGCAAAATGGCCATGATATAGCGGTTAATGAAAGAATCTGATATCAATTGCCTCTCAAACCAGACTCATTGAAATGCTTTGTATCAGGAATTTCGAATCAATATCCGTAGGTTGCCCACAAGAATAGCGAGGTGCCCCAAAGTATTTATCTATAAAGGACGGAAGGACAGATTGGATACAGGTGCTTAATGTTAATGCAAATAATGTGATATCGAGGGGTTTATAAAATGTATAGAATTATAAACTTTCCCAGGATAGGAATGGGAGATGTAGGATCTCTTACATTTATTGAGGGACAAAATCACATTCCTTTTAATATAAAAAGAATTTATTATATATATAATATCAAAAAAGGTGAACAAAGGGGCCGGCACGCATATAAAACTATAGAGTCTCTTATATTAGCACTTAATGGTCAGCTAGAATTAACTCTTGATAATGGCTATAAACGTGAGACGATAAAGCTATCAAGGCCAGATCGAGGTGTCTATGTACCAAATATGATCTGGAAGGAGTTGGATAATATATCGCTGGATGCCGTTTGCTTGGTATTAGTATCGGATTACTATCGTGAAGACGATTATATTCGAGATTATGCCACATTTCTGAGAGAAGCAAAAGCAATGAAACGCCATGACGTCGAAGATTTCCCATGAGATCAATGATCGGTCAACAAGAGGGATGAGACATCATGCGAAATGAGGATTTAGAAGGGAATATAGTACCTATCTTCCGCAATAGTTTTAGTGAAGGTAACAGCTTTAAAGTGCCATTGATTAACCTAAAGGCAGATTATTCAGAATTAAAGGACGAATTGAATCTAGCTATTAGTAGGGTCTTAGAGAGCGGTAACTTTATAAATGGCAAAGAGTTATATTCGTTCGAAAATAATTTTTCTAACTATATTGGGACGGAATATGGTGTTGGGGTTAATTCGGGATCAGATGCAATATTTTTGGGCCTAAAATCATTAGGAATTGGGAAAGGCGATGAAGTCATAACCACGTCTTATACTTTTATCTCTACAGTTGACGCCATTGTTAGAGTCGGAGCGAGGCCTGTATTTGTTGATGTAAATGCCGATACAAAATGCATAAATTCTGAATTAATCCGGAATAGAATAACTGCAAATACAAAGGCTATCTTGCCTACTCATATTTATGGCCATCCCGCAGATATGGAAAAAATTTTAGAAATTGCACAAGAATCTAAAATTTACATTATTGAAGATGCTTGCCAAGCTCATGGGGCTGAGTACAAAGGGAAAAAAGTGGGGTGTTTTGGAGATCTAGGATGTTTTAGTTTTTATCCTACAAAAAACCTGGGAGCCTATGGTGATGGAGGTATGATTGTCACAAATCACAAGTCGATTTATAATAAGTTGAGGAAATTGAGGAATTATGGAGAATCCTCCAAATATCATTTTGATTTTTTAGGATGCAACAGCAGGCTTGATGAAATCCAAGCAGCTATCTTGGATATCAAACTTAATTATCTCGACATATTAAACGAAAAAAGAAGAATAAATGCTCAAATTTATAAAAAATATTTATTAAATTCAGATCTTGTGCTTCCGACAGAAAGAATTAATTCAAAACATGTGTATCATCTTTATGTGATTAGATCTACTAACAGATGTCATCTGCAGAAAATCTTAGCTAATGCAGGAATTCAAACACAAATTTACTATCCAATTCCCATTCATACGCAAAAATCTTATAAACGATTAGGATATTCAGTGAAGCTGCCTGTGACTGAACAGCTGTGCGCAGAAAACTTAGCACTCCCTATGCATCCTTGGCTAAGCGAAGAAGATATTATTAAAGTCACGGAGGTGATAAAATTTGCCGGTAGCAGTAAGTATAGTAATGCTGTCATATAATCATAAGAATTATATTGAAGAAGCTATTCGAAGCATACTACATCAAACCTTTTCAGATTGGGAGCTGATCATTATAGATGATGCATCAACCGACGGTTCTCAACAAATCATCGAAAAATTTTTGGATAATGATTCACGCATAAATGCCGTGTTTCACAATCAAAATAAGGGTATACCAGCATCTACCGTGGAAGGAATTAATGCTGCTAAAGGGAAATTTATTGCCTTTTTAGACTCTGATGATGTCTGGCTAGATGAGAAGCTTAGCATTCAGATAGCTGTCCTGGAAAAAGACGAAAATTTTGTTGTCTGGTCAGAGGGAGAAATAATTGATGAACACGGCGAAATTTGCGAAAAGAAATTTACAGATATCTATGGACACGCGGAGAAAGAAAAAAGCGGCTACATCCTAGAATCTTTGCTTAGACACAATTATATATTTCAATCAAGCTTCATAATCAAAACAGAAAATATCAGAAATATTCAAATTAGCCAAGAACTAAAATATCTAAATGATTATAAATATGTGGTGGATCTTGCATGTAAATATAAATATTATTTTATAGAAAAGCCTCTAGCGAAATACCGAATACATGGCCAAAGTACATATCAGAGAGATATAGACGACTACAGATTAGATGACATTAAGTTGCGTATTTTTTTTATAAAAATGTTCAATAACAAAGTTAGTGATGATTTGATATATCACCAGGAGAATGTGATTATTTCTGAGGTAGATGCACTATTGTCTGAAAAGGACGGCAGGATAGCTGCCCTGACTGAGCAGCTTAATCAATCTGAAAACCGAGCACTTTGGCTAGAGAACGAGATCAGCGATATGCGCCGGAGTGTTGTTTGGACGCTTACGATGAAGTACCATGATACATTTGTGGAGCGTCTTTTACCGCCCAATACCAGAAAACGAAATTGCTACGATAGGGGAATAAAAGGCTTAAGGATTATTATGAATGAGGGATGGGGGTTATTTTGGTGCAAATTCAACGAATATAGAGCTTCGCGGAAAGGTTGAAGGTAGAGGGCAACCTTCGACCGGATCGGAGCCCCGCCTTGGACCGAGGGATGGGCGAGGAGGACCTCGGCCAGTATGAAGTCGCCGGTGAGATATTCGGCCCGTCGGCTGGGGCAGGTCTTTACAGGAGAGAGATGCTCGAGGAGATCGGCCTATTCGACGAGGATTTCTTCATGTACATGGAGCCATCTTTCCGCACTAACGGTTCTATTTCCAGACATTTTCGCCAGAATTTATAGCGAAGATTTATTAAATATCCCGTTATATCCGATT
>Ga0209607_1002576_pt1 | contig 14374 bp, 14 predicted proteins | sample AD_UKC117_MetaG_FD_184413 | JGI IMG/M metagenome (GOLD analysis project Ga0209607, IMG submission 184413) | Active sludge microbial communities of municipal wastewater-treating anaerobic digesters from Hong Kong - AD_UKC117_MetaG (SPAdes)... | ecosystem: Engineered > Bioreactor > Anaerobic >... | reverse complement strand
TGACGGTCTCGGCGGATGGCGAGTCGATCGTCGATCACATCCCTCGGATGTTCCACCGGCTACCGCCCCCCGCGCTTCCGGAACATCCGAGGGATGTGATCGACGATCGACTCGCCATCCGCCGAGACCGTCACCCTGGTCGCGCCGCTGCCATCCTGCTGTCCGCCATCTCTCGCATCAGTCCCGCGAGTTCGTTCGGCCGTAGCCGAACCTCTACGCCGCACATCCGCACGCCGACCCGCTCGACCAGCGGACCTTCCATCCGCGCCTGCTCGGCCGGGAACTGCCCGTCCCAGAGCGGATCGAGCTCCGCGAGCGCCGCTCGCGCCTCCTCTTCCGTGATGTCCTCCTGCTCGGCTCGCGCCGCGCGCCGACGATGATCTCCGGCTGACGGAATATTCCGCGCAGCTGGTCGATGTCGGTCGCCTCGATCTCGCCCGCCGGCACGATCCGGACCACGCTTCAGCACGTCCTGTCTAAAGCAGTAGTGGTAGAGCCGGTCTTCCTTGCGGGTGTGGCTCGGCGACACCGCCGTGCCCGTTGGCCCGAAGATCAGCACCTTCAGCAGTGCCGGCGTCTACGTCCCGGCGCGCTTTGATCGATGAGATGCTTCCTGACAGACTCATCCGCAGCGTTACCCCAGGTAGACGAGGCGTACCAAATTTGGCATCCGAACGGGTGCTTAATCATAGACGATATCGCCCGCCTCGTACCCGAGTTCGGCCGCGGCATCGGCAACGGACTTTCCGGTAGCCAAGGCATGCTTGGCGATTTTCGCGGCATTCTCATACCCCAGGATGGGCACGAGGCCGGTCGCCAGAACGAGGCTGTTGTTCAGAAGGCTCCGGCAATGGGCCTCGTTGGCGGCGATACCCACGACGCATCGATCGGTAAGACACCGCATGGCCCGCTTCAGAATACGGATCGACTGGAGGATGTTGAATATCGCGACTGGTTCGAAGGCGTTGAGCTGCAACTGGCCGGCCTCGGCGGCCATGGTCACGGTCAGGTCGTTGCCGATGACCTGGAACGCCACTTGGTTCACGACCTCGGGGATCACCGGGTTGACCTTTCCGGGCATGATCGAGGAACCGGCCTGGACCGGAGGCAGGACGATCTCGCCCAGACCGGCCCGTGGTCCGCTACTGAGCAGCCGCAGGTCGTTGCAAATCTTGGACAACTTAACCGCAATCCGCTTCAGGACGCCGGAAAACATCACGAAAGCGCCCAGGTCCGACGACGCCTCGATCAGGTTGCGCGCCAGCTTCAGCTCGAAGCCGACGACGCGCGAGAGCTCGGCGACCGCGGTCCCGGGATATTCCGGCGGCGTATTGATGCTGGTGCCGATGGCTGTGCCGCCGAGGTTCACCTCGCGAAGCAGGAGCGAGATCTCCCCGATCCGCTCGATGTCCTCCTCGATCGTGTTGGCGAACGACCGGAACTCCTGCCCGAGGGTCATCGGCACGGCATCCTGGAGCTGCGTGCGCCCGACCTTGTGCACGTGGTCGAACTCGACCGCCTTGGCCTCGAACGCGTCAGACAGCCGCCGCTGTTCGAGCGTGAGGCTATCGACATTGCGCAAGATCGCCAGGCGCAGCGCCGTAGGATAGACATCGTTCGTGGACTGCGACCGGTTCACGTCGTCGTTGGGGTGCAGATGCTGGTAGGCCCCGAGCGAGTGCCCCATCTTCGCCAGAGCGATGTTGGCGATCACCTCGTTGGCATTCATGTTGCTGGAGGTTCCGGCGCCGCCCTGGATCATGTCGACGATGAACTGGTCATGGTGGGCACCGCCGATGATCTCGTCGCAGGCGTCCTGGATCGCCCGGGCCCTTTCGGCGTCGAGCACGCCCAGTTTCGTGTTTGCGGCCGCAGCAGCCTTCTTGACCTGAGCCAAAGCGATCACCAGCTCGGGAAACTCCGAAACCGGGACACCGGAGATGAAGAAGTTCTTGTACGCGCGCATCGAGTGGACGCCGTACTTGGCCTCCGCCGGCACCTCGAACTCGCCCAGAGAATCCCGTTCGATTCGCATTGCGATTTCCCCCGAATGCATCGACACCACTAGGCCAGTAAAAATTGCTTGGCAACGGGTTCGACCGCGTCGGCCGAGGAATGCGTCGGTGGCGCAATCCGACCCTGTCACCCCGATCGGAGGGTTCGCTCCTTGTCCATCCTGCTGATCCACACCGGAGGCACCATCGGCATGATCGCGACCGCCGACGGATTCGCACCCGGAGACGGCGTGGTCGAAGGCTGTATCGATGATATGCTGCGTCGCGGGGAGGTGTCGAGCCGGGTAACCGTCCACACCGTGACGCCACAGATCGACAGCGCCAACGCCGCGCCGGAGGACTGGAACCGCGTGGTCCGCCTCATCGCGGAAAGCTACGAACGCTTCGACGCCTTTGTCGTCACCCACGGCACAGACACGCTTGCCTATACCGCCGCGGCGCTCTGCTTCGCCCTCGAGGGGCTTGCAAAGCCGGTGATTGTAACCGGATCGATGCTGCCGCTGACGGTTGCCGGGAGCGACGGGCGAGACAACCTGCGGGAGGCTCTGAGCGTGGCGCACAGCGCGCCCGCGGGTGTCTGGGTGCAGTTTGCCGGCAAGCTCTTGCATGGCGGCCGTGTGCGCAAGTCGCACTCCCGCCACTTCGACGCCTTCGCCGCCGAGCCGACCGAAATGGCTCCGCGTTACGGCGGCGGGACGCTGCGGTGCCACGCGTTCGGCGCGCCCGACGTCGCCATTCTGGCCTTCGCTCCCGGGGTCTCGGCCCGGGTCTTTCAGTTGGCGTTGCGCACGTGCGAAGGGGTGGTCCTACGATGCTATGGGTCTGGAACCGCCCCGGAGCAAAGGGAGTTGGCGGAAGGCCTCAAGGTCGCAGCCGACCGCCGCATCCCGGTAGTTGCGGTCAGCCAATGCCCGGAAGGTGGAATGGCGCTGGGCACCTATGCCGCCGGTTCCATCCTGCGCGACGGCGGCGTGATCGACGGGCGCGACATGACGGTTGAAGCTGCATTTACCAAGCTGCTATTCGCCCTTTCGGTTAGAGAGGACCCAGACAGGCAGCGCGACCTTCTGGTCTCCGCGCTTTGTGGCGAGTTCACCCCCGAGCGATAGCGCGGGCCGGCCTCATCGAAAGCCCCCTCCATAGCGCGAACGGTTGGCAGTTGTTGGCGGCTGCAACGGATGATCGGCCGCGAATGGCCGACGGCCAGCACCTGGGGTAAAGATTGCGCAGGCCCGCTCGCGCGAAACCAAGAGTTCGCGCTGCCCGTCCCACTCCAACGGAAACCCGCCCCAAAGAACCTTCAGCTGCAGCCCCGCCGGCTGCCGCCCATCGAGGATCGTTTCGACGCGGTCCGTTGCTAGCAGCGTTAGCCGCAGCACCCGGCTGACGTAGCTGTCATGCACGCCCTGCCTCGACAACATCTTCATCGAGCGTCTCTGGCGGTCCCTGAAATATGAATGCGTCTACCTGCACGCCTGGGAGACCGGCTCTCAGGCCAAGGTAGGTGTCGGCCAATGGATCACCTTCCACAACCACCAGCGCCCTCACGCTGCCCATGGCGGACAACCGCCGGCCGTGGTCTGCTTCAACAGCATTGAAACCGGTCACCAGGTGCAGGCAGTAGCTTAAGTCACCCAGAAATCTGTCCAATGATCGGGGAGTAGCTCACTCCGGTGGCACGTCGTTCCACGCGTGCACCACATCCGAAAGTTCTTTGAGATGACACTAACCTTCCTGGCGCACAGCGCTTCGCTCAACTCTACATGCAACGGCCAGCCATTGACGGAGCACTTGCGCGCCGTGGCCGGCATGGCGGCGGAAGGCGCCCGGCCTCTCGGCATCGAGCGGGCTGCGCACTGCGTGGGACTGCTACACGACCTTGGCAAATACCACCCTGACTTCCAGCGGCGGCTGGCCGGCGCCGCCGTCCGGGTCGACCATTCTACCGCCGGAGGCGCGATCCTGCTGCGGGAGGCCGACGCGCGCGACAGGATCGCCGCGGAGGCCCTCGCCTATTGCATCCTCGGCCACCATGCCGGGCTCCCGGACAAGATGAATGGAACCGAAACGTCGCTGGCACGACGGCTGGAGACCTTCGCGGACGGCCTCGATCCGTCGTGGCGCCGGGAGATCGCGGTCGATCTCGACGGGGTGGGCGCGGAACTCGTCGCCAAGGCGTCGGGGGAGAGCCGAGTCTATCCGGCTCTTATTGGGGGAAGTGAAGGGGGAGACCGTTTCTCATGATCGAAAAGAGCCCCGATAAATCAATTGGATGGATGGATATGTTGGCGGAGGGGATGGGCCTGATTTCCAACCTTCTCCACCACCCAAATAACTGTTACTATTATATAAAAGATAATTTGGAAGGGTGTGCGGTTCAATCGCGACTGGAAGCGAAACGACTGAGCAGTCGCCAACATAGCTTCACAAGCAGGAGCATGCACCGGGAGCGCGGCATCCACCCCATGCCTACTTCCCCAACGCTCGGCGCGACCGGTACCTTCCCGACCTAGCCTGATGATCTCGCGGCCAGCTTTTTCGAGAGGACAGAGACAATCGCGATCCAGACCGTGAGGCGCAACGTCATTGCGATGGCGGTGCGCGGTTCGAAAGCGCCGCCCAATGCGGCGTGCAGGCCGAAGGCGACGAAGACGAGCGCGATCGCGATGGCGAGCCCGGCGGAAAGGCTGGCGGCCCAGCTCGGTCTCAGCGCGATGGCGACCCCGGCGAGAACATAGACGAAGCCGGACAGGAAGTTGAACCACAGCACGAAGGGAACCACCTTGCCGGCTGCTTCCCTGGCCGCGTCGCCTCCGAACAGGACGGTTCCGCCGGACAGGATCGTCAGTGCCCCGAAGACCACCGCCACCGCCGCCACGCTCCACAGCGACCAGGATGCAGAAGATCTTGTCGTCATGTCACAAACTCCTCCTGATTGTCGAGCACGCCGTCCCGCAGGTGGAATAGCCTGTCGAACCTGTCATAGATCTTCTCGTCATGGGTGACCGCCACGATGCAGGCGTCTTGCTCGGCAGCGAGCTTGCGCAACAGGTCCATGACGATTCCCGCACGCTTGCTGTCAAGCGCGGCGGTCGGCTCGTCCGCCAGGATGATGCGAGGACGGTTGGCGAGCGCGCGGGCGATGGCGACGCGCTGCGCCTCGCCTCCCGACAGTTGCGCCGGCATCGAATGGGCGCGATGGCCGACCTCGAGATAGTCCAGCAGGGTGTCTGCTCTCCGCTGCGCCTCCGCTGCCGTCTGGCCCGCGAGTGTCAGCACAAGGGCGACATTGTCGTGGGCGTTTAGGAAGGGGAGCAGGTTGTGGAACTGGAAAATGAATCCGATCTTGTCGAGCCTCAGCCGGCGCAGATCGCGGCGCAACCAGCGGCCGTCATAAACAGCCTCGCCGTCCAAGACGACGCGGCCCGCGCTTGCGGGGACAATGCAGCCGATGATGTTCAGGAGAGTCGTCTTGCCCGAGCCCGAGGGGCCGAGCAGCGCCACCACCTCGCCCTGCCGCACCGTCAGGTTGACATCGCGCAACGCATCGACCCGTGTGGGGCCGTCGCCGAAATGCTTGGACACGCCCGAAAGTTCGATCAGGGACTGCATTGTCTCATCCCCCGATGGCGGTGGCTGGATCGACCTTCAGCGCTGCACGCACGCCGAGACCGCTGGCCGCGATGCAGACAACGATGATGATTCCGGCCAGAACCGCGGCATTGAAGGGTTCCAGCACCACACGGCGCGGGAAGTAGTCCTTGACCAGCAGGATCAGCAGCAGGCCGAAACTCCACCCGATGAGCCCCAGGGCGAGCGATTGCTGCACGATCAGCCCGATGATGGTGCGGTCCGGCGCGCCGATCAGCTTGAGCGTCGCGATCTGTTTCAGCTTCTCCATCGTCATGGTGTAGATAATCAGGGCGATCACCACTGCCGATACGGTCAGCAGGATGCCGAGAAACAGGCCGATCTGGCGCTTGGCGCGATCCACGACCGAGCCCAGCAGGATCGCCTCCTGCTGCGCCTGGGTCTGTGCCCCGAGATGCTTCCATTGCCGCACGTTTCGCGCAACGTCGTCCAGATCGGCCGCGGGCTCCAGCCTGGCGATGACCGCCGCAACAGTATCGGCGCTTTCCAGAAGGCCCGCACCGCGTGCGTCCTGGACACGCTGCGCCGGCGGTGCCAGCTGGGACTGCAGGGTCTGCGCATCGGCCAGCGTGACGAAGGCCGCCGGATCGCCCCCCGAGTTGGTGACGTCCTCGACCAGCCCGACGATTGTGAAATCGTCGCGGCCGAGCCGAATGCGGTCGCCGATCGAAAGCCCGGTCTTGCGGTCCGCTACGATCTCGAAATGGCTGACGGCAATGCCGCGCCCTTCCGCGATCCGCTCCGGCCCTCCCGGGCGGCCGGGCTCATAACCGATCACGTAGAGCCGCAGCGGGTCGCCGGCATGGGCGGTCTCGACCGTCTGGTAGCTGATGCTGCCCGCGTCGGCCACGCCGTGCAGGCGCGCCACCGCATCGCGCGTGCCGCCGGGGATCTTCGAGGCTTCTGCAAAGGGACCCTTCGTGCCGGACTCGACCACCCACAGCTCGGCCCGCGGTGCGCGGACGATGTTCAGCGCGTCGGCGACCAGACCGTTGTAGATCCCGATCATCGCAAGGACGACTGCCATCAGCAGGCTGAGGCCGAGGCAGGTCAGCACAAAGCGAAAAAGGTTGTGCCGGACGTCGCGCAAGGCCAGGTTCATGGCGCGTCCTCACGGTCGGGGCGTAGCCTGCGCCCTTCGGTCAGCCCGGCGACCGGCACCTCCACAACCTCGGCACCCGCAGTCACGCCATCCACGATCTGGGCGCGCGCATCCTCGGTGCGATGTCCGAAGATGACGGTCGCTTCGGTGGCGGCGCCGCCCTGCACCGTCCAGACCCGGCCGGTATGACCGTCAAAGCCGCGGATCGCGATTTCGGGCACAAGCAGCGCCTCGGGCAGTGTCGCGACGGTGATGCGGATCTCCGCCTGTTCGCCGAGATAGACCTGCGCCGGACAGCTGTCGCAGGCGATCCAGACACGCCGCTCCTCGTTCACCCGGTCGCTCTCGATGCCGATGCGCGCCACGTGGCCGGTGAAGACTGAATGCGGCAACGACCGCAGACGGATCTCGGCTGGCTGGCCCAGGGCGATGGCGCCGGCCCGCGCCTCGTCAATGTAGGCCAGCGTCCAGACGCTCGCCGGGTCGATAAGGGTAAAGACCGGCTCACCCGCGCGCACCACGGTTCCGGCCTCGACATGCCGGTCGACCACGACCGCATCGAAAGGGGCGCGCAACACATGGTGTTCGAGCAGCGCACGCTCATAGAGCAGCGCGGCCGTCGCATCCGCGTGCTGGGCGGCGGCAACCGCGATCTCGCTCTCGGCCACCGCCAGATTAGCGGCGGCGACCGCCACGTCGCGCTCGGCCTCTTCGGCGGTCTGGTCCGAGATCGTGTCGCGCCGCGCCAGTGCCTGCCGGCGCGCGTTGGTCGCCTCGCTCTGTGCAAAGACTGCGCGCGCGCGCGCAACGGCGGCTTCGGCCCTGGTCCGACCGGCCGCGGCCGCTTCGACGGCCGCCTCAGCTCGGGCGACGCGGGCTTCCTGCTCGCTTGGATGCAAGCGCGCGAGAACCTGCCCCTCGGCGACGATATCGCCGCTGTCGGTAGTAAGCTCTGTTAGCGCGGCGCCCACCTCGAACCCGACCTTCGATGTGATACGCGCCTCGACCGTGCCAAGCCCGTAGATGCGTATCGGCACGTCCCGCTCGGTCGATACGACCGGCACCAGCAACGGCCGCTCGTTCAGGACCAGATATCCTGCCATGGCGGCCAGACCCAGCGCGCCGCCAACAACGACCATAGTCATACGCCGCATCAGCTTGTGCTCCCCATGTTCGCGGGGTGGCTCATCAACGCGAGCTGGATTTCGAGGAGCCGTCGCCCCTCCGCCTGAAGTGCAAAGGCGCGTCCGCCAAGCGCCCACCGCATCGCAAGACCCTGCACGAGTGAGATCAGGAGAAGCGCCCCGTCGCCCGGATCGAGCTCGGACCGAATCCGCCCCATCCCGCGCGCCCTCTCCAGTTCCGCTGCAAGCAAGCCCAGAAACCGCATCATGATCGCTCGGAACCGCCGATGCAGTTCGGGGTTCTCCGCCTGGAGTTCGCGCGAATGCAGGATTGCCGGGATCGCCGGGGTGCGCTCGATCTGTGCAAGCTGAGTCAGGATCAGGGCGCGAAGCCTGTCCTCCGGCGCCCGTGTCTCGGTCAGGACGGCGTCCCAGTTTTCGCCCATCTGGACGTCCATCGTTTCGCCAACCGCCTGCCAAAGGGCCTGCTTGGTCGGAAAGTGTCGGAAGATTCCTGGCTGGGTCAGTCCGACGGCATCGGCGACCGCCTGCGTTGTCAGGCGATCCGGACCAAGCTCATCCGCCAGTCGCAGTGTCGCTGCGATGATTTCGGCCTTGCGGAATTCTGCTGACATGCGCGCCATGGCGATCCATTCATTAGTTACCGCTAACTAACTAGTTAATGGATCGCCGCTGGAGATACAAGATCGATACAGTCTCGGTTTTTCACATTGCCTTGGGAGCGATATGCAACGCGCGTAGGGCGTTCAGGATCACCGCGACGTCGATTGCCTCCTGTAGCAAGGCACCCTGCACCGGCGTCAGGTATCCGTAAGCCGCAGCGATCATGCCGAGCACTGAAAGGCCGATCCCGGCGACAACGCTTTCGACAGCGATGCGGCGCGCACCGCGCGCGATCTCGATCCCCGGCCCGAGCCGGTCGATACGGTCGACGAGCAGCACGACGTCCGCCGCCTCCGCAGAGGCCGCGGCGCCGCGTGCGCCCATCGCGACACCCACATCGGCCGCCGCGAGTGCAGGCGCGTCGTTGACGCCGTCGCCCACCATCATGACCGGCCCGTGCTTGCGCTCGCTCAGCACGAGCAGAACCTTCTGATTGGGCGTGAGGCCGGCGCGAAGCCCGTCGAGACCGAGCCCTTCCGTCACGCGTTCGGCCACGTCGGCGCGGTCGCCGGTGGCGAGCAGGATGCGCGCGATCCCCTCGCGGCGCAGACCGTCGAGCATCGCGCCCGCGCCATCGCGCAGCGGATCGGACATGACGAGGTGCCCGGCCATGTGCCCGTCGACGGCGACGGCGACGAGGACCGAGCCGGCGGCAATGACGGAATGATCGCCGGGCCGCCGTCCGACGCGAGACGCGACGAAGGCATCCCCACCAACGATGACCTTCCGGCCTTCGACATGGCCCACGACCCCTTCGCCCGGGATTTCCGCCACGTCCGACGGAACGGGCAGCGTGAAGCCCCGTGCCTTCGCGGCGGCGACAATGGCCTGCGCAACGGGGTGCTTGGAGGCCTGGTCGAGCGATGCCGCGAGGCGCAGGATATCGTCCTCCGCCATGCCGTCGTGGCTGTCGATCGAGACGATTTGCGGCCGGCCGTCGGTCAGCGTGCCGGTCTTGTCGAGGATCAGCGTTCGGATGCGCGCCATCGTCTCCAGCGGTCCCGCGCCCTTGATCAGCACCCCGAAATGCGCGGCGCGCGACAGGCCGGCGACGAGCGCGACCGGCACGGCAAGGATCAGCGGACAGGGCGTGGCGACGACGAGCACGGCGACGGCCCGGATCGGGTCGCCGGTGAACCACCACGCAGCGAAGGCAATGCTGACCGTGACCGCCAGAAACCCCAGCGACCAACGGTCGGCCAGCCGCGACATCGGCGCCTTCGAGGCCTGCGCCTCCTTGACCAGCCGGACGATCCCGGCATAGGTGCTGTCCTTGGCTTCTCTCGTCGCCGTCAAATCGAACGCCTCACCTGCGTTTGTGGAGCCGCTCATGGCTTCGGCGCCGTGGGCGAGGCGCACTGGCAGGGACTCGCCCGTCAGCGCGGAGGTGTCGACGAAGGCCGTCTCCGAGGCCACCAAGCCATCCACTGGCACCACGTCGCCCTGCCGGATCAGGAGACGGTCGCCGGGCGCGATGTCGTCGAGCGGGATCTCCTCGAGCCCGCCGTTGCGGTGCCGGGTCGCGCTCCGGGGCACGCGGGAGAGAAGGTCATGCATCTCGCGCCGGGCGCGGCCTTCGGCGAAGGCTTCGAGGAAGGTGCCACCTGAGTACATGACCGCGACGACCGCCGCGGCGAGCGTCTCGCCGAAGACGAGAGCCGCCGACATCGACAGCGCGGCGACGATATCGAGGCCCACCTCGCCGGAGCGCAGGCTGCGCAGGATCTCGACCACGAGCGCGGCGAGCGCGGGAACGACGCCGGCGATCCAGATCAGGTTCGCTGCTTCGGGTCGGCCGGAAAAGTAGAAGGCAAGTCCCGCAATCAGGCCGGTCGCGGCAATGAGCAGGATAGCGGTCTTGAAGCGGTCGGTCCGTGTCGTCTCCATGCGGCTCATCTCCCCTCGGCTGAGGCGATTGCCGCTGGCTCTTCGGAAAATAGTCGTCCGACTCCCACGCCCCGTGCGCTGGCATCATCATCGCGCAAGAGGAACAGGGCGTCGAGCCCGCTTCGTCTTGCGAGCGCAGCACCTTTGTCCGGCCCAAGCACCATGAGGGCCGTCGCCCAGGCATCAGCTTCGGCACAGGTGCGGGCCACGACGGTGACGGAGGCCGGCGACGCGATCAGCGGCGCGCCCCGCCTCGGGTCCATCGTGTGCGACAGGCGGCGCCCCTGCACCTCGATCCAGTGACGGTAGTCGCCGGATGTCGCGACGGCGGCATCCTGCAGCGCGAGGATCGAATGCGGCGTCCGGCGCGCAGGGTCCGGCGCCTCAACCGCGATGGTCCACGCCTCGCCATCCGGCCGGAGCCCCATCGCCCGCATCTCGCCGTCGATTCCGACGAGGGCGTCGGTGATCCCGTGGTCATGCAGAGTTTCGGCCAGCCGGTCGACGCCATAGCCTTTGGCGATGCCGTTGAGGTCGAGCGCGATGGGCGCGGCCTTGCGCACGCGGGCGTCGTTCATCTCCAGCGCCTCATGTGCCGGGCGGCGTGAGGCGGTCATCGCGGCGCGGATGCCATCCGCCGCGGCGTCCCCGGGCCCGAAGCCCCAGGCCGTCACCGCGTCGCCCATGCCAATGTCGAACGCCCCGCCCGAGGCGCGCCCGATCTCGAGGCCGAGGCGCAGGACCGCAGCCAGTTGCGCGGGCACCGCCACCCATTTTCCCACCGACGCCGCGTTGAGCCGCATCAGGTCGCTGCCCGCGTTCCAGGTCGACATCTGTCCGTCCACCTCTTCCACGGCCGCCTGCAGCGCCGCGCGGATCGGGGCCGGGTCGAAGTCCGGCTCCGCGAAGAACAGCGCCGACCAGCGCGTGCCCATGGTCGGTCCGTTCAGAGCGATGCGCGCGCGCTCAGTAGACATCTTCGACATAGCGCCCCTCCGCCTTGAGCACGGCAGGCGTCAGCCCTGTTGGCACGAGAAGCTCGGCCAGCGCATCGGCCACACCGGCCGCCATCTCCCGTCCGCCGCAAACCATCACGCGCGCCCCGTTGCAGATGAGGTCCGCGACCTGAGCGGCCTCGCCCCGCAGCGCGTCCTGCACGTAGTGGGGACGCGCCCCGCGCGAGACGGCCGTGACCAGCCGGGTTACACGCCCTTCGTCCTGCCATCCGGGGAACTCCTCGCCGTAGAAGAAATCGCTGTCGGGATGGCGCATGCCGAAGAACAGGTGAATCGGCCTGCCTCGCGTGTTGCCGCGCGCAAAGCCCGCGAGCGGCCCGATGCCGGTTCCCGCGCCGATCAGGATCAGCGGCGCGCGGCACCGGCCGGGACGGAAACCGGGGTTGGGGCGCAGGAAAGCGCTCACCGTGTCGCCAGGCTCCAGCGCCGTGAGCTGGCCCGAGCAGAGGCCGCCGGGATGTTTCTTGACCACGATCTCGATGAAGCCGTCGCGGCGTCCGGAGGCGAGCGAGTAGAGCCGCGGGACGGCGCCTCCTTCGGGCAGAATGCCGATCAGGTCACCCGCGTGGAACCGGGCGAACCCGGCGCCGCGCAGACGTTGCCAGAGCGAGGCATGCGGAATCGCGAAGCGCAGGATCGCGGTCGGAGCCTGCACCTCGGCGCCGTAGTCGCGCCGTGAGACGAGGGTCAGCGTGGTCGTCTGCGGCTGGACAGGCCGGTGCGACAGTTCGAGTTCTATACCGAGAGCGTCTCCGAGCGCCCGGCCCCAACGCGCGAAATCCTGCGGCGACTGGCGGTCGATGGTGTCGAGAGCCAGCAGTTCGGGCCAGCCCTTCGCCTCCGCCGCTGTCGCGACGGACTTCGCGAAGGCGCAGTAGGCCGGAAAGCTGCGGTCCCCGAAGCCGAGCACCGCGAGAGGGACGTTCGGCGCGCGGTCGGTCGCGTTCAACCGGTCGAGGAAGCCCTTTGCCGAGGCTGGCGCCGCCCCGTCGCCATAGGTCGCGGCGAGCAGGATGATCCGCTGTGCGTTGGTGTAGCGTTCGGGGGCGAAGCCCGACATCGGGCCGACATGGACGCGCTGCCCGGCTTGCGTCAGGGCGGCGTGCAGCGTCGCGGCGAAGCCCCAGCTGCTGCCCCCCTCGCTCCCGACGAGCAGGATCGTCTCGGCGCGCCCGGCGGGCTGGTTCCCCCGGATGCGAGGCCGACCGCGCCGCCCGGCGAGCCAGATCAGCACGCCGGTCGCGCCCATGGCCGGGACGCCCAGCGCCATCACCCCGAGGACCAGACCCAGCGTTGCCGCGCCCTGTCCGGTGTGCAGCATGTAGACAGTCTCCGAGACGCGCTCCCATCCGGTCAGACCTGCCCAAGCCAGGAGAGCGCCGTCGCCCTGATCGAGATATCCGGTGCCCCGGTCGGTCTTGAGCGTGAAGACGTCCGTCGCGTCGCCAGGATAGGGAAAACTCAGCTCGCGCAACTCGGCGACGGGCGTCTGCTGCAGCGTGGCCATCCGCTCCAGCGCAAACCCCGTCGCTCCACTGACCTCGGTCGGCATGGCCGGGATGGCGCCTCCGTCCGGCAGAAGATCGAACGTGGAGGCCGTCATCCAGAGTGCGGTCGTGGAGGACAGGACGAGGCCGACGACAGCAATCCGGGCGATCTCGACGTGCAGCCGCCCGGCGAGCGGTCCGCGCAAGCGCGCGAACCAGTGCCGCCAGCCACCCGCCCGCCGCGCGACCAGCGTCGCACCGGAGAGCGAGAGGATCAGCATCGCGGCAGCGCCTGCAGCCATGGCGATGCGCCCGCCGTCCCCGAGGAATAGCGAGCGGTGAAGGTTGGTGAGCCAGCGTTCGGCCTGGTTCGGGTCGGCCGAGGCCACGCCCTCACCCGTCGCCGGGTCGATCACGGCGGCACCCGGCGCGCCCTGATCGAACCAGTAGGCGGTGATCCGGCCCGAGGGTGATCGGCGGATCTGCTCGACGCCCGGATAGACCGTCTGGATGCGGTCCGCGAGGGCGGCGACCGTGAGCCCGGTCTCCGCCTGCGGGGCGGCAAGCCGTTCGGCCGCAGGGAAGACCGACAGTGCCGCGCCACTCAGCGCGAGGATCGTGACGAGCGCGAGGGCCAGAAGACCCGGCCAGCGATGGAGTGCACGGATCATGGCCCCGCCCCTCACATGTCGTAGGTGAAGCTGGCGACGTAGCGGCGGCCGCGCACCGGTGTGCCCGCGCCATCGGTGGTGAGCGGCACCGCCACCTCATTCGGGCTGTCGCGCATCTCCTCGACGGCCGCGTCGATGTGGAGCGTGTAGCCCGCGTCGAAGAGCGCGTCGGCCAGGTCGAGCGTAATCTCGAGCGTGCGGCCCGCGCCGACGCTGGCGCCAGTGATGCCGTTGATCTGCGCCGGGTCGCCGCCCGTCGCGCGGTACCAGTCGCTCAGATGCTCGTAGTATTTCGACTTGCCGCCGGCCATCCAGAGGCTTCCGACATAGGCGCCCGAGGCATCGGTGACGTAGAGCGCGAGATAGGCCCCGTCGCCGCCATAATTGTTGAGAGTCGTGGTGAGCATGACCGGCCGTGCCATCGCAAGGCCGGGAAGCGTCAGCGCGGTGGTGAGCGCGAGGGATGCAAGCAGGGATTTCATGGTCTCTCTCCCGAGGATACGAACAGGAACGGCGCGGCGGGACCATCCGCCGCAAGGATCGGTCAGTTGGATTTCACCTGTGGCGGGGTGCCGCCCTCGAAGAGCCCGTTTGCCGGCGGCGCGACGGCGCCCGCGGGCGCAGGGTTGCGGGCGTTGCGGTTGTCCTCAGCCTCATAGTCCATCTCGACGACCTTCAGAGTCGCCGGGTCGAGCGTCACCTCGATCTCCCGGCCGTCGCGGTCGCGCCCGTCGATC
>Ga0209607_1002575_pt1 | contig 14374 bp, 10 predicted proteins | sample AD_UKC117_MetaG_FD_184413 | JGI IMG/M metagenome (GOLD analysis project Ga0209607, IMG submission 184413) | Active sludge microbial communities of municipal wastewater-treating anaerobic digesters from Hong Kong - AD_UKC117_MetaG (SPAdes)... | ecosystem: Engineered > Bioreactor > Anaerobic >... | reverse complement strand
TGTTGTTATTTAACCAAAAAAAATAAAATGAGCGAAAAAATGAACACCCCCGCGACGGTTCTGGTGACCGGAGGGTCAGGCTACCTGGCCTCCTGGATCGTCAGATATCTTCTGGAAGAAGGCCACACGGTGCATACCACCATCCGCAGAAAATCGGATCAGAAGAAATATGCACATCTTGACACGCTCTCGGACCAATACCCGGGGAAGCTGAAGTTTTTTGAAGCCGACCTGATGAAAGCCGGCTCTTTTGACGAAGCCACCGCCGGGTGCAGTGTGGTCATCCATGCTGCTTCACCCTTTAAAATCACGGGAGTGAAAGATCCGCAGAGGGAGCTGATCGGGCCGGCCGTGGAAGGGGTGCGGAATGTCTTCGCAAGCATTCGCAAGGCCGGAACGGTCAGGCGGGTTGTGCTGACCAGCAGCATAGCCGCCATCTACGGCAATGCCATCGAATCGGAATCCATCGACGGGAAGACCTTCACGGAGGAGCACTGGAACAGCACTTCGTCGCTCACCGACCTGCCCTATTCCTACTCCAAGACCCTGGCCGAAAAGGAGGCCTGGAAACTGACCGGCGACCTCCCTGGTGTTGACCTGGTGGTCATCAATCCCGGGTTTATCCTCGGCCCCTCCCTTTCAAAACGGACCGACTCCACGAGTATCAAGCTGATGCGGCAACTCACATCGGGCTTTTTCCGGCTGGGAGTTCCCCGCGGCACCCAGGCCGTGGTCGACGTTCGCGATGCCGCCCTCGCCCATGTCAGAGCCGCCTTCACGCCACAAGCCCATGGCCGCCACATCGCCGCTCCACACAGCCGCGATTTCCTGGAAATCGCCCGTGTCATCCATGCCCAGTATCCCCGTCTGCCCCTCCCTTCAGGCTATATGCCCACCTGGATCTTTTACATCGTAGGCCCCATCGCCGGGTACTCTCCCTCCTTTATCCGGAAAAACTTCGGCTATGACCTCCGGTTCGACAACTCCCGCATCAGTAAAGAACTGGGCATCCGTTTCCGCCCCTGGAAGGAAACCATCCTCGACCACGTCGAACAACTCCGCAACGACGGACTGCTGAAAGAGTAATAATTCAATACAGGATATACACAGCCTGAGATGTTGACATACTGGAAATAAGAGAGTTATGAAGGAAGTGAATATCGTGGGTGCGACCGGCATGGTAGGCCGTGAAGTAACCCGGCAACTCCTTGAAGATCCCGGGATCGACAAGGTGCGGATTTTCGTGCGGCGCAAAAGCGGATTAAGCCATCCCCGTCTTGAGGAGCATATCGTCGACTTCGATCATCCTGAGAACTGGGGTGCATTGGTGACCGGTGACGCCCTTTTCTCGGCGCTGGGCACCACCCTGAAACAGGCGGGGTCCAAAGAGGCCCAGTACCGTGTCGATTTCACCCACAACTACCAATTCGCGGAGGCCGCCGCCCGCAACGGAGTCGCCACCTATGTCCTGGTTTCCGCAGCAGGAGCCAACGCCCGCTCCCTTATCTTTTACTCCCGCATTAAGGGAGAACTGGATGAACAGGTGCAGAAACTCCCTTTCCGGCACATCCACATCCTGAGGCCTTCCATTCTCACGGGCCAGAGGGAGGTCCGCCGTCCCGCCGAAGAGTGGTCGGCCACCTTCATGGAAAAGATTGGCAGGGTGATGTTCCGCAGTTACAGGCCCATTTCCGCGGCTACTGTGGCCCGCGCCATGATCAACGCTGCATTGTTGATAAATGTACCCCGGATATCTGTGTTCAAACCGGGCGAACTCTTTAACTTAGCGGCCTTGAATCAACAGACAGAAACACAATGAACATAGCACACTGGTACCCCACCGTCACCCTTGTCCATCAATATCTCAGCTGGGCACTCCTGCTGGCAGCCCTCTTCGCCATGATTCGCGGGTACCGCGGTTGGATCCTCAAAAAAAGGTGGGCCGCCGCAGATACTTTCGCCGGAACCCTGCTCACCATCCTGGCCGACCTCCAGCTCGTGGCAGGCATTCTGCTTTATGCCGCCCTCAGTCCCATCACCAGGCAGGCATTCACCGACTTCGGCGCAGCCATGCAAAATCCCGGCCTCCGCTACTTCGCCGTCGAACACATCGCCATCATGATCCTGGCCATCCTTTTCATCCATATCGGCCGCAGCGGCTCCCGGAAGGCCCAGTTCAAAGCACGCAAACATAAACTCGCCGCCATCTGGTTTACTTTGGCCCTTGCACTGATGGCCACCTGCATCCCCGGAACCGCATCTTCACCTGAACCCTCAATGGTCACACCGATTCCGCAAAACCGCATCTTCACCGGAACAATCACCCTTCACCTGACTCCTCACTCGTCACCCTGGTCCCGCAAAACCGCATCTTCGCCTGACGACTTCTTCAATAATATCTTTTTTGTTTATCTTTAGGGGTCATGAAGAAACTAAAAACCTCATTAACAGCCCTCCTGCTGGTGGCCATGACCTCCCTCTCCATGCAGCCGGCACCCTCCCCGGTTCCGCAGGAGAAATGGCAGACCTACGGGATCTTTCGTTACAAACTGCCTCCCAACTGGTCACTCTATGAGGAACATACCAATGAGGAATACCTGACCTTCAGGCATGTCATCAACGGCGAACTGACCTACATTGTCCGCCTCAGACACAAGGGGACCATTACCCGGCACGAGAGGGACTTCAAAACACATATCGCCACCCTCACGAAAACCCATGCCGAAAGGAAAGACGATATCGACCACGTGGAGGAACAGAGCAGGTATAAAACCCTTGGCGTGGACCGGTGCCACATGATGTCCTACCTCGCACCGGCATTCAACCACCGCGGATTCCTCTTCACGCCGGTGATCGACGGCAAGATGTACTACGTGTACGTCTTTGACAAGAAGGAGAAGAAGAAGGAACTCCGCCGTGAGGCCGCTGATTTTATCTCCGGAATTTCCCTGATTCCGGAGGAACCGGAACTCCTCGTACAGAAAGATAAGACAAGTACCGGAAGTGCCTCCGCCTCTGTGGGGATTCCGGGAGAGACCATCCCTGCGGCAAAGCCTCTCCCCTTCCTCGACATCAAAACCATCACTGCCAGCCAGTGGGATGGTGCGGTTGCCGGCGCCATGGAGGGAATGCGGCTGGTCTACGGGCCCATGAACGAGGCCGAAGAGGCGGAATTCATGAACGCCTGGGCGCCCCTGCGGCAAACGCCCTTCCGCGAAGCCGTCGATTACCTGAACAAGTTCAATCCCCTGCTGGGAGAATTCCTCGTATACAGGACGGCGGTGGTCCAGACCAGTCAACTCCTTGAGGAGGCCGTCCGCAATGCCGGCTATGCCGCCGAATTCGACGATCCCGGAGGCGTCAGAAATTACATGGATCTGGCCTCCCGCTACCAGGCCCTGCTCCTTTCCCGCCAGAAAAGACTCGACCAGGTTGCCCGGGCCCTCACCGACCTCGGAAACCCTCCCGACGGACGGGAACTGATGACCCGGCGCCAAAGCCGCTATAAGAAGGAAAAGGAATTCCTGGAATCGCTCCTCAACGATTTCACCCCCGAAGGATGCTGGGCAGGCACCCAAAATCAGTTTTACGACCCCACCTGGAAATTCGGAGAGGTGTGGTTCCCCCGCTATTTCTACATCTACAAAATAGACACGCCTGACGGTGAGAAATATTATGACATTGAGCTCTGCGGAGAGTGCAACTACACCTCCCTGCCGGGGAAGAGCACCGTTAAAGGCAACATGGGCGACCGCTTCATCCGCAGGGAACTGACCACTCCCGACTATTACGGCCGGGGGGTGGGTGGTGCCAACGACGGAAAAATCTTCCACCACTTCGTCCGGTTCGACTACCCCGCCTTCCCTTCCTTTCCGGAAACTTCCTCTGCCCGCTTTAAGGAGCTGATCGCCACCGGCGAAAAGGTTAAAAACACGGTGTTCAACGCCACCTTCACCAAACAGATGACCCTCAACAGCATGGCCGCGGCTTTTTTCAAAACAGCTGTCAGGTGGAGCGAAGAGGAGCGGTGGGATGATTTTGCCCACGACCCGGAATCGGTGTTCATCCCCGACGAACTGAAGAAAGCCTTTGCCTCGGAGATGGCCGGAGGGGCTTCTCCCGCCACGCTGGCCGCCCAGACTCCCGCCAGGAAACCTGACAACCCGGGTGCTCAGCCTGCCGCAAAGGGAAGTGCCGGCGACGACCACAGCGCTGAAGAACGCCGGAAAATCAACGAGGAGACCATCGCCTTCCATAAGACCAATCTGGCCATCATCGAAAAGAACATGGTCCGCGACAGGGAGGAACTGAAGAAAGAGAGCGATCCCCGTCGCAGGGAGGCCCTTCAACTCAGGATCCTGGGGGCACAGGCCGACCTTCAGGCCGAAAAGGACCGCATCGCCACCATCCAGACCGGCGAGATTGTCCACTCCCGCTCCCCCTGGGACGAATATGCCCGGGCAGGATTCATCCAGAACATCGCACAGAACCAGCAACGCCTCGAAAACATCAGCCGCAGCGTCCGCAAAGCCTATGAGATGGCCGATAAACTTCCCGAAGCGCAGGCCCGGGAAGCCAGGGCCGTCATCGGCAGCAAATTCCGCGGGGAGATGGTAGGAAACCTCGACGAAGCCGCGGTCAGGGCCATCGTCGAAGAGGCCAATGATGTCGGCCGGAAATATTACGAAGAGAAAATGGCTGTCGACAGGGCCGCCAACAAGGAGGCGGTGGCCGAAGCCGACTGGGCCGACGCCTGCCTCCAGACCGCCCAGGTGGTCAAGACCACCGCAGATTATTCGATGATGGGGCTCTCCCTCTTTGGCGGACAGTATGTCAACAATATCTACCAGGGGGTCACCGGCTATATCGAGGGGGGCCCCAAAGAGGCCTTCCTGCGGGTGGCCGGATCTTATAACACGGTGACGGGCATTGCCGTGGACGGCTTCCGTGGTTTTGAAAATGCCGTCAACAACGGGGGCGATTTCATGGATGGCCTCAAGGGAGCCGCGGGTGAGGCCGCCAAGGGCTATATCACCAGCAAGGCCCTCTCCTATGGCGCCGGAAAGATCTCCTCCACCTTTGCCCGCCCCAACGGCCCCCTCCCCGACCTCGACAACCCCACTGCCGGGAAAAGCGGCACATCACCTGTTGCTAAGAGCGGTTCCCCAGTTGCAGCTCAGAGCGGAGCCTCTGCCGCAGCTCAGAGAGGAACCTCTCCTGAAGTGCAGAGCGGCTCCTCTGCTTCTGCAAAGGGCGGCACTTCCCCTGTGGCTAAGGGCGGCACTTCCCCTGTGGCTAAGGGCGGCTCCACCCCTGACGCCCCAGGGCAGGCAGGGACCAGGGGCAGACCCGCCATCGATGCCGACGACTTCAACCGGCCCCTCTCCCCGCAGGAGATGGCGGTTTACCGGGAACAGGTGGCCGATGCCCGCATCAGGGTGACCTCTTATAAAAAAACCTACGAAAAGCTGGAGGCTGCCCGACAGGCTGGGGCTCCCCCTTCGGAAATCAAGAAAATCCTGGTCGAACTCGATGACCGCTCCGCGAAGATACACAGCTCGCCGCAGGCCAAAATGATGATGAAAACCCTCCAGAAAGATCCCAGTAACCTGGACCTCATCAAACGGTACAGCAATTCGATGGACCGTATCCACCAGCGGGTCGAAAAACGGTACCACCAGGAAATGGATGCACGGGGGTGGAGCCGCGAGGAGCTGGAGGCCATCCGAAACAGGCCCGACCCTGCCGAACTGCAGCGGGCCCGCGAGAAACAGGCCCGGGGCGAGACCGTACAGCCTGAAGACCTCCTGGGCAGCAAAACCGTCAATATGGACTACGACGCCGGTCGTAAAGCCAGAACAGGGCCCGACGGGCGCCCCCTGCCACCTGTGAAAAATGGAGAGCCCACCTCGGTGGAAACGTGGCACACCGAAGCCCAGGAGGCTTGGGAAAAAGCCTTCCAGGCGGAAACCGGACAAAACGCAGCCCACTCCTGGGAAAACATCACCCATTCCAAGGTGGGCGACGCCTATGCCGACCTCAACGTCCTCCAGAAAAACGGGATCCTCCACGCCAACAAGGCATGGGCCGGACAAACAGCCGACGTCACTTACTACAAGGGAGAACATATCAGGCAGTCGCCCGAATTCCAGAGGGTGGAGAAATATGTTGAAATCGCGCGGGGCACCGCCAAGGATTATCGCACCAAGATGGGCCCCCTCATGGAGAGCAAGAAGCCCCAGCCGGGTACCGCCTCCCATGAGGCATGGCAGCAACACAAAACCTACTGGGACAAGATGTCGGACATCATGGACCAGATGGGCAGCGGCCGCAAGGACCCCCTCACCGCCGACAGGGAAGTCCGCGAACTCACCGGCGGCAAAAGCCTCCTGGAAGTCACTTTCGACATGCGCAACTTCATGGAATCCCTCATGAAGCTTTAATCATTTGAGCACATAAGAAACTTACCTGGTAAGGACCGCTCATCCTGAGCTGCTCCCGGAAGCAGGCCGTTGAACGTGCCTGCGGGCGACAGGCTATTTCAGCCTGCTACGATCGGCATCAGGCAGTTGAACGTGCATGCAGCGACAGGCTATTTCAGTCTGCTCCGATCGGCATCAGGCAGTTGAACGTGAATGCGGCGACAGGCTATTTCAGCCTGCTACGATCGGCATCAGGCAGTTGAACGTGCATGCGGCGACAGGCTATTTCAGTCTGCTCCGATCGGCATCAGGCAGTTGAACGTGAATGCGGCGACAGGCTATTTCAGTCTGAACTGATCGGCAGCGGCCAGCGCCGGCTAGCAACTCCAGACGTACCTGGATCGCCTATCCGGACTGGTCTGCCATGTGGAAACCAAAAAGCCACCCCGGGCGGCCAGCACCAGCAAGCGATTCAGGGCCGGCGGGGACTGCCCATCTGAACTGCTCCCTGGCGGCCAGCACCAGCAAGCGATTCAGGGCCGGCGGGGACACTAAAATTAAAATTCTTCCCTCTCCTGTTTTTCATTATTTCTTGATATATACTTTTTTATATACCTTTTGCATATAGTTTCGTATATGTCTCTAAAACCTCAAATAGCATGAAGTCGATTTTTTTTAATCTGGATGATGTAATCTTCAACGAAACAGAACGGATTCTCTCTGGAATGAAAATATCCAGGAACAAGTACATCAATGATGCCCTGGAATGGTATAATAAATTCCAGAGGAAGAAAATGATGGAATTAAAACTGATAAGCGAGTCTGAAGCGGTCAGGAAAGAATCGCTTTCGGTTTTAAAGGAGTTTGAAGACCTGGAAGATAAAGACTAAAAAGCAGGAAGATGTTGATCAGAAATTCGGAAATCTGGATGGCATACCTGAACACCAGGATAGAGAGTAAGCCAGTTTTAACCCGACCTGTTTTGGTTGTTCAGTCCAATATGCTGAACAATGCCTACCATCCAACCACCATTATTTGCCCGTTAACGGCCAACATCCAAAAGGATGCAGAAATCCTCAGGGTCAATATTCCTCTGGGCATGACCAACCTGAAAGCGAGTCATGATATCATGATTGACCAGGTGCGTACGATCGGTAACAACCGGTTCATCCGGAAACTGGGCGATTTGCCCGAAGAACTGGCACACCAGGTCAAGCAAAACCTTTCCATTATCCTTGGCATCACATAAGAAACTCCGGACAGGAGGGGACTCCGGGCCTAATGTTGTTTATTCTAAACATTTTCATTATATTTGTCGATAATAAACAACACATGAGATCGAAGAAGAGCATACTTTTTCCCAGGTTTCAGGAAATCCTGGAACAGGTGGGGGAAAATATTAAACTGGCCAGGAAACGGCGTAAACTGACGACCTTTCAGGTGGCTGAAAGGGCTGGTATTAACCGTTCCACGCTCTACCACATTGAAAAGGGTAATCCGAGAGTATCAATGGGGGCCTATTTCAATGTCTTCAGGGTGCTGGGACTTCAGGATGATTTCCTGAAGCTGGCTGTCGATGATGAATTTGGCAGAAAATTGCAAGATCTTGAACTACTGGGGAAATAAACCATGAGCGACAAAACTGACATATGGATATATGCCCATTGGAAAGGGATGCAGTCCCCAAAATGGATGGGGAAACTCTCAGTCCAGCAGGTTAAAGGTCGCAAAGCCTTCAGTTTTTCATACCATCAGGAATGGATCAACTCGCAGGAGCAACATTTGATAGATCCGGATATCACCTGGTTCACCGGACAACAATTTCCTAACAGAAAGGAAAATTTCGGGGTTTTCCTCGATTCTATGCCTGACAGTTGGGGAAGAAACCTGATGAGAAGGAGGGCGGCCATATATGCCAGGGATCAGAAGAGACCGGCTCCTATGTTAAATGATATTGATTATCTGTTAGGCGTTCATGATTTCTGTCGAATGGGAGCACTCCGGTTTAAGAGTGATCCTGAAGGTGATTTTCTGGATAATGATCCTGTATCTCCCGCACCACCATGGACAACCATTAGAGAACTGCAACACAGCGCCGAATGGATGGAATCAGGTATTGATTCTCCTGAAGCACAAAAATGGCTGGCGGTGTTGGTGGCTCCGGGTTCTTCCCTCGGTGGGGCCAGGCCAAAAGCCAACATCATGGATCAGGATAGTCACCTGTGGATCGCGAAATTTCCATCAAAAAACGACACTTATAACAAGGGGGCATGGGAATATCTGGCCTACCGGCTCGCCCTTCAAGCCGGCATCATGATGGCCGAATCACGTATTGAAAAGGTCTCCGGGAACTATGATACCTTCTTCACCAGGCGGTTCGACAGGGACAAAAACCAAAGAATACACTTTGCCTCTGCCATGACCATGACCGGTAAAAATGAAGAGCTCATCCGTGACACTACCCCCTCCTACCTTGACATCGCCGAATTCATTCAGTTTTCCTGTGCTCATTCAGAGGAAGATCTACACCAACTCTGGAAAAGAATCGTTTTCAATATACTCATATCCAACACTGACGATCACCTCAGAAATCATGGATTCCTTCTGACCAGGGAGGGGTGGCGACTTGCACCTGCCTATGATGTTAATCCCTCCATTGATAAGGTGGGGCATGCACTGAATATCGATATGGAGAACAATTCATCTGATCTTCTCCTGGCTAAAAGCACAGCTCCCTGGTTCAGACTGGGTGACAAAGAATTGAGCCATATTATTGACGAAGTCAAAACAGCGGTCTCCTCCTGGCGAAAAATCGCCAGCCAGATGGGGATAAGTAAACAAGAGCAGGCGTTGATGGCCCCTGCTTTTAAGGTCCATTAATGCCTGAACTGCTCCCGGGCAGCCGGCAGCGAAACGTAAATGCATGCGAAAGGCTATTCCTGTTTGAACTGATCGGCTGCAGCGAGCGTAAGGAAAAGAAAGTTGGTGGCGCCGCCCCCCATCACGTATTCGGTCTGCTGCCAGAAATAAGGCCACTCCTTCAGCTCCGGGAAATCAGGCCTGATGATGCCGGTTCCCGACACCGATCCCCCGGGGATGAACGACCAGTCGGCCCGGTTCACCCCGTAGGCCACGGTCACCGACCGGCTCCCCACTCCCGACACAAACGACGAAGTGTTCTCGCCCGGGTGGTTCCCCAATATGAAATTCAGTGCGTTGAGCATGGTCCGCCCGTCGAAGATGCCGGGGAAATATTTCTGCAGGAAATACTGGCGCACCCCGAAACTCTGGATGTTCCAGCCGTCACCCCAGATATGGGGCCGGTAAGGTACACCAAAGGGATTCTCCTTCTGCAGCTGCTCCACCTGCACACGGTAAGCGCCCGCGGCCTTCAACACCAGTGCTTCCAGTGCGGGATCCCCCAGCTGCGGCATCACACGTCCCACGTGGGCAGTCACATCGCTCTCCTTCAGAAGCTGTTCCGAGAGCAGACCGGTAATCTCCCTGCGGTATTTCTCCTCCCCGGTAGCCAGCAGCAACTCCACGGAAGCGCGCACCCTTCCGGAGAAAAAGCGGGGATTGGCGGCATTCGCAGAGGACTGACCACCGGAATTCAGAGTGGCCTGACCTGCGGCAACGGGACCCGCACCAGAGGCGGAAGGAGCACTGACCCCGCTTCTGCGGGCGCCCCTCCGGGGTGCCTCTTTCCCGGCACCTGCGGCGCTTTTCAGCACGGCGGCGCTTCCGGGCTCCCCGCCGATCACGGCAGCATAAATCTCTTCGGCAGCTTTCAGGGCCCGCGCCGACAACCCGTCGTCATACCCTTTCATCACCCGCGAAGCCGCCGCCAAAGCACGCGCGACCTCCAGCTCCCTTCCGGGGTTCACCTCGGTGAAAACCCAGCGGTCATCGCCCTTCCACGACTCACTGCCTGTCTTCTCCCCCTCCTTCAGCAAGGGGCTGTATTTCAGTCCGTCGGTCATCGCCGCCGCATCGCCCAGCATGACATACTGCCGCAGGTGGTTGCAGATGATCCCCCGGTAGAGGCGCCCCAAATTCTCATACCCCCCCAGGATGGACAACAAACCATGCTCGATCTGCTGCAGAAAGTCATCCTTGCCATCGGGACGGTGGATCTCTACCACCCTCGCCTGTTGGTCGATGGTGGTCTGGTCCCACGACGGCCGGAACTGTTCATACGCCATGGTGAGCACCCACACCGTACCGGCCTGCGACTCTACCCTGAGATCAAAATCCCCGGCATCGTGCCAGCCCCCCACATCGAGTCCCGGCACCTGCTCATAAGGTTTGAACTTCGTCAGCGTCGAGGGGCCCTGCAGGTAACCGTCGAAATGGTTGGTATCGACGGGCGCCATCAGGGCATCGTCCATATGGCAGAGGTCGTGCCACACCCGGTAGCCCTCGTTGATGCGCATGTGGCACATCTGTACGGGCAGGTAATACTCGAGCGTCGGCTGCCACACATCCCGGTCATAAACCGATGCGCCGATTCTGAAGGGCTCGGTCAGCCGGTTACCGTATTTCACGCGGTAGACCCCTTCGGCTTTCACCTCTGAAAAGTCCATCCGGAAATAGTTGAATCTTAAATATTTGCCCCATTTCTCCGGAACCTCCTCCTTCACCGTCACCTGGTCGCCCGAAGGCTCATAGCGGATCAGCGAAAGGGGCATCGCCTCCTCCACCGAGCCGTCCATCTCGAGGACCGCCTTCTTCTCCTGTTCAGGATGATACCCCACCTGGCTGACATGCACCACGGGATCGGAGATGAAGTTGGGCAGCACATGGGCATCGACCAGCCACTCGATGGCGCCCTTCGTGCGACCTGGTGTGACCAGCGACCGCACCACATACCATCCGTTATTGTGATAGAACCTGCCGTCGAGGAGTTGTATCGGCTGTCCGAAACTCTCGATGCGCATGAGCTGCCTGGGTTCCTCCGGGGCGATGGTCAGCTTTCTGCCCGTAGCCATGGGCACCGCCTGCCAGGCACCATGCAGGTCCTTTGCGACCGGACCGTTGGGCTGCAGGTTAAACAACCCGTGGGCATCATCCAGATACCAGCTCTTCCCAAAGAGCAATCCCGGGAAAAGCTCCAGGTTGAATCCCACCTGCGTCTCCCATTCCGCCGGCAAGGGCTGGTCGAGGTCCACAAAAACCCTGAATTTTGAGCCCTCTGCCACCACCCGCACACTGTACACAAAGGAGAGATCAGGGTAAATGACCGGATTGAAACCCCTGCGGTTGATGGCCGAGTCAGGATACCAGCAGCGTACGGCGATTTCACGGTCTGAGACCACCGTGCGTTTCCCCACCTTGGGAATCGGCTGCCACTGTCCCGGTGTCGGCTCCAGCCGCAGATCCCCGTTGGTGGCCACACGGGTGCCGTTCTGGATGATCCCCACTCCTCCCTGGTGCCCCTCCGGGTAGATATCAAAGAAGACCATCACGTTGAGGCCCGGCATCTCAAAATATTCGTGGGCATTGATCTTCAGGCCCCGGAGACTACGCTGGTCAGCAGGTCCCCCCGCCCGGTTCACCACAGGCGTCCCGGCCCGCTGACCCATTACCCCCTGCGCGTGTACGTCAGGTATTCCCGACAGAAGGCCTGCCAAAACAGTGGATAAAAGCATCATTAACATAAGAAAACTCCTGGGAATTACATTTCTCCATCGACGGGGAAAATGGTTTTGGGCATGGGCTCGGCTGTTCATCTCTTTGAATTCTTCGGTTTACATGGTTTGAACTGTCGGATCTCACATCCGGACAATCCTCCCAAATTTAACAAAAAATGCAAAGGAAACCTTTCCGGATTCAAATACTGTATAAAAAACAGTAACAGGGATTACAGTGCACAGCATGTATGCTATTAGAATAAATCACTGTGCGTACCTGTCCATATGAGTGTAATCAACCGTATCAATTCATTTCTAGAGTAGATTAAAAGCCAGTCCGGTGTTATATGGCATTCAAAAAGTCCATTGAACGGGCCGGAAAGAGGATGATTTCGGTGTTTTTGAGGTAATTCTTTCTCTTCACAGAGCATTCTTACGATATCATTCAATTTACCTTCATCCAAATTCCTTCTGCGGGCTATACGAAGGTCTTTCAGGTATTGGCGGGTAAATTCAATGCGGTACATTGCTATTTCACTTTTCTCAGGTAATCATTGAAATCCTCGCAGACGATCGTTTCACCTTCAGTTGCCTTCTGGATAGCCTTGATTGTTTTTTGGTTATAAACAGGACTCTCCTCATCCAGCTCATTCAGCACATGACCGGCATTCAGTTCTCTGACCAACTCCAGAATGATTCTTCCCCTTCTTGTATTTTCATCAATGATTATTGTCGTCACCTCATTAGTATTAATACGTAAATTTAAGAAATTTCCAGGCATTCTACCCGGTCCGGATTAAAAAACCCGGAAGAAGATGGCGCAGTTGACGTACGCTTGTTTCCTCCCGGGTTATCCGGAACCTGTCCCGCTGTCCGGATTCATATCCAGGCTTATTCCGGAACCATCAGGGGGTGATGATTGAAAAGGGTCGGCTCTGAAAAAGAACCTGAAAAAAGTTGTGCTGTGGATAAAGGTATTCCGAAAAAACTTCCTGAGGGGTCGAAATGTAACAGATGGACTATTCGGGGTAACAGGCAGGCTAAAACCAGGCATAACCCGGCATTTAACATTCTTCGATACACAAGGAGTATTTGATTTGCTCAATAACCTACTCTGAAAAAAACTACATTTATCCCCTGTATATTCCCATTTATGTTCCGACACCTGCTAAACCTGCTGCTTTTGATTTTCCTGCCCGCGATGGCGTCAGGGCAGCCGGTTTCGTTTCCGCGTCAGGATTATATCTACCCCCCTTACCGGCAGTACACCCTGCGTGACGGCCTCCCGCAAATGCAGATCACCTGCCTCCTGCAGGACAGCCGCGGTTATCTCTGGGCGGGCACCAAAGGGGGCGCCACCTGTTACAATGGAGAGCGGTTTCTTAACTTTTCTCGGGGACCAAATCTCCCCGACGATTACATTTACGACCTTACCGAAGACCTCAGGGGCACCATCTGGATGGCCCATGCCCGGGGACTCTCCTCCTGGGACGGGAATCAGATCAGCTCCTTCCCCTCCGGACTCCCTCAACAGATGATCGGCACCAAAATTGCTGCCGACGATGCCGGAAGAATATGGTACCTGGCCTCCATGTACTACAACGCCTCCGTCTTCGGAACCCTTGAAAAGGGAAAATTCACCGACCAACGGCCGCTTCTGCCCTTTCCTGCCCAATTTACCGGTCATGAGGATCTGGTGTGGTCCTCGAAAGGCAACTGCCTGATCGTGGCTGTTCCTCCCCATATCTATGAGATCAGGGATGACCAGGCCCGACTTCTTTATACCACGGGCGATTCCATGCTCTTCCTGCGCCAGCAGGACAAAGAGCTCTATGTGATCGAATCTTCCGGCGATGCAAATTTCCGCGTCCTGGAATATACCGGCACCGGACTGCGGGAGGCAGCCCGGGTCCGAAACGGGAAACCTACCGTCGATTTCCTGCTGAAAAAAAATCTTAGATGGAACGATGGCAAATGGTATACTCCCATTATCACCCTGAACGCCGATACGGTCATTTACACCTACCTGCCTCCCGAAATCCACAAGTCTGTGATTCTGGAGGATAGGGAAAACCAACTCTGGATCGGAGCTGAAGAAGGGCTCTTCAGGATCGTTGACATGGGAATCGAGACCTGGCGCAAAGAGGTGCTGCCCCAGATATGGGGCATCACGGAGGATCAACAGGGGAACATATGGTTTGCCTCCTATTTCTCGGGATTGAGGAAATACGACGGGAAGAAGGTGACCGCCATTCCCGACGTGAAGGTTCAGGGCAATCCCGTGGATTACTATTTCCGGCCGGCCAGAGATAAACGTGG
>Ga0209607_1002574_pt1 | contig 14375 bp, 9 predicted proteins | sample AD_UKC117_MetaG_FD_184413 | JGI IMG/M metagenome (GOLD analysis project Ga0209607, IMG submission 184413) | Active sludge microbial communities of municipal wastewater-treating anaerobic digesters from Hong Kong - AD_UKC117_MetaG (SPAdes)... | ecosystem: Engineered > Bioreactor > Anaerobic >... | reverse complement strand
CATCTTCTTGACAATCCAAAATGGCTGCAAGCACCTTTAAACTTATAAGAGAATAAATAATAAGAAATCTCTTCGGGTTTAACCCCCAGTACATCGGCCATTCCTTGGATTTCTTCGTTGATATTCAGGCAGTATTTGTCAATGAACTTGATGATGTGGTTCAGTGCTTGAGGGGGAATGTCTTTTGCAAAATCAGGCCGATAAAGAATAAACTCCTTAAACGCCTTGTTTTGAACTGCCAGTTCTCCAAATTTCCTGCCCACTTCATAGGCACTGCCCTTGAATGAAATGTTCAAATAGTCTTTGTGAATCATTGAAAATCGCCTCCTTGAAGAATCTGATAACATGAGTATAAACAAGAGACTGTGACATATGATGTCGCTGTATTAAATCAAATTCACAGGAACATAAAAGTTTTTTCTGTCAGCGGGAAGAATATCATTGACCAGGCAGATGACATTCCCCGTTCCAATTAGCTGATATATTTTTTCGGTATAAGGATTGGCTGTTTTTTTACCTCAAAAGGATATAGGACACCGTTTTTCTCAATAAGCAGAGGGGAGAGGGCCGTTGGTACGATGAAATCACAGTATTTTTATTCTGTTTTGATCTACAGGCAATGTTGACAAATTCACCCTGTGATATACTCTGATAAAACACAATGGCTCTGTTATTTTTTGAGTTAATCACAAAGGAGTGGCACAATGAACGAAGTCAAGCTGGTGGAAATGAACATGGAAAATCTTGTAAAGGTTTGTAAATTGAGCGATACCCTGACACCGGAACAGCAAAAATGCGTAGCGCCGAATGTCTATTCCGTAGCACAGGCTCATTTTGCACCGGATCATGCCTGGTTCAGGGCTATTTATCTGGATGAGGAACCCATCGGTTTTATCATGGTGGATATCAAACTGGATGATGACGAGCTCCCCCAACAGGAACAACCCAGTGTGATGCTCTGGCGATTTATGATTGCCAAAGATTATCAGGGAAAAGGCTACGGGAAACAGGCATTGGACATGGTGACGGACAAATTCAGAAAAGAGGGGAACCAGTATTTCTACACATCCTGTGTGTTGGGCGAAGTCAGCCCGTATCAGTTCTATCTGAATTACGGTTTTGTGGATACGGGAGAAAAAGACGACGATGAGGAAATTCTCAAGTTGAAGTTATAAATAATTCCGATGTTAAAAAAGACTTGCGGTTAACTGATCAATTTAGGAGTGGATAAGCATGGTAAAAGTTGGTATTTTGGGAACAGGGTTCGGAAAGGAACATGCAAAGATCTATCAGAAGATGGACAATGTGCAGATTGTGTCAATTTTCGGAAGAAACCCGGACAAATTAAAAGAAATCGAAAGTAATTTTTCAACGACCTTCACGGATAAGATAGAGGATATTTTAACAGACAAGACCATCGATCTGGTGGATATCTGTTTACCCACAAGCAACCATCAAGAGTATGTGATCAAAGCGCTTGAAAACGGCAAACACGTTTTTTGCGAAACGCCGATTAGTTATAGCCTGTCTGAAATAGAACAAATGAAACAAGCCGCTCGAACCTATCACAAACAAGTCTTTGTCGATTTGTTTATCAAGTATTCCGATCCCCACCGATACGCCATCGAAAAAGCCAAAGATCAATCGTTAGGAAAGATCATTTCAGTGAATGGCTATCAACGAACCCCTCCCAACTGGGGAGATATGAGCATTCGCCAATTAGTCTGTGACATGATGATCCATAACCTGGATTTTGTCTCAGAACTTTTGGGTGTTCCGAATGAAGTGAATGCAAAAGGATTGGAAACTAAAAATTCCCAAGTCTATGCCACCTTGATCTACAAAGATGCCCTGGCGATGGTGGAGGCAACCAGTCTGTTACACCGCACAGCTCCTTTTCAAATAGGTTTTACAGTCATTTTTGAAAAAGGCAGCATACACTTTACAGGTGAATACGGCGAACAGATTCACGAAAAAATGGACCTTTTCACACCCGAAAAAGCTACCAAAATAGAAATCCCCGGCAGAAATGAATATGAAGTTCTTATCCGGGAAGTAATCAAGAGTGTGGAGAAGGATACAAGTCTTCCAAGTCTTTCATTGGAGTCTGCCGGAAAAGCGATGTCCATTGCGGATGCGATTATGGGCTGCAACCCGTCCAAATAAGCTTTAACCACGAGAACCGTCCCTCTGGTTATTCCCTCTGGTTATGAACCACGAGAACCGTCCCTCTGGTTCCCTCTGGTTCCCTCTGGTTATTCTTTAATAATATGCGGCAATGGCCTTTTCCATCGCCTGAATAAACGTTCCCCAATACATTTCAAAGTTGGTGTTGTTCATGAGATAAGGGGTCAGCACACACGATCGCAGAACGGTAACACTGCCGATTTCATCCCATTGGATCGGGTCGATGCCGAAGCGTTCGATAAATTTCCGAGGATTGTCACCATATTCTTCATGGGTCAGAGCCGTTTTAGATGTAATAAAGTCGTTTCCGTATAATGGCCCCGATTTGTAGGAACATTTCTCATAGATGAAGCGGTTGAGTTCGTTCATCTCTTTCAGACTGTTGTTACCCACTTCGTGAAAGGCGTAATCGATGATGTTGATATCCGGCCTTGTCAGGGGAAGAACATGAAACAATCGTCCTTTTCCTTTTCTTGAATTATCAGGAATCTCGAAGGGTTTGTGATTCAGTAAAGCGTTATAAAACCGATAAGCCCCTTCAATACTGGCGCTGATAATCCGTCCATATCCGGTCCGGTTTAGGGGAACAACCTTATGCGCCATCCACACGGCTGCAACGGCAGCCCCGGCTTTCGAGCCTTCCATAATATATGAACCCAGCAACATGGGATTATCGTCGTTTTTATCGAAAACATAGGCGGCGAAATAGGAGATGACATCGATCATCCTGCGATCAGAAGTGACAATTGCGCCGGCGGCATAGGGTATATATCCCAATTTATGAGGATCGACTGTGATGGAATCAGCCTCAGGCATCGCTAAAAAAGCATCGTAAACATCTCGACTTAACCAATCGACATTTGCTTTCCCCGCTTGTTGAGCTTGTTGTTCAAGTTCATCAAAGGGGATGGGGCGTTGATGTTCATCGATAAATAAAGATCTGGCATATCCCCCGTAAGCGGCATCAATGTGCAGATAGAAAGAGACACCTTGTTTCTGGTAGTGATCACGGAGTTGAATCACCCGGTGAACTTCGTCAACAGCCCCTTCTTCTGTCGATCCCACAACGGCCACAACAGCAAGAATCGGCTTTTTTTCTGCAGTTAATCTGTCAATCAATTCTTTCAAGGCTTCAATATCCATACGGTAATCTTCACGAACAGGCACGGTGTATAGATTATCCTGTCCAATTCCAAAGATATCCACTGCTTTTGTCCATGAATAATGTTTGGATTGTGGGACAATTACCACACCTGTGTCAATACCACACATACCGGTTCCCCGAACCGTTTTGGCTTTGACTTTTTCGAAACAGTCTTTTTCTTTAGTTTGATCAATCAAATCAAGAATCTGAGCAGTTGGCAGGTTCAACAGTTGCCAATCATCAAGCCCTGCCACCAGATCGGGACAACATTCGCGAATCGCAAAAGGAACGGACGCCAGATTGCGGGCCAACCATATTGCCTCGTAATTGGCAACGGTTCCTCCGGAAGTTATATGTCCCCACGCCTTTTTGGGATTGTAGCCCATCAACGTAGCCAATTGACGCCCCACTTCAATTTCCAGTGAAGTGGTTGCTGGAGATCCCTCGTAGGCACAGTTATTGGGGTTGTAGAGAATGGTCAGCATATATCCCAAATTGGCTGCCATCAGTGTGTCTGTATTCATATGTCCTAAATATCGCGGAGAAAACCAGGGTGTTGAACTGTCCTGAAGCAGTCCGGCCAAATCTACCAGGGCCTCTCGTGTCTTCTGAAGTGTATCCTGAAAATCTTCATGCCTTTTCTCTGCTTCTGTCACCACCGGTTGATCATCGGGGTGGAAGAATTTCCTCCAATCCGCATGATCATCCATCAGATAGAGCAGCATCCGCCTGAAAAAATCGTAATTCTCTGACTTAGGCCCCATAAACAAAGCATCCGCATTGATTGGCTCGTCCATGTTCTCACTTCCTTTTTTTGGAATTAATCCTATTTGATTCTATCACTTTCAAGGAGCTTTTGCATGATTGAAAAATGAAGAAAGCGCATAACCACATCGCTATTGGCTAAAACAAACATTCAATTCATTGCTGTGTTATTTCTTTTTGTTGCTATCCCGGCAAAGTTTACATAACAATCTTCATGAGATATATGCTATAATTCATTTTTTGTTTTAAATAATCATACAAAAGGGGTGAGCATCAGTGAATAATCTAAAAAGTATTAAAATTAAGTTGTTGTTATATTTGATTCCTGTTATTATGTTGATACAAATCGCAGCTGCTGTTATCATTGGCTATTTTACAGATCAAATGATGGTCGATAATACGATCGCTGATTCAAAAGGTACAACAGTTGCATCTCAATACGTCGTCGAAGAAATCATTGAGGGAATTATTCGAGAATTTGAAGTCCTTACCCTATCACCTGATATTAAAGAAATGAATCGGGACAGGTATGTTGATTACATTGCTGATGTAGTAAAAGGAAGCCGTGGATTACTGGAATGTGCGTTTGTAGCTGATTTAAAAGGGAAAGCTGTCCTGGATACCAATCAGGATACGGATATTAGCGATAGAGATTATTTTGTAAAAGCAATGCGTGAAAAGAAAATGCAGGTCAGTAATGCGGTTGTCAGCAAAGCGACAGGTCAACCTGTATTCGTTGTTTTTCTTCCGGTTACGGATTATGACGGTAAACTCATTGGTGGATTTGGTGCTGGGGTTCAGCTGTATCAGTTAGCGGAAAGAATAAGCAATCTCAAAGTTGGAGAGAATGGAGCCCTTTTTCTGGTGGATGGCACAGGTCAGACGATTACCCATCCCAATCCCGATTTTATTATGAATTTTAAGATTACTGACAAACAGGAAGGATATACGGGTTTGAAAGAGATCGCAGATGAAATGGTCAAAGGAAACAGAGGTCAAGATTATTTCACAAGACCTGATGGCAGTCGTATGCTGATGATTCATGAACCAGTAAAGAACACACCAAACTGGTCGATTGGCGCGATTATTCCTCAAACCCAGATAAAGGCCATCGGAAACAGGATTCTCAATATCATTGTCATTTCTTTTGTTATGATCATTGTCATTCTCGTTCTACTCATAACTCTTCTTGGTGAGCGTTTTACAGGTCCCTTGAAAGACTTAGCGATGACATTAAATAAAATCGCAAATTATGACCTGAGTCTGGATGAGAATAGAAAATCAAAAAAATACTTTGCCTATAAGGATGAATTGGGTCAAATGGCAAATGCAGTAGAAAAAATGCAACAAAATCTAATCGGCTTGGTGAAGTAAATGCGCAGTCAGGCGCTTGAAATAAATGAATCAGCAGCCAATCTGAATTCCGTTTCACAGGAGCAATTGGCTGCTTCTGAGGAATTATCCTCACAGGCACAAACCGTAGACGGAAATGTTCAAAACACCTCTTCTTCCATTGCAGAAGTCTCATCCGGTATCCAGGAAGTTACCTCAAGTGCCGAAGAGGTCTCAAAGAATTCCCAGGACTTATCCAGTCAGGTTTCAGAAACAGAAGAGGCCGTTAAAAATGGTCAAAAAGAACTGGAAAAACAAAGTGACAAAATGAGAGACGTTGAAGAGCAAAATAGAGAAGCTACCAAATTAGTTACATTGGTAGCGGAAAAGGCCAATAATGTACAGGAGATTGTGAATACCATTGCCTCAATTGCCGAACAAACCAACTTGTTGGCGCTGAATGCCGCCATAGAGGCCGCACGAGCTGGAGAAGCCGGAAAAGGTTTTGCTGTTGTCGCCGATGAGATTCGGAAATTGGCAGAAGAAAGCAAGAAAGCCTCTTCAAATATCGCAGAAATCTTGAACGAAATCGACGAAGGATCTTCCGACGCCAACGAAGCTGTAAAAAGAACACTTGAACTCTATGAAGACTTGGTGGGAAGTTCGAGAATGGTTGTGGATGAATTCAACAAAATTTCGGAAAATATGAATACGGTAAATATGAAAGTCGAGTCACTGATGGGTGCTGCACAAGAACAAAGTGCCTCTTCTGAGGAAATGGCCGGCGCCATGGATCATTCCGCACAACTAACCGAAGAAATAGCAGAGCAGGTATCTGAGATGAGTAAAGCAATCGAAAGTCAAACGCTTGGCGCCCAGCAAGTAAGCGAATCAGCAGAGAGGTTAAGTGCCCTGTCTCAGGAACTGGATGAAGCGGTGGAAAAATTTGTACTATAGAACCGGCTTAAGGGTGATGCATCGGCCCCCTAATGGGCTGCTGAAATGGTCTCGCATGACTTCTAAGCGTGAAAGCCACTGAGTCTTTCGCTGGTATCATTTTTCCTCCCCAGTTTTTGAGTGTATTTTACCATCCCTTTTATGTTACCTTTTTGGATTCTATGCCGGTTCTCGTAGTGAAAGACACAAACTCATCACGAGAACCGCCACCCCTTTGGTATCTTGTGCTGCGATTACTCAATTTATGGGTTTAAAAATCTTGCCCATACCATTCCTGATTGATCGGTATGCTTTTCCCAATACAGAAGACGGTTGATGTAGTCATCAATTTTTGCACTGACGGGTTTTTGAAAATCTTTAAAATCGTGTTTTAGAACAAGAGCTGTTAGTTCGTAGAGGGGTAAGCCTAATGCATGAGAACCGACATGAACCGTTGCGCCGGCATGGGCGATTGCATGGCATAATGAACCGTATTGGGTATCATCCAACTCTTTTGCCACCGCATGTGCTTCCAAAATAGCTTGTTTTGCCATAGCCATTTTGATTTTTCCGCATGCCCACTGTTCACATAGTTCCAAACAGACTCTCGGCCTTAATTCTTGGGGAAATTTTGACTCAAAACACTTTACTGTCAATTTGGCACAATTTAAGGCCCACATTACCAAAACCCGGTGATTTTGACTGTTGAGCAGCTTAATCAGATTCTGCAAGCATACACTGTCTTGAGAAAAAAATAGCTTATTGCCTTTCTTGATCCTGGTTTCAACATCAAAAAACAAGTTCATATCCATTATTCATTAGCGCCCTTTTTTGATCGGCAGTTCGATATCTCCCGCTGTCATCGGTTAATAAAAATAAAAACCTTGAATCAAATCACATCCGTGTTTTGAGAAAAAAATCATATGGTTCTTTTGTTTCAACTCCCTCTGATCATACTACAATGCTTTTTTTCACCGCCACTAACGTGGTGGCAATTTGGAAATTTGTGTTTTTAACTTTTGCTCTATGTCTGGTTTTGAGTCATAACTCGTGATAAACTCGGGAATAACCTTGATCATGATTGAGAAAAAACCGGAATGATCAATGCAGACTAATTCCGGTTTTTGATGATCTGAATGTTGAAGTGAATCAGAAGGCTCTATTTTCGCTGCATCACGCAGATGATTTCAACATGGGCAGTATGGGGGAAAATGTCCAAGGGTTGAATGTTTTCAATGACATAACCCGAATCCACAAGGGTTGAGCAGTCTCTGACCAGGGTTCCCATGTCACAGGAGCAGTAAAGAATCTTTTTTGGCTTGATTTCAACGATCTTTTCCAAGGCTTGTTTATCGATGCCGGCCCTTGGCGGATCAATGATTAAAGTATCCGGTTGATCAATATATTCAGACGGTTCCAGGTATTCTTCAACGGATTGTTCAACGATTTCCACATTGGTGATTTTGTTAATCGAACAATTAGCATGAGCCGCCTTCACTGATTCAGGTTGAGATTCGACGAGAATAGCATGTTTGTAAAGAGAGGATAAATAGATTGAAAAAAACCCAACCCCCCCATATAAGTCCATCAGCAGTTCCTCTTTTTTCGGTTCGACCATTTCTTTAACGGTGTTTAAGAAGATCTTCAACATTTTGGAATTGGTCTGGAAAAAAGACGTCGGAGGAATGTTGTAGTCAAACCAGTCGATGTGTTCTTGCAGCGTTCCTTTGCCGTAAATGGTTGAATATTCACCGTTCAGCATGGTTTTCTTCCTTGTGAATACGTTGATGAGCGAATCAATAAATGGGATGTTTTCTTTGATTGACGCCTTGAGCTGTTTGAGTTGTTTGGTGATCTTGAAGGAGGTGATGATGATTAACATGTATTGTCCGGTATATTCAGTCTTTCTGATGGCAATTCCTCTTAAGAAGCCGTTGCGCTTTCTGCTGTGGAAGATGTCATCGGGGGTGAACATGTCGTTGAAGATCGTTTGAACGGCTTTTCTGATGGTTTCGAATTGATGATCAACGACTTTGCAGCCGATGGGTTCCAAAATGTGATTAGAACCTTTCGCCTTCAATCCCAGGATGATCTTGCCCTTTTTAATACCACAGGCATACGTCATTTTGTTTCTGGTTTGATAATGGGGTTGTGAAGGAACAAGGTCTCTTAAAAGGTCTGAAGTGCTGATATTTCCCAATCGCATGAACTGCTCGCTGATGATGGCTTTTTTTGATTGTAACTGAAACGAATAATCCAAATCCAGCCAATCGCAGCCACCGCATTCTTGAAAAACAGGGCAAGTCGGTTGGTTTCTCTCGGGGATCTTATACCTAAAGGCTTTAACGGCGCCAATGTCATACTGCTTCTTTTGAGTGGTTATTTCTACATCCACAATCTCACCGGGATACGCTCCTTCAACGAAAACAGGCTTCCCGGTTTCATCATGGCCCAGTCCCTGACCGCCGTTTAAAAATTTTTCAATGATAATATTCTCTTTTATCGCTTGACCCTCCATCATAGATTGGTCCTAAACCATCCAATGATGTCCTGTCTGAACTGATCGCCGTGTTCTGGGTCGTAGATGGTCTCGTGATATGCACCCGGATATTTTGAGAGCACTTTGTTTTCGCTGCCGATTTGATCGAAAAATTCATCGGTGTTATCCGGTGGAACGACTTTGTCTGACATCCCCTTTAGTAGCAGTAAAGGCGTCTTGATTGTCGATGCCTTCTGATTGACGGTTTGGATGTTTTCGTAAAGGCTCAAAGCGAGTTTTAAACTCACTTTAGGGTGAACCAGTTTATCGGTTGAATAATCAGAAACCTCGGTCGGATTTCTTGAAATGTCTTCGTGTTTGATCGCATTATCCAGTGTTACAAATGGCAGTAATCTTGCCAACCCTTTGTTCTTTTCCATTCTTTTTTCCGTTTCAGCATCAACGATGATAGCTGGAGCAGAAATTGCAGCGGCATAGAATGCCTGGGGGTTTTCCTGGAGGTATCTCAGGCCAATCAACCCTCCCAGACTATGGCCGAATAAGGCCATCGGGAGGTGTGAATGTTCTGAAGACATCTGTTTTTTCATCAGTTCGATGATTTGAAAGGTCGTTTCAACTGAGGTATGCCCTCTGATTCCCGAACTTTTGCCATGACCCAGATTGTCAAATCCATAGACGACTAATCGGTGTTCATTCATCTGCCTGGCAAACCGCTCATATCTGTCAATATGCTCACCCAGTCCGTGAACGATTAAAACGCATGCCAACGGATCGGTACAATCATAAGAAACGGTATACAACGATTTTCTTCCAAATTTTATCTGTTCAGTCTTTTTCATCTTTCTTGCTCCTTTTAATGGATATTCGGATATTTTAACACAGTAACTGATTTAAACCAAGAAACAATGAACTTTTGTAATGCTTGCCTGTATGACCACGTATTATGTAGGCTTGCATCAATTTGATTATCTCATACATTGCACAATATTGTTTATAATAATATTAAAATAAGAATATATTTCTGTTAACACAATCTATAATGGCCGTTATCAGTGTATAATGGTGTGGGGTATCATAGCAAGTTTTTTTCTTTCAATTGGAGTGATGTTTGGTGAAAAAGATATTATATATCTTATTTCCCGTTATTGCCGCTATTGTTATTGCGCTTATTTCCTGCCAGTTTGCCATAAACACTCCCGATTTGCCTGTATTGAAGACGCCTGGGGACAAGGCGGCGGCTGTATCTTTAAAACCGTTATTTGAATGGGAAAAAGATGCCAAGGCTGAGGATGTGGTTTATACATTCAGATTATACAGGGTGACTAACGGGGGGACTGAATTAGTTTTACAAGCGGAAGATGTCAAGGGGAGTCAGTATCAGCTGACTGAGGAGTTATCGCCTTCTCAATCTTATTCTTGGGAAATTTCTTTTGCCACAAAATTGAATAAAAGGGGTACTTCCGGAGAGCATTTTTTTACTACCAGAGACCTTGCGCAGCTGGTGTTTGAGCTGCCCGATGCTTCTGTGGAAGAAAACAGTGTCATCAACATTGATTTACAAAGCTTTTTATTGGATCAAGAAGAAGCAGAGATTAATTTTGAATTGTTGTCAGGTCCGGGAAAGGTTGAAGACGGATTTTATTCTTTTAACCCCCAATATGAAGATGCCGGTAACTATGTGGTTGAAATACTTGCCTCGGATTCGATTCGGAGAATCAAAACTGAATTTGAATTGACTGTAAAAGACCGTTATCGACCGCCTGTTGTAAAAAATCTTCAAGAGGCTTTTGAAGTCAATCAAGGGGAGCAAATAGTCGTAGATCTGAAAAGTAAAGTAATAAATCCGGAATCAAACCCTTTGCGTTTTATTTTGGCTCAAGGTCCAGGCGAAATCAAAGATGGCGTTTATTACCTTCAACCGGACTTCTCAAAGAAAGGAAGACAACAGGTCAAGATAATTATTGAAGACCCGGCAACACAATTGGAAGTTGATTTTCATGTCGTAATACATGCCGTCAACCGAAGTCCGGCCTTTGGGTTGATTCCCATTCAAGAAGCGATCGAAGCTCAGCCGTTTATGATGGACTTAACGGAGTTTATCATCGATCCTGATGGAGATGCTTTGACCTTTTTGAAAACAGGCGGACCCGGACTGCTGTCAGCGGAGGGATTATTTTCGTATCAGCCTGATCATGAAGCAGCAGGAGACTATACCGTTGATTTCAAAGTGTCTGATGGCGTGAACATCATTGACGATGAATTCTTACTGACTGTTAAGAATACCAACAGAAAACCGCAGCCAATTGAAGCATCAAAAACGATAACCCATGATTTAAAAGAAGCGCAACCTTTCAAAATAGACCTTTCATCGCTTTACATCGACCCGGATAAAGATACGCTAATTTACAGGCTGGTCCAAGGACCTGGCAATATTCAGGATAACATGTATCACTTTGAACCGGATTTTAATTCTCACGGGCAACAGGAAATCGTTATCGAAATTGATGATGGAAAGGCGATACTGCTCAGCCGACATGTCCTGAACATCGAAAACATCAACAGGGTCCCTGAATTAGTGATTGACGAGAGTGCCATCAGTCAGCCAACGGCAAAACGGGATGATTTTCGGATCGACTGGGACTCTTTTGATCCCGATAATGAGCAGATCACCTTTAATGTCTATTTTTCAGATTATCAACCCCCTTCTCTTTGTGCAACGAATTTAACGGCCCAATCGTTTTCACCTTACGAATGGGGGATAAAACTGGAACCCGGGAAGAAATACTATTGGAAGATAGAAGCGATAGATGAATCCGGCTCTAAAACAACATCGTCGCTGCAATCCATTGTCTTGGAAAATGATCCGCCGAAACAACCCTTATTGACAACAAAAACACATGAAAAAAAGGCCATCGGCATGCCATACACCATCAAGTGGGTTTGTTCCGATGATGATGATGCCCTGGGGCATCATTACACTCTCTATTTAGGCGAATCGCCGGAATTGCTAACGGTTATTGAACAAGGGTTGATAGAACAGGAATACACTTTCAAGAATCTGAAGCAAGGAAAAACTTATTATTTCCAAATCAAGGTGGAAGATCCCCACGGGGGAGTTAACGAGTCACAGTTAATGACTCTCAGTGTAAAACAGCCCCCGCAGCCCCCGGAATTTTCATTTGATAGCAATGAACAACCGCTCTTTGCGGCAACAGATGTTGTCCTTCAATGGAACATGCCGCAAAGCAATGACGATGAACCGTTAACCTTTGATGTTTACTTGGGTACTTCAAAGGAACGGTTGCGGTTGGTGGAAAAAGATACAACGGAGACCCGTTTTTCTCCACCGGCTTTGACTGGAAACACTCATTATTTCTGGCAGGTCATCGTCAAGGACGAATACGGTCTGTCATCATCGAGTCCTATTATGGCGTTTGAAACCAGTGAAGGTCCCGGATCCGTTCTTTGGTCCTATGCGGTCAAGTACGATATCCGTTCCAGTCCTGCTATTTCAAATGATGGGATGATCGTTTTCGGGGCAGATGATAATTATTTGTATGCAATCAATCAGGAAGGCGAATTAGAATGGAAATTCAACTGTTCAAATGTTGTCTATCCAAGTCCCACTATCGGTTCTGACGGTACGATTTATGTGGCAGCAGGCCATCAATCCATTTATGCCGTTGATCCTGAAGGCAACATGTTATGGCACAAAGAGATTTCATCGGGGTGCTATTCCAGTCCCGCTGTTGATCGAGATGGTGTGGTCTATATTGGTGATTCCGCAGGCTTGCTCCACGCAATTTCCCGGAGTGGCGAAATACTGTGGACTTTTCAGGCAGCGGACGAGATTCGTTCCAGCCCTTCTATTGGACTGTCCGGAACCATCTATTTCGGCTCTGACGACCACCATTTATATGCTCTCAACAAAGATGGAACCTTAAAATGGTCCTATCAAACCGATGGTTTTATCCGTTCCAGTCCGGCGCTTGACAGTCAAGAAAGGGTCTATTTCGGCTCATTCGATGGAAGCCTCTATGTTTTAAACCATAGAGGTGCCTTGATCTGGAAATTTCAAACCGGTTCCCAGCTTCGTTCCAGCCCGTCGGTTTATTACGATGGAACGGTTTATATCGGTGCTTTTGATGGCAAGCTGTATGCTATTGACCAAGAAGGCCGGAAGAAATGGGCATATGCCGTTGAAGAAGGCCCCTTCTGGTCTTCCAGTCCGGCAATCGGTGATGATGGAACGATTTATGTGGGAACTTGGGAAAAACGAATCCTTGCCATTGATTCAAATGGGGATCTGAGGTGGCAGTTGGAGGTTGATGATTACATCAAATCCAGCCCGGTAATCGATTCCGGCGGTTCTCTTTACATCGGGACATATGGTGCAAAGCTGCTTTCGATTGCCACAGACAGCCAAGGTCTTTCCAAAGATTCCCCATGGCCGATGTTTAGAAAAGATGCCAAACACACAGCCTGTCAATAGTGATCAAGCAATTAAATTCAGACAAAAGGTGGACGAACATGTCTGCCTTTTTTTTAAGCCGGAGTGATGTAATGTTACAAGTAGAAAGACTAAAAAAATTTTATGGAAAACATATGGGAATTGAACGAGTTGATTTCAATATCTCAAAAGGTGAAGTATATGGACTGATTGGACCAAATGGTTCCGGTAAAACAACGACCATCAGAATTATTTTGGGGTTATTATCGGCAGATGAGGGTAAGGTTTATATGGAGGGGAAAGAACTGCCGCAGCACCTCATTGAGATGAAACATCGAATGGGTTACTTGCCCGGTGAAATCAACTTTTATCCGGACATGCGTGTATCAAGATTTTTGAAATACAACAGACAGTTTTACAAAACCTATTCTGTAGCATACGAGGACTATTTGTGTCGATTTTTGGATTTGGATCAGAAAAAGAAATTTAAAGAACTCTCATTGGGGAATAGAAAGAAAGTCGGGATTATTCAGGCGTTGGTACACCAACCAGATTTGCTGATACTTGACGAACCCACTAACGGATTGGACCCTCTCCTCCAAAAGAACTTTTATGAACTGATTCACAAGGAAAGAGAAAGGGGATGTGCCATCCTTTTTTCATCCCACAATCTCATGGAAGTCGAACGTTTAAGCAATCGCGTTGGCATTATCAAAAATGGGGTTCTGATCAAGGAAATGAGCATCAATCAATTCTCTGAATACCAGAAGAAAATCATAACGGTGTTCAAAATGAAACCAAATCAACTCTGGGAAGCGTACAAGCCTATTCAGTCAATGAACTCGACAGTTGTTTTTCAAATTAAAAAAACACAGATCAAGGCTTTTTTATCTTTACTCAATCAACAGGAATACGAAGATGTTCAAATCAGAAATCCAACACTCGAAGAAACGTTTATGGATTTATACACCAAAGGAGGAGATCACGATGGTTCTCAACATCTTTAGAAACGACGCCAGAAAGAACATGAGTTTTTTCCTGATTTGGTGTGCCGTGTTTAT
>Ga0209607_1002572_pt1 | contig 14390 bp, 13 predicted proteins | sample AD_UKC117_MetaG_FD_184413 | JGI IMG/M metagenome (GOLD analysis project Ga0209607, IMG submission 184413) | Active sludge microbial communities of municipal wastewater-treating anaerobic digesters from Hong Kong - AD_UKC117_MetaG (SPAdes)... | ecosystem: Engineered > Bioreactor > Anaerobic >... | reverse complement strand
AGCCCCTGCCCGTGCCGGCAGGTCCATCGGTCACAGTTCCAGGTCGGACAAGAGCTTCTCGATCTCGGCTGGGGTTACATCATTCTGGTCATTCTTGGCATAGAGAAATAGCAGGATGCAGCGATGCCCTGCCGTGTCTACCGCATAGATGACGCGATAGCCGCCGCGCTTGCCGGTCTGCATGTCGGAACTGGCCAGCCGAATCTTCCAAACTGCATGGGAATAGCCAGGGATCGCAACACCCGCAAACGGGTTGTCCACCAGCACGGCAGCAAGGCTCAGCAGATCGCCTTTGAGGTGGCGGTATTTTTTGAGGAGACGCTTGACCGCGCGGTCGAACGTCGGTGTGGTTTCAATCTGGTAGCTCATCGAGCAACGCCTGAAGCGGCCGGGTTTCTTCTGCTGCGACATACGTCAGGCTGCGTTCTACCAGGCGTTGAAAGGTTGGAGAAGCCGCCAGCAGTGCCGCCTCCTGCTGATCTTCGCCGGTCGCCTCGCTCGTTTCCAGAAACAGAACGGCCACCATCCCCTGCGCATCGGCGGGCGGCGACTCCAACCACTCGAGTTTCCCATCACGGTATACTGCACGAACTGCAAGCATGGGTGACCTCCGATTGATCCCAGAATCCACGCGTATTGTATCACAGCCCGCAGGGAATGGGTCGGGGCGTTGGAGAACGCCCCGACCGCCGATAGCGACGCCGGCGGATGCCTTGCCTTGCCCGCTCTGCCTGGCCAGGCCTGCGCTGCCCGGTATCCGGTCCCGTCGCCATCGGCTGGAATCTTCGCCCAACCCGACAACGGAAAGAAGCCGGCGCGAGCCCTGCGTCGCCCGCGCGGGCAAAGGAACACGCACACGAAGCCGCAAAGACACGAAGGTGACCGACCTTTTCGTCACCCCCTCATCTTCTCATCCCCTCATCCCCTCATCATCAACCCCTTGCGCCCGCGGCGGTAGACGGGGCGCGGCGCCGGCGCTTCGCCGGGCAGCGGCAATTGCTCGACGCTCTCCTGCTCAGGCAGCAGCCGCTCGACCTCGCATTCCAGCGCGCCGACCTGCGTTGCGAGCGCCTGCAACTGGCGCGCCCGCTCCAGCGCCGCCTGCGCAGCCGTGAAATCGCCTGTGCGGAAGGCATCGACGCCGGCATCCTGCGCGTCGAGCAGGGCATGGCGCACGCTGTCGTGGAGAAGTTCGAAGGCTTCGTCGAGGGTAAACATGTAGTAGAGGTTCCTTTCACACCGGATAGTCAACGTTACCAATTTGACTGTACATATTGGATGGCATCCTGCGCATCGAGTTTCTTGCTTGTCGATGCCAGGCGTACGTAGAATTCCTGTCCCGTCTTGCCCTTGAGGTATGCAGGTTCAGATGACTTCTCGACGTCAACCACGCACACCTGATGCCCATCCAGTTGCTCGAACCTGATCTTGATGTATGGCCAGAATCCGGCGCCGATCAGTTCTGATATCTGCGACGCTAGTAGTTGCTGGAAACCGTCAAGGTTCTTGTTGTGTACGCCGCCCAAGTCCTGCTCGATTCCAAAGATCGCGCCATTGTCTTCCACGCCTACCACAAGTGTGCCGCCGCCCGAATTGAGGAACGCAACGATAGTCTTCAGGGTTTGCAGCCTCAATTCTTTGTTGAGTTGCCCTTGTACGACATCCCACTGGAAGGTGCTCTTGAATTCGAGTGTAGCGCTTTCACCCAGCGCAACAAGCTCACTGAGGGGCCGTTTGTGAACGATCTGTGGTTCTGCCGTAAGTGCACTCAAGAACTCGTTCACTTTTCGCGCAATCAACTCACGACGTGCCGCCAGGAAATCCTCAAATGCATCCAGGCGCCATAGTTGCGGCTCCATGGGAACAAACTGCTTGACAAGCGTGCCCGGATACTTCTGTTCGATCCAGGGGAAGTATTCTTCCGGACTCCTGCCTTCATATGGGTGAGGGTTCTTCAAGACGACTCGATTGGCGACCTCATTCACTTTTGTTCGGTGGATGTGGTTGTCACTGTCGTAGCCGTTCTTGTACAGTAACGCCGATGGGAAGATGTACGCGTTCTGAAGCGTGTACGGCTGACCCGGCGCGACTTCGAGCGGGGCGCCATTCGACCAGTCTACCGCTCCACCAGCCTTGCCAAGAATAAATGCCATATAGTGCAGTGGATGCTGAACGCCACGCCCATCCAGGTCAGCAGCCTTCACATCAATGCGTCCACGCTGATCAATGATCTGGTCCATCAACATCGGCCAGGGCGTACTTTCGCGCACGATGATTGAAATATCCTGCTCAAGACGCTGATCTGTCTGTGCGGTATATCTCGCCCAAGTCTGGGCGGCATACAACCAATGAATCGCTTGTTTCGTCGTTTTCAGATCGGGAAAAGCATTGTTGTTGAGCGAAAGGTAGGTGACAAGCGGAATCAGTACGTTGGTCGTGGCGAGATCCCGCGTCGAACTGATATTCGCATGCTTTGGCAACACGGATGCTAGATAGTCCAGGATTGCACTGAGTCGCTGCCAGCCGGCTTCGAGTTCGGCACGTTCTCGACCGTGGATAGTTTCATATAATGCGCGTTGCGCAACAACTGCGGTCAGACCACGAGTCATAAATGTAAGATCGAAGTAGTAATGACCTTGATTCAACTTGTCGATCTTACTTTTGATTACCCGTCGCGCTTGCGCCCACTTGCCCGTAACATGGGTAAGCGCCAGTTCGGCTTCGGTGAGTTTTGTGCCTTGACTATTTACCAGGTCGAAAATAGTGATCGCATCGTCCAGCGAGGCGTGCAGAGGAACGGTCTGTGTCGGTAGCTCGATCTTTTCTATGTTGCGTAGATTTGTCAGGTTGGTATTGTAGCGCTGAGCGTACTGTAGCGCATCGTCGGGGCTCGCCGCACTACGGAGAGCGATCGCAAACACGTTGATCTCTTTGTTGCTGTACGCATCCACCACGCGTACCCACAAAGGATTTTCCGCCATACGCATTTTAGAGTAGTACTGGAACTCGCCTGTGTCGAGGTTGAAATAGAGGTCACGCGGATCGTGGGTAATATCAGCCTCTCGGTAATACGGCGGAATTTCGCCGCGCAACAACATATAGAGCGTTGTCAGGCGTTGCTGGCCGTCCAGTATAACCGTGACGGTGCCTAGCTTTTCCGGTGGGCGACTGATGTTCTTCAGTTCTGGCGGGTCATTTGTTTTCCAGAAGAGCAGCCCACCAACCGGATATTCCTTCATGAGAGAGTCCAGCAGTTGCTTGGACTGATCCTTGTTCCAGACATACTCACGCTGGAATTCAGGCAGGACAACGCTTTCGGTTTCAATACTATCCAACAATTCGCTGATCTTCATGTCCTTTGTCTTTCTGGATACGGTTGAGAACAGGTCATTATGTTGTTCGGTCACTGTCCGTCGGTTCGAATTGGAAGTGCAGAAATGTGCACCGGATGTCGCCACCTTACCGGGTGATATGGTCATTTCATACGCGATCGGACATGAAAGTCTTCCTCTCACCCGACGATTACGCCCTGTCGAAAGACGTACATTTCCCGTTTCATTTTTTCCAGTGTTTCTGCGCGTAATTTATGGCAGCCTGAGCCGTCAATTTCTGCTTCTGATTTCCTGAACGAATATACATATTGCCTTCTACATAGACCGGTTGGTCCGAGGGTTCAACCTTGATTCGACAAACGGTCCGGTCATCGATCGTGTGAAAACTGAAGGCATACAAATGACCAAACTCGGCGCCATAGGCGCTCTTTAGCGTATTGCGCAAGAAAAGCTCATAGCCATCACGGTTTGGTTTGTGCGGGTCGGCAGATCTCATATCGTCTTCAACCCCAAGCACTTCGCCATCATCCTTGACCCCAAGCAGTAAGGCGCCTCCTGATGAGTTCAAGAATGCAGCGACTGCCTGGACTAGATTCTCCTTCATGGAATTGTCGGTCTTCTTCGTGAATGGGTTGAAGATAGCGCCGGCTTTGAATTCCAGGTTGGGGCCTTCGCCATTTCTGACTAGCTTCGCCAACTGAGTGTCATCCGGATGAGATGCCAATCGGCGAAAGGCATCCAACGTAGCGTCCTTGGTAGTCTGATCAACTAGAGGGAAAGATGACAGGATATGGACGAATTCGTCTTCACTCAAACCATACAAATGAGCAATACGGGCGTCAAGATCGGACCGCAGCTCAGTGCGATCAGCAGATGGTGCAACTCCATCTTGCTGCATATCCACGCCAACTGCTGTCGCTAGATCGCTGAATTCAGGGTACATACACACGAGCCGCGCTGCCGTTTGGATTATCGAAGACAGCATTGCCTTGCTGATCTCCAGCCGCGGAACAGGCAACTGATAAAGATAAAACATATTGATGTTCGTTGTGACTTTTTGGCGTAGGAGCCAATCGGCTACAAGAGAATTCATAATCGCAGTGCAAGCCAAGAGTTGCTCTGCTGTGAGAGAGTTGTCTTTGTTGACAATGACCGAATTGCCTGCGAAAACCCCGTGCGGCACAACTGTACAGATAAGGGAGCGTTCGTTTGTATTGGAGGCGACAGCACGAATGCCAAGTCGATATTGCTGGTAATCCATTAGTTGACCGCGGTCTCCTACTTTTCCCAATAGCGCCCGCCTCCCTTCTCGCTCGTCCACCCAATACTTTGGCGCAGCAAAGTGGGCGTCAAACTGGTGGAGCATCTTGCCTTCATAAAGCGGCAGGCGGCCCGGCCCCGGTTCGGTGCGGAAGAGGTGGCTATCGTTGGTCATGTGGAACTCAGTGCTTAGCTTCAGGTTCCAGGTTCCCTCAAGCTGCTCACCGAGCAGCGGGAAACGCAGCATCTTCTCTGCGATCTGCATGTCCAGGTCGCACTTAAACTCCATCACCGACAGCGAATCGGGCGACAGACGGCGAATCAGTGGCACACTCAGTTGCACGTGCTCGTGCTCGTCAATCAGGAAGATCGCCAATTGCTCTGGCCCTATGGCCTCGCGTGGGTTGATTCGGAAGGCCGCCTCGAAGCTTTTTGTCTTGCCCCCTTTACGGAACACCAGGAGGCTGACCTTGAATGCATGATGCACATTCTCAAAAATATAGCGTTCGTTGCTCAGACCGAAGAGAGCTGCGATCTCGGAGCCGCTGAAGAGCATCTCGCGCAGTTGCTTGGCGCCCAGGTCAGTGTAGATACCCGACGGCACGATGATTCCACAAAACCCGCCGTCGCGCAGCAGGTTGTAGCATTGCTCGACGAAGAGTTTGTAGAGGTTGATGTCGCTGCCCGCCTTTTTGCCGTTGATCACCGCGACCTGATTCTGGAACTGCGGAGCATTGCGAAAATAGGCGCTGACGTGTGGAAATCCGCTGAGGTAATCAAGCCAGGCGGTGGCGATTTCAGGGTCTTCCAACAGGTGCGCCTGCTCCTTCTCAAAACGCTTGATGTCCATCTTCTTCTTTGCCACGACATCGCTGAACTCGGCAAAGAACTCCTTGGCGTTGGGCTTGAAAATCTCCCACGGTGGGTTGGTCAGGATCACGTCAAAGCCGTCCTGCTCACCCATCACCCGGTCGAACTCGTAACCCCAATGGAACGGTTGCAGATCCTGGATGTCGTCCGACGTCAGCGCGCGGCGCTTCGCCTTGCCTGTTAACTGCGCCTGTTCGTATCGGATGCTCAGCTCCTGGAAATCGTACAGCAGCAGCGTGTCGAGTGTAGAATATGCCTCGCGCTTGTGGGCATCGATAGAATCGCGCAGCGCCTGGAGGTCGAAGTCAGGGCTGGAGAGGTTGCGATAGGCGTCGATCAGGCGATTCTTCTCCGTCAGCAATTGGTTGTAATCCGCCGCCTTCGCCCCCTGAAGCAGCAAGCCTTGCTGACCGCGGTTAAAGCGTTCACCATCCACCCGCATCAGACCGATCAACGAGTTGCCTGCCATGATGTTGAAGTCGATGTTTGGCAACGGCTCCAACTGCGTCTCGCTCTGTGCTGCCGATACTAGCGCGAGGAAGAGACGCAGCCGGGCAATCTCGACTGCCTCCGCCATGATGTCCACGCCGTATAGGTTGTTCGTGATGATTTGCTTGCGAATGTAATAAGCGACGGAAGGATGGCTACGCCGAATTTCCTTTACTTTTTGAGTCAAGTTCAGGTCATTGAGCATCTCGATCTTCCCGAAGACCGCCGCATAGACTTCAAGCAGCGTCTTCATGGCTGCCACCAGAAATGCGCCTGACCCGCACGCTGGATCGAGGATCGTGATGGTAGGTAGCAGCGCCAGCAGAATCCGGCACAACTCGACGTCGAGTTTCAGCAGTGCCTCGCCCAAGCTGGCAAAACGGCGCGCCGTGTGTTCGTGGATGCGCTCCAGGATCACGGCGTGGATCGTCCGTTCGCACAAATAGTCGGTAATCTCGCTGCGCGTATAATAGGCGCCAAACGCCTTCTGGTTGATGTACTGCTCGAAAATATAGCCGAGCACCGCTGGGTTGATCTCGTTGTCCGCAGCGCCCGGCGTGTCGTCCAGGTGCCAGGAATAGTGGCCGAACAAGGTCAGCACGGCCTCCAGCGCGGCGTCGGACACGACTATTCGTGGGTAGCGGAGTTCGAGTGGGTGGCGGATAAAGAGGCCGCCGTTCAAATAGCGCACATCGCCCAAGAGTGCCGTGGCAGCAGGGCTACGCTCGGGTTCAGGTCGGGCAAACCCCTCAAAAAAGAGCGCTTGCAAGAACTCAGGGTAGAAACGGTCTGGCCCACGCTGCTGGCTGTCTGCAAACTTGTCCTCGAGATAATGCGTATTGTTCTGGATGAACCCACGTTTCTGAAGAAAGTAGATGAACATCAGCCGGTTGAGCAGCACCGACGCATACCAGAAACGATCTGCCTCGTGATCGATGCCCTCGATCTGGTCGATAAACTCGACGCGTAGCTCGCTGAACTCTTTGTAGAAACGCCGCGTGACACGTTCGACGTCCAGTGCATTGAGTAGACGCTGCGTCACCTCAACCAATGGTAGCGTGCCATCGGCGCGCAACTCATCCAACTCGATCACCATGGAATCGAGTTTGCTCAAGAAGAGATCGCCAGGCTGTCCTTTCAAGTAGAGGTGCTCACGCGGCAAGCGTTTGCCGCCGTCACGTTTCACCCAGTACCAAAGGCTCTGACCGCGATTCTTGTCATTGTCGAGAAAGATCAGAAGATTTTCGTGTGAAAATTCCGCGACAGTTGTGTGGATTGCCGCGCGTTCTTTGGCGTCGGGAATACCAACATGTGCGGGGTCCGCCGATGTGATCTCAAAAACGGTCACGCCCGACATCTGTGCAATCGGCCGGCGTAGATACTCTTGACCGTGAACCGACAGGTTTACAGGTTTGCTGCTCTGGGGATTCGACCACCCCAATTCTTCAATGAACAGTCGCTGGAAACCAAACGATTGCAGTAGATCTCGGACATTATTACGGTTAAGTGGCATGGTTATCGATCATCTCTCAAACTGCTTGAATTCGGTGATAGAACGGCGGAGACGGGCGGGGTCTGGGGACATGAATTGGCCTCACAAACAGAGTTCAGATGTTAATCAGATGCTGATCCGTCGGCTTGAGCCTCGATCCAATCGGCAATCGCCGCCAGGACAATCGGCAAGTCTTTCGCCGGTTCGCCTTGCAGCGGCGAAACGCTCACCTTGTTCTGCGCATCGTGAAAGTGATGCGGCGCCGAAGCAATCTTCGGATAATGCGGTGCGTTGTCCCAGCGCAACAGAGGAGTATGCGTGAAGAGCTGGTACGCATAATCCACTGACGCCGGCTCAAGATGCAGCCAGAGCTGGAAACTGAAGCCTTTCTGTAGACGACAGCGAATCTTGAGTTCCACCCGCCCCGACGGCGTTTCATCAAATGCGACGACCCGCGCCGTGCGGACAACAGGATGGCGGCGCAAGATCGCCAGCAGATCAGCGGTGAGCGGGTTCATCGCTCAGGCTCGCATCGACTGCCTGCCACTCTTCCAACATGGCGCGCGCGCTCTTCCAGTCCAGCCAGTCATCCTCTTGTTCGGGTGTCGCGCGCTCGCGCAGGTTGCGGCTGAAGGCATCAAAGTCCTGGCCATATTTGCGCTGCAAGCGCAGAATGCGCCGGCGATAGCGGCTGACTTTCGCATGAATGGCCGACCTTGCCAGCGCGCGCAGCGCCTCTTCCTTTGTGCTGTACTTTTCCTGGCTGACCAACGCCTCGGCAATCGTATCGAGCACGACGGTGGCACTTACTTGTGTCATGATTCACCTCGACTTAAGATAGGCAGCATCGATCGTATTGCTGCTGTGTCCGGTCTGGTGCAGTTGCGCCAGGGATTGAATTTTCAACAGCGTCTGCTTGCTGGCAATCATTGTGCACCTGCTGAATGAACGATTGAAAATACTGAACCGCTCCTTCAATGACTACTGGCGATTCACGCACGCACAACCTTGAGTCCAAGATGATGTTCATACCCATCGAAGTCCCCGTCGTTGTGCAGCAGAGGCAGCCCGTTTTCGATACAGTACGTGGCAATCAGGCTGTCGATGGTCTTGCGGACGGTCACGCCGCTGCTGCGCAGAAAGCGATAGTTGCGGGCGCTCTGCAGCGCAAGCAGTGTGTTGACCATCTGAACCTGTTGGAATTTGCTCAGCGCGCTGCGCGCTTTCTCAAACTCTGCATCGCGCCGAAAGCCCTGCAAGACTTCCGCCAGGATCAGGTCGCCGACCAGGATGGGGGTGAGGGTGACGTGCGTGTCGAGATAGTCGGTGCGCCAGTCAACGACACCGTTGAAGTAATCGATCCAGACAGTCGAATCGACCATCAGCATGACGGCGGCTCCGGCAGACGCGCAAGGCGTGCGGCGTCGATATCGCCATCCCAGCGCAACTGCCCGCGCAACGCACGCACTTCCGCCTGTTCGTACAACTGAATGAGCATGCGCAGCGCCTCATCAACGACAGCGCGTTTGGTTTTGATGCCGGTCAGTTCCTGGGCTTTCTCAATGAGTGCTTCATCGAGAACTATGTTGGTTCGCATAAGTCTCTCCAATGTGTATGATTCTCACAGACTATGTGTATTGAATCGTCGTTTGGAAAGATAGTCAAATCCTACACCATCCCCAAACTGCATACGATGCGCACGCCTTCCGCCTCGACGCCGTCGCTCACAATGCACAGCCGGTCCTCGGCGCGCAGGTCCATGACCAGGTCGGCAAGCTGTTCGTCGCTGATGCCGGCCTTGAGCTGGCGATTGATCGTATCCGTGGCCGTCGGGCGCAGAGGATAGCGGTAGATCTCCTCGATGGCGCGGTAGAGACCGCGCTCCTCGAAGCTCTCGCCCCACAGCGTAGTGCGCTGGCGGTCGGCAAAGGCCTTGAGCCGTTCGTAGGTGCGGAAGCGCGCGCCGGAGGGCCGGCCCAGTTGCCCGCCCGTCGGGTTCTGCCGCTGCGCCTCCACCAACGTCGTGATGGCCTGGCGCACCGCGTCGTGGTGATAGGATGCGCGTTCCAGTGCCGGCTCGTCGGCCGTGCAGCGCGCCGCATTCAAAATGGCAAAGTGCGACTCGCTGACGATCTTGCCCGTGGGGTCGACCCACGCCAACACGTCGTTGCCCAGTTGCGTCTGCAAGTAGACGATGACTCCTTCGGGCGCGTCGGGCAGCGCGATGTGCCGGCGCGCCGCAAAGCTGACGTTGGGCAGCGCCGGAATCTTGCGCTCCAGCGCCGGGTCCAGCTCCACGGCATTCTGCCAGATCTGGAAGGCGTACGACGCCAGGTCCACGTCGTTGTCTTCCTCGTCGTCGAGGATGCCGGCCTCCTCGTTATAGAGGTTCAGGATGACGCGGTCGCTGCCTTCGTCCTCAAAGAACATTTCGTCGGTGCCCACCACTTCGGCGTTCTCTTGCAAGCGCTGGCGCACACGCGCGCGCAGCTTGATGATCTTCTCCACGCCCTCGGCGGGCAGAAAGGTGTAGCACAAAATCTCGTCCGCCATCTGGCCGATGCGGTCGACGCGGCCGGCGCGCTGGATCAGGCGGATGATCGCCCACGCCAGGTCGAAGTTCACCACGATGTGGCAGTCTTGCAAGTTCTGCCCCTCGGAGAGCACGTCGGTCGCCACCAGCACGCGGATCTCCTCTTCGGATGTAATGGGCTTGCGATTGCTGCGCGGGCTGAAGCGATGCGCCAGCGCAGCCGGGTCAAGGGACCCGCCCGTCACGCCCGCCAGCTTCTGCACCCCGCGTGCGTGCAGTTGTTCGGTCAGATAGGCCACGGTATCGGCAAACTGGCTGAAGATCAGCACCTTGTCGTGCGGGTGGCGCTCCTGGATGAGCTGCATCAGCACGGCCAGCTTTTCATCTTCGCCGGCGCGCCATTCGCCGCACCGCGCCAGCACCGCCAGCAGCGCGTCGGCATCGGCGCGCAGATGCTCGGCCAGCTTGGACGTGAAGAAGTGCGCCGGCAGCCACTTGAAGCGCCGCACGCCCTTGGTGCGATAGACGTTGTAGACCTCAACCGCCTGCGCCTTCAGTTCATCGCTGCGCCGCCCAATCCCCCAATCTCCAATCTCCAGTCTCTCATTCTCCGCATCTCCCTCTTCTGCCTCGTCATCCTCATCAAACAGCGTAGCATCCGCTTCCGGCGCGTCGACGTCCACATCATTCGCCCGCGTGTCGAGCAACGATGCGTCCTGCGTGCCCACCGGCAGCGGCAGCCCCTGCTCCAGTGCATAGAGATAGATGTAGTTGCGCAGGATGTGGCGCTCCAGCGACCACAGAAAGACCTGGCCGCTGCTCTCCAGCCGCTTGTAGAGATTGGTGCGGCAGAAGCCCATGAGCCGCCGCCCGGCGCGCGACAGGTTGGCCAGCAGCAGTCGCTCGGCCGGCGTCGCTTTCTTGTCGGCGCCCTTGGCCACATACTGCGCCAGACCGTAGCGCGGCAGGAACAGGTGGTTGATCACATCAACCACCGACTCGTCGTAGAGATAGGCGTACTGGCTGGTTGCGCCGTCCAGGTCAAAGCCGACCGTGCGCGGCCGCCGTGTCGGGAAATAGCTGCGCGTGCCGTCGCTCATAGCCAAATACTTGCGCCCATCCTCGCCGCTCTCCGCATAGTTGTTCTGGATGAAGCTGCGCGTGCGCCGCACCATAAAGAGGCGCATCAGCTCGCGCCAGTCGTCGGCATGGGGGCTCTTCTCAAAGGCCGCCAGCGTGTTGAGACCGGCCTGATGCCGCCGCACAAACTCCGCCTCGCCGATCTCACGCAGCAACTGTTCGGGCCGGATGCCGAGATTGAGATCTTCCTCGACAAAAAGCCCCAGTTGGCTGGAGAGGTCCAGGTAGGTCTTGTTGTAGGGCGTCGCCGAGAGCAGCACCACCATGCTGTCGTTGGTCTGCAAATACTCGCGGATCGCCCGGTAAATCTTACCCTCGCGGTTGCGCAGGTTGTGCGACTCGTCGATGATGACCAGCCGATAGCGTTTCAGGTCGGGCAAAGCGCGCTGCGCCCGCGACGTCGGCAGCACCTTGGCGCGCAGCCGGTAGCGCTCCACGTAATCGCGCTGCCACATGGATTGCAGATTGGGCGGACAGAGGATCAGCGTATCCACGCCAAAGTCATCTTCCATGATGCGCGCCACCGCCGTCGCCATGAGCGTCTTGCCCAGCCCTACCACATCGCCGATCAGCACGCCGTTGCGCTTATTCAGGTGATGCGCCGCCACCTTGACCGCGTTCTTCTGGAAGTCAAAGAGCACCTCGTCCAGTTCGGGCGGGATGCGAAACTCGGCCTGTCCCGTGCGCGCCTCCTGCGACAGGTGATAGGCCATCTTGAGATAGATGTGATAGGGCGGGATCAGTTCCGGCCGCGCCCAGCTCTCCTCGATAATCTCGGCCAGTTCCGCCGTGATGTCGAGACAGAAGCGATCCGCCCAGCGATCCTCGAACCATTTGGCCAGCTTGACCGCGTTGTCCTGCTCCAGCACGTCGGTGTTGAGTTCGCCCTGCGCCGCCAGCCCGGCAAAGGTCAGGTTGCTGCTGCCCAGGTAGCCGATCAGCGGCGTATAGTTATCGTTCCGATGAAAGAGATAGAGCTTGGCATGCAGCCGGTGGCGCAGGTAGAGCTTGACCACGACCTTGCCTGCACGCAGTTGGCGCGCCAGTTGCTGCAAAGCTGCCTGGTCCTGGTTCGTCGGCGCGCCATAGGTGAGTTGGTCGCGGAAGCTCAGCGCGTAGTTCTTGCGCAGCCGCACCGCCGTGGCGTTGTCCATCAGCGGCGCCTCGCCAAACTGGTTGAGTTCGCTGCGCAGCTCGTCCTCGGGCCGCCCCTGCATGCCGATCAGCACGCGGCAGCAGGCGCCTTCGCCGCCCTCCCACCGGTCAATCCCGTCGGCAATCGCCTTCCACCCGCGCAGGTTGAAATAGCCGACGCAAAAATCGGCGCGATAGGCTTCACGCACCGCGTGCTGAATCGCCTCGATGAAGTGGCCGTTTTCCTCAATGTTGTCAAAGATACGCGGCATGCGGGCTCGATTCGGGATGGAGTCTCATCAGGTCAGCCAGAAAGGGCTGGCTCCCTGCCATTGTAAAAGAAACTCAACACGTCGGCAAGGCCCTGACGACCACTGCAAGCAAATTGTAAGCGAACGCCACTCCGGGATCGCCGAGCCCCAGCTCGGCAATGCCCCGCCCGCCACCCACCGTCCCCGGCACCGAAACCACCGATTGAAATCGGTGTCTGATAGGTAAAACCGGCTGGAAGCCGGTTGGGCGGCTGCTGCGCTCGCCGCGTCAATACGCGTGCCGGCATCAGCCAACGTCCCCGGCACGCACCACACCAATCTCGCCCCGCCCGATCCGTCCGGTGCGTGCCGGGGACGTACCGCGCGCACGTCCAGGCTGTCGCGCCCGCCCCAACCGGCTTCCAGCCGGTTTCCCCTGTCAACCGCCGGTTTCGAACCGGCGGTGCAGAGCCGGCAGAGCAATGCCCCGGATCGCCGAGCCCCAGCTCGGCAAGCCGCGCCGCGACATCCGGCCGGTTTCACAGGTGGTGAGAATAACATTCGGCAATGGCGTAGGGGCTTGGAATTCCAAGCTCGCCGGGCGATATATCGCCACCTGGGCATGAAGGTTCATGCCCGTACGTTCCAGGACATATAACGTTCATCCAACCGGCGTCGCTCGCCCGCCCATCGTCCGTAGGTGCGATGTGTCATCGCACGGCGCGTGCCGCCCCCTGTGTCTCGCCCACCACCCCCGTGCGGTCGCACACCGCGCCGACGAGATCCCGCCGCGCCATCCCCAACCGGCTTCCAGCCGGTTTCCCCTATCAGACGCCGGTTTCCAACCGGCGGTGTATGGGCCGGCGCGTCCCCCGGATCGCCGAGCCCCAGCTCGGCAAGCGTCCGCCAACCAACGTCCCCGGCACCAAAACCACCAATTGATGAACGTTGAGAAATAGATTCGGCAATGGCGTAGGGGCTTGGCATGCCAAGCCCACCGGGCGATATATCGCCCATCTGGGCATGAAATTTCATGCCCGTACGATTACCGGGATATTTTGTGAACGTTCATCCAACCGGCGGTGCGTGGGCCGGCGGCGCGAGCCGGCCGCGCACTCCCTGGATCGCCGAGCCCCAACTCGGCAAGCGCCACCAGCGTGCGTCGCACGGGTCAAAACCGCCTTCCCGCCGCACATCCCCGCCAACCCGTGCGACGCACGCCGGGCAACGCCACGCCAGGCCCGGCATCCGCCACCGTCCCCACGCCCAAGCCGTCGCGCTCCTCAACCGGCTTCGAGCCGGTTTCCCCTATCAGACGCCGGTTTCCAACCGGCGGTGCGCGAGCCGGCGCTCCCAGGCGAGCGGTGCGCTTTCTCCCCCTCTCCCTCTCTCCTGCGCCCTCTGTGCCCTCTGCTTTGAACCCTCTTCCCCTTACCGCTCATGCTCACATTCTGCCGGTCACGCCGTCGTCCCAACCGGCTCTGAGCCGGCCATGCCTGCCGCGCCGCCGGCGGAAAGGCCATTGGCGGTGCCGAAAACCGTTTGATCGTCTCGCAAAACCCTTTGATGGCTCAGAAAAATCGTTTGATCGCCTCGAAAAATCCTTTGAGAGCGCAAAAAAAACGTTTGAAACTCCAGAGAAACGTTTGATCGCGTCAAAAAAACGTTTGAAACTCCAGAGAAACGTTTGATCGCGTCAAAAAAACGTTTGAAACTCCAGAGAAACGTTTGATCGCGTCAAAAAAACGTTTGAAACCCCAGAGAAACGTTTAATCGCGTCAAAAAAACGTTTGAAACTCCAGAGAAACGTTTGATCGCGTCAAAAAAACGTTTGAAACTCCAGAGAAACGTTTGATCGCGTCAAAAAAACGTTTGAAACTCCAGAGAAA
>Ga0209607_1002569_pt1 | contig 14399 bp, 15 predicted proteins | sample AD_UKC117_MetaG_FD_184413 | JGI IMG/M metagenome (GOLD analysis project Ga0209607, IMG submission 184413) | Active sludge microbial communities of municipal wastewater-treating anaerobic digesters from Hong Kong - AD_UKC117_MetaG (SPAdes)... | ecosystem: Engineered > Bioreactor > Anaerobic >... | reverse complement strand
CCCTGGGTGAGCTGCTCTCAATCCTGCTTCGATTGCTGTCGCCAATTGTCGAACCGTTCCCATGATCCCCTCATGATGTTCATTAAACTCATAATCCTAGTCTAACTCAGAACTGATAGGTGGTAAGGCTGCCCAGCATCAATCCTACACAAATGCCGCCGCAGCGCTCATAGTATCGTGATAAGCCGGTCATCGGCGCCTCCTCCTGCATAGACACGGGTTTCACCCACCTCGAGCGCGATAAGTCTGCCTTGTGAAAGCGCCTCTTTCTTCGTGGCCTCATGAAGGTCTTTCAAAGGCTGATCAAACGTCACCGCGGAATTTTGAAAAGTCTCAAAATGCATCGCGATACTGAGTTTCGCTCCCAGATCTTTATGGGCAGCGGCCGCTTCAGCGGGGTTCATGTGTATCGGTTGCATGAACCAGCGAGGCAAGTAGTCGCCAATCGGCAGCAGGGCGATATCAGGAGAACCAAGGCGTTTCTTTATTTCTGCATAGTGAGAGGAATAACCGGCGTCGCCGCCAAAATAGACACTCCGGCCCCCGTGCTGAATGAAATAACTTCCCCACAGGCTTTTATCCAGATCGAAAAGGCCGCGCCTGGATGAATGCTGGGTTGGGGTGAAAGTGATGAGGGTGCTAGGATTGATCTCGACGCTGGCCCACCAATCTAACTCCTGAACATCCTTAAATCCGATGGATTCGACCAATGCCTTGTCGCCCACCGGCACAAGCACTTTCGGAGCAAACCGCTCATTGAGCTTCATCAACGTCGCAATATCCAGATGGTCATAGTGATTATGGCTAATAACGATGACGTTGATGTGCGGTAGCGCTTCAAGCTGGACCCCCGGCGCTCTAACACGCTTCATGCCCAGCCAGCTTATGGGGCCAGCCTGATCCGACCAGACAGGATCGGTGAGAATGTTCAGCCCAGGAAACTGAATTAAAAAAGTTGCATGGTTTACGAAGGTGAGGCCAACATCTTCAGGACCGACGAGAAACCCGGTGAATACGCTTCGGTCATTGCCGGGTTATGAAATTTCTTCCCATTGAAAGGGTCCGAAGTTCTTACCCCTGCCGCCGGGGTGCAGCCCAGCATATGAAATAGGGAGAACCCTAAAACCATTGCCATCGCCGCTGCCTTCCGTTTGACACCCTTTTGAGTCGAAGTATTTGTCATGGGCAAGATTTGATCGGCTATGCTGTCGCGATCGAGCGCCTGAAAAGAAACAGGCTGGCGGTGAGAAACATTCCACCCATCACCAAGATGGTCAGGAACTCTTGCCACACGATCGTGAACTCTGCGCCGCGAATGGCGATCGCTTGCACGATGGCCAGGTAATGTCGCGACGGTAGCAGCCAGGTCACGTATTGAACCCACTGGGGTTGGCTTTCCACCGGCAACATGCCGCCCGATAGGATCATCATCGGGAAGATAACCATCAACATCAGCAGCGCGAACTGCGCCATGGTGCGTGCGAGCATGCCAAGAAAGATTCCAATGGCCGCCGCGGCGAACACGTAAATGACGGTGCCAAGAAGCAGCAACCCATGCGAACCGGCAATGGGCACCGCCAGCACCCCTTCCACGACAAAGAGCAGCGAGCAGACGAAGGCGGCAACAATCACCACACCGTTGGCCCAAACTTTGGCGAGCGCAAGAAGCCGGCGGCGGCTGGCCTCCTTCAGCGTGAGTTCTGCCTGGCGCTGTGCCACCGCAGCTTGTGCCTCAAGCATCGAGGCCTCCTGGGCGGTTTGATCGGCAACATACTTGGCACGCTGAGCCAGCAGTTCCGTTGTGTCGATCCGGGCAACGATCTGCCCGGCAGAGACGAGGTCTCCCTCCCGGACAAGCACGTCGCGCAAACGGCCAGCAGATTTGGCCGCGATATCCACCTAATCGGCCTCAATCCTCAATCCGGCCATTGCCCCATGCCAGCCCGTCTGGAAGACCTCCTTGCTGACTCTGCCATCAATACCAGGCCCCCCAGGCCCCGGCCGCCATGACGAGGACAGCAATCAGAACGCGCGACATCGATAGGCGACGGACATTTACAGGAGGACTCCAGATGGTTGGTTGCTGGGCGGCTTGCAAGCCAGGTGGGCGTTCTCGGTTGATGACTTGTTATTGACATATTTACATAATATGTAAATAATGTCCATGCGTCAAGGCTCTTGTTCATAGGCAAGCAGGTTCTTGGCCAGCGGGCCGCCTAGCACTTCTGGAAAGTCCAGCCAAAAACTCAAGGGATTTGAGCTGGTTCCCGCATAAATCCCCAACCCGGTTCATCAAGTGCGGTGAGAAGCAACCCATGAAAAGTGAAACCGTCGAGAAGTGCCGGCAAACGTCGGGCGTCGTGTATCCAGCCGTTGACCCTGCGCGCTGCGAAGGCAAGGCAGATTGCATTGCCGCATGTCCGGTAAATGTGTTCGAAATCGTGCGTATTCCCCCGGAAACGTTCAATGCCTTGCCAGCGCTGGCCAAATTCAAAGTCTTTGTTCATGGTATGAAGACGGCTGCAACGCCCAACGCCGCACTCTGCCAAGGATGCGGTTACTGCGTTACCGCCTGCCCTGAACATGCGATTCGGCTAGAGCGCACGATCACGCGAAGCGCCGGACCTTGATCGCATAACATCACGTTTGCAGACCGCCCGCCTCCCGGCGGGGGCAGGTCACGCGGTGCAAATACTTGCAACCTACAATCCCTGGAGACCCGGACTGAAATATGGACAACACCGACGACGTTGCAGCCGTACGGCAAGCGGCCATCATCGAAGCTGCAAAAGATGTGTTCCTGCGTTATGGATTCAAGAAGACGTCCATGGATGACCTTGCGCGAGCCGCAGGCCTTTCGCGTCAAGGGCTCTATCTCCATTTCCCGAACAAGCAAGCCTTGTTCAAGGCGATGGTGCTGCGATTGCAGGAGGCCATGCGCTGTGCTGCGCGCACGGTGCTCGCTCGTCAGGATGCCGGCGTCGAGGAGCGGGTGCTGGGTGCTTTCGACACGATGTTCGGCAAGGTTGTCGGCTCCGAGAGCCTTGACGAGCTGTTTGCCACGATGGTGGAAGTGCTCGGCCGCGACAGTTTTCGTGCCACTGAAGACGAGTTCGCATCCGAGGTGGCCCAGGTCCTGGCCTCTGCTGGGCTTGCCGCACGATGGAAGGAGGCGGGTATTTCGGCGAAGGATCTTGCCGAGCTGCTGTTTGCCGCCTCAGATGGCATCAAGCGCAGGGCGATGACGCCTGACGAATACCGGGATCGCATGCGTATCGCAGTGCGGCTCGTGTGCTGCGGCGCGCAGGACTGCGATACGCACGTGAGGCTTAGCGAGGCGATCGGAGACAAACTTTGATAGGAAACTATCACGTACCGTTCTTAGAGGGGCGGGTGCCGGTAACAGCGCCCGTCTACTCGACTATGCCGCCCGTGAGCGGATCTTCAACCCGCGCCTGAAAGGCTGCCCGGCGGTGGTGCTCTCGAACAACGACGGCTGCGTAGTGGCCCGCTCGCCAGAGACGAAAGCCCTCGGTGTTCTCAGCGGCGGATACTTGCCATCGAATACGTCCCGTCAATTCTCCCGGACACTTTAGTGTCGCTGTTTGCCTTAAGGATGAGCATGTACAGTCTCTAAAAATGAAAGACCTGCCGGGCCGCAGGATCACTCCCAGTCCGGACGAACGCCGAAGCGGGCGACCAGAAACTCGATCAAAGCGCGCACCTTAGCCGCCAGGTACTGGCGGTGGGGATAAACCACATACAACCCGTATTCGACACTCTCGTAGTTTTGTAATAACCGGCACAGCCGTCCATCGCGCACAGCGTCCGCAACGGCATAGGCCGGGCACCGCCCGATACCCGCCCCGGCGATGACCAGCTCGCGCACCGCTCGCGCGCTATTGGTGCGAAACGGCCCACTAACCTCGATCAGTTGCTGTTCGCCATCGATCCGATAGAGCCAACGCGCCGGCATGTCGATATTAGTATCAATCACGCAGGTGTGCGCGCCCAGTTCCCGGGGATGGACCGGCGTCCCATGCTGCTCCAGGTACCACGGCGCCGCGCAGGTGATGATCCGGATTGACGCTAGACGCCGGGCCACCAGACTGGAATCGGCCAGATCGCCGATACGCAGGCCCGCATCGAAACCCTCCTCCAGCAAATTGACGAAACGATCAGTGAGATTTAGCTCGACAGTCACCTGCGGGTACTGTTTCAGGAACAGAGCCATCGCTGAGGCTAAATAGCCTTCGCCGAAGGTTTGCGGCGCAGTGATGGATAACCGGCCTTGGGGGGATTCTTGACGATCCCGGATCGCGGCTTCCAATTCATCCACCGCCTCCAATAACGATTGGCACCGCGTGTAATAGATCTGCCCCGCGTCCGTCAGATTGAGATGGCGCGTGGTGCGCTGAAGCAGCCGCACCCCGAGCCGCTGTTCGAGCTGATTTAAATACTTACTGGCCAATGCTTTCGACATTCCCAGCCGGCCGGCTGCCGCAGTAAAAGAGCCAGTGCTGACGATGGCAGCAAAGGTCCGCATTCCAAGGAGTGTGTCCATGATTATCAATAAATCGAATACAGTTTATCAATAATAACCCGCTTTTTCTTCTTCATGAAAACAATCAAACTGCCATCCCATTGAAGCCCTCTCGTTGGTTTCAACCCCGCCCGGCGATTCAGCCCCTAGGCCATCGCCAGCGCGTGATCACCCCCTTTGTTACAAGAATGAGGAATGCCATCATGATCGATCTGAAAACCGCCCCCTATGCCGCGCTGGTCTTGCGCCTCGCCCTCGGCGTTATGTTCATCGCCCACGGATTGCTCAAGGTGCTGGTCTTTACCCCCGCCGGGACCGTTGGTTATTTCGAGTCGCTGGGACTGCCCGGCCTGTTAGCCTACGTGACCATGACGGCGGAACTCGGCGGAGGTCTGGCGTTGCTGCTCGGCGTCGCCAGCCGTTGGGTGGCGCTAGCCCTGATTCCTTTGCTCGCAGGAACCGTGATCCTGGTACATGGCGCTAACGGCTGGCTGTTCGCCAACCCCGGTGGCGGTTGGGAATATCCGGTGTTCCTGATGGCGGCGGCGGCGGCCCAAGCCCTGCTGGGCGATGGCGCTTATGCGCTGCGCGGGCAACGGCGTCCCATCCCGGCATGAATGGAACGGCCGGCTGGAATCCCTGGCCGGCCGTTATTTTTCATGCGCAGCAGAAGCGGCCCGCAACCCGGATCATTCTCGAAAATTATTGATCACCCCTGGAGCGCTGTAATGAAGGATCTTGTCAATGGCCTTGTGCAGGAACGCCCCTTCGAACCCGAAACCGAAAACGGTGAATTCCGCCGCGAGGAACGCACCTTCCGGCACTGGATCACCGCCGCCGGCGCATCCCGCTTCCGGGCCGAGCCTCATCGTTATCATCTCTACGTGTCCTACGGTTGCCCCTGGGCGCATCGCACCCTGATCGTACGAGCCCTCAAGCGCCTCGACACTCTGGTCTCCGTGTCGGTGGTGGAGCCGGTGATTGGCTCGCAAGGATGGGCGTTCGGCACTGCTGCGCGCGGGACCGCCGATACGCTGTATGGCAAGCAGTATCTTCACCAGCTTTACGTGCGGGCACAGCCAGGCTTCACCGGCATTGTCACCGTGCCCGTGTTGTGGGACCGGCGCAACCACACGATCGTGAACAACGAATCGTCAGACATCATCCGGATGTTCAACACCGTGTTCGACGCCTGCGGCGGGGACGCCACCGTGGATCTGTATCCGGCACCACTGCGCCCGGCGATCGACGCCCTCAACGCCTGGATCTACGACCGGATCAATAATGGCGTCTACCAGGCCGGGTTTGCGACGACGCAGGCCGCTTACGAACAGGCCGTGGATCAACTGTTCGCCGCGCTCGATGAACTGGAGCAGCGGCTGACCCATCACCCTTATCTAGCGGGTGAACAACCCACCGAAGCCGATTGGCGGCTGTTTCCTACCTTAGTCCGTTTCGACGTGGCCTATCATGGTCTCTTCAAATGCAATGTACGCCGGCTGGTTGACTACCCTCGTCTGTGGAACTACACACGCCGGCTCTACCAAACGCCTGGCGTCGCTGAGACGGTTCGCATCGATCACATCAAGCAACTCTACTACTCAATGCCCACGCTCAACCCCACGGGCATCTTGCCTAAGGGGCCGGCGCTTGATTTCCAAACTGCCGGATGAGAAGCCGGGCATCGCCAGCGACGGCCGCAACAGATGCACCGCCCCCCGCCGATCAAGCGTTGCAGCGCTATACCAGGCCGGGCAATGTGCGCGAAAGAAATCTGATTGGTCTGCCTGCCTTGATCATCCCTCGCCATTCAACGCCTGGCGCGGATGCCCGTGCAAGATCCCCCTAACCTGGGGCTATGCCCCCAGGCAACCGGGGCATATCCCCCATTCTGCTGGATGTTCTGCACCTGGCATCGCCAATATGCCAAATCTATCTTGAGTAAAAACAATTTGTTACTCTATTTATTTCAATAGACCATGCTTGGCGCACCCCTTGCCTTCGCTCCGTCAAACCCGAATTTTTCTCTGACCGCGAGTGAACATGACCATGCAAACCCTGAAAGCCGTCGAATCCTGTATTCAGAAGGTCGACAGGATAAAACTCTCCACCGGCTGCGCCGAACCCCTGACTTGGGAACGGCTGGCACGCGCCAAAAGCGCTTACAGCACCCGCCGGGTCGAACTCACGGCGGCGACCCATCTGCTGCCGGGCGATACGCTGCAACCGTGCGCCGGCGATCTGGTTCTGGCCCGGGTGGAAAAACTGGGTCAGCACACACGGATTGAACAGCCCAGCGGCCGGCGCGCGCAACTCTATCCTGGCGATGAAATTATCGTTTGCTACGGCAACCGCTATGCTCCGGACCAGTTCGAAGCCATCGTGCCGGAATATCTCGATGAATGCTGCCTGGTGGCCGCCGGCGGCATCGCTGCCCAGCTGCTATCGCGGCACAGCAGCATGAAACGCCCCACCGTCATTCAACCGCTGGGCCTGCTGGCGGATGACGCGGGTCACCGGCTGAACCTGATGGATTGGGGGTTGCCACACATTCCTTCCTCTCTTCATCGGCCTTATACCCTGGCGGTTGCAGGTACAGCCATGAACGCCGGCAAAACCACGACCGCCGCCAGCCTGATCAGAGGCCTGGTTCAGACCGGTCACCGGGTCGGCGCCGCCAAGGTCACTGGCACCGGCGCCGGAGGCGATCGCTGGGCTTTGCTGGACGCCGGCGCTGAGCGGGTACTCGACTTTACCGACGCCGGTCACGCCTCCACCTATCGGGTAGCCCTGCCGCATGTAGAAACGATCCTGCATCAACTGATCGCTCACTTGGCCAGCGAACCTCTGGATATCTTGGTACTGGAAGTGGCTGACGGTCTGTTCCAGGCGGAAACTGCACAGTTGCTGGCATCCCCCGCCTTCGCCCGGCGGGTGGATGGCGTCGTATTCGCTGCTGGCGATGCCTTAGGCGCACGGGCTGGCATCGAATGGCTGCGTCGTCACGCTTTGCCGGTGCTGGCAATCAGCGGCCTGCTGACTGCCTCGCCGCTGGCCTGTCGCGAGGCCGAAGCCGCCACCGGCCTGCCGGTGCTAACCCAGGACCAGCTTGCTCAAGGGGGCTGGCGGACAGAACGCAAGCGGTCCTCCGCCAGCGTACCGGTCTGTCTGCTCCCGCAACACGGCATCATTGCGGCCAGCGCGTACTGATGCAACCGCCGCAACTGCCAACCCCCCTGAGTAGCCGCCACCACCGGAGACTCTGGTTGCGCCTGGCCGCCAATGGGCTGGGCCAGGCGCTGACCGCGATCTGCGCCACGATGCTGATCGGCCATATTGTGGACCACTGGCTGCGCCAGCCAGCTGCGCTGACGCTGGCGCTGGCCGGTCCGGCGCTGGGGCTGGTCCTCGCTGCCGCCATCCATGCCGGACTGCGGCTGCGGGAACGGATTGACGCCGAGCGGCTGGGGCAGGATTACGCTTACCGGGTGCGGCTGGCCCTGTTCGACCGCCTGAGTACGCTATCGCCTCGCCTGGCGCAGAGACGCGGGCGTGGCGGCCTATTACTCCGCTTCATCGGCGATCTGACCGCGTTGCGGCAGTGGGCCAGCCTGGGACTGGCCCGGCTGAGCGTCGCTGGAACGACCACGCTGGCCGCCCTTCTAGGACTGGCCTGGCTCGATGCAGGGCTGGCGCTGGCCATTGCCATCCCGCTGATCGCCGGCGCCGGTGCAGCCCTGTGGCTCGGCGGACCATTACGGCGAGCGGTGCGGGAAACCCGCCGCCGGCAGTCGCGGCTGGCCAGCCGCGTCCATGAACAGATTGCGGCACTGGCGGTGGTGCAGCTCTGTAACCGGATTCAAGGCGAACGGCAGCGCCTGTCCCGGCAAGGCCAGCAGTTCCGTAACGCCATGTTGGCGCGGGCAGCCATCAGCGGTCAGTTGCGGGCAGTCACTGAAGCGACCACGGCCCTGACCACCCTCATTGTATTGCTGACCGGCGTCGTTGAAACGGCGCACGCCCTGACCACGCCGGGGACCGTGATCGGCGCTATGGCCATTGTCCACCTGCTGCTGCCGGGCGTGCGCGATCTGAGCCGGGCCCACGAATACTGGCACGGCTACCAGGTGGCGCTGGAAAAGATCCGGCAGTTCATGGAACTCCCCAGTCTGGCGGCGGAAAAGTCCGGCGCCTGCGCATTAGCCCCGGCCAAGGGCGGATTAGCATTCCATCAGGTCAGCGTGAAAGGCGTACTGGAAATGTTGAATGTGACAGCCGGGCCAGGCCGGGTAATCGCCATCGTCGGTCCCAATGGCGCGGGCAAGTCCACTGTGCTGGCCCTGGCGGCCCGGCTGTTCGATCCAGATCAGGGAACCGTAGAACTGGATGGGCAGAACCTGGCCGGCTGCACTTTAGCTTCGATCCGGCGAGCGATCGGTATGGTCAGCGACGAATTGCCATTGCTGAAAGGCAGTATTGCCCGCAATCTGCGCTACCGCTGGCGGAATGCGCCGGATGAGGACGTGGCGCGGGTTTGCGCCCTATGCGGCGTGGATGAGTGGCTGCAAACCCTGCCAGCGGGCGAGCGGACCGTCTTGCAGGAGCGTGGCGCTAACCTGTCGCTGGGGCAGCGGCAGCGCATTGCTCTGGCGCGGGCATTACTGGGTGATCCATTCCTGCTGCTACTTGATGAGCCTGACGCGCATCTCGACGCCGGCGCCAGCGCGGTGCTGGATCGGGTGCTGACGCAGTATCAAGGCACAGTGCTCATGGTCACTCACCGCCGTGAGCGGCTGTTCCAGGCAGATGAAATCTGGCATCTGGCGAACGGACGGCTGGTCGAGGCCGGACCACCGCTGCGGTTGCTCAACAGCGAGGGGCCGACCCGCCGGCTGTTCACCGTAGAAGCACCTGCCAGGCAGCAGGCCGCTTTGAGATAACACCATGTGGCTGATAGCGCTCGATACTTTGCCCGCACCCGCCACTGTGGAAATGACGGTGGCTGCGCCAGCCCCGACGGTTTGCCCGCCGGCATATCCAGCCCCCGCTTTGGTGCCCACGCGCGGCATCGTCCGGCGTGAGCTGGTGACCGATCCGGCGCAGATCTATTACCTGTATGTTCCACCTGGAATCGGTCCGCATGCCCCCGTGCTGGTGGCGGTCCACGGCGTATCCCGCAATGCCGAAGAACAGGCCCGCCGCTTCCGGCGCTTGGCCCGCCAGTACGGGGTCGTACTGGTTGCGCCGCTGTTTCCCGCTGGCCGCTTCGCCGATTATCAACGGTTAGGCTTAACCGGACCGGGCGCCCGTTCTGACCAGGCGCTTCAGGCGATTCTGGCCGAGGTGCGGCAACAGACCGGTGTCACCGGCCAGCGCATGCACCTGTTTGGCTACTCCGGCGGGGGTCAGTTTGTCCATCGCTACGCTATGGCTTATCCCGGACAAGTGACCGCAGTTGCCATCGGCGCCGCTGGCTGGTACACCTTTCCCGATGCGGAAATCCGCTTCCCGCACGGTCTCAAGCTCAACCGCCGAACGGCGCTGCGTCTCCAGCCCGAGCAGTTTCTACGCATCCCCATGGCGGTCTTCGTCGGCGAACGCGATGTCCGGCGTGGCAGGGACCGGCCTGAATTACGGCAGACCGGCCGGGTGGATACGCAACAAGGCCTGACCCGGCTGGAGCGCGGTGATCGCTGGATCAATGCGATGCGTGCGGCGGCTCGGGATCGGGGATTGGACACCGTCTATGGCTACGAAGTGCTGTCTCGCACCACGCACTCCTTTGCCATCAGCATGAAGCGGGGCGGACTCGGAGAACGGGTCTTCTATTTTCTGTTCGGCCCGCCGCCGCGACTAAAGACTAAAGACTAAAGCCTGCGGAAACTGATGCACGGGTTGTTCTGGCTCCAGGCGCAGGTTCGGCGCACTATAAGAATAGTATAGTTCTCTGATTAAATTCATTTTATTGGAGTTAATTTGCAAACTGAGACACTACCTGATGACTGAGTCCATTGATTGATCATGCCTTGCATGATTTCTCGCCCCTGTGCCAGCAAACCGAGAAACTCAAGCCCGGTTATATAGCGTCCGGGATTTTCATCCTGATCACTCCAGGCGACCCCCGCCTGAAATTCAAAACTTGCTGGCTGGCCGCTTTCCAGCACGGCCTCCAGCCGTAATGACATGATTTGACCCAGGGGGAGAATTTCGCTGCCGAGCAATTTCAAGCCACCGAGGCTGATATCGATGACATCGCCCAGCAGGTTTTCCTCATCGAAGACACGCAGGCAAAAATGGGTATTGTAACGCTTGTGCTGACGCCGTTTTTTCTCACTCCAGCCATCCTCGATCGCCCAATCCTGTTTGTTTTCTTTTTCTGTCACAGCTAAATCTCCCAGTCACTTCTAGATGTTTAGTCCCATTGTATATGGCGTAATATACAACCAGTTACGGAAGGAAGATTTATGGAACAGATACTTGGATTAAAGGAGCACGATGTCGTAGTTACAACCAAAACAGGGTTAACTTTTGAGGTGATTCTTAAATCTCTCCATCAGGTTCTATCCTAGTTGTCAATGTATCTTTGCATCGCCGCCGGGTAACGGTCACCGTGAAGGGTGATCTTTGCGGCGGCCCTTTCGATGCTCTCAAGGTCGGCCGGCGTCAGCTCCAACGATGCGCCACCGAGGTTTTCTTTCAGCCTGGAGGCTTTGGTCGTGCCAGGAATCGGTACGATCCACGGCTTTTGTGCGAGCAACCAGGCTAAGGCGACGTGTGCGGGCGTGGCATTTTTTTCCTGGGCGATCCCGCTGATCAGGGTTACCAGCGCATGATTCGCCTTGCGGTTTTCTTCCGTAAAGCGCGGTACGATCTTGCGGAAGTCGTTTTCTGCAAAGAAGGTGTTCTCGTCGATCTTGCCGGTCAAAAAGCCTTTGCCCAATGGGCTGAACGGCACGAATCCGATGCCCAGTGCTTCTAGCGCAGGCAGGATCTCTTTTTCCGGTGCGCGCCAGAAAAGCGAATATTCGCTTTGCAGAGCGGTGACCGGTTGCACGGCATGGGCTTTGCGGATGCTCTGCACACCCGCTTCGGACAGGCCAAAATGCTTGACTTTACCTTCGGCGATAAGGTTTTTTACCGCGCCAGCCACCTCTTCCATCGGCACGGAGGGATCGACGCGGTGCTGGTAAAACAAGTCGATACGGTCAGTGCGCAGACGTTTTAAAGAGGCTTCAGCGACCTGCCGGATACGTTCCGGGCGGCTGTCCAGCCCTTTAGCCGCTAGACCGTCCTGAAAGCCGAATTTAGTAGCGATTACCACTTGATCACGGATCGGCTGGAGTGCTTCACCCACAATTTCTTCATTGGTGAAGGGGCCGTACGCCTCAGCCGTATCGAAGAATGTCACACCCAGATCGAAGGCATAGCGAAGAAGCTTGATCGCTTCTTCTTTACTGATGCTCGATCCATAGCCGAAATTCAGGCCCATACAGCCAAAACCAAGTGGAGAAACTTCCAGCCCGCTATTTCCTAAAATACGTTTTTGCATAGTCTTTCCCCTTATTAAGATCCAGGCGGCTTTCACATCGAGAAGAGCTTCCATGATAAAGTTTTGAAGGGAAATCACTTGCCTAAATTTACAAACTTTATGCCTGTTTCTCCTTAATTGAAGAATACAGCTTTCAATTTTCTCCGCTTTTTCGAGAGTCTTTATATCACCGTTTTTTATTTTATGTATTAAATACAATTATATATTTTAATTTAAATCGATAGCTAATCTGAAAATAATAGAATTGTGTAAAAAATCAGTAGGAATAGGCAAACAGAATTCTCCAAAAAATAGAAAATGATGGAAATAACAGGCCGCGGCGCTGCGGTCTAAGCATATAGGAGGGCAGGAGGGTGAAAATGGCACATATCGGCTTGACAGCGGAAGCCACCCGCTTGCAAACGGCCATCGGTGACCACATGCACCAGCATCCCGGCCTGCCCCGGAAGCGCGACGGGCTGCACTTGATTCCTCCAGCAGGCGAGAAAACCGCTCAGTAACGATATCATTTAAAATGCTTTCAACATGTTCGATGACTTTTTTTTCCGGAACGAAAGCGCCTCCTGAATTAAGAGGCAAACACGAGGAGAACGATAAGGAACCATGCCTCCGCTGAATGAAAACCGCGGGGCCTTTTCAAAGGCCGGGGATAACAATGACCGGCCGGACCGCGAAGACTTGAAAAAATTAGCCGTCTTGATTGACAAATTTGCTCCGCATGACGGGCGTTTCGATTTGTCAGGACACAGTCTGCATGTGGTCAAGGAGACCAAGACGACCGCTGAAACCACCCATACCCTGAGCCAGCCGGGGATGTGTATCGTAGCCCAAGGAGCCAAGCGGGTTTCGCTCACTCAGCACGTTTACGACTATAACGAATCACGTATGGTGGTTTATGCGGCGGAAGTGCCGATTTGCGCCCGCATCACCGAAGCCAGCCCAGAAGAACCTTTTCTCTGCCTGGTCGTGCAGCTAGACCCCCAGAAATTGATCGATCTCATCATGAAAGTCTTTCCACGCGGTGTGCCGAAGACACTGAATACCCAGGCCATTTATGCCGGCAACAGCCATCCAAAAATCGTCATTGCCGCCATCCGGATCCTGGAACTCATTGTGCAGCAGGAAGACGCTGATCTTCTGGTCCCGCTGGTCATGGATGAAATCCTCATTCGTCTGCTCCGCAGCCCGGCGGGACCCTCTATCGCGCAAATCGGAATCACAGATTCCCATGCGCAAAAAATTTCCAGGGCCATTGCATGGCTGAAGAAAAACTATACCGAACCGGTCAAAGTCGAAGACTTGGCCGGAATCTCCGGGATGAGTCCTTCATCCTTCTATAGCCACTTTAAATCGATTACCTCGATGAGTCCGCTGCAATTCCAAAAAACCTTGCGATTGCAGGAAGCGCGCAACCTGATGATGACCCGCAAAGCGGATGTCAGCCGTGCTAGCTTTCAGGTGGGCTATGCCAGCCTCTCGCAGTTTAGCCGCGAATACAGCCGTTTGTTTGGATCTTCCCCGAGTCAGGATATCGCGCAATTTCGTAGCGCCTAAAAAAGACCACCGATGGATGCTGTCAACTTGACCGGAAAGGGTGTCGAGTAAACACCATCACGGCATGACATGACCGGCGCATCCCTGCGCTGGGCTATAGGGCAATCTGCAAAGCGATCCTGCCCGGCGCCGTTTTACGATGTGGCAGCAAGGTTACCTGCGCCCGGAGTGCAGCACGGCGGAAATGCTCGATTACAGGGGTGAGGCGGCCTCACGGCCAATAAGCTGAGCGGTGCTGTACAAGCCAATCCTGCACAGCACCCCTACGAGAGGGGATAGTTGCTCAGCCGGTACTTACGGGACGGCACCAACGCCGGTCACTGCGAACCACGCGCCGGTAGGGCTGGTGACCAGCACGATGGGAGCAATGCACGGCTCAGGCAGGTCGAGCACGGCCTCAATCTTAGCATTTCCGGCCTTGGGATCGCCGATCATGACCTCTGCGCCATTCTCAGTTTTGAGGTTATCGGTCACCATTTGACCTGTGGCATCGACCGTAAGGCAACTCACAATGGCTTGAAAGAAGGGTGCCGGATTGCAGTCTGTGCCGCAGTTGCTGGTACCCGGAATAACGAGTCCCTGTACCTCAACCTCTAGTTTGCCATTGTCTTTCAGCTCCCCTTTGGCGGCGCCTAGCACCCAGGGCAGTCCGCCGCCGCTGATGCCGCGGATGGGATAAGCACCACCGAGAAAAGCCCCATTGACACCGGCCATGGTCTGGAATTCAAGGACGGTCTTGGTTAATGTCGGCTT
>Ga0209607_1002568_pt1 | contig 14400 bp, 15 predicted proteins | sample AD_UKC117_MetaG_FD_184413 | JGI IMG/M metagenome (GOLD analysis project Ga0209607, IMG submission 184413) | Active sludge microbial communities of municipal wastewater-treating anaerobic digesters from Hong Kong - AD_UKC117_MetaG (SPAdes)... | ecosystem: Engineered > Bioreactor > Anaerobic >... | reverse complement strand
TCTCCCCCATCCCCTCTGGCCGTGCCGAGAAGCGCAGGGCGTGGGGCGGGCGCGGACACCGAAGGATGGCCGCGCTTCGTGCTCTGACTCGCTGCGGCTGTCCGAGCGGAGCGCTGCAAGCGCAAAGCGAGTTCCGCAGCGCCGCCCCATGCCCGAGCATCGCAGGTTGCCCGCAGCGAAGCGCAGGGACACGGCAAGTGGGGTCGCCTTTTCTTTGCCTACTTTCTTTTGGCGAAGCAAAAGAAAGTAGGTGCGCCGCCGGGCGCACATCCCGGCCTACAACGCATCCTGAGGCACTACGCTTTCAATAGCTGCCTGCGCCCGCCAAATATGGGAAAAGCGCCGATTTCATTGGAAAAATGCGGCCGAAAAAGCGCCAGCAACCCCAAGGGCTTCGACAGGCCTGTCCTGAGCCTGCCGAAGGGCTCAGCCCGAACGGCTGGCGGTTGAAATCGGCAGAAGCGATTTTGAACAAAACCGGCCTCCAGACCTTGCACAGAGCCCGCAGCCAGCTCTCATTTCAAGAGCAAATTGCGCCTACCCGCGGATTCAAGCCCAGTGCCGCAGCAGCGCCATCACCACCGAAATCGTCACCAGCCCCATCGCGGTGGACACCGCCACGCTGGCCGTCACCAGGTCCTCGGCCTTGTGGTAGCGCTGCGAGAACAGGAACACGTTGGCGCCCACCGGCAGCGCGGCGGCCACCACCATCACCGTGAGCGGCAGCCCGCGCAGGCCCAGGGCCCAGCCCGCCGCGGCCATCAGGATCGGGTGCACGATGGTCTTCAGCATCGAGATGCCCAGCGCGCCCTTCAGGTGCCGACCAATCTGCGTCTGCGCCAGCGTTACGCCCACCAGCACCAGCGCCACCGGCCCGAACGCGTCGCCCAGCAGCTTGAGCGGCCGCTCCACCACCGGCGCCAGGCCCAGGCCCGTGAGCGAATACAGAAAGCCCGCGATGATGGGCAGCGGCACCGGGTGCAGGATGGCGTTCTTCACCGCCCGCGCCACCGTGGCGGCGATGTGGCGGCGCGGCTGCTGGCCCGGGCTTTGTTGGCTCTGCTCGCGCGCCACCAGCAGCTCGATCACCACCGTGGCCAGCGTCAGCAGCACCAGCGCGTGCATGGAGATCAGCGTGAACAGGTGCACCAGCCCGGCCTGCCCATAGGCCAGCTGCACCAGCGGCACGCCGATCATCAGCGTGTTGCTGAAGATGGCCGCCAGCGCCACCACCGCCGAGCGGCTGTTCAGCCCCTGGATCAGCAGCAGCGCGAAGAACATGGCCCCGGCGACGACGTAATACAGCACCACCGATTTCAGGTCCAGCCGCTCCAGGTGCGACGTGGCCATGGTGCGGAACAGCAGCGCCTGCACCAGCACCAGGAACACCAGGTTGGACAGATCGCGCACGGCCTCGCCGCGGATCAGCTTCATGCGGCCGGCCACGAAGCCGATGCCGATCAGCAGCACCACCGGCAGCAGGGACGAGAGAACGGGATGGTCGAGCGACATGGACGCGCCCGATTATCGGCGCAGGCCCGGCCACGGGCTTTTCATGGTCGAATTGGCCTTTCGACCAGGCAGGGCAAGCGCAGCCAGCTATCAAATCAGAAGTTCTCTGAACACCCGGCCGGGGCGTCTTACCCTGCCGCGGCCGGCCCTCGCACCCGAGCGCCGATAATGCAGGGTTGACCCGAATGGCGCGCGCCCAGGCCCGCGTCCCAGTGCCCTGGACGCACGCCAAACCCTCCCTGCCATGAACGCCCCGCCCTCCAACCTCACCCCCGCCGAAGCCGGCATCGCCCCGGTCGAAACCATCGTGGCCGAACTGGCCGCCGGCCGCATGGTGATCCTGGTCGACGAGGAAGACCGCGAGAACGAGGGCGACCTGATCCTGGCCGCCGACCACGTGACGCCCGAGGCCATCAACTTCATGGCGCGCTTCGGCCGCGGGCTGGTCTGCCTGACGCTCTCGCGCGAGCGCTGCGAGCGCCTGCAGCTGCCGCCCATGGTGGCGCGCAACGGCACCCGCATGGGCACGGCCTTCACCGTCTCCATCGAGGCGGCCGAGGGCGTGACCACCGGCATCTCCGCCGCCGACCGCGCCCGCACCGTGCAGGCCGCCGTGGCGCCCGACGCCCAGGCGGCGGACCTGGTCCAGCCCGGCCACATCTTCCCGCTGCAGGCGGTGGACGGCGGCGTGCTCATGCGCGCCGGCCACACCGAGGCCGGGTGCGATCTGGCCGCCATGGCCGGCTGCTCGCCCGCCGCCGTGATCTGCGAGATCATGAAGGACGACGGCACCATGGCGCGCCTGCCCGACCTGCAGCGCTTCGCCGCCGAGCACGGGCTGAAGATCGGCACCATCGCCGACCTGATCGAGCACCGCAGCCGCACCGAATCGCTGGTGGAAAAGGTGGCCACCCGGCCCGTCGCCACCCCGCACGGCGAGTTCGTGCTGCACGCCTTCCGCGACACGCCCAGCGGCGAGCTGCACCTGGCGCTGGTGCGCGGCCAGTGGGACGCACAGGACGTGGTGCCCGTGCGCGTGCACGAGCCGCTGTCGCTCATGGATCTGCTGGCTACCGAACGCGGCATGCACTCCTGGGACGTGCACGCCAGCCTCGCCTACCTGGCGCGCGAGGGCAAGGGCGTGGCCGTGTTCCTCAACTGCGGCGAAAGTGCCGACCAGTTGCTGGCCCAGATCGACGGCACCGCACGTGCCAGCCATGCGCCGCAGCGCGGCCGCATGGATTTGCGCACCTACGGCGTGGGCGCGCAGATCCTGCGCGACTGCGGCGTGCACCGCATGCTGCTGTTGGGCACGCCGCGCCGGCTGCCCAGCATGGCAGGCGGATACGGCCTGGAAGTCACCGGCTACGTCGAGAAGGAATAAGCCACCATGCAAGCAGCAGACAAGGGCGCCGAGGGCGATCTGGACGGGCGGGGCCTGACCATCGGCATCGTGCAGGCGCGCTTCAACGAAGGCATCACCAACGCGCTGCGCGACGCCTGCCTGGCCGAGCTGGCCTCGCTGGGCGTGGCCGAAGACGACATCACCCTGGTCACCGTGCCGGGCGCGCTGGAGGTGCCGGTGGCGCTGCGGGCGCTGGCCGAGACCGAGGACTACGACGCGCTGATCGCGCTCGGCTGCATCATCCGCGGCGAGACCTACCACTTCGAGCTGGTGGCCAACGAATCGGGTGCCGGCGTCAGCCGGGTGGCGCTGGACGCGGGCCTGCCGATTGCCAACGCCGTCCTCACCACCGAAGACCTGCCGCAGGCCATCGCCCGCCAGTCCGAGAAAGGCCGCGACGCCGCCCGCGTGGCGGTGGAAATGGCCCGCCTGCTGGAGGACCTGGCATGACCGGAGCGGCCCAGGCGGGCAAGCCGGACCGCCCCACCGGCGGCGCGGCCCGCAAGTCGTCCACCAAGTCACCGCGCTCGCGCGCCCGCGAGTTCGCGCTGCAGGGGCTCTACCAGTTCCTCGTCGGCGGCAACGACGTGGACAGCGTCGACGCCTTCACGCGCGACCTGCAGGGCTTCGCCAAGGCCGATTCGGCCCACTACGACGCCCTGCTGCACGGCTGCGTCGAACTGGCGGACGACCTGGACGCGCTGATCGTGCCCCTGCTCGACCGCAAGCTGGCCGAGATCTCGCCCGTGGAGCACGGCTGCATGTGGATCGGCGCCTACGAGCTGCTGCGCTGCCCCGACATCCCCTGGCGCGTGGTGCTGAACGAAAGCATCGAGTTGACCAAGGACTTCGGCGGCACCGACGGCCACAAGTACGTCAACGCCGTGCTGAACGGCCTGGCCCCCAAGCTGCGCGCGGCTGAAGTGTCCGCCGACCGCGGCAAGCACCCTGCTCCATGAGAATCTCCGCCCGCGCCCAGCGCATCGAACCGTTCTACGTGATGGAGATGGCCAAGTCGGCCAGCGCCATCGCGCGCGAGGCCGCACACTCCGACATGCCGATGATCTACCTGAACATCGGCGAACCGGATTTCACCGCCCCCCCGCTGGTGCAGGAAGCCGCCGAGCGCGCCATCCGCGACGGTAAGACGCAGTACACCCAGGCCACCGGCATGGACGCGCTGCGCGAGCGCATCAGCGGCTGGTACGCCCAGCGCTTCGGCCTCGACGTGCCGGCGCGCCGCATCGTCGTCACCGCCGGTGCCTCGGCCGCGCTGCAGCTGGTGTCGCTGGCGCTGCTGGAAGCCGGCGACGAGGTGCTGATGCCGGACCCCAGCTACCCCTGCAACCGCCAGTTCGTCGCCATGGCAGACGCGCGCGCCGTGCTGCTGCCCAGCGGCCCGGCCGAGCGCTTCCAGCTCAGCGCCGCGCAGGTGGAGCAGGCCTGGGGGGCGCACACGCGCGGCGTGCTGCTGGCCTCGCCCTCCAACCCCACCGGCACCTCCATCCACCCAGGCGAGCTGCGACACATCCACGAGGTGGTGCAGGGGCGTGGCGGCGTGACGCTGATCGACGAGATCTACCTGGGCCTGAGCCACGAGGCCACCTACGGCCAGAGCGCGCTGGCGCTGGACGACCAGATCATCAGCATCAACAGCTTCTCCAAGGGCACCAGCGCTTCCGGCTGGCGCCTGGGCTGGCTGGTGCTGCCGGAAGCGCTGGTGCCGGTGGTCGAGCAGATCGCCCAGCACCTGTTCATCTGCCCGAGCACGGTGTCGCAACACGCGGCGCTGGCCTGCTTCGAAGCCGAGAGCCTGGCCGAGTACGAGCGCCGCCGCGCCGAGTTCAAGGCGCGGCGCGACTGGTTCGTGCCCCAGCTCGAGCGCATCGGCCTGCCGGTGCCCGTGATGCCCGACGGCGCCTTCTACGCCTGGGCCGACTGCACCGCCGCCTGCAACAAACTGTTTGCCGGTCGCTCCGAATACAATAGCGGCATGGGTCAAGCCAACCGTGACCAACCGCCGGGCAGCTGGGAATTCGCCTTCGAGCTGATGAAGCGCGCCCACCTGGCCGTGACGCCGGGGCGCGACTTCGGCCACGCCGACACTTCGCGCTACGTGCGCTTTTCCACCGCCAACTCGATGGTGCAGCTCAAAGCCGCGGTGGCCCGCCTGGAAGCCCTGCTCACTTGACCGTTGCGGACCACCGAACCCGAATGACCACGTTCGAATTTCCGGTCCGCATCTACTGGGAAGACACCGATGCCGGCGGTATCGTGTTCTACGCCAACTACCTCAAATTCTTCGAGCGCGCCCGCACCGAATGGCTGCGCTCCCTGGGCGTGAACCAGCAGGCACTACGTGAGCGCACCGGCGGGCTGTTCGTGGTCAGCGAGGCCAGCCTCAAATACCACCGGCCGGCGCGGCTGGACGATGAACTTGTCGTCACCGCCCGGCTCCAAGAAGCCGGTCGCGCCTCGCTGCTGCTGCGGCAGCAGGCGCACCTGGTCGGCCAGGCACCCGGTCAGGGGCTGTGCTGCGAAGGCAGTATCCGCATCGGCTGGGTCGACGCTGACCGCATGAGACCGGCACGCATTCCAGAAGACATCGTCCAACGCCTATCCGCATGAACCAGGACCTTTCCATCTTCCAGCTCGTGCTGCACGCCAGCTTCGTGGTGCAGATCGTGATGCTGCTGCTGCTCGTCGTCTCCATCGGAAGCTGGGCCGCCATCTTCCGCAAGCTGGGCGCCATCAAGCGCATGAAATCGCTGAACGAGGCCTTCGAGCGTGATTTCTGGTCTGGCACCAGCCTGAACGACCTGTACGCTTCCGCTGCGCAGAACGCCAGGACGGCCGGCCCCATGGAGCGCATTTTCGCCAGCGGCATGCGCGAGTACCAGAAACTGCGCGAGCGCCGCATCCAGGACCCGGCCACCCTGCTCGACGGCGCGCGCCGCGCCATGCGCGCCAGCTTCCAGCGCGAGATGGACGTGGCCGAATCCAACCTCTCGTTCCTGGCCTCGGTGGGCTCGGTCAGCCCTTACGTGGGCCTGTTCGGCACGGTGTGGGGCATCATGCACGCCTTCACCGGTCTGGCCAGCCTGCAGCAGGTGACGCTGGCCACGGTGGCGCCCGGCATCGCCGAAGCGCTGGTGGCCACCGCCCTGGGCCTGTTCGCCGCCATCCCGGCGGTGGTGGCCTACAACCGCTTTGCCCGCGAGATCGACCGGCTGGCCAACCGGCAGGAGACCTTCATCGAGGAGTTCTCCAACATCCTCCAGCGCAACCTGGGGGTGCACCACTACCAGCCCCAGAGCGGCACGCCCACGGGGTATTGATGAAGCATCCCCATGAGTCGCTTCGCGCCTTCCCCCTTCTCCGACGGGAAGGGGGACGACGCCAGTGGCCGGGCGAAGCCCGCTCCACGGCGTCCGCCCGCAAGGCCTGCTCCGCGGCCACCGGACAGGTGACGCTGTGCCTATGCCACCGTACGCACCCGAAGGAGAACTGAGATGCCAGCCGTTGCCTCCCGCGGCCGGGGCCGCCGCACCATCAACGAGATCAACATGGTGCCCTTCATCGACGTGATGCTGGTGCTGCTGATCATCTTCATGGTCACGGCCACGGTGATCACGCCGGGGGTGATCAACATTCCAAGCGCGGGCAAATCCACCCGTGCGCCCGACAAGCGGGTGGACGTGCTGGTCGATGGCAAGGGCGATATTTCGCTGGCCGGCGAACTGCAGACGGGATCGGTCACGGAAACCGAAGCGGTCGACAAGATCAAGCAACTGCTGAAGGACAACCCGGACATGCCGGTCATGCTGGCCGCCGACAGCGACCTGCAATACAAGCAGGTCATGGGCATCATGCGCAAGCTGCGCGAGGCCGGAGTGCTGCGGGTCGGCCTGTCGGTGAAGTAAACACCCCTCGCATGAACGTCAGCATCGCCGAACGCAACGAGTTCGCTCCGCCGCCCCAGGGCGGCATACCGCGCGCGCTGAGCCTGGCGCTGCTGGCGCACCTGCTGCTGCTGCTGGCGCTGACCTGGGGCGTGAACTGGCGGCGCCTGTCGAACGACGAGGCGGTGGAGGCCGAGCTCTGGTCGGCCGTGCCCCAGCGCGCGGCGGCCCGCGCTGCCGCGCCTCCGCAGCCCGTGCCCCAGATCAAGGCCGCGCCCGAACCCAAGCCTGCGCCACCACCACCACCCGAGCCGCCCAAACCCGTGGTCAAGGCCGCGCCGCCCGCCCCGACGCCGGACGAGCGCGAGGCCGAGATCGCGCTGGCGCAGAAGAAGAAGGCCGAAGCCGAGAAGAAAGCCGCTGAGCAGAAGCGCAAGGAAGAAGCCAGGCGCCGCGAGGAAGAGCGCCAGGACGCCGCTGAGGAAGCCCGCCGCAAGCAGGAGGCCGACAAGAAGGAAAAGGCCGCGGCAGAGAAACGCAAGCAGGAAGCGGCCGACAAGAAAGCCGCTGAAGAAGCGAAGCGAAAGGAAGAAGCCGCCAAGAAGGAGAAGGCCGAAGCGGACAAGAAGGCCAAGGCCGAGGCCGACCGCAAGGCCGCGGAGGCAAAGAAAGCCGAAGCCGACAAGAAGGCGTCGGATGCCCGCCAGAAAGCCGAACTGGCTCGTCTACAAAAGCTGGCTGGCAGTGATGGCGGCGCAGCGACCGGGGCGGCAACCGGTAGCGGTCAAGGCAAAGGCGGCGGCAACGCCGAACGCGATTCAGGACCATCGGCCGGCTACGGCGCCAAGCTTGCCGCGAAAGTACGACCCAACATTGTTTATCCGGACGACATCAGTGGCAACGCTGCCGCTGAGGTGGAAGTTCGAACTGGGCCTGGTGGAACGATTTTGAGTCGCCGCCTGACCAAATCGAGCGGAGTCAAGTCATGGGACGAAGCGGTGCTCAGAGCCATCGACAAGACCGGAAAACTCCCTCCTGATGTGGATGGGCGCGTCCCGTCCGTCATTCCCTTTGTCTTCCGTCCAAGAGATTAACGGCTCGGCACCGACGCCGATGATCCTGGAGTTCCGCCCGCGCGACCGGTGAGCTGGGGCTCTCCCGAGGGCGCTGGCGTGTACGGGCGCCCCATTCGGTCGCTCATCATTTGATAGCTGCCTGCGCCCGCCACGCCTGGGCAGAAGACCCAAAAGACCTAAAAAATGCTGGCGATATAGGACGACCCCAGCCGATCAGCCCGCAGCATCGCGCCTACTCGTAGACCACCGCCGCCCGGCCTTCGTCGGCCTGCGCCATCCAGCTGGCCAGGGCGGCATCGCTGGGGAAAAACTGGGCCGCCTCGCCCAGCTGCAGTTGTGCCATCACGCCGCTGGCGCCACCCGGCGCGGGTGCGCGGCGCTCAAGCACCAGCCGCACCGGCAGGCCGCGCAGCAGCTCGCCGTGCTCGGTGCTTTCCACCTTGGGCGGAAACTCGGTGAGCAGGCGCCGCACGTCCGGCGCTTTGCCGTTGACCGCCACGCGCAGGAACTTGCCGAAGCGGCAGCGCGCCGCAGGCAGGTCCCAGATCTGTGTGAGCGTCACCTGCACGCCGCCGGAGAAGCGGTCGGGCTGCACGCGGCCGAGCGCGATGATCAGCTCGTCGTCCTTCAGCACGTTGCGGTGCTGGTTGAGCAGCGCTTCTTCGGCGCGCGCCTCGATCACGCCGGATTTGTCGTCCAGCCGGAACAGCGCCAGCTTGCCGCGCTGGCCGTTGATCACGCGCAGGTCGCTTACGATGCCGGCCAGCAGCTGCGGCTCGCGGCTCTCGCCCAGTTCGGTGATGCCGCGGCGCACAAACTGCCGCACCTCGCGCTCGACCTCGTCGAACAGGTGGCCCGAGAGGTAGAAGCCGACCGCCGTCTTCTCCAGCGACAGACGCTCCTTCACGCCCCAGGGCGTGACCTGCGGCAGGCCCGGCTCCTGGCTGCTGCTGCCGTGGCCGTCTTCCACAAGGTCGAACAGGCCACCCTGGTTGGCGTTGGCGGCGTTGGCGGCGGCATATTCGAAAGCCATGTCGAGCGCGGCCGCCAGCGCTGCGCGGTTGAGGTGCAGCGCGTCGAACGCGCCGGCGCGGATCAGTGCTTCCACCGTGCGCTTGTTGACGCGCGTGCGGTCCACGCGGTTGCAGAAGTCGAACAGGCTGCTGAAGGGGCCGGTCTGGTCGCCCGCCGGGCCCTCGCCCCGCCCTTCGCGCGCGGCGACGATGGCCTCGATGGCCTGCTGGCCGGTGCCCTTGATGGCGCCCAGGCCGTAGCGGATCAGCGTGTCGCTCACCGGCTCGAAGCGGTAGCCGCCGCGGTTCACGTCGGGCGGCTCGAAGCTCATGCCCTCGCGCAGCGCGTCTTCGTACAACACCTTCAGCTTGTCGGTGTTGTCCATTTCCACCGTCATGTTGGCGCAGTAGAACTCGGCGGTGTAGTGCACCTTGAGCCAGGCCGTGTGGTAGGCCAGCAGCGAGTAGGCGGCGGCGTGGCTCTTGTTGAAGCCGTAGCCGGCGAACTTCTCCATCAAGTCGAAAATCTCGTCGGCCTTGCCTTCGCCGATGCCATTCCTGGCCGCGCCTTCGCGGAAGATGGCGCGGTGCTTGGCCATCTCTTCAGCCTTCTTCTTGCCCATGGCACGGCGCAGCAGGTCGGCACCGCCCAGGCTGTAGCCGCCCAGGATCTGCGCGGTCTGCATCACCTGCTCCTGGTAGACCATGATGCCGTAGGTCTCGGAGAGCATGTCGGCCACCAGCGGGTGCGGGTACTCCACCGGCTCGCGCCCGTGCTTGCGGGCGACGAAGCTGGGGATCAGGTCCATCGGGCCCGGGCGGTACAAGGCGTTCAGGGCAATCAGGTCTTCCAGCCGCGTGGGCCGGGCGTCGCGCAGCATGCCCTGCATGCCGCGGCTTTCAAACTGGAACACGGCTTCGGTGCGCCCGTCCTGGAACAGCCTGTAGGTGGCCGCATCGCCCAGCGGGATGTTCTCGAACGCGAACTGCTCCTGCCCCGGATGGCGCCGCACGATCAGCTCCTTGGCGATCTCCAGGATGGTGAGCGTGGCCAGGCCCAGAAAGTCGAACTTGACCAGGCCGACGGCCTCCACGTCGTCCTTGTCGTATTGGCTCACGGCCGACTCGCTGCCCGGCTGCTGGTACAGCGGGCAGAAATCGGTCAGCTTGCCCGGGGCGATCAGCACGCCGCCGGCGTGCATGCCGACGTTGCGCGTCATGCCTTCGAGCTGCTGCGCCATCTCCACCAGCGTGCGAACCTCTTCCTCCTTCTCGATGCGCTCGCGCAGCAGCGGTTCGGCGGCGATGGCGTATTTCTCGCGCTCGCTTTCCGACAGCCCGGACGGCGGGTACTGCAGCGTGACCGGCTTACCCGGCTTGTTGGGCACGAGCTTGCTGATGCCGTCGCAGAAGGTGTAGCTCATGTCCATCACGCGGCCCACGTCGCGGATCGCGGCGCGCGCGGCCATGGTGCCGAAGGTGGCGATCTGGCTCACCGCGTTCTTGCCGTACTTGCTCTTGACGTACTCGATGACGCGGTCGCGGTTGGCCTGGCAGAAGTCGATGTCGAAGTCGGGCATCGACACGCGCTCCGGGTTCAGGAAGCGCTCGAACAGCAGCTTGTACTGCAGCGGATCCAGATCGGTGATCTTGAGTGCATAGGCGACCAAGGAACCGGCTCCAGAGCCCCGGCCCGGCCCCACCGGGCAGCCGTTGTTCTTGGCCCAGTTGATGAAGTCGCCCACGATCAGAAAGTAGCCCGGGAAGCCCATCTTCAGGATAGTGTCGATCTCGAACTCCAACCGCTCCAGATAGCGCGGCCGTTGCTCGTCGCGCACCGATACGTCCGGGTAGAGGTGCTCCAGCCGCTCTTCGAGCCCCTGCAGCGAGGCTTCGCGGAAGTAGGTTTCGATCGTGTGCCCCTCGGGCACCGGGAAGTCCGGCAGGCGCGGCTGACCCAGCGTGAGGCTGAGGTTGCAGCGGCGGCCGATCTCCACGCTGTTGGCCAGCGCAGAAGGCAGGTCGGCGAACAGCGCCTGCATCTCGGCACTGGACTTGAAGTACTGGTCGGGCGTGAAGCGGCGCGGGCGACGCGGGTTGCCCAGGATCTCGCCTTCGGCGATGCACACGCGCGCCTCGTGCGCCTCGAAATCCTCCGGTTGCACGAACTGCACGGGGTGCGTGGCCACGACCGGCAGCTTCATCCGGGCGGCCAGTTGCACCGCGGCGGCCACGTGGCGCTCATCGTCCGGTCGCCCGGCGCGTTGCAGTTCCAGGTAGAAGCGGTGCGGGAAGGCGCTGGCCAATTGAAGCGCCACCTCGGCAGCGCGCGCGTCATCGCCAGCCAGGAGATACTGCCCGACAGGCCCCGCAGCAGCGCCGGACAACAGGATCAGGCCGCTGGCCAGCTCGGCCAGCCAGTCCCACTCGGCCACCGCTTGCGCCTTGGTCACGCCCTGCGTCCAGGCGCGCGCCAGCAGTTCGCAGAGGTTCAGGTAGCCCTGCTCGTTCTGCGCCAGCAGCAGCACGCGCGAAACGGTGGCCGGATCGGCCGCCAGCCCGCGCAGCGCCACCTCCGCGCCCAGGATGGGCTTGACGCCCTTGCCCCGAGCAGCCTTGTAGAACTTGACGGCGCCAAAGAGGTTCGCGATGTCGGTGATGGCCAGGGCCGGTTGCCCGTCGGCGGCAGCTGAGGCCACGGCATCGTCGATGCGGGCGGTACCGTCCACCACTGAAAATTCCGTGTGCAGGCGAAGGTGAATGAACATCTTTGGTGGACGCCGTTGTCTTCACACCCATGGCGGGACGACAGCGAGCGTGAATTAGTTGGAGGTGTGATCCGGGCTGCCGGCGCTTGCCGCCGCCTCCCGCGAAATAGTGCGCAGAACCGGCGACCCGGTCTGTTGCGCAACGTAATCCCAAAAATATACTCGCTTCGCAATCCTTCGACGACCCATGGCCGCGCAGAGCGCGCGGCAGTGGATCCCTGAAACTTATCCGCCCATTGACGAAAGATGTCCACACTGAGACTTGGCGCGTACAACCTCCCCGCAGCGGAAGTGGTGCTGGTTCAGACCCTGTTCCGCCTGTTCGCGCATGGTGACGCGTTCCGCTGGACCTTCGTCACCGCCCCACCCTACGACGCCCTGCTCGTGGATGGCACCCGGCCCGAAGGCATGAAAGCCGAGGTGGACCGCATGGCGCGTGCTGTGCTGCGCCTGGTGCGCTTGAACGGCGGCGATGCACAAAACACGCTCGAGCGCCCGATCCGTGCCGACCGGCTGCAGGAATGGCTCAAGCAGATCGAACACGATCTGTTGACCACGCTGCAAGTGGCGTCCGGTCAGGATGACCAGCCGGAGCCCCCAGTGGCATCAAGCCCGGTGCGCTTCAAGCTGCGGCGCTGGCCGCCCGCCACGCTGCTGCGTGGCGACCCTCACCGCATCCGCATGGCAACCATGCTGTCGCGTCGCGCACTGAACGCGGCCGAACTCGCCACCATCAGCCAACAGCCGGCGGAAGCCTGTCAGGCCTTCCTGATGACGCTGCAGACCACAGGGCTGGTTGACGTGCGTGGCGAAGCCCCGCCGCGGCCAGCGCCATCGGCCGACCAGCCCGCCAAGGCTGCGCCTGCAAAGCCGGCCTTCGCGCGCAGCCTGATCAGCGGCATCCGCAAGCGCCTGGGCCTGTGAGCGCCGGAGACCAACGATGAACGAATACAAGATCCTGTTCACCGGCACCATGGGCGCGGGCAAGACCACGGCCATCGGCTCCGTGAGCGAAACGCCGCCCATCGTCACCGACGTGGTCAACAACGACAGCTCGCACAGCAAGGCACGTACCACGGTCGGCCTCGACTTCGGGCAGTTCACGCTGGAAAGCGGCGATCGCGTGCGCCTGTTCGGCACGCCGGGCCAGTCGCGCTTCGATTTCCTCTGGAAGATCCTGTCGAAGAATGCGCTGGGCATGATCATCCTGACCGACAACTCGCGGCCTGACCCGCTGGCCGACCTGCGCGTTTACCTCGATGGCTTTGCCGACGACCTGGACATCATGCCCTGCGCGATCGGCATCGGCCGCCTGGGGGATCACCCCTCGCCCACGATGGACGACTACATCGAGGAACTCGCCCGGCACGACCGTGTGCTGCCGGTGCTGGAAGTGGACGTGCGCAAGCGCGACGACGTGATCATGTTGATCGATACCCTGCTGGCCCAACTGGAAGCCGGCATGTTTGGAGAATGAAATGTCCGTAAAACCCAGTCTGGCCCCTGCCGCCCAGGTGCTGGCCTCGCGCGAGGCCCAAAGCATGCTGAGCGAGGTCGACGGCCTGACCGCCGTGGTGGTCGCCACCGTGGACGGCTTCGACGTGGCCTCGGCCATGAAAGCCGGCGACGCGGCGCGCGTGGCGGCCATGGCGAGTTCCATCTCGGCCATCAGCTCGGTCGTGGCGCAGGAGGCCAGCCTGGGCCGCAACAAGTGCGTCACCATCGACACCGAGAGCGGCTTCGCGGTGGTGTACAGCGTGCACCGCAGCGACGCCGAACTGGTGATCAACGTGATCGCCAATGGCAACGCGATCCTGGGGCAGGTGGCTTACCGCACCGCCCAGTTCGCCCGCACCCTGGCCGACGCATGAAAGCCCAAGCATTGCGCAACGCGCTGGAAGCCATGGCCGGCATGCCGGGCCTGGAAGGCTGTGCGCTGGTGGAAATCGAAGCCGGCATGGTCTGGCACCACGCCGGCCATATCGAAGGCGTGCAGACCTTCGCCGAAGCCGCCAGCGACTACTGGCGCCTCTACAACCGCCTCGCCCACCAGTTCAAGGACCTGGGTGATCTGCGGGCTTCCGTGATGATGCATGCCCACGGCCGCATCACCCTGCTGCCCTGCGGCAAGGGCATGTTGCTGGTCACCCTGACGCGCCAGAAGTCCGACATCGACTGGACACTCTGGCAAGAGAAAACCAGGGAGCTCGCCACGCTGGTGGACGCGCTCTAGCCCGACCCTCATTCCAGTTTCCCGCAAGGCCGCGTTGGCGTGGCGTGGCTTTGCTATTGCCTTTTCACGCAAGAACCACTGACTACCAACAGGAAGGAATCCCGTGGCAACGATCAAGCAAACTCTCGACGAACTGATGACCCTGGACGGCGCCATGTGCGCGGCCGTGGTGGACTCGGCCAGCGGCATGATGCTGGGCTCCATCGGCTCTGGCGTGGACCTGGAAGTGGCCGCCGCCGGCAACACCGAGGTGATCCGCTCGAAGATGAAGACCATGCGCTCGCTGGGCCTGAACGACGTGATCGAGGACATCCTGATCACCCTGGGCAAGCAGTACCACATCCTGCGCCCCTCGGCGCGCAAGGATGGCGTGTTCGTGTACTACGTGCTGGACAAGCAGCGCGCCAACCTGGCCATGGCCCGCCGCAAGGTGCAGGACGTGGACAAGGAAATGAGCTTCTGATCGACGCGCACGACGGCCGGGCTTGACC
>Ga0209607_1002560_pt1 | contig 14411 bp, 13 predicted proteins | sample AD_UKC117_MetaG_FD_184413 | JGI IMG/M metagenome (GOLD analysis project Ga0209607, IMG submission 184413) | Active sludge microbial communities of municipal wastewater-treating anaerobic digesters from Hong Kong - AD_UKC117_MetaG (SPAdes)... | ecosystem: Engineered > Bioreactor > Anaerobic >... | reverse complement strand
CGCGGCGGCACAGGGCGACTTCACCGTCCCCCCGGTGGTGGAGGAACTCAAGACCATCGCCAAGAAGCGCGGGCTCTGGAATCTGTTCCTGCCGTCGGAATCCGGGCTGACGAACCTGGAATACGCGCCGCTGGCGGAGCTGTCCGGCTGGAGCACCGAGATTGCACCGGAGGCCATCAACTGCGCCGCGCCGGATACCGGCAATATGGAGGTGCTGCACATGTTCGGCACCCCGGAGCAGAAGACGCAGTGGCTGCGGCCACTGCTGGCCGGTGAGATCCGCAGTGCCTTCTCGATGACCGAGCCGGCCGTGGCATCCAGCGACGCTCGCAATATCGAAACCGAGATCACCCGCGACGGCAACCACTACGTCATCAACGGACGCAAGTGGTGGACGTCCGGCGCCAATGACCCGCGCTGCCGGATTCTGATCGTCATGGGCCGCACTAACCGCGAGGCGGCCTCCCACCAGCAGCAGTCGATGATCCTGGTGCCGGTGGACACCCCGGGGGTGAACATCCTGCGGTCCACCTCCGTGTTCGGCTGGCAGGACCAGCACGGCCACGCCGAGATCGTCTATGACAACGTGCGGGTGCCGGCCTCCAACTTGCTCGCCGAGGAGGGCATGGGCTTCGCGATCGCCCAGGCGCGGCTGGGGCCGGGCCGCATCCACCACTGCATGCGCGCGATCGGGGTCGCCGAGCGGGCCCTGGCGCTGATGACCGAGCGGGCCCGCACCCGCATCGCGTTCGGGCGGCCGCTGGCCGATCAGGGCATGGTCCAACAGCAGATCGCCCTGTCGCGCAACGAGATCGACCAGGCCCGGCTGCTGTGCGAGAAGGCCGCCTGGACCATCGATCAGCACGGCAATCGGGCGGCGTTCAGCCTGGTCTCGCAGATCAAGTCGGTGGCGCCCCAGATGGCCTGCACCGTCATCGACCGCGCCATCCAGGTGCACGGCGGAGCCGGGGTCAGTGACGACTTCCCGCTGGCCCGGATGTACGGCTGGCAGCGCGCCATGCGGATCTTCGACGGCCCGGACGAGGTGCACCTGCGCACCATCGCCCGCGCGGAACTCGCCCGGGAGAAGAGCCCACTGGCAGCGGCGGTGACCGGCGGGTGAGCCCTGCGGACCGACCTGACCACGAACGTCTCTCCGGTGCCTGGAACTTCCGCGATGTAGCCGACACCACCGGTGTGCGGCCCGGACGGTTGTTCCGGTCCAGCGAGCTGAGCCGACTCGACAACGCCGGCCGCGTCGTACTGACCGAACTGGGCGTCACCGACGTGGCCGACCTGCGTTCCCCGGTGGAGGTCGAACGACGCGGGCCGGGCGCCGTACCCACCGGTGTCATGCTCCACCACCTGCCGTTCCCGGAGGTGACCACCGAGCACGCCAACTCCGGTGCCGCACCGCACGAGACCAGCTGGCAGAAAATGCTGACTGAACACGGCGATGAGGATCCAGCCGTGGTCGGCGCGAAGTGGATGACCGCCGAATACGCGAGATTTCCGACACTGACCGGCGCCAAACGCGCGGTGCGACGGATCGTCACCCTGATCGGCGAAGGCCGGCCGGTGCTGGTGCACTGCTTCGCCGGCAAGGACCGGACCGGCTTCGCCGTGGCGATCGCCTGCGAGGCCGCCGGAGTCGACCGGGACGCCATCATGGCCGATTACCTCCAGAGCAACACCGCCGCAGCTCCGCTGCGCGAGCGAATCCTGCAGTCGACGCGGGCGCGGGAGGGGGTTACCGCCGAGATGGCATCCTTCGCCGAATCCCGCCTGACCGATGAGATCCTCGGCGTGCGGGAGGACTATCTGCTGACCGCCCGCGAGGCTCTCGAGGCAACCTATGGCGGACTCGCCGGTTACCTGCGTGCCGCTGGGGTGAGCGAGGACGACGTGGCCCGCCTCCGGGCGCGACTGCTCGGTTGACGGGCAGCCGCTACAGCAGGACCCCGATCACCCACACCGCGGTGGCCAGCAACGCGGCCGCCAACTCCACTCCCACCGACAGCGCCACCCCTTTGACGGCGTGCACCGTCGCCGCCCAGGCCCGCCGCCGGTCCCGGCGCCCGATGAGCTCGGCCACGAACACCCCGACGACGAAGCCCACGACGAGGCCGACTACGGGGATGACGAAGAAACCGATGATGCCGAGGACGGCGCCGGCGGCCAAGGTCCAACCGCCGACCTCGGCGGCCCGCATGCGCCGGACCGGCCACAGGTACTTCACCAGCACCCCGGCGCCGATCAGCACGCTGACCACCCCGAGGACCACCCAGGATGTGGCGGTGCGTTCGATGAACGCCCAGACCGCGATGGCCACGTAGACCAGCAGGGTTCCGGGCAGTAACGGCACCAGAATTCCTACCAGGCCGACGGCGATCGCCAAGGCGGTCAGGACGATACCGCCGGTGCTCACCGGATGAAGATAGCGAACCGGCCGATCACCGCCCGGAGCGACCGATCACCGCTGATCTATAGTGGATTGAAGAACTTTGCAATTCGTTAACTGATCAATCGGGATGCCCGTGCCGAACACCACTTTCCCCGGCGGCAGCGAACGCCCCCTCTACGAGATCAAGGCCAACCTCTTCAAGGCGCTGGCCCATCCAGCCCGGATCCGGGTGCTGGAGATCCTCTCGGCCGGCGAGCAGCCCACCGCAGTCAGTTCCATCCTCGCCGCGACCGAACTAGAACCCACGGCCCTGTCTCAGCATCTTGCGGTCCTCAAACGGCATGGCGTCGTCCGGGCGCGGCGGGCCGGCAACGCCGTGTTCTACGAGCTCGCCCACCGATCGATCGCCGATCTGCTGGTGAGCGCCCGCGCTTTCCTCGCCGACACCCTTAGAGCGCAACAAGAGCAGTTGGAGGCGTTCAACGCCCTACCCCCCGTGAGCGGCGCCCGGTGATCGCCAAGGCGCGGGCAAGCGCGCGACGGCTGCTGCCCAGCCGGGGCGACTACGCCGACCTGCCCCGATCCTGGCGCCGGGACATCCTGGCAGGGGTGACGGTCGGCGTGGTGGCGTTGCCGCTGGCGCTGGCCTTCGGCATCAGCTCGGGAGTGGGCGCGGCGGCCGGGTTGATCACCGCGGTGGTCGCGGGCCTGGTGGCTGCGGTGTTCGGCGGCTCGAACGTTCAGGTTTCCGGACCGACCGGGGCGATGGCGGTGGTGCTGGCGCCGATCGTCTCCGAGCACGGAGCCGGCAGCATCGCGCTGGTCACGGTGCTCGCCGGGGTGCTGGTGGTGGCAGCGGGCATCACCGGCCTAGGGCGCGCCGTAACATTCATCCCCTGGCCGGTGATCGAAGGTTTCACCCTCGGAATCGCCGCCATCATCTTCTTGCAACAGGTACCGGCAGCATTCGGCGCCGCCGCCCCGCCCGGCCAGCGCACGCTGCTCGCGGCGTGGACGATCATCACCCACCCGGACTGGACGGCGGCCGGGCGCACCCTGGGAATCGTCGGCCTCGTCGCGCTGCTCATGGTCGGCCTGCCGCTACTGCACCGTGGCATCCCTGAGTCCCTGACCGCCGTCGTTGCGGCGGCCGTGTTCGCCGGGGTCCTCCACATCCCGGTGGAGACCATCGGCAGCCTTCCTGCACACCTGCCGTCGCCAACCATGCCCCAGGCGGATCTGGAGGCGTTGCGCGGCCTGGTCGGTGCGGCCCTGGCGATCGCCGCCCTGGCCGCGATCGAGTCGCTGCTCTCGGCCCGGGTCGCGGCGACGATGGCGCCGACCGGGCCGTATCACCCGGACCGGGAACTGGTCGGTCAGGGCTTGGCATCGGTGGCATCCGGAGCGTTCGGCGGAATGCCGGCGACGGGTGCCATCGCCCGCACCGCGGTCAACGTCCGCTCCGGTGCCCGCACCCGGGTGGCGGCGATCACCCACTCGGTGCTGCTGCTCGGCGTTGTCTACCTGGCCACCGGTCCGGTGTCGGCCATTCCGTTGTCCGCTCTGGCCGGTGTCCTGATGGTGACCTCGTTCCGGATGATCTCGGCCCGGACCGTGCGCAAGATCCTGCGCTCCACCCGCTCGGACGCGGCGATCTTCGTCCTGACCGCGGTGGTGACCGTGTGTTTCGACCTGATCGAAGCGGTGGAGATCGGTATCGCGGTCGCTGCGTTCTTCGCGTTGCGCACGGTGGCGCGCCGCAGTAGCGTCGTCCGTCAGCAACTACCCGGACCGCCGCAGGCCGGAGACGAGCGGATCGCCCTACTGCAACTCGACGGCGCGATGTTCTTCGGCGCGGCTGAGCGAATATCGAACGCAATTACCGATGCCGAGCACCCCGAGGTCTCGGTGGTCATCATCCGGATGTCACAACTCGGCATGCTCGATGCCACCGGCGCCCACACCCTCGCCGAGATCGCCGGGGAACTTGAGGCGCGCGGTATCACCGTCATCATCAAAGGCGTCCAACCCGAGCACATGGCACTGCTGGCCAATATGGGTATCTTCGACGCCCTCCGGCACGAGAACCACCTGATCGACTCGCTCGACGATGCCGTTGCCCACGCGCGTTCGCATGCAGCGGTTCAGACCCGGTCAAGCCCGAGCGCCAGATAAACGATGAACAATGCCAAAAGCGCACAATCCAGCCACATCACAATCCGTCTGGTTCGCCCGGAGAAGATCCGGCGCCGCCGCGCACCCACGAAGGCCAACATCCACTGCCATGACAGCGACGCCAGGAACACCCCGGCGCCGAAGGCCACCGCCTGCCCGGCGTTATAACCGGACACCGCGCCGACGATGAGGCTGGCGAAGAAGACGGCGGTCGCCGGATGGCCCAGCGTAAGCATCAGGAATTCGCCGTACGCCCGCAGCGGAGTTTCCGAAAGCGCCACCACCCCGGCCCGCGGCCAACCTCGAGCAAGCTCATACAACGCCAGCAGCAGAACCACGGTCAACAACCCGACGGCCACCCACCTCAGAGCAGCGCCCCGGGGCGCGAGCAGGCTTCCGAACGCCGCGACCGCACCAGCAGCCGTGAGCGCCCACAGTGCGTCACCCGTGGCGACCCCGCCTCCAGCGGCGAGCGCCACCGCGAGACCCCGCGCGACCGCGGTCTGCATAACCGCCATCGCGGCCGTGGCGACGAAAACGGCAACCGAAAGGCCGGCCAGCAGCCCGGCGACCAGTGCGTCGATCACACGTCTACGGCGAGAGTTCGAGTCGCAGCGGCGTGCACTTACTCCCGTTGATCGGTTCGATGTCCATCGAGCAGGCCGTCACGACGGCGTAGACGGCCCCTTCGGCGCGAAGTGTCACCGAGTCGCCCGGCCGGCTGAGGGCGGGCAACGCCGCCACGGACCCGTCGGCGTCGATCGAGGTGCGCTGAAAAAGGTTCACCGGGTCGGGGACGTGCAGTGGATTCCAACCCACCTGCGCGGCGGCTTTCCGGAAGTTCTCGCTGCAACTTCGGTGATAGCCCGGATGGCCCAGAGCCGCATACATGTCGGCGCTGCAGGGCGCGAACTGCATGTCGTGCACGCCGGGCGAATCGTCCCGTTCGAAGGTCAGCAGGGGCCGGTAGGCGGTGCTGAAAAAGGACTCACCGACGCCCGGGAAAAGTCGCCAGTTCACCCCGCGGGTGACCGATGCGCTCAGCCACTCGGTCAGGTCGGCGGCCAGCACCGCGAACAGATCGGCGACCTGAGAACCCTCGACGTCGATGATCCGCAGCCGCTGGCCCGGCGAGAGTTTGACGATGGCACCGCCCTGCGCCGGGATCTCGACAGCAGTCGCGGCGTCACCTGTCGGGATCGCCACCAGGGACTTCCCGGGCCCTCAGAGTTTGAACGAGGCGGGCTTGGCCGCCGAAAGGTCGTCGATCTGCGCCCAATGCGCGGCGACGTCGTCCACGGTCGGAACGTGGTCGAAGGTCACACCCTCGTTCTGGAACAGCGCCGTGCGCTGAACCTTGCCCCCGCCGACGATGAACACCGAGGCGCTGTCGGGCACCTCCTGACCGCAGAGGTAAGCCACCACCGGGGCGACGTACTCCGGGGTGAGCTTCTTGAACACCTCGGGCGGCAGGATGTCCTCGGTCATCCGGGTGGCGGCGATCGGCGCGACGGCGTTGGCCTTGATGTCATACTTGGCGCCCTCCTGGGCCAGTGTGTTGATCAGCCCGACCAGGCCGAGTTTGGCGGCGCCGTAGTTTGCCTGGCCGAAGTTGCCGAACAGACCACTGGTGGAAGTGGCGACGACGATGCGCCCAAAGCTCTGCTCGCGGAAGTGCGGCCAGGCCGCCCGGATCACGTTGTACCCGCCGTAGAGGTGGACCTTGAGCACCGAGTCCCAGTTCTCGAAGCTCATCTTGTGGAATGTGCCGTCCCGGAGGATCCCGGCGTTGCTCACCACACCGTGGACGGCGCCGAACTCCTCCAGCGCGGTCTTGACCATGTTCTCTGCACCGGCGGGCTCGGCCACCGAGTCGTAGTTGGCCACCGCGCGCCCGCCGGCCGCCTTGATCTCATTGACCACCTCGTCGGCCATCGAGTGACCGGCGCCGGTGCCGTCGCGAGCACCGCCGAGGTCATTGACCACGACGCTTGCACCCTCACGGGCAAGGGTCAGGGCGTACTCGCGTCCCAGGCCGCCGCCCGCGCCGGTCACGACAATGACTCGATCCTGCACTCCGGACATGAGGGTCCTCTCGGTAGTGGCGAACTCGCCGCAATCGTAGCCATCGCCGGTTCGGTCCCGATGCTCTACCCGACAGGCTGACGCACTACCCGACAGGCTGACGCACTACCCGGCGGGCTGACGCTCGGCGACGACGAAAGTGGAAAAGCCGTCCTGGTAGTCCTCCTCGGCGACCTCGACCCAGCGGCCCAGCCGGCGCATCTCGTCGGTGGACACCGTGCCCGAGGCGGCCCACCCGTGCGCGTTGAGCCAGTCGGTGACGTCGGAGCGGCCAGGGTCGTTGTAGGTCAGTTCCTGAATGTCGACGTTGCGCTCAATCCCCAGGTCGGTGGCCATCTTCTCCCAGCGCTCGCGCATGCGGGCCCGCCGCTGCTCGTCGTGGTGGCGCACCGCCTCGGCGGAGACCCTGCTGCCCGCCGCGCTGAGCTCGGTGATCTGCTCGAACAGCCGGTCCTGCGCCTCAGCGGGCAGGTACATCAGCAGACCCTCAGCCAGCCAGGCGGTCGGACGGTTCGGGTCGAAACCGGCCGCCTTTAGCGCGGCCGGCCAGTCCTGGCGCAGGTCGATGGCCACCTCTCGCCGTTCGGCGGTCGCCGGCACACCCTGCGCCGCCAGCGTCGCGGACTTGTATTCGAGCACCTTCGGCTGGTCGATCTCGTAGATCACGGTGCCCACCGGCCAGGGCAGCCGGTAGGCCCGCGAGTCCAGCCCGGAGGCCAGGATCACCACCTGCCGGATACCGGCCTCGACCGACTCAGCGAAGAACCTGTCGAAGAAGTGCGTGCGAACGGCCTGGTAGCTGAGCATGTTCGCGAACAGGGCGGCGCCGGCCGGATCCGCCTCGGCGATGCGGTCCTGCATCCCGTCCTCAAGGAAGCTCTCCCACATCCCCGGACCCGCGCCGCTGACCAGAACGCGGGCGTAGGGATCGCGGATCAGCGGATCGGTGCTGTCGGTCTCCTTGGCGCGCGCAGCAGCCACCATCACCGCCGTGGAGCCCACACTCGTGGCAATGTCCCAGGTGTCGTCATGGCTTCGCAGGCTGCTCATCGGATACTCCTCACGATCGGAAACCACCATGGTAGCGAAAGGTTAGACAGGCTATCGGGTCGCTTGACCGGCAACCGGGTGGGCCGTCCTGATCCGCAAACAGGCCATGCGGCATAAGGTCTGTTTTATGCCCATCGTCGCTGCCCGGAACTCGTATTTCGAGACCGGCCTGGAGATCCTGGCCGACCGCGGCTTCGGGGGCCTGAAGCTGGCCGAGGTGTGCACCCGACTGGGCGTGACCACGGGCTCGTTCTATCACTACTTCACCAACTGGAGCGCTTACACCCGGGAGCTGATCGGGTACTGGAAGCGGGACCGCACCGACCGACTCCGGGAGATGTTCAGCCAGGAGGTCGACCCCCGGAAACGGATGCAGCTGATCATCCGCCAGGTGCTGTCCCTGCCGCACAGCGCCGAGGCCGCCATCCGGGCCTGGAGTTCGGTCGATCCGGGCGTCCACGCGGTTCAGGCCGAGGTGGATCGTCAGCGGTTCCAGGTCTGCTACGACTACGCGCTGGAGATCGTCAAAGACGCCCGCCAGGCCGAGGTCTTCGCCGACTGGGCCGTCTACACGCTGGTCGGTTTCGAACAGGCGATGCTGGACCGCGACCCGCGAATCTACGAGTGGATCAGCAACCAGATGCTCGAGCTGCTGGAATCAGGGCGCTTCGCCGGGGTACCGCCTGCGTGAGCCGCCGCCCCTGGGCGGCCCGAGCGCGCCGGAACCATCGGGGCTCTACGATCCAGCCATGATCAACCCCGCCGAGTTGATGCGGCGGATCACCACCCGGATCCAGCTGCGGGATCCCGAGGGTGAGGCCGCGCGGCGGGCCCTGCGGGCGGCGATCTTCATCCCGATCGCCGCGGCGCTGGGCTTTGCGGTGGCCGGCGATACCCAGACCCCGCTGTTCGCCCTGGTCGGTTCCATCGCCCTGCTCATCGCCGCGGACTTTCCCGGCACCGCCGCCACCCGGGCCACCGCCTACGCCATCCTGGCGATCGCCGGGACAGTCCTGATCACTATCGGGACCCTGGCCGCGCCGCACCCGCTCTTGGCGGTGCCGCTGTGTTTAGTCGTGGGAGCCCTGGTGGTCTTCCTCGGACTACTCAGCGATGTGGTCGCGGCCGGTCAGCGCGCGACACTGATGACGTTCATCCTGCCGGTGTGCATCCGTCCCCCCGGCCCGCTCGGCGATCGGCTGTTCGGCTGGTTCATCGCGCTGGCGGTCTGCGTTCCCGCCGCATTGCTGGTGCTGCCCCCGCGTTACCACAGCGAGCTTCGGCGCTCCTCGGCACGTGTGTGCTCGGCGATCGCCGGCCGGATCGACGGGTCGGTCTCTGCCGAGGAACTCACCGAGGCGATGGCCGCCCTGCAGAAGGCATTCCTGGACAACGCGTTCCGGCCCGTCGCGCTGACCGCCGGGAGCCGCGCCCTGATCCGGGTGGTTCCCAATCTGCAATGGCTCAGCGACCGGGTGGACTCCGAGACGGCCAGATTGTTGGGACCGATGGCCGAGTCGGGGGCCCGGCTACTGCGCTGTTGCGCCGACGCCCTCTCCGGACCGGAGCGGGCCGGGGCCAGCGCCGAATTGAACACCGCCTTCTCCGAGCACCGGGCGACGGCGCTGCGGCGCTACCACCAGAACATCGAGCGCATCCTCGCCGAACCCGATGACGCCTCCGCGGTGGAACTGGGCCGGATGCTGTTCAGTCGGCGCATCATGAGTGCCGCCATCGGGTTGACCGGCAGCAGCATCGCCTACGCCGCCGAGGCCGACGGGAGGCCGGTCTGGGCCAAACTGCTCGGCCTGCAGCTGCCCGAGACCGGTGTCGCCGATCAGGTACCGACCAAACGCAGCGCCTTCGCCGCGCTGGGCGGCTACCTGAGCACCCGCTCCATCACCGTTCTGAACAGCCTGCGCACCGGCCTCGCCCTGGCCCTGGCGGTCACGGTCACCTTCGTCTTCCCGGTCCCCAACGCCCCCTGGGTTGTGCTGGGCGCGCTGTCGGTGCTGCGCAGCAGCGCCGCGACGACCGGGACCACCGTGGTCCGGGCGGTGACCGGCACCACCGTCGGAATCGTGATCGGCGCTTTGGTCATCGGCGTCTTCGGGGTCGACCCACCGGTGTTGTGGACCCTTCTGCCCGTGGTGGCCTTCGGCTCCAGCTACGTCTCGCGGGTCGGTTCGTTCACCGCAGGCCAGGCGATGTTCACGATGATGGTGCTCATCGTCTTCAACCTGATGAGCCCCATCGGCTGGACGATAGGTTTCGCCCGGCTCGAAGACATCCTGGTCGGGGCGTCGGTCGGTCTGGTGGTCTCGGTACTGCTGTGGCCCAGGGGCGGGGCCGCCGCGGTGCAGCGGGCGATCGACGACGCCCTCGTCGTTGGATCGCGCTACCTGACCGCCGCGGTCAACCGAGTCACCCGGGGTGCCTCCGAACAGGCCGACGACGCGGTCATCGCGTTGCACCGGGAGACCCTCGTCGCGGTGCGGACCTATGGCGACGCCGTGCGCGACTACCTGTCGGAAAGCGGCGGGGCGATCGACACCGCGATGCTCGACACCACCAACCGGATACCCCGGCTGCGCACCGCCGGGGACCACATCGCCGACATCGTGCCGCCGCCGCTGGCGGCCTACCCGAAGGCCCGCCGGGTACTGGAGCGCCACACCGCCGCGGTGTGTGCCCGCCTCGAGGCCGGCCCACCGGGCATTCCGCTGCCGGCACTCAGCGACGAGTTCATTCCCGCCTTGCGCGCCGAAGCGGGGTCCGGCGAACTCGCTGCGGCGGCGGCCCTGCCGTTGGTCACCGCGGCCGCCAACGTCGGTGAACTCGAGGTGCTCTACCCGGCCACGTCGACTGAACCCGCGACGCTCTGAACACAGCCGGGGTGAGCCCCGAGCCTGATCAGGCCGCTAAGGATCAGCCCAGCACGGCCTGGGCCACTTCGCGCGCCTCCGCGGCGCCCGCCGTCGCCAGCACCGCCTCCGCGGCGTCCCGGCACTGTTGCAGGGTCACCGACGCCAGTTTGGCGCCCACCAGGGCGACAGCCGAGGCGGCCGCCGACAGCGACGTCACCCCCAACCCGGTCAGGACACAGGCCAGCAGCGGATCGGCAGCAGCCTCGCCGCAGACGCCCACCGGCTTACCGGTGGCCTGCCCGGCCCGGGCGGTCTTGGCCACCAGGGCGAGAACGCCGGGCTGCCACGGGTCGGTCAGGGTGGCCAGGTCCGAGGACATCCGGTCGGCGGCCATCGTGTACTGGGCCAAGTCGTTGGTCCCGATGGAGAGGAACTCCACGTGTTGGAGAATCTTGTCGGCAAGCAGCGCGGCCGCCGGCACCTCGATCATCACCCCGGGATGCAGGGAGCGCTCGCGGGCCAGCTCGGCGAAGCGCAGGGCTTCTTCGGCGGTGGCGATCATCGGCGCCATCACCCACGGGGCGCTGCCGGTCCGGGCGGCCGCGGCGGCGATGGCGTCGAGTTGACGAGCCACCAGTTCGGCGTTGTCGCGGGCGATCCGGAAGCCCCGCACTCCCAGGGCCGGGTTCGGCTCCTGAGGGGTGCTGACAAATTTCAGCGGCTTGTCCGATCCGGCGTCGAGGGTGCGGATGACTACCTTCTGCCCCGCGAAGGCCTCCAGCACCTCGGCATAGATCGCGGCCTGCTCCTCGACGGTCGGCTCGCTGTCACGGTCCAGGAAGCACAGCTCGGTGCGGAACAACCCGACTCCCTCGACCGGCGCCTGCCGGGCGGCCCGGGCGGCCGAACCGTCGGCGACGTTGGCCAGGATCGAGACCTGATGGCCGTCGGACGTGGCGCCCGGTCCACTCCAGTTCGCCACCGAGGCCGCCGCGGCGTCGGCTGCGGCGACCGCCGAGGCGGCCGCGGCCCGGTCGGGGTCCACCGTGACGGTGCCCCGGGTTCCGTCGAGCAGCACCATGACGCCGGCCGGCACGGCATCGAGACCGCCGACCGCGACCACGCACGGGATGCCCAGCTGGCGGGCGATGATCGCGGTGTGACTGGTGGGACCCCCCAGCGTGGTGGCCAGGCCCACGACGCGGTGCGGATCCAGACCGGCGGTGTCGGCCGGGGCGAGATCTTCGGCGCACAGGATCGACGGCTCGGATGGGACCGGGACGCCCGGCTCGGGCAAACCGGCGAGTTCGGCCACCACTCGGTCCCGGATGTCCTTGAGGTCGGTCACCCGCTCGGCCATCAGGCCGCCCATTTTGGTGAACATCTCGATGAACTGCGTCGCGGCCGCCATCGTCGCGCGCACCGCCGGCATCCCGGCGTTGATCGCCTTCTCTGCCGCCCCGAGCCAGGCGCGGTCCTGGGCCAGCTGAGCGGTTGCGCTGAGCACCTCGGAGGCGGCGCCGGTCGCCGCGGCGGCACGTTCACGGAGCCGCTGGGCCACCGCCGCGGCGGCGACGCCGAAACGCTCCGCCTCGGCGGGGCGATCCGCCTCGGACAGCTCGCCACCCGGATCGATCTCCTCGAGAGAGGGCAATCGGTTGGCGCGGATGACGGGTGCGAACCGAACGCCCGGGACGACGGGAACTCCGGTCAGCACAGAGATAAGGGGAGCGGCCATGGAGTGGATTACAACAAACCGTTGACACCGCCACAGGGGTGGCGGTAAAACAACATGTATCCACACAAATTGTGTACAAAACCACATCCCGGAGCGCCGTGTATCCCGAAGAACGCCAGCAGGCCATCGCCGCGCGGGTGACCTCGCAGGGCCGGGCCTCAGTCGCCGAACTAGCGCAGGTTTACGCCGTCACCACCGAGACCGTGCGCCGCGACCTGGCGGTTCTGGACCGCGCCGGGGTACTGCGCCGGGTGCATGGCGGAGCGGTTCCGGCACGCGCCCTGCACCTGGTCGAACCCAGTGTCGACCAACGGGAGTCCACCCGCGCGGGCCACAAGCAGGCGATCGCTCGCGCGGCGGCCGGGTTCATCCCCCAGGCCGGCTCCAGCGTGCTGTTCGACGCCGGCACCACCACCGCCCGAGTGGCGGCGCTACTGCCCTCCGACCGCGACCTGCTCGTGGTGACCAACTCGGTGCCGATCGCCGCGCGGACCGCGACCATTGCTCAGGTCTCGCTGCAGCTGCTGGGCGGCCGGGTGCGGGGGCTGACTCAGGCCGCGGTCGGCGAACAGGCGGTCCGGACGCTGGAGTCGCTGCGCATCGACGTCGCCTTCATCGGCGCCAACGGGATCACCACCCGGCACGGCCTGTCGACCCCCGACCCCGACGAGGCGGCGGTCAAACGGGCCATGGTCGGCTGCGCGAACTTCGTCGTGGTGGTGGCCGACTCGTCAAAAGTCGGCCGCGAGGACCTGGTCAGCTTCGCCCCGATCGAGGCGATCGACGTCCTGGTGACCGATTCCGAAATCCGCCCCGCCGACCACGCCTCGCTCACCGAGTGCGGCGTGGAGGTCATCCTCGCCCAGGAGCACCCATGATCGTCACCGTCACCCCGAACCCGAGCATCGACCGCACGGTGAGCCTGCCGGACCGGCTGGTGCGCGGGGCCGTCCTGAGAGTGACATCGGGCTCCTCCGAGCCGGGCGGCAAAGGGGTCAACGTTGCCCGCGCCCTGACCCTGGCCGGCCTCAACACGGTGGCCGTGCTGCCCGCCGCCGAGCACGATCCGATCCTGGCGGCCCTGCGGTCCATCGGCGTCGCCGTCCACGCCGTCGGCATCGCCGGCACGGTGCGAACCAATCTCACCGTGACCGAACCCGACGGAACCACGACGAAGATCAACGAGCCCGGCGCCGCCCTGACCGGCGCCGAGGCCGCGCGCCTGGCCCGAGCGGTCACCGATCACGCCCGCTCGGCGCGCTGGGTGGTGCTGTCCGGGTCACTGCCACCGGGGCTGCCCGACTCCTGGTACGCCGATATCGTGGCCGCCCTGCGGCCCCTCGACTGCAAGGTGGCCGTCGACACCTCCGGCGCGCCGCTGGCCGCACTGGCCGCTGATTTGCAGCGTGCTGCTCCGGACCTGCTCAAACCCAACGCCGAGGAACTCGCCGGCCTGGCTGGAGTCACCCCGGAGTCACTGGAGAGCGCGGTGCACCGCGGCGATGCCGCACCGGTGGTCGCAGCGGCACGGCGGTTGGTCGACCGGGGGGTGGGCGCGGTGCTGGCCACCCTCGGGTCGGCCGGGGCGGTGCTGGTCGACGCCGAGGGCGCCTGGCTGGCGACCCCACCGCCGATCCGGCCGCGCAGCACCGTCGGTGCCGGCGACTCGTCACTGGCCGGCTACGTGCGCGCCGAGGTGGAGGGGGCGGGCGCCCCGGGCCGACTGCAGATGGCGGTCGCCTACGGCAGCGCCGCCGCAGCGCTGCCCGGATCGGCGATGCCCTCCCCGGCACAGATCAATCTCGACGACGTGGCCCTCACGCCGGTCCCTACCGATCCCCGACCCGAAGGCGAGAAATGACGAATCCGACGGGCAGTGCCCCCCACATCATCGGCACTGAACTGGTGCTGCTCGACGAGTCCGGCGGCGCCGACAAGGATGCGGTGATCCGGACACTGGCCGGGCTGCTGGCCGACGCCGGTCGGGCCGAGGACGGCGCCGCCGTGGCGCAGGCCGCGCTGGCAAGGGAAGAGCAGTCGGCGACCGGCCTTCCGGGCGGGATCGCGATCCCGCACTGCCGCTCGGCACAGG
>Ga0209607_1002558_pt1 | contig 14418 bp, 8 predicted proteins | sample AD_UKC117_MetaG_FD_184413 | JGI IMG/M metagenome (GOLD analysis project Ga0209607, IMG submission 184413) | Active sludge microbial communities of municipal wastewater-treating anaerobic digesters from Hong Kong - AD_UKC117_MetaG (SPAdes)... | ecosystem: Engineered > Bioreactor > Anaerobic >... | reverse complement strand
CTCCGGCATCGAACAGCTGCGCGATCCCCGGATGGCGCATGCGAGCCAGCGCCTGGCGCTCCATCTCGAAACGCAGGCGATGCTCGGGGTCCGGGGAGCGCCAGCGCATGATCTTGATCGCGACCTGTCGCGTCACCGCGCCGGATTGCTCCGCGAGGAACACGCGACCCATGCCGCCCTGGCCAAGCTCGCGCAGCAGCAGGAAGCGGCCGAAACGGCGGCCGGTGAAATCCTCAGCGCTGGCATCGGGAGACCGGGCCAACGATTCGGTGAGATCGACCAGTTCGGTGGCGACGTCGTCGTCCGGCGGCGTGGTGCTCATGGCGCCGTCACCTCGTCGTCGGCACGGCCAATGTCGTGTTCCTTGAGCTTCTTGTAGTACGTGGTCTTGCCGATGCCCAGCCGGGTCCATGCCTGCTCCGCATCACCCTCCGCCGCCTCGATGGCACGCAGGATGGCGCGGTGCTCGGCCTGGGCGGCGGCTTCGGCGAGCGTGACCGGCGCTTCGTCTTCGCGCTGGTCAACAACTACCGGTGTGCCACTTCCGACGCCACGCAGCCGTGGTGGCAGGTGCTGGCGATCCAGCGCATCGCCATCGGCCAGCAACGCGGTGGCGCTGTGAATGGCTTGCCTTAGCTCGCGCACGTTGCCGGGCCAGTCGGCCGCCTGCAGGTCGCGCAGCGCGGCCTCGGTGATGCCCGGACTGCGGATGCCGGATTCGGCCAGCGCCTCGTGGAAGAAGTGGATGGCCAGCGGCGAGATGTCGATGCGGCGCTCGCGCAACGGCGGAATCCGCGCCTCGAAACCGGCGATGCGATGGAACAGGTCGAGGCGGAACTCGCCGGCGGCCACCGCCTGCTGCAGGTCGCGATGGGTGGCGCTGACCAGCCGCACGTCGACGTCGATCAGCGCGCGTCCACCAACGCGATGGATGCGGCCGTCCTCCAGCGCGCGCAGCAGACGCACCTGTGTCTCCGCCGGCATGTCGCCCAGTTCGTCGAGGAACAAGGTGCCGCCATCGGCACGCTCGAATACGCCCGGCCTTTCGGCAACGCCAGTCGCGGCGCCCTTCTCCACGCCGAACAGTTCGGCTTCCAGCAGGTCGCGGGGCAGCGCCGCACAGTTGATGGCCACGAACGGCCCGCTGGCACGTGGGGAGCAGGCATGGATCCAGCGCGCCATCACGTCCTTGCCGACGCCGGTTTCGCCCAGCAGCAGAATGGCGACGCGACTCCTCGCCAATCGCGCCAGCGCATCCATCTGTCGACGCAGGCCTGGATCGGCCGTTGCCACGCCCGGCAGCGCGGGTGGCGTCGATGGCGTTTTCGCTGCGTGGGGATCGGGGCTTGAATTCGACGCCTCCGGAAACCAGGCCAGCCAGTTGGCGGCCAGTTCAGCCAGTCCGGCATGACGCTGGCGGCTTCCCGTCGACGCCCGGATCGCATGGCGCCCGTCATCGGCCAGCGCCTCCGTGGCCTGTTCCGGGTCACCCGCCGCCGCGATCACCACGCCGGCAGCGGATCCATCCAGATGCACGACCTGCAGCGCGTCGACATCAAGCACCTCGCGAATGGCGGCGATGCGCCGGTTCAGCGCGGCGGGGAAATCCGCCGGCGACGCCCACAACGCGTCGCGAAGCCGCTCGCGCAGCGTGAGCAATTGCGTGCCTTCGTCGATGACGGGTGCTGCCGTCGTCGGCGCAGCCTGTTCGCCGGTGCGATAGGCCAGACCATCCAGTTCGGTGTCGGCTTCCGTGATGCGCAGCAGCAGCGGACCGGCCTGAAGCGTCGCCCCATGCCGAACGGCCGCGCGCTGAACCGCGAGCCCATCGATGCGCGTCCCGTTGGTGGAACCCAGATCCTCGATCAGCACGCCACCCGAGGGCAGCACCTCCAGCAGCACGTGCTCGCGCGACAGGCCGTTGAGCGGCGCGCGCACCTCGCAGTCCGCGCCCCGGCCCAGCCGATGGCGGCCGACGTCCAGCTGCCGCCGCGACAGCTCGACGCCCGATGGCTCCAGTACCTCCAGATGCACGCGGATGCGCTGCATGCCCGATCCCCCAACCCGTCAGGCCGCCAGCGTAGCGCCTGAGTTCGCGTTTGCGAACCCGGTCGCCGTTCGACGGCCACATGTCGTTCGTCATCGCGAACAACACAAGGTTAACCCATTGAATTAATTGCAGTTCAAAAGTTGGCACGGGACTTGGAATGACATCAGCCATTCCACCGCGAAGACCCACCGCCGCACGCCGAACCACAGCCGACCCGAAAAAGGCATCAACACCCGGCAATCCAGCGTGCCCACACACAGATGACGCGCCTTACCGAAGTTGAACCCTTATGACCAGCGAACTTCATTCCTCCCGCAGCAAACTCCCCCGACCCGGCACCCTCGCCTGCCGCATGGCGGTGTTGCTTGCCCTGTTGCCTCTGTCCGCTGCCCAGGCGGCAAACATAGTGGTGACGTCCAGCGCCGACACCCTCGCCGACGATGGTGCCTGCACATTGCGGGAGGCGCTGGGAAACACGAGTAGGCGCGAGCAGTACTGGAACGACTGTGCTGGTGACAATAGTCCGAGTCAGATCACGTTCCAGCCAGGCCTGCCACCGATCGAACTGGTCACCTATCTGGAGCTGACCAGATCCGCGACGCTCACGGGCCCCAGTGGCGGCCAAGTCATTCGCCCCGTAGCGGGCATGAAGGGCCAGCTATTCCAGATCAAGCCATCCGCGAACGCCGACATCGTGCTCGAACGGCTGACATTCGAAGGCGCCAGGTACGACATGCCCGCCAGCACCAACATCTGGGGCGATAGTGGCGGTGCCATGAGCGTCGTTACGGGAGTCACCTACAAGATCGATCTCGTCATGCGCGAACTGACGTTTCGCGACAACCGCGTGGAAATTCCCGACTCATTCCGACGGGTCGGCGGTGGCGCGCTATATGTCTGGGCCGAGAACAATTCGACCGTGCGTATCGAGAACAGCCTGTTCCAGAACAACCGGCTCACGGATGACAACGACGACGCTACCGAAGGCTACGGCGGTGCCATTCTGACGCGCTCGCCACTGACGATCACGAAGACGCTGCTGGTGAACAATCTGATCTCGGCAGATCTTGATGGGACCGGCGGAGCGATCGCTTCCATTGATGCTGGCGACCTGACAATCAGCAAGTCCACTTTCGACGCAAATACAACCCTTGGACCAGGCAGTGCCATCGCCGCCCTGTGGGGGCCGAACCTGCTGGTGCTCGATTCCTTGTTCGATGCAAACGGCGCATCCGGCCAATACGGCGGCGTGATTTATCAGGTAGGCGCATCAGACAAGCCGACGTACTTCACGCTGGCCAACTCGATGCTCAGCGGCAATCATGCAACACCGATCATGCTGTCGAGCAGCCTGCATGCATCGATAAGTGGGTCAACCATTGCCGACAACCAGGTCGTCGATGGAGTTTCCGGTCTGGACGCCAACGCGAACGGTGATCAGGACGTCACCATTGCCTCCAGCACCTTCGCCGACAATTACAGCAGCGCGGGTGGTGATGGAATAGGCGCCCGTACCGCAGCCATTTCACTCCGGGGATCGACGTTCCTGCTGGAAGACAGTTCGGTGATCGGCAATGACACCGAAGCCAACGCCGGGGAAGGCGCATCCGGCATAGAGGCACTGGGCTCACAGGTCACGATCCGCAACAGCGTGCTGGCCAATACGCAGTTCGGCGAAGCCAACCTCTGGCGTCGTGGCAGCACGGTACTGAACATGAGCCACAGCCTGCTCACCCCGCCCGACACCTCGGGCGAGATCAATGGCAGCAACAGCAACAATGTCTTCACTGCAGTGGCGGCGTTCGGCTTGCTGGGTGACTACGGCTGCGCTACGCCGATCGGACATCTTGGTGATCGCTGCGTGTCGATGCGGCCACATTCCTCATTTGCCACGCCGATCATCGACAGCGGCAGTTCAAGCAACGCCTATGACCAGCGCGGCCCGGGCTTTCCCCGCAATGACGGGAACGGCAGCGACATGGGCGCCTTCGAACTGCAGCCCCCGTTGGTAGCATTCGACACTGCTTCGCAGGCGTTGACCGAGGGCAATAGCGGAACCACCACGTTCAGCTACACGCTGCGCCGCAATGGGGACCTCCGTGGCAGCACGCTGGTCAGCTGGCAAACGTTCGGAAACGGCGCGTCACCCGCGGATGCCAGTGATTTCGGCAGTCCGACCATGCCCTTCGGCAGCGCGTTCTTTGCCGAAGACCAGCGCGACACCGTGATCAACATCCAGGTACAGGGCGATACAGCGACGGAAAGTGACGAGGGTTTCCGGGTCCAGCTCACCCAGATCACCGATGGACAACCTGGTGCGGCGAACAGTGCCACGGGAACCATCATCAATGACGATGCGACGTTCGTGATACCGACCTTGTCACTGAACGCAATCCAGGTCGACCAGCCCGAAGGCAGCATCGGCTTCTACAGCACGCACCGGTTCCGCGTTACCCGCAGCCAGGACACCAGCGGCTTCTGCAGCTTTGCGCTCGATCTGGCTGGAGCCGGCGCAGATCCGATTGAAGCAAATGACCTGTTTGACACCACGCTCGGCATCGGCGGAACGCACCAAATGGGGCCCGGCGATACGACCACCGACATCGAGGTACATATTGCCGCCGACGCCGAATTCGAGGGTGACGAAGGCTTCAGCCTGACCCTGGTCAATGCGTCAGGCTGCGTGACCAGCCTGAACACCAAGACAGCCTACAGCACGGTCGTCAATGACGATTCGCTGTTCAGCATCCAGTCGGCCAACGCTGTGCTCGCTGAAGGAGATGCCGGCAGCACGACGTTCTCGTTCATGATCAATCGCAGCGGCCCGGTCGACCACGCCGCAACCGTCAGCTGGTCGGTCAACGGCAGCGGCGCACATCCGGTCGATGCCGCCGACTTCGATGGCAATGCTCTGCCGTCCGGTCAGGTCAGCATGCCACCGGGCGTCATCGGCATACCACTGTCGATCAACGTCGCTGGCGACCTCACCCAGGAAAACGACGAAGACTTCCGCATTCAGCTTGGCAATCCGCGCAGCGGTGGCTCGATCGATCCACTGAACGACTCGCGAATCGGCATCATCGTCGACGACGACGATCCGCTCGCCGGCGCGAGGATCTTCGACAACGGCTTCGAGTGAGCCCGCACTCGCCCCGGATCCTCGCCACAGACGTCCAGACTCGTTGCACACGGACCATGACATGCCCGGAACACGCGCCTTGCCTGCGAGGCGCCAGTCAGCTGCTTGAAGCAATCCATCGACGATCTGACGGGCTCGTGCAACGGATCACGCTGGAGCCCGTTCCCAATGCGGGTATGGAAGTGACGCTGACACAGCAATCGTCTGGCCTGCATCCACCGTTCGCATTTCCGAACCCATCGACGCCACCAAGGTGAAAGTCGTTCGCCAACGCGAACATCAAAAACCTAACGCATTGATTTTCATAGATGCCAACAGTTGGCACGGGACTTGGAATGAGATCCAGCATCCCACCACGAAGAACCACCGCCATGAACCTGAAGCTCCTGCGCTCCATTTGCTTTCTCCTGCTGGCCGGCATTGCCGCCAACAGTCAGGCACAGCCCACCCAGTTCGACACCAGTTTCGATGGCGATGGCGAGCTGTCCACGCCATTTCCCGGCACGACCTTTCCAGATAACGGCCGCACGCTGCGGATAATGGCGGCGCTTTCCGACAATAGCCTGATGGTCGCCGGAACCGATCGCGTCGATTCACTTAGCGGCGTTTTTGCTCGTGGCCGGATCGGAAAGTTGAACGCCACCACCGGCCAGCCGGTCAGCAGCTATGGCGGGAACGGCGATGGGCTGGCTGAACTGGGCGATCTTCAGATCGACATCGAAGATTTCGTCGTCATGCCAGACGGCAGCGCCTTCCTCTGCGGCAACGAGGACAACGCCAGCGGTCGTCACGGTTTGATCGCTCGCGTCACCGCCGACGGACAGCTTGATGTCAACTGGCACGGTGGTCAGAACGGCGGCGTATTGGAGATGCGAACGGGTGTCGTCAATGCCTGTTACGGCCTTGAGCGCCTTGGCGATGGACGACTGGTCGCGGTGGGTCGCGCCACCAACAACGGCAGCACTGACAACGGTGGGGCGTTGGTGAGTTTCATCACCGAAGACGGTGAGTTCCAGGACAACGAGGACCTCTGGCTAACCAGCATCAACGGCTACACCCCAACGCGCGCCTATTCCGTCGCTGAGCAGCCCGGACTCGGCGTTGTCGTTCTGGTCGGGGCAAGCTGGGTCGACATCAAATCAGGGCCCGACCTGCTAGTCCACGAGATGCGATTGATCCGAACCACTTACGATGGTGAGCTGGATACCGGTTTCGGCACTCGCCAGATCTCCGGCACAGGCAAGGACTCCGCAGGAAACGGTTCGACCAACTTTGCCGACCACTTCGACATCGATCCGGTGGGTCGCATCCGCCTGAGCACCAATCTCGCGTTGGCGGATTTGCTGCCGGATTGGCGCTTCGGCGTGCAGGCATGGAGCCGCAACATCGACGGCACCAGTGGCATTGGAACAGAGCACAGCGCGACGGCGGGCGCGGACTTTTCACTCAGGGTTGGCGCTTCTGCCCTGGGGCCGGATGGCAAGGTGGTGATTGCCAGCCTGCAGACCGATGAAAACAGCGTGAGTTGCACTGCGGGCATCTCGCGAAATCACCAGCATCTGCTTCGACTCACCCCTGGCGCCCTGAACGCCGACAGCACATTCGATGGTGATGGCCAGTTCGACTGGCTCACCGCCGCACAGACCTTCCCGAGCTGTTCGACCAACTACATCAGCGCGCTGCAGGACGTCGTCCTGCAACGCAACGGGCGAATGACGGTCTTGTCAACCATGAGACTCGGCTACCCCGTCGTATCAGACTCCAAGATCGTGGATTACCCGCTCATCACGCAGCTGCAGGGCAATCCTTTCTCGCCCATGAACTGGGACATCGATCCCGACGCGCTGACCTTCACGCCGGCCAGCGCCCGCCCCAATGCCCTGACCGAGTCCGACTTCGTCGAAATCACCGGACTGGATGCCGGCGTGCAGGTTCCTGCCTACGTACTGGGCGGCGAGATGCGGGTCGGCTTTGGCAGCTGGTCGACAGCCCGCTGGGTGAAGAATGGCGACTGGGTGCAGCTGCGTGGCGTTGCGCCAGCTGGCATCGGCTCCAGCGCCACAGCCTCGCTGTTTGTCGGCGGCATCCGCGGACACAACAGCTGGGATTCTCTGGGGGATCGTCAACGCGCCGATTTCGTAATCACTGCCAACGCGCCCGCTCTGCCCGGTGCTCGCTGCAGCGCCGGCGGCCTCAACAGCAACTGTTCGGCGGTGATTCCGGACCAGGGCTCGGTCAGCAGCAGCATCAACTTCGTCAATGGCGGCAGCTGCAACTTCGTGCAAGGTGTGCGCGTCGGCGTCGATATCGAACACGATTTCATCGGCGACCTGCGTATCAAGCTCACCGACCCCAACGGCCAGGTGTTCCTCGGTGGCAGCGAGGGCATCGTGACCCTGCTCAACCGGCCGGCGGCATCGACTACCTCAGGCACCGGCAGCTGTGCACGCGCCGACATTCTCGCCAGCTTTGACGACGGCGCTAGCCTTGACGCGCAGACCAGCTGCGGCGTGCCGCTCAGCCAGCCAGCATTGTCCGGCGACGTCGCTCCAGCCAATGCGCTGTCCGAGTTGGTCGGTCGCCGTACCACCGGCAATGACGGCGCCAATGCCAACGGCCTGTGGACGTTGACCATCGACGATCTCGACGCCGGCAACAGCGGGCAGCTGCACGACTGGTCGCTGGACATCGACTGTAGCGCCAGCGCACCGGCGATTTCCGATCTGTCGGTCACTGTTGACGGCCACACCACACATCCATGGCTCAGCGGCACGAACAACGTCGTCCCCGGCGCCGGCGTCAACATCACCTGGACGGTGACCAACAACGGGCCGATGGCCACCAGCAACGGGCGCTTCCGGGCCAGCCTGCCAGATGGACTGACCGACTCCATCGAAAACACCGCCTGGGGCTGCAGCACCTCCGCCGGCGGCAGCTGCACGCCGGCCATTCCCTGCTTCGGCGCCTGCCTCGGCAACGATATCGAAGCCGGTCTGAGCCTACCCGTGGGCGGCACCGCGACCTTCTTCGCCACCGGTACGCTGACCGAACTGGCCGGCGACGGCATCCTGGTGGTGCACGGAAAGACCAGCGTGCCGCAGGCGATCGGGGGAACACGCGACGACAACCCGGACAACGACAACGTCCAGCTGCAGATGCCGATCCAGCGCATCACCGACATCGCCGTCACAGGAGTCCGGCATAGCTGGCAAGGCAACGTTGCCACCATCGAAGTCGACATCGCCAACCTCGGGCCAAGCAACTCGCTGGGCTTCAGCGCCTACATAAACCTGCCCAACGGCATGGACATCACCGGCTTTTCTTGTCGTCGCGGCAACCTGCCCTGCGATGACCGTCACGACCTTCTGGCTCCTATCGTGGTGAACATCACCCATGGCAACGGCATGCTGCCGAACCGCACGCCCTATACCGCCATCATCACCGCGACCTGGCCCGGCAGCTATGCACCCGGAGCGCTCTACGCAACATTCGCACCGGACGCAACGGCAGTCACCCCCCACAGCTTCCCAGTCGTCTACCAATACGCGATTGGTCCACCGGGTGCGAGCAGCGGCGACATCTTCAGCAATGGCTTCGAATAATGGCCACGATCACGAGGAAATCCGCGATGACTTTCCGTCGACTCCCTTCCGTCCTGCTCGCGCTGCTCGCGGCACTGGTCTTTCCAGCCGCCAGCAGCGCGGAACAGGTTGTCTCGAAATCTGCGCCGCACGCGATGGCGTCTTCGTCCGTGGCACCCACACCCAGCGCGCGCACCATCGCGCGCGCCCGGGTCGCCGGGTTGCCGGCCGTCGATCCGGCGGCGCGCATCAGCGGCCCCTTCGACGGCCCCGAAGGCACGCTGTACTACCTCGACCGCGACAGCCACATCAGCTACTTCCACCCGGAAGGCGCCACCGCCTACTTCGGTGACCTGGCCGACGATGGCAGCGTGCACTTCCGCTACGGCCTGAACATCTCGGGGCAGTACGTATTCTCGGCGGATGGACAGGTGCAGCAGGTTCGCGTGCTGCCGGACGATGTCTATCGCTGGCCGCATGCCGAGGCCATCGCGCAGGTGCTGATCCAGCATGTGCAGCAGATCCTGCAGGGCCAATCGACCCTGCAGACGGTGGACTGGGCCGCCGCCAGCGCAGCCAGCCGCGCCATGCACGACACCAACATGGCGATCCTGCAGGGCATGCGCGCCGACGCCTGCACCGAGCACTATGATGGCGTCTACTACCTCGGCTGCTGGTAAGCCCACGCCGACCCATCCGGAACCACACGCAGTCCCATGAAACTCATCATGACCCTGTTTGTCCGCGACGAGGAGGACATCGTCGGCGAAAACATCGAATACCACCTCAGCCGCGGTGTCGATCATGTGATCGCGACGGACAACCTGTCCCGGGACGCCACCGGCTCCATTCTTCGTGAGTTCGAGCGAAGCGGTCGACTGACCTATCGATTCGATGATCGCGACACGCTTCCGCAGGCGGACTGCGTCACACTCATGGCCCGGGTGGCCCATGCGATGGGCGCCGATTGGGTCATCAACAACGATGCCGACGAGTTCTGGTGGCCGGAAAACGGCTGGTCCCTGAAAGCGGAGCTGGAGGCCATTCCGGCCGCGTTCGACGGCATCTTCGTGGAACGGAGCAACTACCTGAGACGAAGGGACACTTCGGAAGAAAGCCCTTTCTACGAAACGATGATCCATCGCGACCTGCAGTCCCGGAATCCGATCGGCAAGCCTCTGCCCGGGAAGAGCGCCCATCGCGCCCATGCCGAAGTGAATGTCCAGCCCGGGAATCACCACTTCGCCCTCGCGGAGCGGAAGCCCAACGTGGCTCTCTGTAGCCGCATCCAGGTATTCCACTATCCAATCCGCAGCTATGCGGAATTCGAAAACAGCATCCTGCTCGGCGGTGCCGCCTATCGTCGCAACGCGGAGTTGCCGGAAACCACGGGCATCGCACGCCGGACGCTGTATGCCATCGCCCTGCAGGGCAGCCTCCCCGCTTACTACCAGCAGAACCTGCACGACGACGACTCGTTGACCAGACGAATGAAGGCTGGTGAGGTCCGCGAAGACGCGCGACTCCGCGATGCATTGCGGAAACTCCGCGCCGGACAGCAAGAATCCGCGAACCCGCAGACGCTGATCTGAGCGCCTGCGGGTGACGAAAACCTGTCTCAGGCCATGCGGATCCAGCGGACCAGCGTGGCGAAGTTGGGTGGCTTGCCATGCATCAGCAGGCCCACGCGGAAGATCTTGCCGGCCATCCAGACCGTCGCGAACACGGCGGCAATGCCGATGGCGATGGACGCGGCGATCTGCCAGGCCGGCGGCGGCACGCTGGACGACAGACGCAGGATCATCACGAACGGACTGACTGGCGGGATCAGGCTCGCGACCGTGGCCAGCGTACCGTTGGGATCGCGGCTGATCGGCTGCCACAGCATCATCGGCAACACCATGGTCAGCATCACCGGCGTCAGCAGTGCCTGCGCCTCGCGCAGCTCGTTCACCGCCGCGCCAATGGCCGCCATCAGCGCCGCCATGGTGATGAAGGCGATCAGGAAATAGATCGCCAGCCACAGCAACATCAGCGGGTCGACGAAGCCGGCACTGGCCAGTGTGACCAGCGCGAGGATGCCAAGCCCGGCATAGACGGCGAGCGTCACCGATCCCACCGCCAGCTGACCAAGGATCTTGCCGCCCATCAGCTGCATCGGCGACACGGCGGCGAGCAGCACTTCGACCACGCGACTGGACTTCTCCTCGATAGTGCTGGTCATCAGGTACTGGCCGGCAGTCATCACCGAGATGAAGATCAGCATCAGGAAGGCCATCGGCATCAGCTTGCGCGCGATCTCGTTGACCGCGGTTTCACCGCCGGCATCGACGCGCTGGATCGCCGGATGCGCCACGCGATTCAGCGCGCGGATCTCGCCGGCATCGAGGTCACGCGCATTCATGCGTGCGGCGATGATGGCGTTGCGTGAACCGTCCTGTAGCGAATCAATCAGGCGATCATCGACGCCCTTGCGGGTCAGCAGCTCGTAGCCGCCAAGCTCGTCAATCGCGGCGCCTTCGTCCGGCCACACGGCGTCATCGGCGACATGCAGCACCGCCAGCGGTCGTGCCTCATCCGCTTCGTCACGCAAACGGGCCTTCAGCACGTCCATGTCGCTGCCCGCAGCCTGCGTTTCGATGCGCAGCTGCGGCACCATTCCCAGTGCCTGCTCCAGCTGCTGCTGGATCATCGCGTCGGCCTGCGCATTGCCGGCGGCCATGCCTCGCACGCCAGGCGGCATGATCTCGTCGACCCTGTCCTTGAGGTCGAGACGGCGCTTGGCGAATGCTTCCGGCGTCAGGTAGTCACGCAGCCCATCGGCAACCAGCCCACTGTCGTCGACGATCACCACCGTGCCTTCGACGTGCGGCGCCTTCTGCATGTTGATGATCCAGGGAATCAGCAGCACCACCAAGCCCATCATCAGCGGCAGCACCAGCATGCCAATCAGGAAGCCTTTGGTCATGACCGTGGCGGTGAACTCGCGCCAGGCGATCTGCAGCGTCTTGTTCATGCCGCCACCTCCGCCTGCGCACCCCGGCTATCGACGTTACCCTCACTGACGATGTCGATGAACACGTCCTCCAGCGTGGGCCGGATCAGCTCCAGCTTCGCTGGCGCCAGACATGCGGCAACAGCCTGCGTCGCCGCTTCCAGCGAGGCGCCATCGGACAACGACAGCTGCCAGCCTTCGTCCATGGCTTCCACGTCAGCGATCTGCGGAAGCGTCGCCAGCGAAGCGGCCACGTCCACCGCCCGATCGATGGGCTCGAAGCGCAGCGTGCGCGGCGCATGGCGCGCACGGATCGCGCTGAGTGGGTCGTCCAGCACCTTGCTGCCGTTATTGATCATCACGATGTGCTGGCAGAGCTGCTCGGCCTGGAACATCACGTGCGTGGAGAACAGCACGGTGACGCCCTTGGCGTGCTGCTGCTGGATCAGGTCGCGGAGCAGGCGCATGTTCACCGGATCGAGCCCACTGAACGGCTCGTCGAGGATCAGTAGCTCCGGCTCGTGGATCACCGATGAGATGAACTGCACCTTCTGCTGCATGCCCTTGGACAGCTCCTCGCAGCGCTTGCCGCCGACGTCCCCGAGGCCAACACGGCCCAGCCAGTCCTCGGCGCGGCGCCTGGCCTCGCGACGATCGACGCCCTTGAGGATCGCCATGTGCTGGAGGAATGCCGACACTTTCATCTTGCGGTAGACCCCGCGCTCTTCCGGCAGGTAACCAATGCGATCCTTGGCCTTCAGCGCACTATCGTTGCCAAGCACGCGGATGTCGCCGCTGTCCGGGAACAGGATGGAAAGCACCATCCGCAGCGTGGTTGACTTGCCGGCGCCGTTCGGCCCGATGAAGCCGACCATCGCGCCCTGCGGAATATCGAGGTTCATGTCGCGCACGGCCTGTTTCTGGCCGAAGGACTTGTTCAGTCCGCGCAGTTCAATCGCGTTGCTCATGGTCTCCCCAGATTGTCAGACGGCGACCCTGACGCAGCGCGCCGCATTTCGTGACCGGCAGGTCGGGATCAGGCCTCGAAACGCAGGTGCTTCACGCTGCGGCCCTGCCGGCGCAGCAGTTTCAGCGCCTCGATGCCGATGCGGATGTGGTTGTCGACGTAGTCAGCCGAGACCTTGGCATCGGACGCCTCGGTCTTCACGCCTTCCGGGATCATCGGCTGGTCGGACACCAGCAGCAGCGCGCCGCTGGGAATGCCGTTGGCGAAGCCGGCGGCGAAGATCGTCGCGGTTTCCATATCGATGGCCATGCAGCGGGTCTTGCGCAGGTAGGCCTTGAAGTGGGTGTCGTGCTCCCAGACCCGGCGGTTGGTGGTGTAGACGGTGCCGGTCCAGTAGTCGAAATCAAGGTCGCGGATCATCGTCGAAACCACACGCTGCAGCTGGAAGGCCGGCATCGCCGGAACCTCCGGCAGCAGGTAGTCGTTGGAGGTGCCTTCGCCACGGATGGCGGCAATTGGCAGCACCAGGTCGCCCAGCTGGTTCTTTTTCTTCAGGCCACCACACTTGCCGAGGAACAGTACCGACTCCGGCTTGATCGCGGTCAGCAGGTCCATCACCGTCGCCGCATTGGCGCTGCCCATGCCGAAGTTGATCATGGTGATGCCGTCATGCGTGGCGCTGGGCATGGGCCGGTCGCGCCCAACCACCTCGGCACCGGTCAGTCTCGCGAACACGTCGAGGTAGCCACCGAAGTTGGTCAACAGGATATGGCGGCCAAAGCCGTCGAGCGGCACGCCGGTATAGCGCGGCAGCCAGTTGGAAACGATTTCGTTCTTGTCTTTCATGACGACGAGTATAGTCGGGCGGGCAGGAAGCCACGCAGGCTGGCCCGGGAAATGGCCCTTCGAATCACGGTTTTCCGTGGGAACCACGGACGCCCCCTGATCTGGCCACGTGCATGACGAGCTCCCCTGCGACACCCACCGCCTTCCTGCTGCAGCGCCTTCCCGGCATCGCGCTGCTGGTCGTCCTGACCCTTCTGGCCATCTGGCGGGTGTCGGTCGGTACGCGACTGGACAGCTTCACCCTTGACGAGGCCTGGCATATCGCCGCCGGCATCGCCTACCAGCGCGGCGGTGACATGCACCTGAACCCGGAGCATCCGCCGCTGGTGAAGCGCTGGGTCGGCGCGTGGATGCCCGCTGACGTCCGGCTCGGGGAAGAACCCGTGCTGACCGAGAAAGAGCAGGAGCGGCAGTGGGTGGAGCAGCAGATTTACCTCGAGAACGACTCCGCACGGGTGCAGGCACGGGCGCGGCTGGCGATGTTCGCCTTCCATGGCGTTCTGCTGCTGGTTCTGGGATTCCTGCTATGGCGCGCCGCGGGGTTCTTCTGGGCAGCTGGCACGCTGGCCTTCGTCGCGCTGGAGCCAACCCTCGGCGCGCACTTCCCGGTGGTGATGACCGATGGTCCGCTCGCCTTCACGCTGGTTCCGGCGGCGGTGGCGGCTGCCCTGCTCTGCGCGAACTGGCAATGGCGCTGGAGCCTGCTGCTGGGACTGCTTACGGGACTCGCGCTGACAGCCAAGCATTCGGCGCTGGCGGGACTGGCCGGCCTCGGCCTGCTGCTGCTCGGCGCAGCGTTGTGGGGACTGCGCCGGGGTGGAGTGCGCGAAGTCCTGCGCC
>Ga0209607_1002557_pt1 | contig 14423 bp, 11 predicted proteins | sample AD_UKC117_MetaG_FD_184413 | JGI IMG/M metagenome (GOLD analysis project Ga0209607, IMG submission 184413) | Active sludge microbial communities of municipal wastewater-treating anaerobic digesters from Hong Kong - AD_UKC117_MetaG (SPAdes)... | ecosystem: Engineered > Bioreactor > Anaerobic >... | reverse complement strand
CCTGCCCGTGCCCCTGAAGACGTCGGGGCTCTCCAGACCCGTGGGTTGTATGCCGTCGTCAGGCACCCGCTCATGACCGGCCTTCTGCTGGCGTTCTGGGCCACCCCTCACATGGGTCGCGGGCATCTTGTCTTCGCCGCCGGATCCACGGCATACATCCTCCTCGGGGTGTGCTTCGAGGAACGTGACCTGCGGCGCGAGTTCGGCGGGGACTACGAGGCGTATGCGCAGCGTGTCCGCTCTCTCTTGCCACTGCCCTCGCGCCACTGGTCTAGCCCTCGAGCTCGCGGCGGACCAGCCGACTGAACTCCTCGACCGCAGCGTCGGCTGCGTCCCGGTCGCGGTCGATGAGCAGCCCGAAGATCAGGCCCTGACCGACCGCCAAGGTCAGCCGGGCCAGCCGGGCGGCCTTGTCCGCAGTGGTTCGCTCGGCGTAGAGCCGCGTGAACTCCCGCACTTGTGCCGCGACCATCACCTCCCCGAGGCGTGCGGCATACGGCTCGTGCCGCATGGCGTGGGTTGCGAGCTCGAACCAAAGGGCGCCGAACACCTCGGCGCCCTCGACGGTCTTACGCCAGTTGAGGTCGCCGGCGGCCGTGCGATCCGGTTCCTCATCGAACAAGCGCCCGATGCGCTCGGCCTGTCCACCGGCGACAGCATCGATGACCGCGGTCAGGACGTCCTCACGAGATCCGAAGTGGTAGTGGAGCATTCGCTGACTCGTCCCGATCGCGGCCGCGAGGCTGCGCAGACTCGTGTCACGGACCCCGTGCTCGGCGTAGTGCGCGACGACCTTGGCAAGCAGCGCGTCCCGCGCGGCTGTCACCCTTGCTCCGCGAGCCGCGCGAAGGTCCGTGCCTCGAGCTCGATCATTCGCGCGGTGCGGCGTGCGGCCAGGAGGACGACCGGGCGCGCCAGCAGGCCGCGCCACTCGATGCCCAGCTCGAGTCTCGCGCCGTTTGCACCGGCCGTCACGACGTGCGTGGCCGTGGTCGTGATACCGGGGCTTGCTGCCGACCACGTGAAGCTCTCACCATCCGTGAGCGCGAGGACCTCGTATGTCGCCGGGGGGAGACCGGGCTGGCGCACACGGTAACGAGCCCCCTCGACGAGGCCGTCGCCCTCGACCTGGGTGACGGACGTGAAGGTGCTCAGCTGTTCCGGCCACGAGGTGACGTCGGCCAGGACTGTCCAAACTTGCTGGACGGAAGCGGAGGCCTCTGCGTACGCTCTCAACATGTATCACATGATACATGTTGAGAGTTGTCGAGAGCGACGAAGAGGACGTCTTGATGGATCCCAGAACCCGAGTGTCCGACGGTGAACTCCAAGGTTCGTGGAGCGGGGACGTCGCGGTGTTCCGCGGAGTGCCTTTTGCCTCGCTCCCAGCGCGCTTCGCCGCGTGCTCCCCCGGAGCCGTGGACCGGCCGTCGGACGGCGACGACATTCGGACCTCCGCCGCCACAGTCCGGCGCACCAGGCAGCTCAGTCTCCGCAACCGGCGGCGACGACTGGCTGACGGTCCTACGTGTCCCTTACTCGTCAGTACTTCCCAAAATCGTTCCCCGCTGACACGAAGGGTGTCAGCGCTGACCGACTCTGAGACCGCACCCTGCCGCTCCGGCCAATCTGAGACGTGCTCAGCTGCGTCCTTTGAGACATGCCGCGCCGAGCCCGCCCGTGGCGCGGCACTCTTTTCCCGCCGAGCACCCCTTGTCGCCGAGTTTGACGCGACGACCCATACCCCGAGTCTGGATCTGGAACTCCGCGCCGGTGGTCACTGTCGTAACCAAACACGCCTAACCGTGGCCCCCCCTCACGCCGGCGACTGAGGTCGGCCCCGCCTCCGAGACTGATCCCCGGGAACATCGACCGGCGAACATAGGCTTATACCGTGGCTTGGTGGGCCAGTCAGTGAGGGGGATGTTCGGGTGTCCAGAGTTGAATGGGCCGCGCTCGAAGGCGGTGAGGCCGAAACCGTCCTCGCCAACCTCCTTTACAACAAGTACGGGCGCGCCGTGCGCGTGCGGCCCGCCCAGGGGGACTACGGCATCGACGTCCTTATCCCGGCCACTGAAGCGCCCGAACCATGGGACGTCTACCAGATCAAGAAGTTCGCCACGAACCTGACCGAGGGGCAGAAGACGCAGATCGCGAAGTCCTTCTCACGACTCCTTGTGGGCATTGTGCGTCGAGGCGTGAAGGTCAACGACTGGTACCTGGTAATGCCCCTGGACCCGACCCCAGACAACCTCACCTGGTTCGCCACGGTCCCGGAGGAAGCGATCAAGATCGCCCGGGCTGCGAAGAGGAGCCCGTTCACCGACGAGGAGGAAGCCACGGCCCGCGCGTGGCTCGCAGCTCCCGGGCGCAAGATCGAGTGGAGGGGCCTTATCTTTTGCGAGCCGCTCGCGGCGCAATTCCCTTACGTCATTGACCACTACCTCCACGGAGGCGCCGAACGGCTCCGCAACGCGATGGACAGCCTCACGACGCTCCTCACTGGCGACCTCAAGGCGAAGAAGGCCGCCGCGGCTGACCCGGGAGAAGGGCCGACGGCCCTCGTTGAGCCGGCCGAACTGGTCGACCACCTGACCACCCTGGATCAGGTCCTCGACACCGACCCGCACTACACCTACGGCCACAGCATCGAGCCGACCCGACCGGTGATCCAGCCGGAGCCAGACCTCGTGGCGGCTGCACAGATGGAGCTGCCCAAGGGTCGATGGCTAACGTTCAAGATCTACCAACGCTCTGCGCAGTCCCTCGACGAGCGCCCCATCCCGCTCGAGGTGATGTTCAAGTTCGAGGACGACTCCCCCGAGAAGCAGGCGTTCGAGCTGTGGAAGAGGTTCGGGAAGCCGTTCGAGGCATCAGGGGCCGTCAAGATCGATTTGCCCGGCGGCCTCGGCACCGAAGTCGAAGAAGCCCTAGTGAAGGTCCCTGCGCCGGGGGGCGTGAGAGAGTTCACCAACCGCATGCGGATCGTTGACCCCAACGGCACGCCGCTGGCAGAGCTCTCTTTCAGCGGGACGTCGACCGTCGGGGCCGACTCGAGCGGCGCCTGGGCGACGAGCGCCGACCCTTCAGGGACCATCGAGACCGAAGGGTTGTTGGATGCCAGCTCCGGAGTCAGCCAGACCATCGAGTTCAGGTTCCACCCGCTGACGGGTCGTCCAGTGACGGCGGCTGCTCCGGCTGTCCAGTTCGTCCGTTACCTTCAGGCTCCCAATACGCTCCAGATCGCCGGACCGGTGGGCCCCTTCCACGACCTGCACGTCCTCACGGCGGCCGAACCCGTTGTGGACCCGCTGGTCGAGCGGCTGGTGCAGGCGCTCGTCTCGATCCAGACGCGCACCAGCACACCGCTCAGCATCCCCGACATGTCGGAGTTCACCGGGGATGAGGTGAACCAGCTCCTCCGAGCAGGGCTCCTCATCGACGGCACCACGCTTGTCGGCAAGTGGCACAAGGTCAGCGTCGACGGGTTTCCCGAGGGAACGTTAGCAGTGGGCAGTCACTACCAGCTCGCCACGTACGAGCCTCTAATCGTCACGCTTGAGGGCCTCGACCACATCCTCGGTGCCGTCGAGCACATCCTCCTGTCCGCGGTCATCGAGGATGGAGGAGACGGGACCCGCCGCCCGGTACCGAACCTGAACGACACCGTCCACTCTGTCTTCATCGATAAGATGCCAAAGGTCACGACCGAGGGTGCGCCAGTCGGCGCCGTGCCGGTGCGAGGGAAGCAGTACCCGGACCCAGAACCCCGTAGCAGCGAGACGCCTTAGGTTAGCGCGGGGATTCCTGCATTCCCTGGTTCGGGGCAACGGTTTACAGGCGTGCCCCAAGCATTTCACGATCAAGGCCTGCCTCACAACGCCGCGTGTCCTGTTCAGGTCGTCGCCCCACTCGAATGCAATTCCCAGTGCCGCCGGGCTCAGCGGGGGCGAAGTATGCCCAAATTCGAGGGAGCTCGAGACTGCACACCATCGCCTGCCAGGACAGCCACGCAAAGGCCCCGATGTCGTAGAGCGCGACTATTCCCTGGCCTCGGTTCCGTGTCGTGACGTCGACTGAGCCCTCCTTTTTCACTGATACGAGCACCGCCCACTATGACGCGATACATGGAGGTACCCCGAAATCGGCTATCGGACCAACGCGCCTACTCCAACTCTCCACCGAACTCGCTGACCACTTTGTCGACGGCATCGGCGACATCCCGCATGAAGCGATTCTGATCGGGCGAAGCGGTGACGGTCGGGATCGGCGCCCCGCGGTCGTACACATCGTTCGCGATGATCCTCGCGCGGACGAAAGTCGAGCCCGGCCCCTTCTGCAGGTAGGCCTCCTGCCAGCCGGCGCGCACGTCATCGCGCAGACGACGCTTGGTCAGCTCGACCAGCCGGTTGGTGACCGCATTCGACAGCGCATCGAGGGTAGCCAACTTCTCGTCGTCGCTGGGTTCACCTCCCGACCACCGCTCCGGCCTTTGCAGCATCAGGTAAACCTGCATCTGCAGCTGGTAGCGCATGTCTGCGACCGGCTTCAGATTGTCATACTCGTCGCTCCAACCCTCGGCGAGGCGGCGGCTCAGCGCCTTCACGCGGGTCCAGTGCTCCTTCGGAGCGTCAGGGTTGTAGTCGAGTCCCAGCAGGCCGCGCCATTTGAAGTGGAAGGTCTTGGCGGCCTCCATGACAGCGAGCGATAGGTTCATGCGGTTGAAGACCGGGCGGCTGGGGCCTGTCTCAACGGCGTGCTCAGGATGCGCAAGCATGTCGAGAAGAGCGTCTAGCTGCGCGATGGCCCGGGCGCCGGTGCGCTTCTTGGGGTTGAGCGGCTCGTGAATCCCGCCGACGAAGAAGCGAGCCGCATCAATCCGTCGTCGTAGCACACGCTCAGCCGCCGGACCGAGTTCGTCGCCGACTGCCTTCAGGACGTTGTCGACCGAGGCCAGCACGTGCTGCTCTCGGTCCCTGAAGGTCGGCAGGTTGTCTCCCTTGACCTGGTCGAAGTGGGTGAAGACCACGTGCAGCTTGTTGGCGTTACCGCTGACTGCGATGCCCTTGAGAGCGGCCACCGGCGCCGCCTGCATGGGTTGGGCTGCGTTGTCCACGAGCAGCACTGCATCAACGTTCTGCAGCTGGGTCGCGACGTGCGTGGACAGGGTGGCGACCGACTTCGGCGTGTGTCCAAGGCCCTCGCCATCGACAAGGACCAAACGCACGGGCTCGGATGACCAGTCGGGCTGGAACGGGCCGCTGACCCGAATGCCGTTGACGAGCGGGGTCAGGAGGCGCCCGAAGAGCGGGGCGAAGTTGCTCGAGAAGCGCGTGACGACCTTGATGAAGGCAGCGCGGTCGTCCGTCTCCCACGCCCAGGTCGTCGGCCACCCTTGGCGGTTGCGCCGCAACTCCCCCGCAGCCAGCGTGCTGAAGCGCTTCTCGATCTCGTCGACGAGGGAGTCCACGATCTCATGGAACTCATCGGACTGCCGAAGCTCGCTGTCGAGGTTCTCCTCGATGAGTTCCTCGATGACCCGCTCGTCGTCTTCGTCATCATCGCTAAGCGCCTCAGTGATCTCTTTGGCGTGTCGTCCGACCACCACCTTCACGGCTTCGACCGCCTGGGCGACCGTGGCGTTGGTCGATGCGAGATCAACCACGCCGTATTCGTCGGGGTCGATGTCGTCGATTTCCTCGTCGTCGTCATCTACAAGATCCAGGTCGTCGGCCTGCTCCACGCCCCTCCCCAGCACGTAGCTGAAGCGGAACCGCTGGTTGACGTGGTCCAAGAGCCGCCGCCGGATCTCGTCGTCGGAGCGACCGCGGAGGGCAGCGAGTGCCGCCTCCCCGACGTTCTCGGTGAGGTAGTCGATCACCTCATCTCGTGGCACAAAGGTCACCACCGCCCGGTAGGTGTCGTCCTCGCTCGTGATCAGCTCGGTGTCCGCCACCGTGGTCTTGGCGGTCGACGTCGACGGGAAGCGCTCAGTATCGGGATCGGTGCCGAGGATCTGGCGCACGACGGTCGTCTTGCCTGCGCCCGTAGTCCCGAGCAGGAGCACAGTTCGGTATTCATCCTCACTTGGGAGCGGCAGGAGCTCCTCTCGAAGATCGGCGAAGTCGACCTCGCTGACCTCCATGCCGTCGTAGAAGATCTCGACGACTCGCGAGTCGAAGCGGCCCACCACTGCCGGCTTCGCCGTGACCTCCCAGAGCTCGGGCGAGCTCAGCACCTGGTTGAGCTGGTCGATTAGCAACGACGCCTCTGCTTCATCGCTCGTCCCGAGGCCCCGCCGAACCCGGCGCCCGGTCTTGCCCGTTGCCAAATCAATCCGCGCAGGGTGGCGGAAGATGACCGACCACCCCTCCCTGCCCTGGTTGCGGCTCTTGCTCGCGGTGTAGAACTTCATGACGACCTCGATTCGTTGTTCCTGCGGTGTACCGAACCCATGATGCAACACACCGATCGGTGCGGTCAAGGGTTGCGGTACACCGCAGGAACAACCGGAAGCGGGCCGCCGGCTCGGGCGTCACCCGCTGGGAGTGATCGCGCATACCTGGAGGTTTGGCAGGTGACTATGGCTGCAGGGGCACCAGGCGCTGCCTCCTTGATCTAGGCACCTCGGAGATTGCGCATCCTTAAGAGCCCCGGAGCCGAAGCCTACGATCTGGCTTCGATGGTGGAACGACGGGCGGTTCGCCCGCCTTCATCGCCCACTCCAACCGCAAGGGCTGTGTGGCCACCTGGTCGGCTGGCGAGTGATCAGCAGGTCGCGGAGGTGAGTGAGCTCGTTGAAGCTCTCGCACCACACTGCTCGCGTCTCGTCTGCCTCGGTGGGAACGACCGCTCTGGAGATGTAGTTCGTCATGCCCTTGTGGGAGGCGGGTCTGCGGACGGGAAGGAGCCGGTCCGGCACCATCGACCTCAGGGAGCCGACGGCGGCGGTCGCGACACCTGGCGTGCCGTCGGCGTCGATGGTCAGCAGGGTGGCCGTGGCTGCCGCGGCGACCGTAGCCCGTTCGGCTGCGTCGCCAGCGATGTCGACCACTTGCGCCCACTTGGCCGGTTTGCCCTCCAGGGAGGGGATGAGGCTTGTCCGTCTGCCGAGTCGATGGGGGACCGCGGAGTGGCGCTTGCGCATAGGGTGTTCCTCTCTTTTCAGAGGGGCTCAACGTTGACGCGGGCAGGTCAGATCGCCACAATGGCAGCAGTGAGCCCCAAGGGGTTTGGGGTGATGAACTTGAGCGCGGCGTGTGCCGCGTTTCGCGTCGAAGCCGGTTTGCCGCCCGGCTTTCGTCGTGTCTGGGGAGTCACGGGTTCCCAGAAGTGGACCGGCGCGGCCTCACATGGCCCGCTCCTCGGGCAACGAGTGGCGCAGGGCTGACTCGACAACCACGCTGACGGTGCGCCCCGTGTCCTCCGCGCCGGCAAACAGTCGGCGAGCCACTTCTGGCGTCAGACGTGACTCGACCCGGACAGGACAATCCGTCGGGATGGCGTGCTCACGGGGCCGCCCGCGGCGCGCTTCACCTGGCTGCTTGTTGACCACGTCGTCCTCCGGCTCAACTGCTTGCTCGAGCAGGGCCAGAGGGTATGGAGCCCGTCGTCGCCGGACGGGTGGTCATTTCCGTGCCGGTGCCACGTTCGATCCATCGGGATCCGGAGTGGTGTCCGTGTCGTGAACACACCGGTAGTGCCCTGTAGTTGGAAGACCTACGGCTTGGCGCTGAGTTGCTTCTCGAGCGCTGCCGCAACCACCTCGAACTCTGCGAGAGCCGCGGACAGATCTTCGACGATCTCACGGGCCAGGACGTCGGGTGAGGGCAGGTTGTCGAGGTCCTCAAGGGACTCGTCGCGCAGCCAGGTGATGTCGAGGTTGGCCTTATCCCGCGCGGTGATTTCGTCGTGGGTGAAAGGCTTCCAGCGCTCGCTTTCCTCTCGCTCGCCCCGCTTGCCAGCCTTGTATGCCATCACGAACTCATCGAGGTCGGCTCGCCTGAGCGGGTTCTGCTTGAGGGTGAAGTGCTTGTTGGTGCGCAGGTCGTAGACCCACAGGTTCTCGGTCCACGGCTGGCCGGGGCGGGCGACCTTCTTGTCGAAGAAGAGCACGTTGGCCTTGACGCCTTGGGCGTAGAAGATGCCGGTGGGCAGCCGCAGCATCGTGTGCAGGTCAAAGTCCGTGAGGAGCTTGCGGCGGATCGTCTCGCCCGCGCCACCCTCGAAGAGGACATTGTCGGGCAGGACGACAGCCGCGCGGCCGTTGGTGTCGAGGATGGTCATGATGTGCTGCACGAAGTTGAGCTGCTTGTTGCTCGTCGTGGCGACGAAGTCCTGCCGCTCGATCTCTCGGTCCTCTCGTACCTCGCGGCCGTCCGCGCCGACCATCGTCAGCGATGACTTCTTGCCGAACGGCGGGTTGGAGAGGACGACGGACCAGCGCTTGCCCGGGTCGGCGATGAGTGAGTCGCGCACCTCGATGAGCGAGTCGCCATCTGCAGTGCCGATGCCGTGAAGGAGCAGGTTCATCGCGGCAAGGCGAGCAGTGCCGTCGACGAGCTCGTAGCCGCTGACCAAACCCTCCTGCAGCTTGGCTCGTTGAGTCGGCGTCATCGATTCTGCGCCCTGCTCGGCATACTCATTGGCCACCAGGAGGAAGCCGGCGGTGCCGCAGGCCGGGTCGACGACTGTGTCGTCGACTGTCGGCTGGATGACGTCGACGATCGCTTGGATGAGTGCGCGCGGTGTGAAGTACTGGCCGGCGCCGGATCCCTTGTCCGAGGCGCCCTTGCTGAGCAGTTCCTCGTAGGCGTCGCCCTTGATGTCGGTCCCGGACTGCGACCAGTTCTCCTTGTCGATGAGGTCGACGACGAGCCGCTTGAGCTTGGCCGGGTCCTGAATGCGGTTCTGTGCCTTGCGGAAGATCGTGCCGATGACCCCGGGCTGGCGCGCGAGCCCGTTGAGGATCCGCGTGTACTCGAACTCGAGCTGGTCGCCCTGGGCGTCGAGCAGCTTCTGCCAGGAGTACTCTTCCGGCACGATCTGCTGCGGCTTCAGTTTCCGGGTGGCCCGCTCGTGCGCCATCTTGAGGAAGAGCAGATAGGTGAGCTGCTCCGTGTACTCGATGACCCCGACCCCGTCGTCGCGAAGGACGTCGCAGTACGACCAGAGCTTGTCAACCAGCCGCCGAGCGTCAGTCATTCTCGGAATCCTCACAAACTCTCGAAGTAGTCCTCGTCGAGGCGGTAGAGCGTGACGCTCTCCTCCGCCTGGACTCCAACGCCGTAGGTGACCAGCAACTCCGCGAGGCGCCTGCCGTCGATCAGCTCGATCCGTGCATTGATCCGTTCGGCTTCCTGCATGGCACCGCCCGAGAACCGAGACGTCGTGATGAAAACGCCGCGGTCCCCTTGCTTCCCGAGTAGAGCGCCGGCGAACTCGTGGATCCTGGGACGGTCGATGGTGCGGTCCTCGGCGTAGCGCTTGGCTTGGACATAGATGCGGTCGAGGCCAAGAGGGTCTTGACTGATGATGCCGTCGACCCCGGCGTCACCCGAGGCGCTCGTGCGCTCGACGGATCCCGCTCGGCCGTAGCCCATCCGAGCCAGCAGGGCGATCACGAGGTCTTCAAAGCCGGTAGGGGACAGGGCGAGCGCGGCCTTGAGCACCTCGCCCTCAACGGCGGATCGGTTCGTCGCCACTGCCAGTTCCAGGAGTTCAGACGGAGTGGCGGACGTGTCAGCAGGGGGGGCGCCAACATCTGACGGTGCCGTGTCGGTCTGCGTCTTCTCGCGAGTTCGGTCACGGAAATCGAGGTATGCCGGGTAAGCCTCGAGCGTCTTCATGTCGATCCGGTCGGGGTATGCCGTCAGCGCCTTACGACCGGCCGCGTTGATCACTACACGCCCCCTTGAGGGTTGATCGATGAGTCCCGCTTGGCGGAGGTATGTCAGGGCCCACCCGACCCGGTTGTCCATGGTGCGCTGCCGACCACTGGGAAGCATTTGGGCGCGCTCGTCATCAGTGAGCGAGAAGGCATCGGCCATCGCGTCCTTCATGTCGCGCGTGCGCCGGATCTCGCCGTCTGCCAGGTGCGCCAGCACCGGGCGCATCAAGGACTGAAAGTCAGGAATGGTCATGGTCGTCTGCAGAAACGAAATCGGCTTCGGGGCGGAACTGTCGCCACTCGTGGGCGAGATCAGGGGAGAGGCGATAGTACTGCTGCCACGCGTCGCCGACGGCATAGTTCATGTCGTAGGGGGCATTGCTCCGCCCGAACTTGCGTCGCAGGGTAATGGCGAACCCCCCATAGTCGCCCCGATGGGCGTTCTTCTCGCGCCCGGTGGCGGCCATCACCTGGTCACCGCCGACCCAAGTGCCTGGAGCCGCCGCGCACAGGTCCATGGTCGTGAGAATGGTTAAGGGGGCCGTCGCGGCCAGCGCCTGCAGGTCCTCGTGGCTCCACGGCACTTCGGGGGCTGTCGGTGCCGAACTCGATGATCGCTCCACCTTCGTCGGAGCGACGATGAAGTCGTCCTCATCGGGCAGCGGCCAGACCTGCGACACCGTCACCATATGTGCGTCGCCGAGCTGGTAGGCCTGCACCTTCGTGAGGGTGATATCGATGCCCTCGCTACTCAACCAGGCCACCGACGACGTCACAGCCGGCCCGAATCCGCCAGCGATGATACTGAGCCGCGGCCTCCGCAGGGACTCGTCTGTCACCTCAGGGGCGAAGTTCTGCAGCAGGGTCAGCGCCTCCTCGGCCGTGCCCGGACCGTCAGTCCTCTTGGACGCAAAGTCCAGATAAGCGTCAGCGAGCTTCTCGACAGTGAACCGCGATGCCATCGCGGCGTACTTGATGACCTGCATCGTGACGAAATCCGGCGCCTTGTCCCGCTTGAGCTCGGCCACGACGAGTTTCCCGCTGCGGTCAAGGGCCAAGATGTCCAACCGGTCGCTCTGGGTCCCGTCGCGACCGGCCCACTTGTCGAACTCGCTGGTGACGACCATGACGTCGTCTCCCAAGATCTCCGGATGGGCGAGCACCCACTCCTGAAGATGCTGCCGCTCGTGGAAGCCAGCCTGGCTCAGGGAAATGGGAACCGCGGCCGTCGCAGACTTCCCGTGCACGGAATAGACCAACTCGTCACGCTTCATGCGCCAACTCCTCGATGATGTCGGTGTCGGTATGCCGTCCGGTCAAATTCCCCTCGAACGCTGCGGCGATCACAGCCCGCCGGAGTGCACTGCTTCGCAACCTCGCCGCCTGCAGGGCAGCGTCGAGCCGGTCACACGAACTGTCCAGGTCGCTGAGTTTTGTCAGTGCCGCGATCTGTTCATGGAAGTCGGGGAGGGGGACCTCCAAGAGGCGCAGCTTCTCCTGAGGAAGGTGCTTGATGGTGGTGCCTGTGAAGAGTTGGTCGGCGCGCCCGGACTGAACCGCTTCACGGATCATGAGCGCGAGGTAATAAGGCGAGATCCTGCGCGGATCGTGAATGCGGACTCGGTGAAGAGCCTTCTGGTAGGCGATGTTTGAATCGTCGATTTCCCACACGGCACAGCGTCCGGGTTCGCCGCCTTCGCACACGATCACGTCGCCGCGCATCAGGGCCAGTCGACTGCGCTCGTCGCTTGTCAGAGGGACCGATTTGAGGTTGTCGAGGTCGAAACGGCCCCACCGAACGTTGATGTTCGCGAGGTAGGGGGTCGGGTTCCCAGTCGTCTTCTTGGCGTCGAGCATCTTTCCGAGGCTTGTCGCTGCCAAGTCGCCGATAGGAGCGAATGGTGCTCCTGTAGAACGGACAGAGTGCACGTGGGAACGCAGAGCAGATAGCAATAGCGTGTCGCGGGCGGACTGCGCTCGACGGAGGTCGGCGTCGGCGGCGTCGAGGTGGGAGAGGTGGCCTTCGAGGGTCTCGACGATCCGCCGCTGCTGGTCCATGGGCGGAACCGGAAACTCCACGGTCTTCAGTCGAGTCGCCGATAGGTGAGCGATGTTCGTGGTGATTCGCGACTCTCGTTTGAACCGGCCCGAATGCATGTGGTGTCGAAAGACGAGCAAAGCCCACCCAGGTGTGACCTTGGGGCCGGCCTGGAACCGGATCAAGCTGTTGGTGAACGCAACGTTCTCCGGCTGGCCGCGGTAGATCGCAGGTCTACCCAAGAGTTCGGGCGTCTGACCTTCGTTGAGGAGAACGTCGCCCGGGTGGAGCTTGAAGCGATCGAACACGCCCGTGAAGTCCATCTCTTTGAGGTCCGACACGTCGATGCGGTTCTCGAAAACGTTGGCCACTCTGAGATAGGGCCGCATGTTTGGCCCGGTGTGCCAGTTGGGGTGCCTTTGGCGCCCCAACTCCACCTTGCCCACCTCCGCGACAGTTGACCACACCCAGCCGGTCGGCAGCGACCTCACGCTGTGAGCTCCGCGTTGAGTTCGCTCAAGAGTTCGCCTGCCCGGTTGCCGAGGTCGCGGAGAGCTCCGTCGACACCGCCCTTTTCGGTGAAGGGAGCCCGGTCAAGGTCTTCGGCGGTGATGCCGGCGGAGGACGCGATGACGTCGACCATTCGGTCCAGCCACCACCTCTCCATCGGCGAGAACACAGTCCCCGACTGTTCCTGTTGCAACAGCCACGCGGCATACCGTTCTTGGACCTTGGCGGCGTAGGGGATCAGTTCGTTGTCGAGTCCGACCGTATAGCGCAGCAGTGACACGAGGTCGGTGAGGGTGTGGCGGTCGCTGTGCTTGACCTTGCCGGTGTCGACGGCTTCGTAGGCGGCCCAGATGACCTCCGGGGTCCAGTTGTGAGGTGGGCGCGAGATGCGGTCGGCGAGCTCCTGGATGTCGGCGAAGGTGACGCGGCGTTCCTTGGCTTCGGTGATGAGCTGGATGGCGGTGATCTCGTCGCGGTGGGTCAGGAGGTGTTCGGCCCAAGACTCGACGACCGACTTGGCCCGGTTGGGGTCGATGACGCCGTGGGCGTCGAGGAGGACGTCGACGCTGACTTCGTCGACGATCCGGTCGTGGGTGGCGCGCAGCTCGAGGATGCGGGTGCGCAGGTCAGGGTTGGCGGCGAGCGGGGTGACGGCGCGCTCGAGCAGGTCGTGTCGAGCCTTGTCGGGGTCGAGGGCGCCTTCGAGTGCCTTGGCTTGGGTGTCGGGGTCGACGGCGTCGACGAGTGCTCGGACGAGGTCGCGGACGGAGCCGCCGGCGACGTCGTCCAGTTCGGTGCGCTCGGCGGGGGTGAGTTCGAGTTCGAGTTTGGCCAGCCGTGAGGCGAGGGTGGCGGTCTCGTCCTCGGTGATGGTGAGGTTCGCGGCCTTGTCGAGGAGCTTCTTGAGTGGCACCGCCTTGTCGCGGTTCAGCGGCGGGTCGACGAACTCGTGCTCGGTGACGCCGACCGCGTCGACGATGACGAAACGCGTCTTCGCCGTGGCGTCAGGCGTCACCGACTGGAAGTCGGCAGGGGCAATGGTGCGGGCGCCGCGGCCCTTCATCTGCTCGAAGTAGTGCGCGGAACGGACATCGCGCATGAAGAGCACACATTCGAGGGGTTTGACGTCGGTGCCGGTCGCGATCATGTCGACCGTCACGGCGACCCGCAGCGTGGGGGACGTGCGGAAGGCCTGGAGGTGACCCTTGGGGTCCTTCGCGGCATACGTGATCTTGGCGGCGAAGTCGTTGCCCTTGCCGAAGACCTCACGCACAGTGGTGACGATCTCCTCGGCGTGGGCGTCGTCCTTGGCGAAGATCAGTGTCTTTGGGACGGTGGAGCGGCCGGGGAAGATCTCGGTGAAGAGCCGGTCGCGGAAGGTCTCCAGAACGAGGCGGATCTGGGACCTGGCGGTGACGGCACGGTCGAGCTGCCGTTCCGTGTACTCCAAGTCCTCCTCGATCGCCTCCAGTCGCTGCTGACGGGTGCGGCGATCGATCTTGGGAACGATGGTGCCGGCGTCGATCCTGGAGCCACGGTCGCTGATCTCGGTGCGGATCCGGTAAAGGTCGAAGTCGACGTTGACGCGGTCGGCGACGGACTGGGGGTAGGTATATTCCGAGACCAGGTTCTGGCGGAAGAACGCGAAGGTCTGCTTGCCGGGAGTGGCGGTCAGGCCGATGACGTGGGCGTCGAAGTACTCGAGGACTCCGCGCCACACGCCATATATGGACCGGTGCGCCTCGTCGACAATGACGAGGTCGAAGGCCTCTGGAGGCAGGTCCTTGGAGTAGGTGACGGTGACGGGCGCGTCGGGGACGTAGTCGTCCAGGTTGGGGTCATCGCCCTCGGTGACGTCGTTGCCGCGCAGCACCGAGTAGACGCGCTGGATCGTGGAGACGACGACGTCCGACGAGCCGAGCATGCCGGCGCTGGTGAGCTTGTCGACGTTGTAGATCTCGGTGAAGCGGCGCCCGTCGCCGGGGG
>Ga0209607_1002552_pt1 | contig 14435 bp, 12 predicted proteins | sample AD_UKC117_MetaG_FD_184413 | JGI IMG/M metagenome (GOLD analysis project Ga0209607, IMG submission 184413) | Active sludge microbial communities of municipal wastewater-treating anaerobic digesters from Hong Kong - AD_UKC117_MetaG (SPAdes)... | ecosystem: Engineered > Bioreactor > Anaerobic >... | reverse complement strand
GGTGCAATTGCCTTTTTTGCAATACAAGATGCATAAAGATTTTCAGATTGTACCCATTGTTACTGGAACGCAAACTTTAAGTGAAGTTAAAAAAATAGCCCAGGCATTAAAACCTTATTTGAACGAAAAGAATTTATTTGTAATAAGTTCAGATTTTTCGCACTATCCAAAATACGAAGATGCATTGGTTGTTGATAAAAACACGTCGGATGCCATAGTGTCAAATTCGGTAAATAAGCTAATCGATGCTATTTCGGTGAATGAATCAGCGGGCATTGAGAACTTGTTAACTTCACTTTGTGGCTGGCCGGCGGTACTATCTTTGCTTTACATAACCGAAAACGACCCGTCCATAAAAGTTATTCATGTCGATTATCAGAATTCGGGCGACGCTTTAAGCGATAAAAGCCGTGTGGTTGGATATAATGCCATCATTTTTACTCAAAAAAAACAACATCATATGTCGGATAATACATTTGTTTTTAACGAAAAAGAAAAAAGGGAGCTTTTACAGATTGCCAGGGAAACCATTCAGGAATATTTAGCAAACCGGAAGGTATTAAAAATAAACGAAGCAGAAATTCCTGATGCCATGAAAACTCCTTGTGGTGCATTTGTTACCTTACATAAAAATGGCGAGTTGCGTGGATGTATTGGGCGTTTTGTGGCAAACGAACCTTTATATTCGGTGGTACAGCAAATGGCTATTGCCGCAGCAACTGAGGATTCGAGGTTTCAGTCGGTTACAAAAGATGAATTAGAAGAGATTGATATTGAGATTTCGGTGCTTACTCCTTTAAAAAAGATTGATTCGATTGATGAAATTGAAATGGGGAGGCATGGGATTTATATTAAAAAAGGACTTGCATCGGGTACATTTTTGCCACAAGTGGCAATTGAAACAGGATGGACAAAAGAAGAGTTTCTGGGATATTGTGCACGCAATAAAGCCGGATTAGGATGGGATGGCTGGAAAGATGCAGATATTTTTACATACGAGGCATTTGTTTTTGCCGAAAAGGATTTTAAATAAAATGTTTTTATAAATCCAGAAAAAACGGAATGATAAAAAGAAAACTACTATATACAAAACCCGCAGCTATATTGCTGGGTTTTGTTGCTTTTGTTACACAGGTTATTTTATTACGCGAGTTTTTAACTTTCTTTAATGGAAACGAGCTGGTAATAGGCATTATACTGGCTAACTGGATGCTGTTAACTGGTTTTGGGGCTTTCCTTGGGCGGTTCCCGGCAAATGCCAAAAATATTCAGCGTTGGATATTAAGCTTGCTCGGGCTTTTTGCTTTTTTACCCTTTATTACGGTAGTTTTATTGCATCTTATCTGGCACCATTTTTTCCCTCCGGGAATTATGCCGGGGATATTGCACGTATTTTATTATTCTTTGTTCATACTTTCTCCTTTTTGCATTTTGTCTGGCAGTTTATTTACCCTTTTGGCCCGCGATACCTCGTGGTTACGAATGAAAAATAAAATTGGCGATGTATATGCGTGGGAATCTGTTGGCAGTGTTATTGGTGGATTAATACTTAATTTTATTTTGATTTGGATACTTACTACTTTTCAGGGATTATTTGTTATCATGCTTTTTATAGCTGGTGTGGTTATTATCCTGAGCATAAAAACAAAGCATCTTCTGACTGCCGGTAGCCTGTTTTTTATGTTATTGTTATTTTCATTCCTGTTTCTTTCAAACAACCTGGATGTAAAAATCAGGGGATTGGCATTCCCCGGACAACAAATAACAGATATAAACGATTCTCCTTATGGGATTTTTATAACAACGGAGCAGTCGGGGCAAACAAATTATTACGAAAACAATGTTTTAATGGCTTCTTCGGGCGATGCCATATCGCGTGAGGAGTTGGCACACCTGGCTATGGTTCAGCACCCCGAACCTAAAAATGTACTTGTGCTTTCCGGGATTATTTCCGGAATTATGCATGAAATTATGAAATACCCCGTACAACAAGTCGATTATGTGGATGTAAATCCTGAAATTATCCGTATGGCTGAGCAGAATATTGGTCAGCAATATGGGCAAAAACTGAATTTGATTCAGGAAGATGCACAACGCTTTCTGAAAAAGAACAATCAAAAATATGATGTTGTATTAATTAATCTGCCTAAGCCATCAACAATTCAGCTAAACAGGTATTATACCAGGGAGTTTTTTCAACGATTAAAGTTAAACCTGCAGCCGGGAGCTGTAATTTGTTTGCCTGTTGCTGCAAGCGGAAATTATATGAATGATGAAACCCGCAGGTTTTTATCGATTATCTATCAAACGCTTGGTTCAGAATTTAAAAATGTGTTGTTGCTGTCATCAGGTGCAAATTTCTTATTAGCCTCTGATAGTACTTTAACATATGATATTTCAAAGCGTATTCAGAAGCAAAATATTAAAACCGAATATGTAAACCCGTATTATTTTAACGATGAATTAGTAAAAATGCGAAGCGAAAATATCATTTCGCAGTTGGATAAGAATGTGCCCTTAAACCTCGATTTTAGTCCGGTTTTTTACCAAAGCCAGATAAAATTGTGGTTAAGCCATTTTAATATCAGGTATTGGATTCCGGCAATATGTATACTAATTTTTGCCGGCTTTTTCTTTTTCCGCACGAACTTAATATTTAAAGGAGTTTTTGCTGCCGGGTTTGCCGGAACAAGCATTGAAATTGTTATGTTGCTTGTGTTTCAGGTTATTTTTGGTTATGTATATGCCATGGCGGGTATATTTATTATGATTTTTATGGCGGGTCTGGCATTCGGGGCATATTATCCCATACGATATATTAAGGAGGTTTCATTTAAAGTATTCAGAAAGGTTCAGTTAGGTATTGCCCTTTTTGCTTTTCTGCTTCCTCTGCTATTTGTTATGATTAAAAATATGGATATACACGATTATATTTTATTTGCTCTATTTGCTATTCTTTTATTAATCATTTCGGTTTTAAGTGGATTGTTATTTACCATTGCCAGCCACATTACCAACAAAAGTTACGGTCAAGTAGCATCAGGTGCATACGGATTAGATTTGTTAGGTGCTGCAACAGGGGCATTACTTTTTACTATTTATCTGATACCTATGCTTGGTTTTGGCTGGTCTGTTGCCATCGCAGGTTTATTAAACCTAAGTATTGCTTTTTTAACTCCATCTGAATCATTCGCGAAAAAGTAGTTGCTGCTTTTAAAACCTTCTACAGTTTAGTGGAATCTTTTGTTCTTTAATTGTAAATTTGGGCTTAAGCCAGAGTTTAAACCATGAATAAAAAAATAAGCAAACGCGATTTTCTAAAATACACCACAATGGGTGCTTGTGCTTGTTTTCTGCAGGTAGGCAGAGCAAATGCTTTTACAAGCAAATGGCTTAACCCTTCCGATGAATTATGGAAATGGAGTAAGCTTTCGAAATATTATATCGAGACACCACGAGGGGCTAAATGTTTGATATGCCCTAACGAATGTACTTTAAAGGAAGGTGAAACAGGTGATTGCAGGTCGAGGGTAAATTATAAAGGTAAAATATATTCCATTGGATACGGCAACCCTTGCTCGTTAAATGTCGACCCCATAGAAAAAAAGCCTTTATATCATTTCTTACCCGAGAGCCGCACTTTCTCACTGGCGGTTGCCGGTTGTAACCTGGCATGTTTAAATTGCCAGAACTGGCAAATTTCACAGGTTAGCCCGAAGGAAACACGCAATTTTGAGTTGTTTCCCGAAGATGTTTACAAACAGGCCTTGCACTATCAATGCCAATCCATAGCATATACCTATTCGGAGCCTATTGCTTTTTATGAATATTTCCTCGATTCGGCAAAAATTGCACGCCAACATGGGATGAAAAATGTTATGGTATCTGCCGGATACATTAATGAAAAGCCTTTGCGTGAAGTAGCACAATTTGTCGATGCTGCTAATATCGACCTGAAAAGTTTTGATGATGACATATATGCGCGGCTAAATGCAGGCTCGTTGCAGCCGGTGCTCGATACATTAAAAATACTAAAAGAAGAAGGTGTATGGCTCGAAATAACTAACCTCATTGTTCCCGAATGGACCGATAATATGGGGATGATTGAGCGTATGTGCGAATGGCTGGCAAAAAATGGTTTCGAAAATACTCCTTTGCATTTTAGCCGATTTACACCCATGTATAAACTAACGCACTTGCCGGCAACTCCGGTTAATATCTTAAATCAGGCAAGAGATATTGCGCTGCAGTCAGGGATAAAATATGTATATATTGGAAATGTCCCGGGTTCCGATGCACAAAACACCATTTGCCCCAAATGCAATCGTATAGTTATTGAACGTAAAGGTTACCGCATATTAAAAAATGATATTGTAAATGGAAAATGCAGGCATTGCGGAACTTCAATAGATGGCATTTGGAGTTAATCCTTTTAATTATAAAATGAAAAAACAAATGATTATAGCACATCGGGGAGAGTCTTTTATTGCGCCCGAAAATACGCTGGCATCCGTTCTCCTTGCATGGGAAAATGGTGCTGATGCAGTGGAGGTAGATATCAGGCTGACACTCGATAAAAGGATTGTAGTTATTCATGATGCAAATACGAAAAGAATTTCGGGAATAAGAAAAAAGGTGAGTAAAACGAAATTGTCGGGTTTAAAAGAACTGGATGCAGGAAGTTATAAAGGAAGCCAATATAGAGGCGAAAAAATTCCTACCTTGCCGGAAATACTGGAAACTGTCCCTGAAAATGATAAAATTTTAATCGAAATAAAAAGTAAGAAAGATATTATACCTTACTTAAAGGAGGTTTTGGAGGAATCAAAATTAAAAACAGAGCAGGTCGAAATAATAAGTTTTAAGTTAGATGTTTTGGCTGAAACTAAAAAAGTAATGCCCCGGTATAAGGTACATTGGATTGTATTTAAAAGTAATAATCCTTTTTTGAGGATTTTTAGTCCATCATGGCAAAGGATAATGTATAAATTAAAAAAGTATAAACTGGATGGACTGGATTTATGGGCAGGGTATCCTTTAAAAAAAGAAATGGTTAATAAATTGAAATACGCAGGATTAGATGTTTACGTGTGGACGGTTAATGATGCAGGAAGAGCTCGGGAGTTGTTGGAAATAGGAGTTAACGGCATTACCACCGACAGGGCAGGATGGTTAAAGGAACAACTAAAAATCGCTGTTGTTTAGTTAAGGCAAAAACATAAAGAATCCTTTGTGAAACTTGGTGCATCCTTTGTGATTCTTAGTGTTATAATAATAAAGTGTTGTTAAATAGCATTTTGCAGATAGAAAATATGGCAAGGAGTTTAAAATATCTTCTAAATTATACGGCATAGAATTAAAAATTTAAATAGTATATGGCAAAAGTCATTATTGGGATACATGGTTTGGAGAACAAACCGCCAAAAGAAATTCTTAAGGAATGGTGGGAGCTGTCGATGCGTGAAGGATTGAAGAAAACAGGAAAAGATTTCAGTTTCCCTAAATTTGAACTGGTTTACTGGGCTGACCTGTTATACGAAAAAGCTTTGGATTTGAACGAAACGAATCCCGATTCGCCGCTATTTCTTGAAGAAAGATATTATCCGGCTAACGAGAATATAAAAAAAGATGCTCATCCTATTCGTAAAATGATTTTGGACTGGTTTGACGAAGCTGCTGAAAAAATCTTTATGAACAATGATTATACAACTAACTACAGCTTTATTTCAAATGCGGTAATCCGAAAATTTTTTAAAGACCTTGAAGCATATTATGAAAATATGCAGGTTAAACGAAACGGTACAGTTTTAAAGGTAAGAGAAGAAATCCGGAACAGGTTGGCAGGTATTCTTAACAAGTACAAAAAGGACGAAATTTTTCTGGTAGCTCATAGTATGGGAACTATTATTGCCTTCGATGTACTTTCTTTTCATGATGTACGAACCAAAATAAATACATTTGCAACCATGGGCTCTCCGTTAGGTATTCCTTTTGTGCGTAGCCGTATTGCGCAGGAGGGGAAGCAAACTTTAAGCCCTGATAATAAATTACTTACACCCGAAAATATTAAAAGATGGTATAATTTTTCCGATTTAGAGGATAGTGTTGCTGTTAATTATGCCTTAGAAAACGATTTTGATGAAAACAAATACAAAATAAAACCTGTTGACTTTGTAGTTAGCAATGACTACATGGCACAAGATAAAAGAAATCCGCATAAATCGTTTGGCTATTTACGTACTCCGGAATTTTCAAATATATTATTAGAATTTATACAGCGTAAAGAAAAAGGATTTATCAGGCGTTTTTTCGATTTATTGGGTATTGGGAAAGAAGATAAATAAGAACATGTTTATTCTTTTTTAATCACAATAAACTGAAAGATAATTCCAGCAAAAATACCTAAAGTATTTGCATAAAAATCGAAAGGATTAAATGTCCTGCCCGGAATAAATGTTTGCATGTATTCGCTAAAAGCGGCTAATGCTAATCCACCAATAAAAAAGTAAACCATAAGTACTGGTTTTATCCGAAAGTATTTATCGGCTTTCCAAAGTAAATACAAAATAGTAAAAGTAAAATACACCAGAAAATGCAAAGCGTAATCTAAGCGATACGATTTGTGATTAATTTCAAGTTGCATTTTAGTTCCGTTGGGGATTAAGGAAAAAACGAGTATTAGTATAAGCCACAGCCAAAACAGGTAGGCAAAAAGTTTTTTGTGTTTTAGAATGATTTCCATTGAAATAAGATTGTCCCGATTTAAGATTATTACATTTTAACCCGCGATTTTAGCCGCAAACTATTCAAAACAACCGATACCGAACTAAAAGCCATAGCGCCACCGGCAATCATCGGGCTTAACAGGAATCCGTTAAACGGATAAAGTATCCCGGCAGCTATGGGTATTGCAATAATATTGTAAATAAAAGCCCAAAACAGGTTTTGCTTTATGGTTTTAATGGTTTCTTTCGATAACTTAATTGATGCAGCTATTTTTTCTAAATCGCCTTTTACCAGCGTAATATCGGCACTTTCCATTGCAATATCGGTACCATGCCCCATAGCAATACCAAGGTTCGCCTGTGTAAGTGCCGGCGAATCGTTAATGCCATCGCCAACCATAGCAACCGTATAACCTTGCATTTGCAGGCTTTTAATATAATTCAGTTTATCTTCGGGTAAAACCTCTGCTCTAAAGTAATCGATACCCGTTTGTTGCGATATATATTTTGCCGTTCCATAACTATCGCCCGTTAACATATGCACTTTTAAATTCATATGATGCAGGCTCTGAATAGCTTTTACAGAATTATCCTTTACCTGGTCGGAAATACCTATTAATGCAATAAGCTCCTTGTTTTTAGCTATAAAAACCAATGTTTGCGAGGATGTTCCAAAATGGTTAAAATATTCGTGTTCACTTTCAATATCAATGTTGTTTTCTCTCATTAACTGATAGTTTCCAATTAAATATTGATTTTCGTAAATAGTTGCCGAAACACCCATTCCGGTTTGGCTGTTAAATTTTACTACATTTAAACTGCTGTTCGATAAATGATTTAAATATCTTACAATAGAATTAGCTAAAGGATGTTCTGATTTTTTTTCAATAGCCAGAATATCTTCTAAAACCTGGTCGCGTTTAATATCGCTTTTAAGCCATACAATCTCGTTTACTTCAGGGTGCCCTTTGGTTATAGTTCCCGTTTTATCAACTACTACGATATTTATATTTTGTGCAATTTCAAGTGCTTCGGCATTTTTTACCAGAATACCATTTTCGGCACCCTTGCCAATACCTACCATTAATGCTGTGGGTGTAGCAAGCCCTAAGGCACAGGGGCATGCAATAATTAAAACCGTTACCAGAGTAACTATGGCATAGGTAATGGATGGAGATGGTCCAATAAAAAACCAGATTAATGCACTCAATAGCGCAATACTCATAACTACCGGAACAAAAACAGAAGCAATTTTATCTGCTAACTTTTGTATGGGCGCTTTACTGCCTTGTGCATTTTTTACCATTTCAATAATATGCGAAAGCATGGTGTCTTTCCCAACCTTTTCGGCACGCATTCTAAAACTACCGGTTTTATTAATAGTAGCCCCAATAACCAAATCGTGTTCGGTTTTTTCTACTGGCATCGATTCGCCTGTAATCATGCTTTCATCTACCGTAGAGTTTCCATCTATAACTTTTCCATCTACCGGGATTTTTTCTCCGGGGCGTATGATCAATATATCTCCAATAATAACATCTTCAATCGAAATTTCGGTTTCTAATCCATCGCGAATAACCCTTGCTGTTTTAACTTTTAATCCCATCAGTTTTTTAATAGAATCAGAAGTTTTTGATTTAGCTTTTTCTTCAAGGTATCTTCCCAATAGTATTAACGCAATAATTACAACGGCAGCTTCGAAGTAAACATGTGGTGTAATTCCAATAGATAACAGCAAATGGGGAAAAATTGTATTAAATGCACTATATAAAAATGCTGTTCCGGTGCTTAATGCCACCAGTGTGTCCATGTTGGCTCTACCTTTTATGGCATGCTTGTATCCAATTACAAAAAAATCGCGGCCAAACCACACTAAAACCGGAAAACTAAAAAGAAACATTATCCAGTTAGCGTAAGGCATTTTATGGAAAAACATCGAAAAAACAAACACAGGTAAAGCAAATAATATTGAGAATATAGCTTTTTGTTTTGCCTTTTTTAATTGCAGAATCTCCTTGGCTTCAATTTGTTTAATATCATCCTCAGTTTGCGTTGTTATGATTTTATATCCAATTCCGTGTACTGATTTTACAAATTGGCTGGGAGTAACTTCGGCTTCGTTATATTCTATATTAACACTTGCATTAGCAAAGTTTACATTAGCCGACTTAACACCACTTAAGGATAAAAGCGTGGATTCCACGCTTTGTGCACACACGGCACAGCTCATTCCTTCAACCTGGTATGTTTTTTTAACTAATGTCATTCAGCCTGCTTTTGCAACTACAAATATAATAGCAATATATGCTTATTAAACCAACGAAATAGGTTTAAAGTTACAGTTTTATAATATTTTTTGTTTGCTTATATCAATTGGGCAAAATATCCTGCCTCTTTTAATCCCGAAATAACGGCATCTGTAATGCTTTTTGATTCGCCATTTAAAACATTTACCTCAAGAATTTTATCAGGGCTGCTCAGGTCTACTTTCCACGATTCAATACCCTGGATGGTTTTCATATATGGGGTTATGGCATTAATACAACCTTCGCACTTTACGGTAGTCTTAAATTTTAATGTTTGCATACAATAATTTTTTAACGATTAATATAATTACAAAAATTGAATAGTTTGTTGTTGTATGTTTTTTTGGAAGAAAAAGAAATCGGCTCCGGAAGATTTAAAGAAAATGATTATGAGAAAAATTACCTTGTTATTAACCCTTGTGACCCGGAGCCGACTTTATCTTGTAAACAATTAAACGAAAAAATTGTTCACTTTGTTACTTTATTTATTGCAACTGTCAGAGCAGCAGCAATTTATTTTATTTAATCTTACTTTCTCAAATGCCTCGCGCCCTTCTTTAAAAGTAAACCAGGCGATAGCTATTGAACCAATAATATCAATATACCCGATTTTGAAAATCTCATAAAGGCCACTTGATATTAAAAGAACCACTGACAAATATAAGCAAGATTTTGTACAATTCCCATCGGAAATGATAGCATTTGAATTTAATTTTCTCCCTATTCTTATTTTAAAGTACATTAAAAAATACATGGTAGTTATCGATAGGGTTGAAATAATTAATCCCGGAATTGTGTTTTCTGGTTTTGCACCATGAATTAAGTTAATAATTACTCCTGCAATAATACCGGTAGTTAAAATATAGAACGAAATACCTGTTATGCGAAGTGCTTGCCGTTCAAATTTATCTCTTTGCTCAATGTCTGAGGTTTTCATTCTTATAACCATATGCAGGATTCCAATACCTGAAAGCACTTCGACAAAGCTATCTGAGCCAAAGCCTAACAATGATAATGTTTCATCTTCAATACCAAAATAAATGGATATAATACCTTCTGCAATATTATAAACAATGGTAATAATACTTAGCAGAAGTGCAATATGTAAATATTTTTGCCTGTCCATAAAAAGATTAAAAGATACGTATATCTTAATAAATACAAAAGTAATTATTTTTATTTATTCCAAAATGTATTTCTGAATAAAAAGTAAGAACCAAAAATAGCCGGAACAGCCAGATTAATAATCCATAATGAAATACTGGCCACGACAATCCCAAGCACATTCTCGGCAAACATCCCTATAAAAAATATGGATAACGAACCCCTTATCCCTAATTCGGCTAATGTAGTTTTTGGAATAATGCTTGTAAAAAGATAAATCAAACTTATACACGTGTAAGCTATAACGGGTGTTAATGGTATATTAAATAAAATAAGCAGGAGGTAAAATTGCGAAGAGAAAACACAATATCGCAGCAGGCTTAATAAAAAAACCTTAAATAATTTTTGTTTAGGAGTATTTGAAAAATAATCAAGTTGTTCGTGGCGCTTTTTAAAAAAGGGGATTTTTAAAAGAATGGATTTAATTTTTGAAAAATTAAAATAGCTCCATAATAAAATTAAAAACAATGTAATAAGCAATGCAACTGTAAATACATTAAATAAATTATTGTGCTGTTTTGTTTCAGGAAGCAGATAAATAAAAACAGCTAAACCAATAATTCCTGCCGAAAGAGTTGTTATTAACTGGGCAAAACTGCCAATTCCGGTAACTAAAACTCCAAAAGTCCTTTTTCCTTTAGGCAGAAAACTTACACGCCCGCCAATATCACCTATTCTGTTTGGAGTAAATATACCAACGGTTATTCCGGCAAAAACTGCTTTAATGGCTCCAATAAATGGAAGTGGCTGCACATTTTCAATAAGAAGCTTCCATTTAAAAGCTTCAATACTCCAGTTTAAAAACATCATCAAAAAAACAATTATAATGCTGCTTAAGCTTTTAATTGACAAGTCGGTAAGCGAAAAAGAAAAATCTTGCAGGTTTTCAAAGTTTACTATTTTATATACAATGAAGTAATAAGATGTAATGATGATAAGAACACTTAAAATAATTCCGTAGTTTTTTCTCATTGCAAAATAAAATATATCCAAAGATATTATTTATTTGAAATTGCGTGAAGTTTTTCGATCTTTACCACATAGAAAATATTCATCAGGAAAGGTTATCGATTATCCGGATTTATTATGAGTTACGTTCGCCCCAAGAAAAGTTTAGGACAACATTTTTTAAAAGACAAAAATATTGCACAAAAAATTGTGGATGCAATTGATGGTTTCAATCAAAAGAAAGTATTAGAAATTGGTCCCGGAACAGGAGTTTTAACCTCTATGCTTATCGAAAAGGATTTAGACTTTTACGCCATTGAAGTCGACCAGGAGGCATACGAATTTTTAAAAGCCACCTATCCTTCGCTGGGTGAAAAACTTATACTTAAAAATTTCTTAAAAATTGATTTAAAGGATACATTTAACGAGCCGATTACTATTATAGGCAATTTCCCATACAATATATCCAGTCAGATTTTTTTTAAAGTGCTTGAAAACCGCGATTTAGTGCCCGATGTGGTTTGTATGATACAAAAAGAAGTAGCCGACCGCATAAAATCTTCGCACGGTAATAAAACATATGGTATACTCAGTGTCTTTTTGCAGGCTTTTTATAATATCAATTACTTATTTACCGTTGGGCCAAAAGTGTTTGACCCGCCACCAAAGGTAAATTCGGCGGTTATTCATCTCAAAAGGAACACCAGGAAAACACTGGGGTGTAACGAAGAGTTGTTTTTCAGAGTAGTGAAAACAGGTTTTAATCAAAGAAGGAAGACTTTAAGAAACTCATTAAAAAGTATTTTATTAAATTTACCAACTGATAATGAAATTTTTAATAAACGGCCAGAACAACTGTCGGTCGATGATTTTATAAATCTCACAAATCTGATTGAAACGAATAAACAGTAATTTACGCTAATACCTTCGGCATATGCAATTTGAATTAACTAAAGACTACATAGACCAGCTGCTGGCTCATATCGAAGCAAAAAACGAAGTAGCTGTACACGAAATGGTGAAAGACCTCCACCCTGCTGATATTGCCGAAATTTATGATGAACTTAACATTGATCAGGCTAAGTTTATTCAGGTAATGCTCGATGGCGAAAAAGCTGCCGATGTAATTATTGAACTGGAGGAAGAAGACCGTGAGCGTTTTCTGGAAGCACTGCCCAGTGAGGTTATCGCAAAGCAGTTAATCGACAAAATGGACTCCGACGATGCTGCTGACCTTATTAGTGAGCTTTCGGAACAAAAACAGGAAGAAGTTATTTCTCATATTGAAGACCTGGAGCAGGCTGGCGATATTGTCGACCTTTTAAATTACGATGAGGATACTGCCGGGGGCTTAATGGCAAAGGAATTAATTACAGTAAACGAAAACTGGAATATTATGACCTGCCTTAAGGAGATGCGTAAGCAAGCAGAAAATATCGACGAAGTATACTATGTTTATGTGGTTGATGATAACAATGTTTTAAAAGGTACACTTTCGTTAAAAAGGCTTTTATTAACTCAAACAAACCGCAAAATATCCAATATCATTAATACCGATGTTATTTCGGTAAAAACCGATACTCCTTCCGAAGAAGTAGCCAACATTATGGATAAATACGACCTGGTAGCCTTGCCGGTTGTTGATGCATTAAACCGTTTGGTTGGTAGAATAACTATCGACGATGTGGTAGATGTAATTCGTGAAGAAGCCGAGCGCGATTACCAGTTAATGTCGGGTATTACACAGGACGTTGAATCGACCGACAGCGCATGGGTGCTTACGCGTGCACGAATACCCTGGTTGTTTATCGGGCTTTTTGGTGGAATTATCGGAGCTTTAGTTATTGGAAATTATGAAACGGATTTAGGGATTTACCCTCAAATGGCCTTTTTTATTCCGCTAATTGCGGCAATGGGTGGAAATGTTGGGGTACAGTCTTCTTCTATTATTGTGCAGGCTTTAGCAAATAATTCTATGGGTTTTGAAAGTATTGGCAGGAAATTATTTAAAGAGCTTGGTGTTGCAGCTATTAATGGAATTATATTATCAACCGTTATTTTTGCTTACAACTTCTTTTTTAGCGATTCTTTTGCTTTAACTATTACTGTAAGTACATCATTATTTTCGGTAATTATTTTTGCATCTATGTTTGGTACTTTTGTGCCTATGTTCCTCGACCGGCTGAAAGTAGACCCGGCACTTGCCACAGGCCCTTTTATAACTACCGTAAACGATATTATGGGGTTATTTATTTATCTGATGATAGGAAGAGCGTTTTTTGCTTTATTCTAAAAAACCTTCCAATAGTAAATCAGCAAGTAAATTATGGGTATTAAAATGCCTAATGCGGTAAGCCATGCCCCACGACCGGTAATTCCGGTTTTCCCTTTTAAAATAAATAATCCGGTAATAGCTAAAAGTAATAAAGATACAGCATACACATCCGAAACTATAGTCCACCATTTACGTGGATTGTAATGCAAATAATTAAATTGATGAAATACCGGCCTACGTTTTGAAGTTTCTATTTCGCCTTGTCCACTTTCTAAATCAATAGAAATATTCCCATCTTTAATAAAAATCTTTAACTCGTTTTCTTTGGGGAAATAATGATTTTTATATTTTTCTCCCGGGGCAAATTTTTGAATTAACTCAGTAACCTGTGTTTTATCTAAGTTTTCTTTTGTAAGCTGCCGTTTTATCTGAAACTCTGTGAATCTAACAATATAATTCGGGTTCCAGTCGTCAAGGTGATTCAGGGCAATTCCGGAAAGCCCATAAACGATGGTCATGAAAAAGAATATATAACCTAAATCGCGATGCAAGCTTCTGTTTAGTTTTCTTAGTTTCATCTTTTTAAGATTAAAAAATCCGGGGAATTTACCCCGGACAAACTTACTAAATTTTATGCTTTAATACTTTTTTTAATGAGTATGTTCTTCGCCATCTGCATGTTCGTGCTCGTGTTCTTCACCTTCAGCATGCTCATTTTCACATTCTTTTACTTCAAATTTAGATGCTTCAACCCAGAACTGAGAATAATAGCCTTTTCCTGATTCAGCAATTTTCGTTCTCATAGCATCTAGTTGAGCTTTTTTCTCGTTTTCAGCTTCTTCTTCATCGTGTGTTCCTCCTGAATGGTCATGTACAGCTTCATTGTCGGCTCCTTCGGCAAGTTCCTTTTCAAGTTGTACTACATAAGCTTCGTCGATACGAAGTTCTTTTAAAATACCTGTAACCAAAACATGGCTGCCTTCCAATTCTTTTTCAAAAACACCAATTTCGTCATTC
>Ga0209607_1002548_pt1 | contig 14441 bp, 10 predicted proteins | sample AD_UKC117_MetaG_FD_184413 | JGI IMG/M metagenome (GOLD analysis project Ga0209607, IMG submission 184413) | Active sludge microbial communities of municipal wastewater-treating anaerobic digesters from Hong Kong - AD_UKC117_MetaG (SPAdes)... | ecosystem: Engineered > Bioreactor > Anaerobic >... | reverse complement strand
GGAATCACGCGATGAAACAAGGTGCCTTCGTAGAATCCGTCGCGGGCGTACTGCAAAAAGTTGGCGGTCGTGGCCGGAGCGTGGGCGTGATCGAGTTCGATGCTGATGATGCCGAATCGGGTATGCAGATTGACCATGATGGCTGCCTCACTGTTTGGCGGGTTCGGGCGCGGTGGACGGCGCGGGAGCTGGGTTCGGCGTCGCGGGGAACGATGCGGGCGTCGGAGCGGGTAGCAACGTAACGGATTCGATGAGCACCGGAGTTACCGGTACATCACTGAATCGGCCGCCGGGACCACCGGGGCCGGTGGGTACCTGACGGATCTTGTCCACCACGGCCATGCCGTCGATGACCTGACCAAACACCGTGTAGCCCCACCCTTGCGGGGTTGGGGCGCGATGGTCGAGAAAGTCGTTGTCCTTGACGTTGATGAAGAACTGGGCGGTGGCGGAATGGGGATCGCTGGTACGCGCCATGGCCACCGTGCCGCGCCGATTCTTGAGTCCGTTGTTGGCCTCGTTCGGCACCGGGGCGCGGGTCGGCTTCTGCTGGAAGTCGGGAGTAAAGCCGCCGCCCTGGATCATGAAGCCGTCGATGACCCGATGGAAGATCGTGCCGTTGTAGAAACCGTCGCGGGCGTAGGCGAGGAAGTTTTCCACCGATTTCGGGGCTTTCTCGTCAGCCAATTCCAGAGTGATGGGACCCATGCTGGTGTCCAGCCGGACTTGGGTGCCGGCCTGGGCGGCGGTGGCCAAGCCGAGAACGGCGGCGGCCACTAACGAAAGTCGTTTGTGCATGCGGTAATCGCCAAGTTGTGGGAATGACGGGATCATGATAATCGGCTGGCCGGCATGCCGCCAGATTTGGCGGCTGTCGGCGCTTTCCGGTACCATGATTTCACTATGACCACCCAGACCGTCAAAACGCGCTTTGCGCCCAGTCCGACTGGTTACCTGCACTTGGGCAACATCCGCACGGCACTGTTCAACGCACTGTTGGCTCGGCGCCAGGGCGGTCGGTTCGTGCTGCGGATCGAGGATACCGACCGGGAGCGCAGCCGTCCGGAATACATCGCGGCATTGCTGGACGATCTGCGCTGGTTGGGGTTGGACTGGCAGGAAGGCGCGGGAGTCGGTGGTCCCCATGCGCCTTACGCTCAGTCGGAGCGGACTGCGGTTTACGCTGAATATTACCAGCGGCTGGATGCGGTCGGGCACGTCTATCCTTGCTTTTGCACCCCGGCGGAGCTGGCGCTGAGCCGCAAGGCGCAACAATCCGCCGGTCAGCCGCCGCGCTATGCGGGTACCTGCGCCCATTTGAACGAAGTCGAACGGTGGGCACGATGGGGGCGGGGCTTGCAACCGACGCTGCGCTTCCGGGTGCCGCCGGGGCGGACGGTGGAATTCACCGATCTGGTGCGCGGCCCGCAGCGTTTTGCCAGCGACCACATTGGCGATTTCGTGATCCGCCGGGCCGACGGTGGCGCCCAGTTTTTCTTCGTCAACGCCGTGGATGATGCCCTTATGGGAATTACCCATGTGCTACGCGGCGAAGACCATCTGACCAACACCCCACGCCAGTTGCTGTTGCTGGAAGCGCTGGGTCTGCCAGCTCCGGAATACGGCCACATGGCCTTGATCGTCGGGGCGGCCGGTGGGCCGCTGTCCAAGCGCGAAGGCGACTTCAGCGTTCGCGAGTTGCGGGCCGCCGGCTATCTGCCGGAGGCCTTGTTGAACTATCTGGCCCGACTCGGCCATCGCTACGAGCACGATGAGTGGATGGAGCCAGCGGAACTGGCGGCCGGGTTTGCCGTGGCGCATCTGGGGCGCGCGCCGGCCCACTACGATGAGGCCCAATTGCTGCACTGGCAGACTGAGGCGGTGGGGCGCGCGGCGCCGGAACGATTGTGGACCTGGATGGGGTCGATGGTTCACGAGCGGGTGCCGCCCGATCGACGGGAGGAATTCATCGCTGCGGTGCGGCCCAATACCCGCTTTCCCGCCGATGCCGTTTTCTGGGCGAACCGGCTGTTCGGTGGAGATTGGGCGCCGAGCGACGACAGCCGAACAGCGATCGCGGCGGCGGGACCGGCGTTTTTTGCTCAGGCATTGGTTGCGTATGCCGAGTACGGCGCGGTCTATCGACCTTTGGTCGAAGACTTGAAGCGGCGTACCGGCGCAAAAGGGAAAGACCTGTTCATGCCGCTACGGGCGGCGCTGACGGGCGAGACCCATGGTCCAGAATTGGCACGGGTTTTGGCCCTGCTGCCGCCTGATGTCGCGCGGCGGCGGTTGGAAGCCTGTTGTTGATCCTGGCGGCTGTTTTCGGAGTGATCCCGTCTCGCTCTGTTCCGACCGACCTTAATATCGTCGAGATAACCGTTTATGTTGCAGATTTTCAACAGCCTGACCCGTCAAAAAGAACCGTTTCACCCCATCGAGCCGGGCAAGGTGCGGATGTACGTGTGCGGCATGACCGTCTACGACTACTGTCATGTCGGTCACGCGCGGGTCATGGTGGTGTTCGACGTGGTGTTGCGTTGGCTGCGGGCCAGGGGTTACGACGTGACCTATGTGCGCAACATTACCGACATCGACGATAAGATCATCCATCGTGCCCAAGAGAACGGCGAGGATTTTCATGCCCTGACCGAGCGCTTCATCCAGGCCATGCATGAAGACCTTGATGCGCTGGGCATTCTACCGCCGACCCAGGAGCCGCGTGCCACCGAAGCGATGGCCGACATGATCGCCATGATTCAAACCCTGCTGGACAAGGGTTTCGCCTATGTCGGCGCCACCGGTGACGTGTATTACGATGTGAGCCGGTTCGAGCGCTACGGGCAATTGGCCAACAAGAAGCTGGACGATTTGCGGTCGGGAGCGCGAATCGAAGTGGAAGAGGCCAAGAGCGATCCGCTGGACTTCGTGCTGTGGAAAGCCACCAAACCGGGTGAACCAAGTTGGAGCGCGCCGTGGGGTGCGGGCCGACCCGGCTGGCATATCGAGTGCTCGGCGATGTCTACCCATTGCTTGGGCGAACATTTCGATATTCACGGCGGGGGCATGGACCTGAAATTTCCCCATCACGAGAACGAGATCGCCCAATCCGAGGCGGCCAGCGGTCATCGTTACGTTAATTTCTGGATGCATAACGGCTTCGTCCAGGTGAACGAAGAAAAAATGTCCAAATCGTTGGGCAATTTTTTTACCGTGCGCGAGGTATTGCAACGCTACCAACCGGAGGTGGTGAGGCTGTTCATTCTGGCCAGTCACTACCGGGGTCCGCTGAACTACGCCGACGAAAATCTGGATCATGCCAAGGCTTCGCTCAACCGCTTGTACACGGCGTTGCGTGGTTTGCCGATCCTGGACGTTTCAATCGACGAGGGCTGGCGCGCCCGGTTCGAACAGGCCATGGACGACGACTTCAATACGCCCGAGGCGCTGGGGGTCCTGTTCGAGTTGGCGCGTGAAATCAATCGCCTACGAGACGAAGATGAGGCGGTGGTAGTGCGTTTGGGCGCTAGTCTGCGGCAGTTAGGCGGACTGCTTGGAATATTGCAGACCGAGCCAGATACTTATTTGCAATCAGGCGGCTTTAAGGTTTACTACGCAGACAGCTTAAGTTTTACTACGAAAGATGCAAATGCTTCCTTTGCCGGACGTGTTGAATACTCACCCGAGCGGATCGAAGCTTTGATCGCCGAACGCGCCGCCGCGCGCAAGGCCCGGAACTGGGCGGAAGCGGATCGGGTTCGGAATGTGTTGCAGGAGGCTGGAGTCGTCCTGGAGGACACCCCGAAAGGAACGATCTGGCGGCGAAATTGAAGAAGCAGCTTGACGTCGACGCTAGCCAAAAATATAATTTCGAATCCTGCACGGAAACGCGGGTCGCCAATGTCGGCTGATCGCGAACGGGGTATAGCGCAGTCTGGTAGCGCACCTGCTTTGGGAGCAGGGGGTCGTGGGTTCGAATCCCTCTACCCCGACCATATACGGGCCGGGCGTCCTGTTAGGCTGTTTCCCCGCGGCAACGCGCCCGTAGCTCATGTGGATAGAGCATCAGCCTTCTAAGCTGAGGGTAGCAGGTTCGAGTCCTGCCGGGCGCGCCAAATCCCGGCGAGGTTAATGCGGATGCAATGGTGGGCGTAGCTCAGTTGGTAGAGCCCCGGATTGTGGATCCGGTCGTCGTGGGTTCGAGTCCCATCGTCCACCCCAATCGATCTTGGATTTTCGGGATGGCTTGCAATCCCGTTAAGGTTCTTCTGGGCCGTTAGCTCAATTGGTAGAGCAGTTGACTCTTAATCAATTGGTTGTAGGTTCGAGTCCTACACGGCCCACCATCTTTATTCAGACATCCAGCGTTGCCACAGTCCCCGCGCCATCCCATGCCGAGCGAAAACCCGCTCCCTGTCTTGGGTGGCGTGTTGTCCTGTATACTCGTGGCCAGCGGCGGCAATCATGACGTTGGGCGGGGTTCTTTTCGCCGTTGTTCCACGGCGACGCTGTCTTCTCGCGAAAGTGGCGGAACTGGTAGACGCGCTGGATTTAGGTTCCAGTGGGGTAACCCGTGAGAGTTCGAGTCTCTCCTTTCGCACCATTCATCGCCGCGCCCGCGGAATGATTGCCCGATTTCTGTTTCTTGAAAACAGGCAGTGGGTGCCGGTGGCTCGCCCATATATAAACGATCAACAGATTTGAGGTGCATCGATGCAGGTTTCAGTTGAGAGGCTGAGCGATCTGGAGCGCCGGGTGACCGTGCAGGTCCCCGCCGAACGGCTCGCCAAGGAAATCCAGGAGCGCTTGCAGTCCCTGTCCCGGCGGGCCAAGGTGGATGGTTTCCGTCCCGGCAAGGTGCCGCTCAAGTTGATCAAGCAGATGTACGGTGACCAAGTACGGTATGAAGCCGTGAGCGAGGTGATGGAGCACAGCCTGCGCGAAGCGCTGCTTCAGGAAAAGCTCAGTCCCCTCGGCGGTCCGAAAATCGAGCCAAAACCGCTGGAAGAAGGACAGGATCTCGAATATTGCGTCACCTTCGAAGTCATGCCCGAGTTTAAACTGGCTGGCTTTGAGAGTATTGCGGTCGAGCGACCGATGGCGGAGGTGACTGAACAAGATGTCGATCACATGATCGAAACCTTGCGCGAGCAGCGAGTGGCTTGGAATGCGGTGGAACGCCCGGCTCGCGAAGGCGATCGCGTTCAGATCGATTTTCTGGGGCGGATCGACGGCCAGGATTTTCCGGGTGGCAAGGGTGAAAACACCACCGTGGTGTTGGGCAAGGCGGCCATGCTCAAGGATTTCGAGGATCGGCTGGTGGGTCTGAGCGCGGGCGCGGAGACTGAGTTCGATATCGTGTTTCCAGACGATTATCATGTCGCGGACATAGCCGGCAAGACCGCTCGCTTCCAGGTCACGCTCCATGTGGTGGAAGAGGCCAGCCTGCCCGAGGTAAATGAGGCTTTTGCCGAAAGCTTCGATGTCAAGGAGGGAGGGATCGCCGGTCTCAGGCAATCGCTGCGCGACAACATGGAACGCGAGTTGCGCGATGGCATCAAAGCCCGCATCAAACAACAAGTGATGCAGGGGCTGTTGGAAGCCAACGACATCCCGCTACCCCAGGCGTTGATTCAGTTTGAAATCGAGAATCTGGCCCGTCAGTTGCATTTCCCGGCTGGTGGCGATGATGAAAAGATCCGCGAACTCAAGGTGCAATTGCTGGGATCCGAGGCGCGCCGACGGGTCGCTTTGGGCCTGCTGGTTTCCCAGCTAGCGACCGAGCAGGGGATCCAGGTCGATGACCAACGGGTCCAAGATTATCTGCAATCGCTTGCCGCCACTTATCAGGAGCCGGCCGAGGTGCTGCGCTGGTACGGACAGACACCCCAGGCGCTCGACGGGGTGCGCGCGCTGGTGCTTGAAGAGCAGATCGTGGACTGGTTGCTCGAACGGGTGCGGGTGACCGATAAATCCAGCACTTTTGCCGAAATCATGGCGCCCGGCAAACCGGCCGGAACCGTCGTTCAGGAGTCTTCCGAATGAGTGAAAAAGGCGCCTTCGCTGGCATTCAGGCCCTCAATCTCGTGCCGATGGTGGTGGAGCAAACCGCGCGCGGCGAACGGGCCTACGATATCTATTCCCGTTTGTTGAAGGAACGAGTGGTGTTCCTGGTTGGGGCGGTCGAGGATTACGCTGCCAATCTGGTGGTCGCGCAACTGCTGTTTCTCGAAGCCGATAATCCGGATAAGGATATTCATCTCTACATCAATTCGCCGGGTGGTTCGGTCAGTGCCGGCTTGGCGATTTACGATACCATGCAATTCGTCAAACCGAGCGTCAGCACCATGTGCGTGGGCCAAGCGGCCAGCATGGGCGCGTTGTTGCTGGCCGGTGGTGCGCCGGGCAAGCGTTTTTGCTTGCCGCACTCGCGCGTTATGATCCATCAGCCGCTGGGCGGCTTTCAGGGGCAGGCCAGCGATTTTGACATCCATGCCCGGGAAATTCTGCTGGTTCGAGATCGGCTCAACCGGATTCTGGCTAAACATACTGGGCAGCCCATTGAAAAGATCGCTGTCGATACCGACCGCGATAACTTCATGGGCGGCGCCGAGGCGGTTGAGTATGGTCTGATCGACGCGGTGCTGAACCAGCGTGTCCCGTTAAGCTGACGCAATTCGCGCGTGATTTCCGGCGTCGAGCCGACGTCTTAACTTCGAGCCGCGATACCTGCGGTACCTATTGTGTGGTGAGTCACGGTACCCTATATGGATCCAACGATCGCGCGATGACGAGGAAGGTATTATGAGCAGAGATCGAAGTGATAGGAGCGACGATGACAAGCTGTTGTATTGTTCCTTTTGTGGCAAAAGTCAGCATGAGGTGCGCAAACTGATCGCGGGACCGAATGTGTTCATCTGCGACGAATGTGTTGAGTTGTGCAACGACATTATCCGCGAGGAAATGGAAGAGACGGCGCCCGCTGCCTCCAGCAAACTGCCTAAGCCGCATGACATCAACCAAGTTCTCGATGAGTACGTCATCGGCCAGGAACGCGCCAAAAGGGTGCTTGCCGTCGCCGTCTACAACCATTACAAGCGGCTGGAGCTACAGCGTGCCGTCCGCGCCAAAAATACTGAAGTAGAAGTCACCAAGAGCAACATTCTGCTGATTGGCCCCACCGGCTCCGGCAAAACGCTACTGGCCGAAACCCTGGCCCGGTTTCTGAACGTGCCGTTTACCATCGCCGATGCCACGACCCTGACCGAAGCGGGCTATGTCGGCGAAGACGTGGAAAACATCATTCAAAAACTGCTGCAAAAATGCGACTACGATGTCGAGAAAGCCCAGACCGGCATCGTCTATATCGACGAGATCGACAAAATCTCGCGCAAGTCCGATAACCCCTCAATTACCCGTGACGTGTCGGGCGAAGGCGTGCAGCAAGCCCTGCTCAAGCTGATCGAGGGTACCATGGCTTCGGTGCCGCCGCAGGGCGGGCGCAAGCATCCCCAGCAGGAGTTTCTGCAAGTCGATACCACTAACATCCTGTTTATCTGCGGCGGTGCCTTCGCCGGGCTGGACAAGGTCATTCGCAGCCGCTCCGACAAGGGAGGAATCGGGTTTTCGGCGGACGTCAAAAGCAAGGATGGTGACAAGAGCGTCGGCGAGGTACTGATGGAGGTGGAACCGGAAGATTTGATCAAGTACGGTCTGATTCCAGAGTTCGTCGGCCGGCTGCCGGTGGTTGCCACATTGACCGAACTGGATGAAAACGCGCTGGTGCGGATCCTGACCGAACCTAGGAATGCCGTCGCCAAACAATTCAATAAATTGTTCGAGATGGAAGGCAGCGAGCTGGAATTTCGCGAGGAAGCCTTGCGGGCGGTCGCCCGTAAAGCCATGGAGCGCAAGACGGGTGCCCGTGGTCTGCGCACTATTCTGGAGCATATCTTGCTCGACACCATGTATGACTTGCCGAGTATGCAGAATGTCCGCAAAGTGGTGATTGACGACTCCGTGGTCGAAGGTCACGCCAAACCGTATTTTATCTACGAGAACATCGAGCGGCGCGCGGCCGCGCACGATTGACCCACCCTGCTCCATTCTTGCCCGGCGTTTGCCGTCGGGCTGGTCCGATCGACCAGTTGTGCGCGGCTTGGCGCGGCTGGGTGCGATTCCGCTGTCAGACAACAATCTCGCTGCGTCCGGTCCGCTGGATCGCCCCGCCAATTTTCCCGGCTCAACTGCGGAGGGTCTGCCATGAAGCAGAACGAAACCACGCTCGATAGTTTGCCCGATCATGCGCCGATGCCGGTATTGCCGCTGCGTGATGTGGTGGTTTATCCCCACATGGTGATCCCGTTGTTCGTGGGCCGAGAAAAATCCATTCATGCGCTCGACCTGGCCATGCAGGGCAACAAACGTATTGTTCTGGTGGCGCAAAAGAGCGCCGAAATGGATGACCCCAAAACCGACGATATCTACGCGGTCGGGACGTTGTCGAACGTCTTGCAACTGCTGCGACTGCCGGATGGTACGGTTAAGGTATTGGTGGAAGGCAGCCAGCGGGTGAATATCCACCGCTTTACCGAAACCCATGCCTGTTTCATCGCCGAGGTATCATTGCTGGAATCCGTGCTGGACGAGAGCGAGTCACAGGAAATCCAGGCGTTGGTGCGCTCGCTGCTCAGTACCTTCGACCAGTATGTCAAACTCAACAAAAAAATCCCTGGTGAGGTGCTGACTTCCGTATCCGGCATCGACGATCCCAGCCGTTTGGCCGACACCATCGCCGCGCACATGGCGCTCAAGCTGGATGAAAAGCAAAAGGTGCTGGAAATACAGAACCTGCGCGAACGGCTTGAGCATCTGTTGGGCCTGGTGGAGGGCGAGATCGACATCCTCCAGGTCGAGAAGCGTATCCGTGGCCGCGTCAAGCAGCAGATGGAAAAAAGCCAGCGCGAGTATTATCTGAACGAGCAGATGAAGGCGATTCAGAAAGAACTCGGCGATCTGGAAGACGCGCCCAACGAAATCGAGGAACTGGCGCAACGCATCGAAAAGGCCGGGATGCCCAAGGACGCCAAGGCCAAGGTACAGGCAGAGCTGAACAAGCTGAAAATGATGTCGCCGATGTCGGCCGAAGCCACGGTGGTGCGCAACTATATCGACTGGCTGGTCAGTGTGCCCTGGAAAAAACGCACCAAGATTCACCATGATCTGAGCCTGGCCGAGGGCATTCTGGAAGCCGATCACTATGGTCTGGAGAAGGTCAAGGAACGAATCCTGGAATATCTGGCCGTGCAGCAGCGTGCGCGCAAGCTCAAGGGGCCGATTCTGTGTTTGGTCGGGCCGCCGGGTGTGGGCAAGACTTCGCTGGGGCGATCCATCGCCCGCGCCACCAATCGTAAGTTCGTGCGGATGTCGCTCGGCGGAGTACGCGACGAGGCGGAAATTCGCGGCCACCGCCGCACCTACATCGGTTCGATGCCGGGCAAGATCGTCCAGAACCTAGCCAAGGTTGGTGTGCGTAACCCATTATTTCTGTTTGATGAAATCGACAAGATGTCGATGGACTTCCGTGGCGATCCTTCGTCGGCACTGTTGGAGGTGCTGGACCCCGAGCAGAACAACACCTTTAACGACCACTACCTGGAAGTGGATTTCGATCTGTCGGACGTGATGTTCGTGGCGACCGCCAACTCGCTCAATATTCCGCCGCCGCTGCTGGATCGCATGGAGGTGATTCGGATCCCCGGCTACACCGAGGACGAGAAGCTCAATATCGCGGCCCGCTATCTGGTTGCCAAACAGCTTGCCAACAACGGCTTGCACAAGGAAGAACTGGAAATCGTCGAAGACACCCTCCTCGATATCATTCGGTTCTATACCCGCGAAGCCGGTGTGCGCAATCTGGAACGAGAGATTGCTAAAATCTGTCGCAAGGTGGTCAAGGAAATCACCCTGAAACCGGCCGATGGCAAGATCGTGGTCATGCCCGACATGTTGGACAAGTATTTGGGCGTGCGCCGGTTCCGCTACGGTTTGGCCGAGGAGCGGGATCAGGTCGGTCAGGTGACCGGGTTGGCTTGGACCGAGGTCGGAGGTGAACTGCTCAGCATCGAGGCGGTTCTGGTGCCGGGCAAGGGCAAGCTGATTCATACCGGACAATTGGGCGAAGTGATGCGGGAATCCATTCAAGCGGCGGTGACCGTGGTCCGCAGCCGCGCGGAGGAGCTGGGTGTCGATCCGGAATTCCATCAGAAATACGATCTGCACATTCATGTGCCGGAGGGAGCGACGCCCAAGGATGGTCCCAGCGCCGGCATCGGCATGTGCACGGCGCTGGTGTCGGCGCTGACCCGGATTCCGGTGTGTTCCAGCGTGGCGATGACCGGTGAGATCACCCTGCGCGGCGAGGTTTTGCCGATCGGTGGACTCAAGGAGAAACTACTGGCGGCACACCGGGGCAGTATCGCAACGGTGCTGATTCCAGAAGACAACCGGAAGGATTTGGTGGAAATCCCGGAAAATATTTTGGCCAAGCTCAATGTGCGGCCAGTTCGCTGGATCGATCAGGTGCTGGAAATCGCCCTGCGGTCTTTACCGGTCACTCAATCCCCGGATGGAGCGGAGGAAACGGTGGCGGCGTCAGCGTCGGCCAAGGCTGGCAACGCCTTGGAAAACGTGCGTGCCCACTGAAATCGCCGGGCCAATTGACAGTGCTTCGAACGCCCTGTTATAAGGGCAAAATCACCATTATACGCTTGATACGGCTAGCGTGAGCCCTGCTCCGATACCGTACGGATCAAAAACGCACAAGACTGCACAGGAAGGGGGATCCATGAATAAGACTGAACTGATTGAAACCATCACCCAAGCGACCGATCTATCCAAAGTGGCGGCTGGCAAGGCGGTTGACGCCATGTTGGCGGCCATCGGTAAATCTCTGCAAGGCGGAGATACCGTGGTATTGACGGGTTTCGGCACCTTCTCGGTGCGGGAACGTCCGGCCCGAACCGGGCACAACCCAAAAACCGGCGCGGCCATGGAAATCAAGGCCAGTAAGTCTCCGGTCTTCAAGGCTGGTAAAACCCTCAGGGACGCGATAAAATAGAGAGCCTTTTTTCGAGGGTGCTTAGCTCAGTTGGGAGAGCATCGCCCTTACAAGGCGAGGGTCGGGGGTTCGAACCCCTCAGCACCCACCAGGTTTGGATGCCGGAGCGGTAGTTCAGATGGTTAGAATACCGGCCTGTCACGCCGGGGGTCGCGGGTTCGAGCCCCGTCCGCTCCGCCAGATTTTACTGTATTCTCGCTGTATTTCAGCCTATTTGGAGCGGTAGTTCAGATGGTTAGAATACCGGCCTGTCACGCCGGGGGTCGCGGGTTCGAGCCCCGTCCGCTCCGCCAAATGTCCAGGGGTGTCGTTCAGACACCCTTTTTTCATGGGCGCTCGCCGCGCGCGCGGCTCCGCTGCGTTCCGAGCGATCCGACCTGAAACCGGGTAACCGCCATGCTGCTACAGAAGATCCGCGACCATGCCCAAGGCTGGTTCGCCTACATCATCATCGGATTGCTGACTGTTCCGTTCGCCTTATGGGGTGTCAATCAATATTTTGAAGCTGGTGGGCCTGCGGATGCCGCCGTGGTGGGTGGTAGCAAGATCTCTCTACAGGAATTCCAGCGGGCCTACCAGCAGCAACGCCAGCGGATGCAGGCCATGTTGGGCGGTAACGCCGATCCGGCTCTGCTGGAGGGATCGCGCATCAAACAGCAGGCGTTGCGGCAGTTGATCGACGAGCGGGTATTGAACCAGATGGCCCACGACCAGGGGCTTCGTATCGGCGACCCGCAGTTGCACGATGCATTGGTCGCGTTGCCGGTATTCGAGCAAAGCGGTGGGTTCAACAAGGATCTGTACGAGCGGTTGTTGCGCAATCAGGGGTATACCCCGGCGGTGTTCGAGGAAGGACTGCGGCAATCGCTAGCGACCGCCCAACTGCGTGACGGCATCGTGGCGTCAGCCTTGGTCACTCCGGCCGAATTGACACAAGTGATCGCCTTACTCAAACAGCAGCGCGACCTGCAATACACGGTGTTGTCGCTGGAAAAATACCTGGCCGGAGCGAATGTGGACGATGCGGCCATCCAGGGTTATTTCGAGAAAAACAAGGACCGTTTCGTCAATCCTGAACAAGTACAATTGCAATTCATCGAACTGAAACTGGCGCAAATCGCTGAGGGTATCGAGATTGGCGAGAAGGAGTTGCGGACGAGCTACCAGGAGCAGATCGCCAAGTATGGTCGACTCGAGGAGCGCGCGGCTTCGTACGTTCTGGTCAAACTGCCGCCGAACGCCAGCGAGTCCGCAGTGGAACAGGCCCGTACCAAGGCACGGCGGATTGCCGACAGCATTCATTCCGGCGCCAAGAGTTTTGAGCAGGTTTTGCAGGACGCGCAAGCCGATCAATCCGGTGCATTGGAAGGGGGCAACTTGGGTGTCATCACCCAGGGTATGTTTGCCAGCCCCGCGTTCGAAAATGCCTTGTACGCCATGAAGAAGCCTGGTGAAATCAGCGATCCGGTGCAAATGCCGTCAGGGTTCCACATCATCCGCCTGGACAGTATCACCCCAGCACAGGTCAAGCCGTTCGAGGAAGTGCGCGAGGATGTGGCCAAGGAGCTGCGCCATCAACAGGCCGAGAACCGTTTTTACGAAATCAGTCAGACGCTGGCCAATCTGAGCTACGAACATCCCGATAGTTTGGAGCCGACGGCCAAGGCGTTGGGTATGCCGGTGCAAGAGAGTGATTGGTTCAGTCGCCAAGGCGGGAAGGGGATCGTCGCCAACTCCAAGGTGATTGACAGTGCGTTTGGCGAGGATGTGCTCACACGCGGCCTGAACAGCGAACCGATTGAGCTGGAGCCGGGGCATGTGGTGGTGGTTCGGGTGAAAGAGCACAAGGACGCCACCCCACGTTCGCTGGAGGAATCGCGCGAGGACATCGCCAAACTGCTGCGTCAGCAGCAAGCCCGCGAGGCCCTGGCCAAGAGTGTCGAGGCGCTGAAGGCGCGCGCCGCCAAGGGCGAGCACTTGCAAACGCTAGCGGCGGAATTTGGTGGAGAGTACAAAAATGCCGGACTGGTGGGTCGCGATGCCGCCTCGGTGGACAGCACCGTACTGGCCGCCGCGTTCCGCTTGCCGCAACCGCAAGCCGGTCAGGTGGCGCTGGGTTCGACGGTGCTGACCAGTGGCGATCAGGCCGTGTTCGAAGTCGCGCGGGTGGTGCCCGGCCAGATGGATGCGCTGACGGAAGACGAGCGCAAGGCGCTGGGGCAACAATTGGGTCAGCAAGCCGGATCAGGGCAGTTCGCGCAATTGCTGGATAGCCTGCGGGCCAAGACCAAGGTTGTGGTTTATTCCGACCGGTTGTGAGCGCGCCGGGCGCGAGCGGCGTGCCGGCCGCGCGTTTGGGTCGGCACGGCCGGCGGCGTGCTTATTCGAGAGCTCCCAGCGCGACGGTGTTGAAGCCGCCGTCCACGTACACGATCTCGCCGGTGATGCCGGAGGCCAGGTCGGAACAGAGGAATGCCGCCACATTGCCGACTTCCTCGATGGTGACGCATTTGCGCAAGGGCGCAACGTGCTCGAAGGTATCCAGCATCTTACGGAAGTTCTTGATGCCGGACGCCGCCAGGGTGCGGATCGGCCCGGCGGAAATGGCATTGACCCGAATCCCTTCCGGTCCCAGCGTCTGCGCCAGATAGCGGACGTTGGCGTCCAGACTGGCCTTGGCCAAGCCCATGACGTTGTAGTTGGGCACCGCCCGCGCTCCGCCCAGATAAGTCATGGCGATCAACGCGCCATTTCGTCCCTGCATCAACGGCCGGGCGGCCTTGGCCAGCGCCGCCAAGCTGTAAGAGCTGATGTCGTGGGCGATACGGAAGTTTTCGCGGCTGATCCCCTCCAGAAAATCGCCTTCCAGCGCCTCGCGCGGCGCGTAGGCGAGCGAATGAACGACGATGTCCAGCCCATCCCAGTGTTGTTGGAGCGTCTCGAATACCGCCGCGATTTCGGCATCGCTTTCCACGTCGCAGGGTAGCGTGATGGAACTGCCCAATTCCGCGGCCATCTTCTCGGCGCGAGGTTTCAGCTTGTCGTTCTGGTAGGTAAAGGCGAGTTCGGCACCTTCCCGGCGCATGGCTTGAGCGATGCCCCAGGCAATGGAACGGTTGCTGGCGACTCCCAGGATCAGGGCGCGTTTGCCGGCGAGAAAGCCCATAATGAACTCCTATGTGTTTTAAGTATCGTTTAGACGGGTCACTGAATTCGCGAACTGTAAAGGATATTGGATGACGCGCGCAAAATACCGTTGCCGCCACAGGCTGGCGGCTGGCTGGTTCGGCTGGGTCTGCGCCCTGCTCGCGACCGTTGCCGT